>Ga0335077_10004692_pt1 | contig 16667 bp, 12 predicted proteins | sample Lox_Sample_31_FD_207151 | JGI IMG/M metagenome (GOLD analysis project Ga0335077, IMG submission 207151) | Soil microbial communities from Loxahatchee National Wildlife Refuge, Florida, United States - Lox_Sample_3.1 | ecosystem: Environmental > Terrestrial > Soil > Wetlands | place: USA...
TTCCAGTTTTCGCGCTGAAAAAGTCGCGCCTTTTAGAAGAATAAAACCCGGTGCTCCTAGAAGGAGCACGAACAACAAGACAAGCCAGGGCCAGCCTCTTTTCTTGCGTATCACCGGCATACAGGATCAGCGGATTGGGACTCACGGGCGGTGACGCGCGGAGTCAAGAAGCCGCGGGCGGCGAGGAGCTCGGCGTTTAGGAGGGCGGCACCGGCGGCGCCGCGGACGAGGTTGTGGGAGAGCAGGGTGAGCTTGACGTCGAGGAGGGGGCATTCGCGGACGCGGCCGACGACGGCAGCCATACCCTCACCGGCGTGGACATCGCGGCGGGGCTGGGGGCGATCATCGCCCTCGAGAATGAGAATGGGCTGGCGGACGGCGGTGGGCAGGGAGGCCACTTCCGGGCTGACCTGGAAATTGCGCAGGGCCTCGCGAACTTCGTGGAGCGAGGCAATTTTCTTGAGGCTGAGGGAGACGCATTCGAGATGGCCGTCGAGGACGGGGACGCGGTTGCAGTGGGCGCTGAGACCGAGGCCGGCATCGAGGAAACGCGTGCCATCCCATTGGCCGAGAAGCTTTTGCGGCTCGGATTCCATTTTTTCCTCTTCGCCGCTGATGAAGGGGATGACGTTGGCGTGGATATCCATGGAAGCGACACCGGGATAACCCGCGCCGGAGACGGCCTGGAGGGTGACGACGAAGATTTTTTCGAGGCCGAAGGCATTAGCAAGCGGTTTGAGGACGAGGACGAGACCGGCGGTGGAGCAATTGGGGTTGGTGACGATGAAACCGGTGGTGTAGCCGCGGTTTTTTTGTTGCGTGGGGATGGCGTCGAGATGGGCAGCGTTAACTTCGGGAATGAGCAAGGGGACGTCGGGATCCATGCGATGGTTCTTGGAGTTGCTGACGACGGGATAGCCGGCACGCGCGAAGTCTTCTTCGGCAGGGCCGGCGACGGACGAGTCGAGGGCGGAAAAAACGAAGTCGCAGTCGAGAGTCGGTTCGAGACCTTTAACCAGAAGGCCGCGAGCGCAGTCCGGGACGGGGCCGTCGAGATGCCAGCGGGCCGCTTCGGCATAAGTTCTGCCAGACGAACGTTCGGAAGCGGCCACTTCGGTAAGCTCGAACCAAGGGTGAGTGGAAAGAAGCTTGACGAGCCGTTGGCCGACGATACCGGTGGCGCCGAGGACGCCGACGCGCCATTTTTTGGCAGTGCGGTTTGGAAGTGGATTTCGCATCAGTGGCTCCGGGTTGTGCTGGCCGCCATTTCCTTGGGAATGAAGGCTCACGCGGCACCTCCGAACACCGCACGGTCATTTGAGGAGGGGGGCAGGCCGATACGGGTGCCGCGGACGTGAGGACGGAAGGTGTTGCGAATCCACACGGTCATTTCCGATTCCGCAGCGAGCGGCAACACGTGCGGATGAAGAACTTTGGCACCGCTGGCGGCGAGGGCATGAGCTTCATCATAGCTCAGGTCATGAAGGAGCCTGGCTTCGGAAGAGTCGTGAGGATTGGAAGTGTAAACGCCGTCCACGTCGGTCCAGATGACGAGTTCTGCGGCGTCGAGGACGTGGGCGATGAGGGCGCCGGAGTAGTCGGAACTGTTGCGGCCGAGAGTGGTGATGCGGCCGTCGGGAGTGGCGCCGATGAAGCCGGTGACGACGGGGACGAGCCCGGCGTCGAGCAGGGGGAGAAGAATGGCGCGACCGCGCTGTTTGGATTGTTCGAGGTGAGGCTTGGCGTCGCGGAAGGTGTTGCAGGTAAGGACGAAATCGGAGGAAGCGACGGGAACGGAGGGGACGCCGGATGTTTCGAGGGCGGCGGCAAAGAGGCGGGCGCTGAAACGTTCGCCGAAGGAAGCGAGGCGATCGGAAAGCTCGGCGCTGGCGGCGACGCTACCGTGGAGCGGGACTTCGTGGAGCAGGTCGCGTCCAAGAAGTTGGAGGCCGCGGCGGACGCGGTCATGCATTTCTTCTTCGAGGTGAAGATCCTGGAGGACGTCCAGATGAAGATGTAGAAGGCCTTCGGCTTCGTGGCGTGCGCGGGCGAGAGAGCCGGCAGCCAGAGAGCGGGCGATGGAGAGAAGTCGGTCGGTAACGCCCTTCATGGCGGAGACAACTACGACCACATGGGAGGAGTTTGCGGCGGCGCGTACGAGGCCTGCGGCATGAAGCATGCGCTCGGCACCGAGGAGCGAAGTGCCGCCGAACTTGAAGGCGGCGACAGGACGGTGCGGAGTTGCGGCGTGGCCTTGGCAGGCAAATGGTAAGTGGCCGTCCGCGTAAAGCTCGGCGGGGGCTTCTTCTTGTACGTGTTCGGGACTCATGGCTTGCGCTCCTGGTTTTTGGTCACCGCGGGAGCGTCTCTGGCGGGGGGTTAAACGAAGAAGCCCACCGCCGGATTCGCTTCTGGCGGTGGGCTTGAAACTTTTTCTAGCTGGCTAGCAGTTTCTCCACGCGCCGGAAGCGAAAATAGTGCGCTTCATCGTAGTCGAGGTAGTCGACTTCGACGTGGCGGAGGTAATTCGCTTGGCGGAGATAGAGAACATCGCGGGCAGTAGAATAACACATGCTGAAGCGAATGTGGGAGAAAAGAGGCGTCGGCTGCGCCGCAGAGAGTTTCACGCGTTTCCCGTGCGTCATAGGCACCTCTGGAGGAAGATTTATATCAGGTAGTGTGGCGTCGACCCAATGAATCCACCCCGTTACCATTTTGAAAGATCGCGTGCCCGGTCGCGCGTTATTCGCCCGCACTGGTGATGCATTCGGGTTCTAGCTGTCCGGGATAAGCAATCCGCTGGCTGGAATTCAGATCCCTATAAGGCTTTCGCCGGAAGGATTACCGCGCACAGCACGGCAAAATAATGGCAGGTGCTTCCTGCCAAAACGAAGCCGTGCCAGATAGCGTGGTTGTACGGGACGCGCTTCGACACGTAGAACACGACGCCCACGGTGTAGAGCACTCCGCCAGCCAGCAACCAAAGGAGTCCGCTGAGCGGAACCGCGAGAAGCAGCGGTTTGATTGCCAGAAGCGCGAGCCACCCCATCAGAAGGTACACCGCGGTGGACAGGAGCGAGAAATGCTCGACAAACCAAACCTTGAAGAGAATCCCCGCCATGGCGAGACCCCAAATTACCGCGAACAGAGACCAACCCCAGCCGCCGCGCAGGTTGACGAGCAGGAATGGCGTGTAAGTTCCGGCGATGAGCAGATAGATAGCGGAGTGGTCGCACACCTTGAGAATGCGGTTGAGCCGAGGGGACTGGATACTGTGGTAGAGCGTCGAGGCGGTATAGAGGCAGATGAGAGTGCTGCCGTAGATCGCGCAACCGACGGTGCGCCAGGCGCTGCCACGCATTGCTGCGAGGACCAGCAGCACGATGAAGCCGGCGATGCTCAGCGTCAAGCCGACGCCGTGCGTAAGGCTGTTGGCAAGCTCTTGTGTGGATAAGTGCGGCCTGTAGACCCGGGTCATCGTTAATGATTCTCGTACACGCGAACGCATAGAGCAACATGGAAGTCAGCGTGACTCCTAGCAAGCCGCGTTACCGGAAACCGAAGCGAGACCGAGGTGAGCTTGGGATCAGAGAGGGCAACACCGGTCCAAGCGCCTTTCGCGACCCCGTGCGTCGAAGCAGTGCAGATTCGGCGAGCCCGGAGGCCAGGGTCGCGGGGCTCGCAGGAGATTTGCTAAGTCCTTATGAATCATGGGTATATGGCGCGCGACTTTCTGCGAGAGGCGGGGTTTCATTGCGCAAGGGTCGGTGGGCGCTGAGTGGCGCCTCCGGGGTATCCAAGCAGGAAAGGAAAACCGAGTCATGAATCCAAGAAGGTGGTTACGAGTAGTCTCTGCGCTGGCCCTGACGGCTTTCGCAGCAGGATGTGGGGGCGGCACGCAAACGACGCAGCAGATGCAGCCGCAGTCGGGAACGGTGTTTGTTTCGGGGACCGATGCACCGCTGCCGAGCGTGGTTTCGTTCAAGGTGACGATTTCGGGAATCAGCGTTGCGGAAGGCGGGGGCACACCGGTCACGGTGACGAATGGGCCGCAGGACGTGGACTTTGCGAAGTTGAACGGCCTGCACACACTGATTGACCTGAACACGATTCCAGCGGGGACGTACGACACGGTGATTGTGACCCTGGCGAATCCGGAAATTGATTATCTGAATGTGACGAATCCGCAAACGAATCCGCCGACGCGACCGACGATCAGTTCGTATACGTCGACCACGAATCCCCCGGCGGTGCTGACGAACTCGATGGTGTCGATCAGCTTGAGCAGCCCGCTGACGGTGAACGCGGGCGACGTGATCGGGCTGGGCTTCGAATTCAACATCGCGAAGTCCCTGGCGCTGACCAACGGACAGATCACGGGGAGCATCAACCCGACGATCAACGTGAGGGCGATTACGCCAGCGGATGCGGACGCGTACATCGATGAATTCGTTGCGGGCGTGACGACCATCAACGCGGGAGGAAACTCCTTCACCATTCAGGGGCCGCACGGACGCGCCTTTACGGTGAACGTGAATGGCCAGACGGAATGGGAAGGCAGCGAGACGATCAACGATCTGACCACGACGTCGATTGTGGAAATCTCCGGCACGCTGGACCGGACGGCGGGAGCGTTTGATGCGGATACGGTGGCCATCCTGTCGCAAGACAGCTTCTACGCGGGAGGGCTGATTACCTACGTGGATCCGCCAACGGGCACAGCGCAGGACTTTGATCTGTATGTGCGAAGCGTGCTGCCCGCGAATACCGGCTTCAAGTCCGGGCAGATCTCGACGATTGATCTGACCGGGAACGAGAAGTACTTCATCTACTGGATGCACAATTTGTTTGTGAATCCGCGTTGGAGCAACATTTTCTTCAATGCGAGCCTGCTGGTCCCGGGACAGCACGTGAGCATCGGCGGTCCGTTCACGAATGGCCAGGTGACGGTGAAGCGCGTGGTGCTGCGGCACGAAGGGCACACCGGCACATTGGTGGCGAACAGCGCCAATACCGGGACGAGCACGTTCCAGTTCAATTCGAATGGATTGGCGGGCGTACTGTTTAATGGAGCGGTGACGGTGTACGTGACGCCGTTCACCAAGTTCGGCGGTGGACTGACCAGCCTGCAAGACCTGACGAACAATCCGACGAATCCGTTGCGCGTGATTGGAGTGGTGTTGAAGGATCCGATCAGCGGACAGCCGGTGTTTGTGGCGCGGAGCGTGACGGAGCTGACGAACTAAGAAAACGCAAGAAGCAAGACAAACAAGAAACGGACGGCCACTTCGAGAGATCGAGGTGGCCGTTTTCGTCTTTACATACCGTGGCGGAATTTCTTGGTAAGGCAGACGGGCAGGGCGTTCGCAAATTAGGGCCCCTACAGCGGAGAGGGGCAGCGGACAGGCCGAAGGCGTTCAGTCAGGCGTCGAAGATGAGGCTGGAGCAGGTGAGGCCGGACTCGGCTTTTTGGAGTTCGGAGATGTCGAGAGGCGTGACGTGAAAGCCGGCGGCCTCGATGCGGGCACGTGTGCGGGGGAAAGAGGCGGGAAAGATGATGGTATCGCCGAGGGCGAGGGCGTTGGCGGCGTGGGGCTCGGCGGGGTCGACGTCGATCCAGGCGAACCCTGTGAACGGTTTTGTGTCGAACCAGGAACGCTGAGCGAGCAAAGTGGCAAAAGTGGCTCGCGAACCAGACGCCTGCTTTCGACCAATGTAGGTAACCGCGGATTTCAGATGGAGGCAGCCAGTCACTGCGACGCCGATCACTTCGTAGCCGTGAGGGGCTAGGATGACGGAGAGCTGGCGGAGGCCTTCGGCATTGCTGCGCTTGGTGAGGCCGACGAAGAGTCTGCGGCCGATGTGGAGAATGTCGCCGCCTTCGAGGGTGCCGGGGAGTGTGATGTACGCGAGCTTACGGAATTTGGAAAGAGCGACAGCGAGAGAAGCGGCCTCGGGACGGCGGGAACTGGTGCCGAGGGGAAAGATGACGGCGAGTTCGTCGAGGACGAGGGCCGGATCTTCAACGAACATGGAATCGGGGAGCGCGGGCTCCGCGGGCAAAGAGATGACGCGGGCGCCGAGGGTTTCGAGGAGTTTTTCGTAGGCGTCGTGCTGGCGGCGTGCCATTTCGAAATCGATGGGCTGACGCGGAATGAAGCTGAGTTCGCAGTCGGCGAGAGCGGGGCTGACGGCGCGGGTGATGGCAGTGAGCATGCGCGGGGTCAGTGTACACGAGAAGAACTCGGCAGCTTAAAGGGCAGGCTTCCCCGTGGTCGGAAGCATTCCTCGGAACGAGGAACGCGCAGAGCGATTACGGCAAACGGGTGATTTGCGCGAAGTGAGAGATCCAGAGCGTGGTGATGGTAATCCCAGCGCCGAGAAGCATGCCCGCAAGGATCAAACCCACGACACCGAGAGGCACCCAGAAACCGGAGCGCTGCGGCGGCGCGAATTCCGTCACCACGGGAACAGGCGTGGTGGAAGCGAGGGCGTCCGAGGCGGCCTTTGGTGAAGGCGCCACAGGAGCGTCGGAGACTTCCGGATATACGACGAGACAATAACCCTTGCGGGGAATGGTCTCGATGTAAATGGGGTTGTCCGTGGAATCGCCCAAAACCTGGCGAAGCTTGTTCACGGTAGTATTGACGTTGGCGTCGTAGTTGACGTGGGTATCGGCGGGCCAGAGGCGCTGACGGAGTTCCTCGCGAGTTACGACTTCACCGGGCTTCTGAAGAAGCGCCACGAGAACCTGATAAACCTTGCCCTGCAGCTTGAGGCGCACGCCATTCTTGGTTACTTCCTGGCGCTGCTGGTCCAACTGAAAGGGGCCAAAGCGAATAAAACGAGGGGCCGGACTGGGTGCGAGGCTCGAGTGCTCGTCCAGCACGGGATCCAGAGCAGAGACAACGTTAGGAGTCATACACCCCACCTTACATAGACATTAGACGCGAGAAACGTCCGGGTGTTTGCAGGTGAGTACGAAAATTCTTGAGAGAAGTTTCCGTGTTTGCGGCGAAGAAATTTTCTCAAGAGCGTGCAAAGAAAAATGCGCAGAAAATCAGTACATTTTTCTGGATGGAAGCGAAGAAGATTCCCAAAAAATGGACAGGATGAGTGACCGAATCCGCGCAAATGACCGCAAATGGGACAATATCGGGTGCGAATGTAATGATAAAGAAATTATAAAATTTTTTGGCAGCGCGAATAGCGCGTCGGTTTTGTTGGGAATCCATTTTGGCGCGTTCGAAAGCGCCGCAGCACGCTGTTGCCGGGCTCTGGAGACGCTGCCCGCCAGGGACCGTTCGCCGCAGGCTAGGGCAGAGTCATGATCTCGACGCTCGAGGGGTAGCGGGTTGAGTGGTAAATGCGCTGCGTCGCTTTTTGATAGTCGGAGTCCTGGGCTTGGAAAATATTGGGAACGAATTTTTGCGGGTTGCGGTCGTACAGCGGAAACCAGGTGCTTTGCACCTGCACCATGATGCGGTGACCTTTTTTGAAGACGTGATCCGCGGTATGTAAATCGATGGTGAACGGAGTGACCTCGCCCGGTTTGAGGGCTTCCGGTTTTTCGTAAGAGTGGTGATAACGCCCGCGAAAGATTTCGTCGGAGATCATGAGCTCGTAGCCGGAAAGCTTCCAGTCGTCGGGATATTTTTGCGGATAGACGTCGATGAGCTTGACGATCCAGTCGGAGTCCGTGCCGGTAGTGGAGGCGAAGAGTTTGGCGGTGACTTGACCGGCGAGGGTAAGGTCGTCGGAGAGTTCGTCGCTCTGCCAGGTGAGGACGTCGGGGCGTTCGTCGACGAAGCGCTGGTCCTGCACCAGCCAGGTGTACCAACTGCCGGGATGATCTTCGGGATAAGTCATGTCCACGGGACGATGGCGATAGGGAACGGGATGGGCGGGATCGCTGGTGTAGCTGTCGAAGGCTAGGGAGTCGGATTTTGGAGCTTCGAAAGAGAGCTTGCCGCCTTCGTGAAAAAAAAGATTGCGAGTTTGCGCCTCGCGTGGCGGCCAGGAATCGAATTGCACCCAGTTGTTGCTGCCGGTCTGAAAGAGCAGCGCTTCCTTGAGAGGCAAAGAGCCTTTGTCTTTGAGCCAATAGTCGAACCAGGGGAGTTCGACTTTCTGGCGGAAGTACGCCGCAGTGTCGCTGCCGAAGGGAATTTCGCCGAGGGATTTGCCGGGGCCGTGCCCCCAGCCGCCATGATTCCAAGGACCAGCGACGAGATAGTTGAGATGCTTGGAGTCTGATTTTTCGAGGCGGGCGTAGGTGGCCATGGGGCCGTAGAAATCTTCCTGATCCCACCAGCCGGCGACGTTGAGATTGGGAACGGTGGGCTCCTGCAAACCGTAGGCGACAGCGTGATGCTTCCAGAACTCGTCGTAGCTAGGATGGTCGACGAATTCGTTCCAGGTGGGCAATTTGCCGTGGAAGTATTTTGCGTTGGCGTTGGAAAGCGCGCCGAGGTGCAGATAAAAGTCGTAAACGTCAAAACGATCGAAGGAGAAACTGAAATTTTCAGCGGAAGTTTCGAGAAGGGCGGTGTACTCGAAGCCGTAGCTGAGACGGAAGGCGCCGTTGTGGAAGAAGTCGTCGCCGAGCCAAGTGTCACCCATACAGGCCTGTTCGGAAGCGGCTTTTAGCGCGGGATGGGGGTTAATCATGCCCTCGGTGACGAGGAAACCGTCGTACGAGATTCCGTCGAGGCCGACGCGGCCGTTGTTGTTGGGGACGTTCTTCACGAGCCAATCGATGGTGTCGTAGGTGTCCGTCGATTCGTCGACGCCTTTGGGGTCGCTCGCATCATGAATCGGGTGCAGCATGACAAACTTGCCCTGGGAATTGTAGCGGCCACGGATGTCCTGAAATACGAAGATGTAGCCTTCGGGAACCATGTCGGCGTAGCGATAGATCATGCCGCTGACGCCGCCGCCCTGATTGGCAATGCCGTAGGGCGTGCGATTCATGAGCATGGGCAAAGGTTCCTTGGCATTGGCCGGCGTGTAGATTTCCGTATACAACTTGGCGCCGTCGCGCATAGGGATCATGGCTTCGGTTTTTTTGAAGTAGGTGGAGAAGTCGATGCCTTTGGGCTGCTGCGCAGCGCCGAAGAAGGGCACGAACAATAACGCGACGGTTGCGAGGAAAACTGCCGCGGAGGCGGTCTTGCGTGCAGGACTCATCGAAACTCCTTGGATGGGACGAAATTCAGAGTATTTTTTGGCGAGGCTGAGAATATCACACTGCATTCAGGACGCGTTTGTGGGCCTCAACGGCTTCCCGAATTGAGTGCAATTCAGTTGGACCCGGCCGGCGGCAAAATCGCAAGGACGACGCCCGAGGGAGATTCCTTGGAGCGGTAGATGCGCTGCGTAGCTTTTTGGTAGTCGGATTCCTGCGCCTCGAAGATGTTGGGAACGAATTTCTGCGGGTTGCGGTCGATGATGGGGAACCAGGTGCTTTGGACCTGCACCATAATGCGATGGCCTTTCTTGAAGACGTGATTGGCGGTGTGCAGATCAATGGTGAAGGGCGTGACGGCGTTGGGGGTTAGGGGTTCCGGTTTTTCGAAGGATTTGCGGAAGCGGCCGCGGAAAACTTCATCCGAAATCATGAGCTCGTAGCCGGAGAGTTTCCAATCATCGGTATATTTTTCGGGGTAGACGTCGATCAGTTTGACGATCCAGTCGGAGTCGCTGCCCGAAGTGGAGGCGAACAGTTTGGCGGTGACTTGACCGGCGAGAGTGACGTCGTCTTTCAGTTCGTCGGTTTGCCAAGTGAGCACGTCGGGACGGTTATCCACGAAGCGCTGATCCTCGAGAAGCCAGGTGTACCAGCCGCCGGGATGATCCGTCGGGTAAGTCCTATCGATGGGGCGATGGCGATAGGGAACGGGATGCGCGGGATCGCTGATGTAGCTGTCGAAGGACTGTGCGCTGGAGGATGGGGGCGCATCGAACGAAAGCTTGCCGTCTTCGCGGAAATAGAGTTCGCGAGCGGCGGCTTCGTGCGGGGGCCAGGCGTCAAACTTGGTCCACTTGTCGCTGCCGGTCTGGAACAAGAGAGCTTCGCTTAGCGGAAGGCTGCCTTTGTTCTTCAGCCAGTAGGCAAACCAGGGCGCTTCGATTTTCTGGCGGAAATAAAGAGAAGTGTCGCTGCCAAAGGGAATTTGCCCCAGCGATTTGCCGGAGCCGCGGGCCCAGCCGCCGTGGTTCCAGGGGCCGGCGACCAGGTAGTTCAGGTGATCGGGATCGCTCTTCTCCAGCAGCTCGTAGATTTTCATGGGGCCGTAGAAATCTTCCTGGTCCCACCAGCCGGCGACGTTGAGATTGGGGACGCGCGGCTTGGTGAGCAGATACGGCATGGCCTCTTTTTTCCAAAAGGCGTCGTAATTGGGGTGCGCGACGAAATCGTTCCAGGTGGGCAGCGAGCCGTGGAGGTAATTCTTGTTGACGTTGGAAAGCGCGCCGAGACGCAGATACCACTCGTAGGTGTCGAAAAGATCGAAATCGAATTTGAAGTTGGTTTTCCCGGTTTCCATCATCGTGGAGTATTCGAAGCCGTAGCTGAGACGGAAGGCGCCGTTGTGATGGAAGTCGTCGCCGAGAAACATGTCGGCGGGCGAAGCTTGCTCGGAAACGGCTTTGAGCGCGGGATGGGGCTCGAGCATGCCCATGACGGTCAGCCAGCCGCCATAGGAGATGCCCAGCAAGCCGACGCGGCCATTGTTGTGCGGAACATTTTTCACCAGCCAGTCGATGGAGTCGTAGGTGTCTGTGCCTTCGTCGATGCACGGCGCTTTGGTTTGGCAATTGGGATCGCGGACCGGGCGCTGCATGACAAATGTGCCTTCGGAGCCGAAACGGCCGCGAATGTCCTGGAAGACGAAAATGTAATCGTCGGGAATCATTTCGGAGTAGCGGTTGAGGATGCGGCTGTAGCCCTTTTCGTCGTCACTGATGCCGTAGGGCGTGCGTTCTAGGATGATGGGAAGCGCGGCAGTGGAGTTTTTTGGCGAATAGATTTCCGTGTGCAGCTTGACGCCGTCGCGCGTGGCGATCATGACGTCGGTTTTGTCGAAAAGCAGAGAATAGTCGGGAGGATTGGGCGCCTGGGCACGTCCGGCGATCACGAAGAGGATCAAGATGACGAGAGCCCAGAGCAGAAACCTGCTGTTCCACAGTAAACGCGCAAGACGCATGCGATCCTCCTTGCGGGAGCTGACCAGGGGCCGCGCCACGGCACTGGACGAGGATAGTACACGAAATTCCGAGCGGCATCGCGAGGTGATCTGCTAAACTAGTGACGTTCGACCACACCTGGGCACAAAAAGGAGAGTCGTCCGGGCCCCGACCGGGTCGGGGCTATTTTTGTCTTTGCGGGAGTTGCGCAAAGAAAGATCAGCCGAGAAACACAGAAATATGAGCCAAAAGATTCGAAATATTGCGATTATCGCGCACGTGGACCACGGAAAGACCACGCTGGTCGACGGCATGCTGCGACAGAGCGGAATTTTTCGCGCCAACGAAGCGGTGGTGGAGCGCGTAATGGATTCCAACGATCTGGAACGCGAGCGCGGCATCACCATTCTGGCCAAGAACACGGCGCTCTTTTTTCACGATACGAAAATCAACATCGTGGACACGCCCGGCCACAGCGACTTTGGCGGCGAAGTGGAGCGCGCACTGCGCATGGTGGACGGCGTGGTGCTGTTGGTGGACGCCAGCGAAGGGCCGCTGCCGCAAACGCGGTACGTTTTGCAGAAGGCGCTGGCGGCGAAGCTGCCGCCCGTTATTGTGCTGAACAAGATCGACCGCGCGGATGCGCGGGCAAAGGAAGTGCTCGACGAAATCTACGACCTGTTTATCGACCTGGACGCCACGGAAGACCAGCTCGATTTTCCGGTGGTGTACACGAACGCGCGCGAAGGCATAGCGCATCGCCAGCCGGGAGACGGCTCGAAGGATTTGCTTCCGCTGTTCGAAACCATCGTGAAGCATATTCCGGCGCCGCCGGGCGATCCCGAGGGCGTGCTGCAGATTCAGGTGATGAATCTGGATTACAGCGATTTTCTGGGACGCATCGCGATTGGCCGAGTTTTCAACGGCACGCTAAAGCGCGGCGAAGAAGTGGGCATCAGCAAACTGGACGGAAGACTTCAGTCGACGCGCATCACCAAGCTGTACACGTTTCGCGGATTAGAGCGCGATGAAGCCGAAGCGGTGGGCGCGGGCGACCTGGTGGCCATCGCCGGCGTGGAAGGCATTCAGATCGGCGAGAGCATCACGGATTTGGCGACGCCGTTGCCGCTGGAACCGCTGCTGATCGATGAACCGACCTTGGCCATGATTTTCACCGTAAACAGCGGACCGCTGTCTGGCAAAGAAGGCCATTACGTGACGTCGCGCGACCTGCGCGACCGCTTGCAGAAAGAGTTGCTGACGAACGTTTCGATTCGCGTGGAAGACACCGATACGCCGGAATCGTTTCGTGTGCTGGGACGCGGCGAGCTGCAGTTGGCCATTTTGATTGAGACCATGCGGCGGGAAGGCTTCGAACTGATGGTCGGCAAGCCCGAAATTGTGGTGCGTACGGAAAACGGCAGGAAGCTGGAACCGCTAGAGCGGCTGGTGATTGATGTACCGGAGAATTTCATCGGCATCATTCTGGAAACGCTCGGCTCGCGGCGCGGGGAAATGCTCAAGATGAGCAATCACAATTCGGGCCGCGTGCGCATGGATTTCAAGATTCCGTCGCGTGGATTGATTGGTTTGCGCAGCCAGTTGCTGACCGATACGCGCGGGACGGCGCTGATTCACTCGATTTTCGACGGGTGGACCGACTACGCGGGAGAGATGGCGCTGCGTCCTACCGGCGCGCTGGTCGCCGACCGTCCCGGGCCCTCGACGGCGTTCGCGCTTTGGAACCTTCAAGAACGGGGCGAATTGTTCATCGGGCCGGCGGTGGAAGTCTACGAAGGAATGGTCATCGGGGAAAATTCGCGCGAGCAAGACATGGAAGTGAACGTCACGAAGGAAAAGAAACAGACGAACATGCGTTCGTCCAGCGCGGATGAAGCCATCCGGCTGATCCCGCATCGCCAATTGAGCCTGGAGCAGGCGATTGAGTTTATTGCGGACGATGAGTACGTGGAGATCACGCCGAAGACGATTCGGCTGCGGAAGAAAGTGCTGCAAGCGAACAAGCGGCCGCGGCGCTGGCAGGAGATTCGCGCCAGCCAGGAAGCGGCACGATAAGTCAGGGCTGCTCACGCGCTCGCTTTGATGCGTTTTTCGAGGTCTTCGGCCAGCGAGCTGTCCTGTTGTTTCAAGATTTCATATTCCCTCAACACGCTAATCTGATCGCCGAGCCTCAGATAGACCTCTCCAAGCAGCCGGTGAAGGTTGGGATCATTGGATTTAACGGTTTGGGCTCGAATCAAAACCTCCTTGGCGTCCTTGACTCTTCCCAGTTCGAAGTAGGCATCTCCAAGGCCTGCCAGAGTTTCAAAACGGTTTGGGTCCAATGCCAACGATTTCGAATAGGCCTCAGCGGCTTTATCGAAAGTCCCGGACTCGTGGAGAACGCAACCCAAACAAGCGTGGGCGTCCGCCGAGTTGGGATCGAGCCGCAATGCCTGTTCCGCGGCTTGCCTTGCCTCAGGTCTCTTCCCCAAACGCAGGTAGGAAGCAGCCTGAGAACAAAAGTCAATCGTGCTGTGGGGCTCTAGCCGGAGCACCTCCTCGAATGCATTTCGCGCCTCGTCGTGTTGCCCCAATTCGGTATAGGTCAGGCCAAGGGTGTAATAGACTTCCGCGAACTTTGGACCGATTTGCAGCGCTCTCGAAATCAGCTCGGCCGCGGCTCCGAATTCGCGAAGCTCGCGTAACGTCTGGCCAAGGGCGTAATGGAACCCCGGATACTGCGGGTCCAGCGTGCAGCAAATCTTAAATTGCTCTGCAGCTTCGTGAAACTTCCTGAGGTTGAAGTATATAGTCCCCAACTCAAAATGTGCCGTGGAGTTGTGTGGTGCGACCTCAACTGCTCGCTGGTAAGCAGTAAGGGCATCGAAGTCACGGTTCAAATGTGAATATGCCCAACCGAGGCCATGCCAAGCATTCGCGTGCCCCGCGTTCAGATTGGTGATCTTCTCGAATGTTTGTGCCGCCTCTTCCCACCGGCCGATATGCCCACTGCAGTATCCGAGGACATACATCCACTGCGGATTTTCCTTAAGCTTTGGTTGCATTCGAAAGGCACGCTGGATCGAATCGTACGCCTCCCGATGACGGTCCTGTTTGGTGTACACGTCCGCAAGATATGCGTGCACTTCAGAATAATGCGGAGCTCTCTGCAACGCTTGCTCGAGCACCTCGATAGCGGCGCTGTACTGTTGGAGGTCGCTGTAGCAGGAGCCGATCCACGCCAATGCAATAACTCGCTGCGGATCAAGGGCAAGTGCTTTCTCGAAATACCTGATCGCCTCGGCGGGGTGCTTTCTCGCCTTTTCTCGCTTGCCTCGGAAGAGCCACCACTTTATTTGCAGAGTTCTGAGCACCGTTCAACCTACTCGTTTCAGTGGACTGTTTTTTCCAACAGTTCCGCCAAGTACTGTTTCCAGATTTCGGCCCAGGTGTGGGTGCCGTGCCCATGGGTGTTTTCGCTGGCGGGGATGAGCACGAAGCGCGCGTTTTGTATCTCCTTGACCTTCTGCTCGGCGATGCCGAGTTCCGGCGGGTTAATGAAATCGTCGGCGGAATTGATCCACATCACCGGCGCTTTGATTTTGCCGAGCTGTGGGGAGGGATCGTAGTTGCGCGAGGCGTTCACCTGATACAAGAAGTCGTTCGCGTCGAGACCGCTCATGCGGGTGCGGAAGAAATCGTCGAGATACTTGTCGGCGGCATCGCGCGTGGGCGACTGCTTCTGCATCGGCAGCGGCGCGCTGCCGGCAATGATCAGGAAATCGAGCACGATGCGCAGGGCCATTTTCGGTTCTTCCTTGTACTCCCCGCCTTGCCAATCGGGATCGTTACGAATCCCGTCCATGGTCATCTTTCGCCAGATGCGGTTGCGCCCGGCGATTTGGACGGGCAGGCAGGCGAGAGGCATGAGCGCGTCCATAAAATCGGGATAGGTCTCGCCCCAAACGAACGAATGCATGCAGCCCATCGAGGTGCCCATCACGAGACGCAGGTGATTGACGCCGAGACCTTCGGTGAGCAGGCGGTAGTGGGCGGCGACCATATCGTCGTAGTCGTATTGCGGGAAGTGCGCGTGCATACCGTCGCTGGGCTTCGAGGATTTGCCGTGGCCGATGCCGTCGGGGAGAACGATGAAGTAGCGCGTAGCGTCAAGAAGCTGGCCTGGTCCGAACAGCACGCTGGAAAATTGCCGCGCGAAAAACTGATGACCAGTGCCGCCGGTGCCGTGCAGGACCAAGACGGCGTTGGAGGTGCGGCCTTGCGCGTCGCGCGCGGGCTTGCCCAGCGTGGTGTAGTGCAGTTTTAAGTCCGGCAGCGATTCACCGGAGCGGAACTGGAAATTGTGAATGACGAAGTCACCCTCGGTGCTCGGAGGAAGCGAGGACTGTTGCGCGAGCGCTGGCAGCGCCAGGAACAACGCAGCCACGACGGCGAAGAAAATGGACTTTCCGGAGTTTCTCGGCATGTGCCACCTCAAAGGAGCAAAATCTATCACACCATACAGCGTTAGGACGCAGTGAACGCTTGTGCCCGCGGCCCAGTGTGAATAGACTGCCACGCGCGGTAAAAATTCCTGTGGTCGAGGTTTCGCGATGCGAAGAACTGTGCTGAGTGCGCTTTGCTTGTTGCTGCTGTCGCCGGCCTCTTGGTGCCAAAGCCAGACCAAGCTGTCTCCGGCGGTGGCACCCTTCGTGAAGGAAGATGCGCCGATGATTGCGCTGACGCATGTGCGCGTTATTGACGGCACTGGGGCGGCGGCGCGCGTGGATCAAACGCTGATTATCACGAATGGAAAAATCGCCGCGCTCGGCGACGCTGCCACGACCAAGATTCCCGACGGGGCAAGAGTCCTCGACTTCTCGGGTCACTCCGTGATTCCGGGGTTGGTCGGCATGCATGACCACATGTACTATCCAGCGCCGCTCGGCGGCCTGCCGATGTATCCGGAGCACGCTTCGAGTTTCCCGCGGCTCTATCTTGCGGGCGGCGTCACGTCGATTCGAACGACGGGCAGCCTTGAACCCTACGCAGACCTGCAGCTCAAAGAGGCCATCGACGAAGGCAAACTCGCTGGGCCCAAGATCCACGTGACCGCTCCGTATCTCGAGGGGCCCGGCTCGTTCGCAATCCAAATGCATCAACTGAAAAACGCGGAAGACGCGCGGCAGACCGTGGAGTTCTGGATCGCGCAAGGGGCTACGTCGTTTAAGGCGTACATGAACATCACGCCGGACGAGCTCGCCGCTGCTGTCAAAGCCGCGCATGCGCACGGAATCAAGGTTACCGGGCACCTTTGCTCGATCGGCTTCCGCGAAGCAGCGGCGCTCGGCATCGACGATCTGGAGCACGGCATCGAAGTGGACACAGAGTTTTTGCCCGACAAAAAGCCGGGCCTCTGCCCGAATCCGCAAGCTGCGCAGAAGGCTCTGCTGTCTGTGGATATCGCCAGCAAGCCC
>Ga0335077_10004694_pt1 | contig 16665 bp, 13 predicted proteins | sample Lox_Sample_31_FD_207151 | JGI IMG/M metagenome (GOLD analysis project Ga0335077, IMG submission 207151) | Soil microbial communities from Loxahatchee National Wildlife Refuge, Florida, United States - Lox_Sample_3.1 | ecosystem: Environmental > Terrestrial > Soil > Wetlands | place: USA...
ACAATGCCGCAATCGCGCGCGGGTCAAAACACGATAAATTGGTGAATGTGAACTCGCGTGTGGCCACGCTCAACCGGACGCGGGCGTCCAGCCGTCCTTCGCCCAGTTCGGCGAACAAATTTGTCACTGCCAGTTCCGGTGCGCGCCAAAAACCGCTGCACCGGACCAACTGCACGTTGAGTTTTTGCGATTCCAAATGCGCCAGCCGGGCAGTCCATTCAATCTGGTACGGTTGAACATTGGTCCACCAGGCCCAGGATGGATCGGAATTGGTTGGCGCCGGGGTCAGCGCCGTCAGTCGGGCGGCTAGTAGAATGTCTCGCGCGCGACCCCAAGGAGTGTCGGCGGCGGGAACAGTGGCCATCAGATGAATCCTGAACGAACGGGGATCCCGCGCATCGCCGTTTATGACGAGGCTCAATTGCGGCGTGCCGGCGAAATGAATTTGGCGGAGCGTGTCACCGATTTCCCGCCAGCGGACCTGCCGGGCGGCGGCATTGGTCGTTGCGCCGCGGAAAATTTCCCAATTGCGCAGCGCCGGGGCATGGGCAATATCGCCGGACAGCATGAGTTTCACGCCCGCAAAATCGGCCTGAAAATTGTCCAGCGACCAGGTGTCATTGGTCTGGAACCGCAAGTTTATCTGGATGCGGTCGAGTGTCAGCGCGTTGGTCGGTGAAAGCGGCCAAGTGAATTTGCCCTGACGCAAAACGAGTCCGTCAATTTGCAGCCGGCGGTGCAGCAGCGCGCGATAGTCCAACCGCAGTTGAACCTGCCGGAGCGAGAGCGCGGGGCTTTCGGCTTTTTCCGCGCGGCCAAGGTGAACGTCATCGGCAACCAGTCCGTATCGGAGACTTAGGCGCAAGCGGGCAACTTCCAACTCAATACCCCGCGCGCGCAACGTTTCGACGAGCGGCCGTTTCAGAAAATCCGGCAGACCGACTCGGTTAAGCCAGACCATGGCGCAAACCAGAACGAGGGTCACGAAAATCAGGATGCGGCACAGGTGGCGGAACCACGTTCGGCATTTCCGCCAGAAACCAGATTGAACGCGCATATCAGGGAACGTTCGCCGGAATGGTGAGATAACTCAAGACGAACTGATAGAGCACCGGCGGAAACACAAAGGCCCACCGTTCGCCGTCCAGCGTCACGGCGGCCAACGCCGTTTGCGAGCCGGACATGCCGAAATCCACGGTGTGTTTCACGCCGTTTTTAAGCTCGAGGGTGATGGCAAGGTTCTCCGGTTTAAGCCCAAATTTCTGGGGGTCGGTCACGTTGCGGGCGAGCCAGGCGGCGGCGGTGAGTCCGCCAAACCGATGCGCGGTTTCCTCGATGGCCGCCGGTACAATAATGCCCTGCGAGCCGGGTGCGAGCCCCCATTGGTTGGGGCCGTTGTGAATAATTTGCCGCGTCTTGCCGTTTTGGTGGATGATGATTTGCGCCACGTCTGCTTCCGAGAAGTTCCAAATCTGCCGCTCGCGAAATTGCCAGCCCGCGTCCGGCAACTGGTTGAAATCCTCCAGGGAGATGGCATAAACGGAATCTTCGTCCGCGCGCCGCACAAAAACCTCGTTGGTTTGGGTGGCACCGAACACCAATTGGGCGATGATAGCGTTGGTGTCACCCACCGCTGAAAACAAAGTAATCTGCTGGGCGGGGTTTGCCAGCCCATAAGCCGGCAAATCCGGCGTGGTCACCACGTCTTTAACAAATCCCGTATCCGTGACGCGCAGACTGGCGAGGCTTTTAATAAATTGTTGCACACTTCCGGCATCCACCGGGAAATTTTCTCCGGCCACATGCCAGCCGTTTGTGTCCTGCCTTTGCAGGGTGAAATTATTTTTGCCGCGCACCTCGATTTCGGCAACGGGCGCGGACAATTCAAACAGATACGGGTCGCGAAAATCATTTACCGGGCTGAACCACGGTGACAGAGGTTCCTTGGCGGTGGTCAAGATGGTGCTCCAACCATGCCGCCGGGCATAAACCAGCGATGAATCGTTTGTGGGGCTGTTCCCAATGTGGACGGCCGAGACAAAATCCGTCCCGTGTCCCAGCCACAAATCGAGATTGGCGGGTTGCAACCCATACGCGCTCAAATCCACCTTGGCATCGTCGGTGACGAATTGCGTGACGCGCGCGGTTTGCAGGCGTTGGAGGGCTTCGGTGATCCGATCATTGTCGGCGCGCGCCTCGAGCGGCCGTATCATGCGCCAGAGATGGTTGGTCGTGTCCAAGCGGAGCTCAATGACTTTCGTCCCGTTGGTCAGAACAATCCAGTTGGGCGTATAGCCGTTGAAATCCACTAGCGCCGTGTCGCGCCAATCACTGGCCGAACGCGGAATGTATTTAAGCCAGTCGGCATCGGCGACAAATGCGCCGTCGGTTCCAACCACGCGGAGAAAAACCTGGTCGCCGGGCGCCGTTTTGTCGCCCACCTGAAGCTGCCAGCGTTGGCCGCCGGCATCTTCCACCACGAGGGAGATGCGCGGCGGCTCGAAGCCGTATTCCGCGTCAGCATTGGGTTGTTTGCGCAGTTCGCCAGCGCTGATGCGGATGGCGGGCGTGAGTTTTTGCAACGTGCTCAACAAAGTCTCGATGGCGGCGGGTTGCGCGGGATAAACTACCGGCTTGGTCAACAGCCACATGCCATTCGTGCGATCAGCTTGAATTTCAAGCGCGTTGGCGGGAATCACCTGGACGCTGGTGACGGTCGAGCGTTGCAACCCCGACAGAATGAAGAATGGTCCCGCAGCGGACGGCTGTAGAAAATGATCAAAAACAAAAATAAACGCGAACAGCGCCGCCGCGACGACAAACCAGATGAGGGTGTTTTTGGAGTTCATGGTTCCTGCTTCCCGTTGTTTGCGACGCGAAGCAAAGGGAAAATGACTAATGACAAAGTACGAATGACACTGCTGGAATCGGGAACATCCAACGCCCAACACCCAACATTGAACATCCAATGACAACTGGAGCGCACACCCGTTGGGTGTTGAGTGTTGGATGTTGAATGTTGAATGTTTTTAACCATTTGTCACTTTCTCCGTCGCAGCCAGACCAACCCTCCCACCAGCAACACTCCTCCGGGCAAGGCCCCCAGCAACAGCCAGCGGACGCGGCGCTGCTGCTCCCGCGTCATCAATAGTCGAAACTCGACGACAGGACGAGGACCAACGCCTTTCAGTAAAGTGGGGCGGGCGAGGAGCCAATTGACCGCGTAACCGGCGAAATCGCGGTTGGCACCAGCTTCAATGAGCTGGTTGTCGAGAAAGAACGAGTCACCCACCACCACCATCCGGGCACCGCCGCTTGCGGCTGCCACGCCTTTGACCTCGCTTTGTTCGACAGCAACCATCAGCGGATAACGTCGCGGTGGCAGGCCGCGTTCGTTCATGAGCACTGAATCAGGGCCGGAAAAAGCCAGTTCCTCCACCCTGGGCGTAGCGGGAGGCGGGTTTTGCCAGTTGATGCGGCTGACAGGGCGCGGCAAAATCAATTGGAGAGCCAGTTGTGTGAGCGGATTGACAACCGGATGCTGGCTAAAATCATAAACAATCACATCCTGTCCGGAAATCGTGTGTTGCGGGTCTTGCACTACATCGTCGCCGACGTTAACCCCCCAGTGCCGAAGGATGTCCTCAAGGCCGGTGGGATGCTGGATAGAAGAGTAATCCAGCAACAAAAACAACCGTCCGTCCCGAGAAAGGTATTGGTCAATCTTTTGCAGTTCGAGGTTTGAAAACATGGTTCTCGGCCCGGCGATGATGAGCAGGTTGCAGTCGGACGGCACCGGATCGTCACCCGACAACACCAGCGGTCGCACTTGGATGTAATTTTGCGCCAGGATGGAGGCAAATTTCAGATAACCGGCATTGCCGCCGTCAGTCAGCGATGGCTCGCCGTCGCCTTGTAAAAAATAAGCTTCGAACGGCTTTGGGTTGATAACGGCGAGCAACATCGAGGTGAACGCCTCTTCGCCGTAAAACGCGACGGGCTTGCGGCGGAATTCCCGCTCCTTGGCGTTGGGAACCTCCTCCAAGGTGTACTTGGTGAGCGCGTCGCCTGGGAAAGTTTTGTGCCGTCCATCGCAGTCGAAGACGATGAGATTTTTATCCGTCGGCAGATTGAGCTTGTATTGGGCCTTGAGTTTCTCAGCTTCCCCGGCGTTGCGGATGTAATCCACGGTCCGGACTGAAATGTTCGGGTTTACCGCACGATATTCGTTCAACAAAGAAACAATGGTGGGATAAAAATCATCCTGGGTGTCGTAATACAGCGTCACGGTGACGTGATTGGTCATGGACCGAAGCACGTCCACGGTGCGCGGAGATAATTTGATGCGCGTCTGCGAACTGAGATAAAACCGTTTGGCGAAGAGACTGCCGAGATAGTTCACCATCACCACAACCGCCAGCACCAGCACCGTTCGCACCACCACGTTGAATCCGATTTTCCACCGGCGGCCGGGCGAAAAGCTCAATTGGGGTTTGGTATTGGCAGTCATTTTATTTCCAACGCCGGCTTTCCACCACGCGCAGAGTCAGAAACAAAAAAAACAACGTGAGGCTCAGGTAAAAAACCACCGTGCGCGTGTCCACCACACCGCGGGTAAAATCCTCCATTTGTTTGAACAAATTAAAATAATATAACACCGACTCCGCTTGCCATTGGCCGGTTATAGGAATCACTTGGGCATACGCCAGATAAGCCACAATCAGTAACATTACGCCGACAGCCAGACTCATCATTGCGGCCGTTACCTGGCTGCGTGTTAACGAAGATGTGAGACAACCTATGGAAAGGAACATACAGCCGCTTAGGAAAATGCCCAAAAACATCCCGCACTCCATGCCTTTGTCCAGGGCGCTTGCTTGGTTTGTAAAATGCGTGACAATAAAAAGACAAGCGAGAGTCGGTAGCCACATGACCATGTAAAAAAACAATGCTGCGGTGAATTTTGCCATCACCACTTCCAAATCGCCCACGGGTGTTGTCATCAACGTTTCAAACGTGCCGGAGGCTTTTTCCAATGAGAACAGCCGCATCGTGATCACCGGTGCCACCAAGATGACGACGATCCAGAAAAGCTGGCTGTTGAAAAATAATTCCGTCACCGGCATCAGAAATGGTTCGGAGCCCATGTTTTTGATTAACATGACGAAACTCAACCCGATCAACAGCGTCACCGCCGCGATGATGACATAACCCATGATGGAGACAAAAAAGGCCGCCAGTTCCCGTCGTGTAAGCGTCAGAAAATTTCGCATCAGTTCTCTTCCTCTTCCTCTTCACCCGGCTGTGTCACGTGCACGTAAATATCCTCCAAGGAATGGCGGTTGCGCGTCAACTCGCGCAACACCCAGCCGTTTTGCAGCGCCAGGGTGAAAATCACCGGCCGCAAATCCAGTCCGTCGCGCGGGGTCAGCGCGCAGCGTTGATATTCGCCGTCGCTCGCCGACACATCGAAGTGTTCAATCTCCGGGACCTGCGACCAGCACTCGCGCAACGCATCGGCCGGCGCGGCGAGTTCGACGATGATTTGACTATTTCCCGCCACCAGCCGTTGCAAATTTTCCGGCGTGTCGGCGGCAAGGATTTTGCCGTCATACATGATGAGCATGCGGTTGCACGTCATTTCCGCTTCGGGCAGGATGTGCGTCGAAATAAGCACCGTGTGCGCCCCGGCCAGATTTTTGATCAATTGCCGGACGGCGCGAATCTGATGCGGATCGAGGCCGATGGTTGGTTCGTCGAGAATGATCAATTCCGGATCATGCACCAGCGCGTCCGCCATGCCGACGCGCTGCCGGTAGCCTTTCGACAGTTGGCCGATGATGCGGCGGCTCACGTCGGTCAAGCCGCATTGTTCCATCACGGTATTCACGCGCTGGCGGGAGCGCCGCCAGCCCAGGCCTTTCAGCCGCGCGCGAAACTTCAGGTATTCGCGCACGCGCATTTCGGAATAAAGCGGGTTGTTTTCTGGCATGTAGCCAATCCGACGGCGCACTTCGTCCGATTGGTGAAACACATCAAAGCCCGCCACTCGCACCGTGCCGGAGGTCGCCGGCAGGTAACACGCCAGAATCCGCATCGTCGTGCTTTTGCCCGCGCCGTTCGGGCCCAGCAGCCCGACGATTTCGCCCCGCGCGACCGTGAACGAAATCCCCGCCACGGCGGTGCGGCCGGCGTAGCGCTTCGTCAAATTTGTCACTTCAATCATGGCATTGTCGTTCATCGCGGATTGAAATTAAGATTATGAAGTGAAAATCGCGAACGTTGGGTGTGAACCGCGATCGTAACCTGAGTCTTAATCATAATCTTAATCTCAATCTTAATCTTAACCGGAAAAACCGGATTCCGGCCAACAAAAACTCCGCCTCAAAGCCACTGCCCGTTTCCCTATCAATAAACAGGCAAATCTGCCATAAGATGCGTTCAAATTTTTGCGAGCTGGCTTGACTTTGCCCGGTCATCGGCGCAAAAGCAATTTCAAGATGTTTCCGTCGTCAGAAAACTTTTATGTCGCGTGGCGCGCGCAACCGAGTGCGGCTAATGTCATTCGCGACGAAAACGACCGGCCTGTTGAACGCCTGCTGCAGGCCGTCTGGTTGCATCAGCGTCTGCGCCGTGACCAGCTCAAAACCACGGAGGGAAAGTCTGTTCGCATTTTTCACCCCGGTTTCGCCAGCGCCGAAGGCGGGCCGGATTTCCGCGGCGCGGTGATCCAAATTGGCGATGACGCCCCGCGCTCGGGCGATGTGGAAGTGGATTTGTGCGCGAGCGGCTGGCGCGCGCATGGACATGATCGCAATCCAAACTTCCAAAATGTCATTTTGCATGTCGTTTGGGATGGTGCTGGAGTTCACGCTTCAACGTGCCGGAATGGCGGAGCCTCGAACGAGCCAAAGGTTAAACTCCAAACTCCGCTGCCAACGCTGGCCATCCATGACAAACTCGATGCGTCGCTCGCCGAACTCGAATTGTGGCTCGAAAACGAATCGTCGCGCTCGTTTCCCGAAAATTTGCGCGGCCAATGTTGCGCGCCAATGCGTGAGTTGGACGGGACACAATTGACGGGCCTCCTGCGGGAAGCGGCGGGCGCGCGCCTGCAAGCCAAAGCCGCGCGCTTTCGCGCCCGCGCGCAACACGCCGGCTGGGAACAATCGCTTTGGGAAGGGCTGTTCCGCGCGCTCGGCTATAAATACAACACCTGGCCGATGCAACTCCTGGCCGAATCCCGCCGACGTTGGGCGCGCGGCACGGATTCGGCGTTTGGCTTGCAGGCTCGGTTGCTCGGCATCAGTGGCTTGCTGCCGTCGGAACTGCCCCGCGCGTCCGGGGGCGGCAACAACTATTTGCGGCGCGTTTGGGACCGTTGGTGGCGCGAGCGCGACGAATTCAATGATTGTGCCTTGCCGCGCACGGTCTGGAAATTTCACGGCCTCCGCCCGGCAAATCATCCGCAACGCCGGCTGGCGCTCGCCGCGCACTGGCTGGCGGCCGGCGACACGGTTCAACAACTGGAACGCTGGTGCGCCGCAGATCTGCCGGACAAAAAGTTTCCCCATTCGCTGCGCAAAATTTTTGAAGTGGAGTGCGACGAATTTTGGTCGTGGCACTGGACGTTTCGCTCGGCGCGTTTGCGGAAACCACAGCCGCTATTGGGCGATGCGCGGGTGACAGATTTGGCTGTCAATGTGGTTTTGCCATGGCTCTGGGCGCGGGCGGTCGAAGGCAAAAACGGGAGGTTGCAACACGTCCTGGAGTGGCGTTATTTCGCGTGGCCGCCCGCCGGAGACAATTCTGTTCTGCGGCTGGCGCGACAACGTTTGCTGGGAACTGGCCGAAACTGCTTGTGCCAGAGCGCCGCGGCTCAACAGGGGTTGATTCAAATCGCGAGCGACTTCTGCGGGCGTTCAAACACCTTGTGCGAAGATTGCCGCTTCCCGGAATTGGCGCGTGGCTGGCGGGCGCAAGCCGTTACTTGACTTCCACCTTTTCAAAGGGATTGTTCTTGAAACCTTCAGATTTTTGCCCGGACGGCTCCGGCGGCGGAGGCGAATAAGTGTTCGCTGCCGCAGAGGCGGGACCATCTTCGCCGACGCGCGGATGTTTTGCGCGTTTGTTGCGGGGCAGCGGACTGATCATCACGTTGATGCCACGCCCGACAAGTTTCGGTTCAAAATCGGGATGGCCGTAGGCTGCAATTTCGGCGAGGAATTTCTGGATAACCTGGAACCCGAATTCCGTGTGAGCCATCTCGCGACCGCGGAATTTCAGCGCAACCTTCACCTTCATGTCCCCGCACAAAAAATCAACCGCGTGGCCGACCTTGATGCCGAGGTCATGCGGATCTATGCGGGGGCTGAGTTGGACTTCCTTGACGGTCGAGGCGTGCTGATGCTTTTTTGAGTCCTTGTCCTTTTTGGCCTGCTCGTAACGAAACTTGCCAAAGTCCACAATCCGGCAGACGGGCGGCGTCGCCGTGGGGGAAATTTCCACCAAGTCCACGCCTTGTTGCCGCGCCAGTGCGAGCGCGTCGTTGAGCGAGAGGACGCCGAGATTTTTATCGTGCGCGTCAATGACCCGCACCTCACGGGCGCGGATTTTGCCGTTGACCCGGACGAACGAGGCAGTGGAAAAATTGCGTGGAACAAAAGGGCGGCTCAAGACACCCTCATCGGTTGTGGCTTTACTGAATAGTTCTGCATCAAAAAAACCGGCAACTGCCAAATCAAATTACAACCTGTAATTAAGCAATTCATGGGCCTTTACGCAAGGAAAATTATCCTCCGGCCCAAATGGCCCGATTTGCCGCTGCATAGACCTGTTTCAAAGGAACTTCTGCCCGCGCCGCCAGCCTTTTGCATGATTCAAATTCCGGCGCGGCTTGAACAACTTTTCCGTTAAATTTGCCCAATTTTACGGTGATTTTGCCAAAGGAGGTTTTGACTTCCGTGAATTCGCGCCGCAGTTTGCGCCGTTCCGCCAGCGTCCGACGCACGCCGAACGCGCTGGTCTCGCGCAAAATCATTTCGCTGAATTTGTCCGCCTCCGCTTCCGCGCACAAGACCGTGAGCAAGACGCCCGGCCGGTTCTTTTTCATCTGAACTGGAGTGTAAAAAACATCCAGCGCGCCTGATGCCCGCGCTGTTTCGACAAAATGACCGAGAATTTCGGAATTGATGTCGTCGAGATTGGTTTCTAAAACGGCGATGGTGTCTGTTTCCCAGTCCCGCGCGTTGGCGACTTTGGATTTTGGACTTTGGACTTTGGACGCGGCTCCCATTACAGCCCGCAAAGCATTCGGTCGTGTTTTATTCTCGCGCGTGCCCAAGCCGAAACCGGTTCTTTCAGCAACCAGCTTTTGCATTGGCCCGAAAAATTCGACGAACTCCGCGAGCAGCGCCGCGCCTGTGGGTGTGACCAGTTCATGTGGTTCATCGCATTGCGTGATGCCGATGCCGCGCGCACCGAGAATCGCCAATGTCGCCGGCGCGGGCACGGGAAACCGCCCGTGCTCACAATCAATCCAGCCCGTGCCCTCGGTGACCGGCGACGCAAGCACGCGCGGTTTGCCGAGCATTTCCAGCGCGGCGCACGCGCCCACAATATCCACGATGGAATCCACCGCGCCGACTTCGTGAAAATGAACTTTTGTCGGCGGCAAACCATGAATTTTTCCTTCGGCCACGGCAATCCGCTGGAAAACGGCGATGGATTTCTTCTTCACCCAGTTTGAAAGCCGGCTCCGCGAAATCAATTGTTTGATTTCGGCGAAATTACGGCTGTCGTCGTGGTGGTGATCGTGGTGCGAATGGTGTTTGCTCTCGTGTCCTTGGTGTCCGCCCACATGCACATCGAATTTAATTCCGGCAATGCCCGATTTTTGTTTGCGGGAAATGCGAAGGCGCCAACCGCTGACCTTCAACTTTTTCAACTCGCGTTCCAACTTCTGAGCGTTCACGCCAAGGTCAATCAGTGCACCGGCAAACATGTCGCCGCTGACGCCGCTGGAAAGGTCGAGATAAAGTGTTTTCATTTTTCCGCCAACGCATTGATCTGGCTCGCGGCGTAACCGGCGCCAAAGCCGTTGTCAATATTCACCACCGTCACACCGCTGCCGCAACTGTTCAACATGCCGAGCAACGCGGCCAGTCCGCCGAAACTGGCGCCGTAGCCGACGCTCGTCGGCACGGCAATCACCGGCCGGGAAACCAGGCCGGCAACGACGCTGGGCAGCGCGCCTTCCATACCGGCAACGACGATCAACACGTTGGCGCCGAGAATTGTTTCGAGATGCGGAAACAGTCGGTGCAAACCCGAGACGCCGACATCACGAACACGCTCAACCCGGTTACCCATGATTTCCGCCGTGACCGCAGCTTCTTCGGCCATCGGCAAATCGCTCGTGCCGGCGCAAACAACGGCGATAAAACCGGGCCTTTTCGGCAGGGGTTTTTTCTGGATGGTCACGCAACGGGCCAGCGGATGATAAACGGCGTGCTTGAATTTCTTGCGTAGCGCGCGGGCGTGTTCGGGCATGATGCGCGTGGCCAGCAGGCGTCGTTCATGCGCCAGGATTTTTGCGGCGATTTTGACCACCTGGTCCGGCGTTTTACCGGAACCAAAAATCACTTCGGGAAAACCCTTGCGCAACGCGCGATGCGTGTCCACCTGCGCAAAGCCGAGGTCGGCGACAGGCTTGGCCTGAAATGCGCGCAGGACTTTTTCGCGCGAGGTTTTTCCGGCGCGGAATTTTTCAAGCAGTTGAATCGCTTCGGTTGTGGTCATTTATGATTTATGATTTACGATCCACGATTTCAGCCACACCAGCCGCACCCATTGCAAATTATAAATCATAAGTTCAATGGTGATGCCGGAAAAGGCGCTCCCGGTTTTTGTACAGATACCAGACGATGGCCACGTTGAGGATGAGTACAACCAAAAGCCCGACGGAATGATGGTGCAGTGCGTTCGGACGGGGCAGCGATTCAAAAATTTCAATCGGAATGAAAAACGCCGATTCACCAATCGCCACCCAAATCGCCCATTTGGCGCGAAAGGCCAGCCCCAGCCCCTCGATGAGCAGAAACAATCCGCAGAGAAACGTGCCCGACGCCACCACCCGCACGTTGTGTGGCGTGATGGTGTCCAGCCAGCCGCCGATGCCGCTGAAGAACCGGTTTTCCGGGTCGAGATGCACCCAGCGCAAAAACTGGTTGAACAAATCCGGCAAATCCTTGTTCGCCAGTGTGAACACGCCCAGCGCCAGCAATAGGAGCGCCGCGCCTTTGATCAGTTTGATCGCGACAATGAAATACAGTATCGGCGCGGACTTTTTAGCTCCCGTGGTTTTTGCGTTCTGGGTCATCAACGGATTTTGGGTGACAGCCAGGTTAATAATTCGCCAATCGCCAACCGCTCCTGTTTGCCGTCGTCGCGGTAACGCATCGTGACCGTGTCCTTTAACTCCGGCTTCTCGCCCAGCGTGTCAAAGTCAATTGTCACACAGAACGGCGTGCCAGCTTCGTCCTGACGGCGATAACGGCGGCCAATTGCGCCCGCGTCGTCGTAGAAAACATTCATGTGCGGACGCAACAGATCGCGCACTTCCCGCGCCTTTTTCACAAGTTCAGGCTTGTTCTTGAGCAACGGCAGCACGGCTACTTTGATAGGGGCGACGCGCGGATGAAATTTCAGTACGACGCGCGTCTCCATTTTGCCCTTTTCATCCGGCATCGTGTCTTCGTGATACGCATTGCAAATCAGCGCAAGAATCAGGCGATCCACTCCAGCGGACGGCTCGATGACGTGCGGAATGTATTGGCCCTTCGCCAGACCGTCGGCGTCTTCCTTGGCCCCTTTCTCGGCTTTCGCCGGTTCGACGCCCGTCTTCATGAGATACTTCAACCTCGCTTCGTAATAACGTTTCGATAACTCGGTTTTCCTGGGCTCATCCAGTTTGCCCCAGGCGGCGCGGAGTTCCTCGTCGAACACACCCATTGGTTTGCCAGAAAAACGCTCATGCTGGCTCAAATCAAAATCACTGCGGGCGGCAATGCCTTCCAGTTCCTCACCCGTCAACTCGCCTTTCTCGTCGCGCTTGCTGAACGGAAACTTGTAGAGAATGTCCACCGTGGCACGCGCGTAATGCGCCAATTCCTCCGGTTTTTGCCAATACTCGACCAGCGTGTTTCGCGGCAGACCGATACCTTCATAGAAGGCGATGCGCTCCTCGACCCAATACTTGTGCCAGGCTTCCCAACCCCACGAAGAAGTGTCGAGTGTCGAGTGTCGAGTGTCGAGTTCAGCGCCGGGCGTCACGCGGCCTTTGATGGCCTCCACCACTTCATCCGGTTTGATGAAAAATTCCAACTCCATCTGCTCGAACTCGCGTGAGCGGAAAGTGTAATTGCGCGGCGTGACTTCGTTGCGAAACGCCTTGCCGACCTGCGCAATGCCAAACGGCACTTTTTGGCGCGACGTTTCCTGGACATTCTTGAACTGCGCGAAGATCGCCTGCGCGGTTTCCGGACGGAGATAGGCGACGTTGTCCTCGCTCTCGACCGGACCGACGTAGGTTTTGAACATCAGGTTGAAGGGACGCGGCTTGGTTAATTCTGCTCCGTTTTCCGGATTATGCCGCGTATCGCCGACAACCTTTTCTGTGTGGGATTTAATCGGCCACAGACAATCCATTCCTCTTTTTTCGTAAAAATCTGCCGCGATTACAAAAGCTGCTTCCGGTGGTTTGCCAGCTGGAAGCAAAACTGAAAATGGTTCGTTAATCTCAGTTTTGAGACTGACGCGCTCCAAAATTAATGCACCAATTTTTTGCTCTTTTGGATTAGCTGAAGCTGAAAGATTTTCCCCTAGCTTTTTCAATTCGCTCAACTCTCGTTTTTGCTTGAGATACTTTTCAACTTCTTCTTTTTCGCCTTCGATGAATCCAAATTCTCCCGGCAGCATGTTGATTGCGCCTTTGAAGTAATAAACAATGCCATCTTGTGGTTCAATTTGGTCAGCGCGGTAGCGCTTGTTGGTTACGGGACATTCCACCATTAAATCCGCAAAGGTATCCACATGGCCACTGGCCTTCCAGATTTGCGGCGACATGATGATGGTGGCTTCGAGGCCGACCACGTCATCGCGCTGGCGGGTCATGGTGTTCCACCAGAGTTCCTTGACGTTGCGCTTGAGTTCGGCGCCCAGCGGGCCGTAATCCCAAAAGCCGTTGATGCCGCCGTAAATTTCCGAGGATTGGTAAATGAATCCGCGCCGCTTGCACAGCGACACGATTTTTTCCATGAGAGCATTTTCTTTCGGGTCAGCCACAGGATGGCCAGTGTTTGCGATGAACGCACGGCTGTAAATGAGATTTTAACCGGTTTCGGCGCGTGATGGCGCGTGAGTTTCACGCGCGATGCGTGAGAATTTTACGCGCAACAGCGTATTGATTTCACTCAAATTTAATTTTTCAGCCGGTTTTGCAAAAAATTTCGTTTGGCATCGCCGGTGCTAAGGAAAATTTTAGAAAATGTGTTGACAGTCGGTGCGATTCCGGTAAGGTCTGCCAATCGTCACCCAAACGAACAAAAACCAAAAAGTTATTGAATGTATGAATAGAATTCTGAAACGAAGAAAGGCTTTCACGCTGATTGAACTGCTCGTGGTTATCGCCATTATTGCCATTTTGGCGGCCATGTTATTGCCGGCGCTCGCCGCCGCCCGGCGCAAGGCGCAACGCATCAACTGCATCAGCAATCTCAAACAAATAGGCACCTCCTTTCGAATGTGGGGGGACGACAATAACGATCAATATCCCCAGATTGTCTTGATAGAAAACGGCGGCGTAGAACAGTATGTTTATAGTCAGCAGAATCCTACTCTTAATGTTCCAATGCCAAGCGGTACCGCTTTTTCTGGCTTAACTGCCGGATACCACGAAGCGGCACCTTTTGTGGTGCTGTCAAATCAACTGGCTAACCCGGCGGTGCTGGCTTGCCCCTCGGATTCCACTGTCACTACCTTCGGTGGTACCCGCACGCCTGGTGTGGCTACGAATTTTAACGAGTTTTTCTATGCATCCGGCAGTAGCACCGCAAGCCTATCCCCCATAAACGATTCCTATGTCAGTTACTTTGTTTGTGGTGATGCCAGTGATACTCAGCCCCAAACAATCCTGGCCGGTGACCGTAATATCTCGAGTAACGCAGGCGCTAATGGCGGGGGCGGGATAAACTCTGCTACGTATCAGAATCCGATACCCGGGATGACCGGGAGTCTAACACCCTACAGCGATGGGCTTGGTAATCAAGGCAAGGGTAACTTAGCGAATGTAGATTGGGTGAATTGGGCATGGACGGCCAATGACTTGCACTTGGGGAATGGCAACATTTTGCAGGCTGACGGCAGCGCCCATCAAGATTCAGTTTCTGATTTGCAAACGGCCTTGTTAAACGCCACGAATGGCCCCGTAATATATCCGTTTTATAATTTCCCTTGATACAGCAACCGGATTTTATCATCACACACGAGGCACCCCTTTGGGTGCCTCGTCTTTTTTACAACACGGATGCGTTATGCACTCCGCCTCGCGCGCTTTCCCTACAAATCTTGAGAGGCATTGCCGCCGTCCTTCCTTTTCTGCTTCTCTGAGAACCGCTGTTCCATAAAAAAATTCTGCAGCAGCGCGCGGCATTCCGGCTCACGCACGCAGCGCGTGATTTCACAACGATGATTCAATGCGGGCAATTGCAGCAAGTTCATCGCGCTTCCCGCCGCGCCAGCCTTCGGGTCGCTGGTGCCGAACACCACGCGCGCCAGCCGCGTGTGCACGATTGCACCTGCACACATCGGGCACGGCTCTTTGGTCACGTAAAGCGTGCAGCCGGTCAACCGCCAGTCGCCCATGACCTCTTCCGCCTGCGTGAGCGCGAGCATTTCCGCGTGCGCGGTCGCGTCCTTAAGCAGTTCGACCTGGTTGAACGCCCGCGCGATAATGCATCCCTCACGCACGATGACCGCACCCACGGGAACCTCGCCTGCTTCGTAAGCCATGGCGGCCTGGCGCAGGGCTTCGCTCATGAAATAATCGTCGCTGTGCAGATCAATGACCGGTTCGTCCATAAATCAAAAGATTCAACATCCAACACTCAATGCCGAATGAAACGAACGCACGCCTGCCTTGGAGGTTCGGCGTTGAATGTTGAATGTTCGATGTTTCTTCACTGGGCTTCCTCCAGTGTCCATTCATTCCACCCATCCAGATGGCAATGGCAATGGGCGGCAAAAAAACCTCCGCGGTGTTGCCAAAACCAGGGCCAGATTTGCTCGCGGTCGGTCTGTGGGATTTTCAATGAGGCCAGAGCTTTCCGCGGGAAAAATTGAAACCGTCCTTCGGCGTGGGCCGACGGCAGCGCTTTCAGCCGCACTTTCACTTCGAACAGGAACATCAGCCAATGCGTCTGGCCTTGATAACCGTGTTCGCTGACAAGGCCGGTTAAATGCAAATCCGCAGTTTGAATCCTGACGCCCAGTTCCTCCTCCGCCTCGCGGCAGGCGCAAACGTATGGCGATTCGCCGATGTCCATCTTCAACTTGCCGCCACAGGGGCTCCAGAAACCGCGGTTCGGCTCCTGCGCGCGCTCCAGCAACAGCACATCATCGCGCTCATTGAAGCAATAGAGCAGCGTCGCGATTTTGTAGGGCAAAACCATTTATGATTTACGATTTATGATCGCTTCCCGAGGAAGCCGGCAAATCGTAAATCATAAATCATTAATCGTAAATTCTTCATTGTTTCCGCGCGGCAAATTGTTAGCATGGCCGCCCTTGTTTCGATTGCAGGAAAACTATAAATGAAAACTTACGACATTGCTGTAATTGGCGGTGATGGCACCGGTCCGGAGGTCGCCCGCGAAGGGCTAAAGGTTTCCGAAGCCGCCGCCAGAAAATTAGGCTTCAAACTCAACTGGCACCATTACGATTTCGGCGGCAACCGCTATTTGAAAACCGGCGAAGTGCTGCCCGACGGCGCGGTGGACGAACTTCGCAAGTTCAAGGCGATTTTCCTCGGCGCGGTCGGCCATCCGCAGGTCAAGCCGGGCATTTTGGAGAAAGGCATCCTGCTCCGGTTGCGCTTTGAACTGGAACAATACATCAATCTCCGTCCGGTAAAGCTTTATCGCGCCGCCGACTGCCCGCTGAAGGACAAGGGGCCGGAGCAAATTGATTTCGTCGTGGTCCGCGAGAACAACGAGGGTATTTATACCGGTTCGGGCGGGTTTATTTTCAAGGGCACGCCGCATGAAGTGGCCATCCAGGAATCGGTGAACACGCGGCGCGGCGTGGAGCGCTGTTTGAAATACGCCTTCGATTTGGCCAAGAAACGGCGCGGCGGCAAACCCTGGAAAGGTCTTAAACCGGAAGACACCTCCGCCGGCAAGACCGCGCAATTGACGCTTTGCGGCAAGACCAACGTGCTCACCTTCGCGTTCGATTTATGGGAGCGCGCCTTCCATGAACTCAGCGTCAAGTATCCGTCGGTGAAACTCGACTACGCCCACGTGGACGCCACGGTCATGTGGTTCGTGAAAAACCCGGAATGGTTCGACGTGATTGTCACCGACAACATGTTTGGCGATATCATCACCG
>Ga0335077_10004695_pt1 | contig 16663 bp, 19 predicted proteins | sample Lox_Sample_31_FD_207151 | JGI IMG/M metagenome (GOLD analysis project Ga0335077, IMG submission 207151) | Soil microbial communities from Loxahatchee National Wildlife Refuge, Florida, United States - Lox_Sample_3.1 | ecosystem: Environmental > Terrestrial > Soil > Wetlands | place: USA...
CGACCGTTCGCCGGTGACGGTGACGATGGCTTCCGTCAGCATGCCGATGACTTTCTGCAGTTCCGTCGTCCGGCGGCTCAGAATTCGTGCCGTACGCTGGTTGTAACTTTCCAGGGCCTGTACGGCAGCGCCCGCCGAAACCAGTAACCGGTCGATCGCAGAGTCCTGGGCTGTAGCCTCCGCGATGCTTTCCAACGAGGCCAGAAAACTTTGGTATTCACCGGCGTCGTTTCGTATGGCGGTGGCGGCGATGCCGTTCAACAGCACGGTCATGACGTGCCGCGCATCGGCATTCTCTTCGAAAAGATACTTCCGGAGGGTCTCAATCGCCATAGGGACCGGAGTTTTCGCACGACTCCCCATGAAACTTATCGGATGGAGGCCTGGATGCTTTACCCATGACTGACTGGGGGAGTCAGATGGCCGGTGTGGACCGGAATGGCAATGGAGCTCGAGGCCGGAACAATGAAGCCCGGCCTTACTTGACCCCAATCACTGAGACGCCGAGCAGGCGCATCATCAGGTAGGAGCGGGCCAGGGGCTTGCGAAGCTTCCAGGGAAGGCATTCGAGAACGCCCTCCAGGATCCGGGACGGAAGGACTGGCGATGGAATGCGGCGCCCCTTGAACATCCGCTCGATGCGCACCCGCCGGAAACCGGTACCGCGGAACAGCTTCAGCAGGTCCATGATGGAGTATTCTTTCAAATGCAGGCCGGTGGGTTCCCGGTCGAAATCCCGCGAAATATCGTTCGGCCCGTAGAGCCGATTCCCCGTGATGCAGTAATAAATGCCGCCGGGCTGGAGCACCCGGTAGATTTCCTGCAGCTGATCGATGGCGTCGTCGGGATGGATATGCTCGATCACCTGAAAGCTGAAGGCCACGTCGATCGAGTCATCGGGCATGGGGATCTTGAAACCTTTGGCGATCAGGACCTGGAATTTATCCGATTGCGGGAGCCCCCGGGTCACCTCCTCGGAAACCTCCAGACCATAGGCCTTGCGCACCAGGGGCGCCACCAGCAGCGGCAAAGCGCAATCCCCCGCACCCACCTCCAGAAACACGGTCTCGGGAGTCAGGTAGGGCCGTAGCAGACGAAGGTGTCCGCGAACCTTGATCTGGTGGTGCTCGGTTTCGGTCCTGGTCAACTGCGGGTGTTTCGGCAGGCGCCGGAACAGCTCGTCATATACCTGCGCGTACAATACCGCCCGTTCCTCGCGGCTGGAATTGCGCAGGCGATTGCCCAACTCCTTCTCGATTTCGTAGTGCTGGCGCAGTTCTTCGGCGGTGAGCACTTCCTCCGTCAGACGCATGGTATCATCCCTGCCCCGGAGACTCTCCGGGACTCAGAGCGTGAACCCGGACTTCTGGGCGTCGTTGTAAAACATCTTCACGGTATCCAGCGAATAGTCGTGCAGATCCTTGCCCACCAGCGACAGTTTATTCAGTATGTCGGGAGTCGCTGTAATAATGTGACACCCGATGTCGTCCGCCTGAAAGATATTGAGCAGTTCCCGGGGGCTGGCCCAGATCAACTCCATCCCGGGGTGTATGGACACCATCTCCACGGCGGCGGCCATCAGCGGCACCGGGTCGCGTCCGGTATCGGCGATGCGCCCGGCGAAGACCGATACATAACTGGGTGCGCCCCCCGCCAGCGCGTCCGCCACATCCCTGACCTGGTCCAACGTCAGCAGCGCGGTCACGTTCAACTGGATGCCGGCCCGCGACAGGCAATGAATCAGCTCCAGGGTAGGCTCCCGCCGCGTGTTGGTAACTGGAATTTTGACGTAAACGTTCGGGCCCCAGGAGGCTATCAGCCGTGCCTGTCTCTCCATCTCATGGACCTCGTCGGCAAATACCTCGAGCGAGATGGGGCGGTCGCGGATCGCGCAGAGGATATCGCGGGCAAATGCCGCGTAGTCGGTGATGCCGGCCTTCCGCATCAAGGTGGGATTGGTGGTGAAGCCCCGGATGAGCGGGTTGCGGTAAAGCTCGAGGATCGCCGCCTTGTCGGCGCCATCCGCAAACAGCTTGACTTTCAAATCAGTTGCCGTCACGATCGTGGTCCTTTGGGAATTTCGGAATTGCGCACCCATCCAATCTACCGCGTCCAGGAGGGGAATCGGGCGTTGTCAAAAGCAAGCGTACGTATAGAAAAATTCAAAAACTCATTACGCATTCCTGCCAGGCCAAACCGCCTTGCATGCCTGTCCTATCTCCGTCCAGCAGTTTGAGTATCCCGATAGTGTACTTGCGCCTAAGTCCTTTCCATATCATCTTGGTATGAGAAAAGACTAACTGCCAAAAACCGGAAGCCGGCGGTTGTTATACTGAACAGAAATCCTGCAGTTTTCGAGATGCTAATTCATCGTAAGTTCATGAAGGGACAGAATGTCTGAGTCTACTATCTCGCCTAGGGCCGGGCCTCCGTTTTATGGCGGGGTCTTCATCATTTCGGCTTCGGTGCTCATGCTGCAAATCCTGTACACGCGACTTTTGTCAGTAATGTCGTACTATCATCTGGCATTCTTCGCGATCAGCATCGCCATGTTCGGGATGACCGCCGGCGCCGTCTGGGTGTACCTGCAGGCCGGGAGATTCAACCGCCAGACGCTGGCCCGCGATCTGACGAGGTTTGCATCGGCCTACGCCGCCAGCGTGGGGTTGTCCCTGCTGTTGCAGGTAGGATCGGTGCCGGTTCTGGCGCTGTCGGCCACCACCGTAGTGGTCTGGATGCAGGTGGCCATCATCATGTCGGTGCCGTTCTTTTGCGCCGGGGTGGTGATCAGCCTGGCGCTGACGCGCAGTCCCTTTCCGGTGGGCAGGGTGTATGCGGCCGACCTGGTGGGTGCGGCTGTCGGGTGTCTGGGAGTCCTGGCGCTTCTGGATATCATGGACGGGCCCTCGGCCATACTGGCCGTCGGCGGGGTAGCCGCCCTGGGAGCCGTCACGTTTTCCCGAGCCGCCGCCGATGAAGACCGGCCCCTGCCCGCGGGCCTCATCGAACGAATTCTCGCGCGGCCCGCGATGATCGCTGGCGTGCTGCTGGTCCTGGCCGCCGCCAACAGCACCACCCGGTACGGGATCCAGCCGATCGTCGTGAAGAACGAAGTGGACCGGCGCGACAACGTCGCCTTCGAGAAGTGGAACTCCTTTTCCCGCATCCTGGTCCGGAGACCCTGGAAGGCCGCTCCGGTGCTGTGGGGCGCCTCTTCCACGCTGCCGCCGGGAACCGAAGTGGAGCAGTACCGTTTGAATATCGATGGCGACGCCGCCACTTCCATGTTTCGCTTTTCGGGGGACGTCAGCCAGGCCGACTTTCTGCGCTATGACATCACGAACCTCGCCTACACGATCCGCAACACCGGGCGGGCGGCGATTATCGGGGTGGGCGGCGGCCGCGACATGCTTTCGGCGCGCGTACACGGGTTTCCCGATGTCACCGGCGTCGAAATCAACCCCATCTTCATCGACCTGCTGACGAACCGGGAACCCTACCGGTCCTTCGCCAAACTGGCGGACCAGCCCGGCATGCATTTCAACGTGGATGAGGCGCGCAGCTGGTTCGCCCGCAGCCCCGAGCGATTCGACCTGATCCAGATGAGCATGATCGACACCTTTGCCGCCACCGGAGCCGGCGCCTTCACGTTGACCGAGAACGGCCTCTACACCCTGGAGGGCTGGCGTATTTTTGTCGGTCATCTGGCGCCCCGTGGAGTGTTTACCGTCAGCCGCTGGTACGCCCCGGGAGACGTCAACGAGACCGGCCGTATGATCAGCCTCGCGGTAGCGGCTCTGCTCGATCAGGGCATCACCGAACCGCGGAAGCACCTCTTCCTGGCATCCAACCTGAACCTGGCGACCCTGGTTTTGTCCCGGGAGCCGCTCACCGGCGAGGAATCGCAGGCGCTCCAGGCGACCGCCGCGAAGTACAAGTACAACGTTCTGCTGAGTCCCGGCCGGCAGCCCGCCACCCAAGTCCTGGCGGACATCACGGCCTCCCAGGACCAGCGCGGCCTGGAGGCTGCGACGGCCGGATATCTGTTCGACCTTTCGCCGCCCGGCGACAATCGGCCGTTCTTCTTCAACCAGTTGCGGCTGGGCCGCTGGTTCGAAGGACTGCACCAGGCGTTCTCGGCCGATGCCGGCGTGGTGAGAGGCAACATCGTCGCCACCCTGACGCTGGTGGTCATCATGCTGGTATCGGTGATCCTGGTGGTGACCACGATCGTGCTGCCGCTCCGTCCCGCCGTCAAGAACATCGGTGGGCGGTTTGCCGTGCTGGGAAGCCTCTATTTCCTGCTGCTGGGCGTCGGTTTCATGCTGGTGGAGATCGCGCTTCTGGAACGGCTTTCGGTCTTCCTGGGGCATCCCATCTATGCTTTGAGCATCGTCCTGTTCAGCATCATCGTGTGTACCGGGATGGGAAGTTTTGTCTCCGAGAAATTCCCTCTGGACTCGCGGGGCCGGTTCGCCGCCTGGTCGTTGACGCTGGGAATTTACCTCGCGATCCTGCCGTGGCTGATTCCGAGTGTAGTGGGATCTTTCGAGAGCGCCACGCTGCCGGCCCGCGCGGGACTGTCGATTCTGCTGATTGCTCCCGCCGGCCTGCTGCTGGGCTTCGGGTTCCCAACCGGAATGCGGCTGATCAGCGCACGGGACAGTCGTCCCACCCCCTGGTTCTGGGGCGTGAATGGCGCGGGCAGCGTACTGGGGTCGGCGTGCGCGGTGGCCATCAGTATGACCTTCGGCATCAGCACCACCCTGACGCTGGGCGCCTGCTGCTACCTGGCGACCTTGCCGGTGGGTGTCATGCTGGCCGAGGTGGAACCGGCCGTCGAGCGCCTGAAGGCCACGACCGTGGCGACGTAGTCTGAATTGATCGACGGTCCCGAATCTCAAATGCCCGAGATGCCGGTTACCCCCGCGCGCTTCGCCCGCCGGACGAAAGCCTTATCCAACGTGACGAATGCCGCCTTTGGCGGTCTGCTGCTCAGGTGTATCGCATCGGCGAATTCAATTCCATGTGCCGCAAGCGAAAGCGCCGCAGCCAAAGACGATTCGTCTTCCGCATGCACATTCTTCAGGCCGAGCACCTTCGTGAATGCCTCACAAATCGCGCCCTCGTCGAATCCGTAGACGCTTCGCAGGACCCACGCGGTCTCGAGCAACACCGTTTTTGCAATCCAAATCGGTTCCGCGGAAAACAGCGCCCGCGATGCCGTAGCCTGTGCAGGATCGTCGCCTGTCAGCAGGCGGACCAGTACGTTAGTATCGACCGCGATCATGACGCCGCATCACTTCCCGGGCAATCCCCGCGTGAATCCGGGCTGGCGTCAGAGCCTTCCGCTTCGACCGCAAAACGCCTGCAACTTCTTGGATTTTGGTTTGGGGGAAACGCCCGGCCGGGCGGAGTAAAACACCTTCCGCCGTCTCTTCAACGGTGAACTCCGTGCCGGGCCCCCATGCATGGGAGTCGCGGATGCCTTTAGGCAGGATGACTTGGCCCTTGGTCGAAAGCCTGGTGGTTTCCATTGGTAAGACTCCAGTAAGATTATCTCACGGGCGGCCAGAAACTCGCGGAGTTTGACGAACACCCGAATGATCAGGATGGTCATCTGGACCGCGCGAATCGCTGTTGAGCACGGAAGAAGCATGGCTGCGCCATGTTCCGTGAACGCGTAGGGCATGGTGCGCCGTCCACCGCGGCCAGCCGGTTTGAGGTTGCAATTTGTGACCTCAAAGATTCCGTTTCCTCGGCCGTGAGCTGGAACATGAAATCTTCAGGGAATCGGCCCTTGTTGCGCTTTGCTGCTTCGTTTAGGCGGAAAGTGGGCACCTGGTATAGTTCCGCCAGGTCCGAATCCCAACATGACCTTTTGAGCGCGGATCAGATATATGCGGCGGGTGATGGCTTCCACAGGGACAGGCAACTGGCCGCCGGAAGAGGGACGCTTGGCCATTCGTTAGAAGCGCAATGATACCGCCTGGCAACCGCAGACTCCCCAGGCCCGGATGTTAGAATACGGTAGCCCAAACATTCCAAGCCAGCCATGGCTCATCGCGTCCTGATTATTACTTACCTGTTTCCTCCCAGCGGCGGCATCGGTCCGCCGCGCTACGTCGGGTATACCCGCCACCTCCGCGCCCATGGCTGCGAAGTCTCGGTCATCGCTCCCAAGAATCCGCATACCCCGCTCTACGATCCGGCGTTGCTCCAGCAGGTACCGCCCGAAACCCACGTGCACCGTGTGTTCAGTCCCGGCGTGCCCTACTTCTTGCGCGACCGCGTCTGGAAGAATCTCTCCAGTAATGGAAGCTCCCCGGCGGGCGCTCCGGCCGCCGGATCCGGCCTGGTCCGTGCGGGCAAGAAGCTCGCCAAGGAGGCCATTCAGCGCTTCCTCAATCCCGACGTGCAGAAATTCTGGGTGCCCTTCGTGATCCGCCGTGCGCGCCGCGTCATCCGCGAAGAGGGCATCCAGACCGTTATCCTCAACATCCCGCCGTTTTCACTGTATGCCCTCATCGCTCCCCTCAAGCGCGAGTTCCCGCAGTTGAAATGGATTACCGAAATCCGCGACGACTGGCTGGGCTACTATCTGCAGCATTTCGATTCGGCCGTCACCGACGCCAAGCGGAAGCTGGCGGTGCAACTGGAAGGCACTGCCTTGCGCGCCAGCGATTTCGTGGTGGCCGTGACGCCCGCCCAGCGCGATGCCATGCGCGACCGCTACCCCGACCAGCCGGCGGGAAAGTTTCTGTGCGTGCCGAACGGTTACGACGGGGAACTCTACGACCATTTCCGGCCGTCCCGCGCGGGGCGGAACAACATGGTGATCACGTACTACGGGAGCCTCTATGCCACCCCGCCTTACGACATCACCGGATACCTGGACGCGCTAGACAGCCTGCCGGACGAGCAGCGCGACCGGATCGAAACGCGCTTCGTGGGGCGCATCGCGGCCGAGGCACAGCCGCTGCTCCAGGGGCGAAAAGCCAAGCTGGTGCAGCTGGGCTTTCTGCCGCGCGCCGAGGGAGTCGCCAAACTCGAAGAGACGGATTATCTGCTGCTGGCGGCCAACGATCCCACGCAGCATGCCGGAAAGCTGTTCGACTACCTGGCCACCGGCCTGCCGGTCCTGGCCCTTTCGCCGGAGCACGGCGAGGTGGCGCGGCTGCTGCGCGAGACCGGCGGCGGAGTCGCGGTGAACGGCAGCGATCCGAAAGCGATCCAGCGGGTGCTCGCCAGCGCCTGGGCGCGGCTCGAAGGCAAGCCAGGCGGGTTTCCGGTGCCCGACCGCGCGGCGATCGCGGCTTTTGAACGAAGGCAACTGGTGGCGCAACTGGTGGAAATGACGGGGATCGGAAAATCATAGCTATGGCGGATGCCTTTACCTACGACGGTTACCGCGAACTGATTCGCGGCTACAAGGAGGCGGGATACCGTTTCGGGGCGTTCCGCGACGCTCTTCCGGCGTACGCGCTCGAAGGCCAGCCGCTGGTGCTGATGCGCCACGACATCGATTTCGACCTGAAAAAAGCGCGCGCCATGGCCGAGGTGGAGCGCGAAGAGGATATTCTCTCGACCTACTTTTTTCTGCTGCGGACCGACCACTACAACCTCTTTTCCAAGCCCGGCTCCGCCGAAGTGGAGCGCATCCTCGAGATGGGCCATCACCTGGGGCTGCACTTCGATTGCGCCGCCTATCGCGCCGACGCCACGGAAAGCGAGCTGGCGGCCGCCTGCCGCAAAGAAGCCGAGGCGCTGGGCTCGTGGTTCGGGCGCGAGGTGGAGATCGTCAGCTATCACCGGCCGAATGCGCAGGTGCTGACCGGCAATCCGCAGCTTTCGGCGCCGCGGCCGCACGCCTACATGGCGCGCTTCATGAAGGACATGAAGTACTGCTCCGATTCGCGCGGCGAATGGCGCTACGGCGATCCGCGTTCGCAGCCCGAGTTCCAGGCCCGGAAGCCCATGCAGATCCTGATCCACCCGCTGTGGTGGAGCGCTTCGCGGCGCGGCGCCGAAGAGACCCTGGCCGGATGGCTCGACGGGCAGATCGATTTTCTCGCCGAATCGACGGAAGCGAATTGCGCGGTATACCGCAAGCCCTTGCCGAGCCGCGACCGTAAGGGAGCGCCAGCCCTATGAAACATCACGGCCGTGAGACCAACAAGCGTGTGGCCGTGGCCGGCTGCAAGCACACGACGCTGGAACTGATCGTCGGGCTGGAGCAGCGCGGCTTCACAGTAGACCACGCCATCACCCTCAGCCCCGAACAGGGCACGCACCACAAGGTGGCCGGGTACCTGGACCTCCGCCCCTTCCTCGAAAGCAAGGCGATCCCCTACTCGGTAGTGAAGCAGTACAGCCTGAACAGCCCGGAGGATCGCGCGGCCATGGCGGCGCTGAAGCTGGACGCCCTGCTGGTGATGGGCTGGCAGCGCCTGATACCGGCCTGGTTTCTGGAGCTGCTGAGCATCGGAGCGTTCGGCATGCACGGCTCCTCGAAGCCTCTGCCGCACGGCCGCGGGCGCAGCCCCATGAACTGGTCGCTGATCCAGAACAAGGACCGCTTCTACACCCACCTGTTCCGCTACCAGCCGGGGGTCGATGACGGGGAGATTGTCGCGGTGCAGATCTTCGACATCACGCCCTTCGATAGCTGTCTGACCCTGCACTACAAGAACACCCTCTCGATGATCGCGCTCCTCGAGCGGTCGCTGCCCGCGCTGCTGGACGGCACCGCGAAGCTGACCCCGCAGCCCACCGAGGGGGCCACCTACTATCCCAAGCGGTCCGAGGAGGACGGCCTGATTTACTGGACCGATCGCACGCTCGACATCTACAACCTGGTGCGCGGCGTGACCCGGCCCTTTCCGGGGGCTTTCAGTTTTCTCGACGACCAGGCCGAAAAGAAGGTGCGGATCTGGCGGGCGATTCCCTTCGACACCCGGCTCGAGTGGCCGCAGGCCGTGCCGGGACAGGTGCTGGCGGTGTTCGGTGAGGGCGCCTTCGTGGTGCGCACGGGCGACTCGAGTCTGCTGGTGGAGGAGTCCGAGGGAGTGCATCTCACCCATAGCGATGTAGGGCGCTGTTTCGGAGACCTGGGGACGCCGCGCAAGGTCTGGCAGGATCTGCCGGAGTAGGCGGATGTTGAACCCTTGCCACCGTGCTTGGTAATATGACGGCAGGGAAGTTCGCATTTTGCGAATCGCTCGTAGGGGAGTTTCGGGACCGAAGGTGCCTGAGCAACTGAAACATGGAAGTAGAGATTGCATATCATCAGCCGGAAGAGGTTGCAAGAGGCGGTGCGGAGGCATAGTGGCATAGCAGCCCCGCTCGAAAGCTGGTACAGGACCGCAAAGAAGGCCAGATGGAAAAACTTCGAGGAAGTTCGACAAACCTACTCGCATGCCGATGGGGTTTTAGCCGGGGGAAGAGTATACACGGTGTTCAACATATCCGGGAACAGCTTTCGATTGATGACCGAAATTTACTACGAAGACCAGACGATCCTCATCAGAGACGTGTTGACGCACACCGAGTACGATAAGGAAGCCTGGAAGAAATGAGCGTTGCCGAGGTGCAGAACGAGCAGGAATACGCCGGGTTGTTGGCTGCGGTGCTGCCCCACGTAATCCATACCGAAGAAGAGAACCAACGCTGCACCGTGGAACTCGAAAAGCTCTTGCGTAAGAGCAATCGGTCTCCGGAGGAACGCCGGCTCGCCGAATTGCTTACGCTTCTGATTGAAGATTTCGAGTCACAACATTACTCTCTTCCGCCCGCTACACCCCGCGATATGATCCGGCACTTGATGGAGTCGAACGGCCTGCGACAGGCTGATTTGGCCGATGTGTTTGGCACCGCCAGTATCGCCTCAGAGGTCTTAAACGGCAAACGTGCCCTGGCGAAATCACACATTGAAAAATTGAGCCGCCGGTTTAACGTGTCACCGGAACTGTTCTTCGAAATCCCGAGCGGACCGGAGAGGACGGCGTGATTTACTGGCAGGACCTGCCGGAGTGGCCATGCCCCGAAAGACGCGTTTCCGTTTCACAGCGCCGCTGGCGAAGTTCGGCCGTGGCGGGTATGTGTGCCCTCGAGATCCCCCAGGAAATCAGCTCGGCCATTGGACGGCGCGGTCCGGTGCCGATCGTGGCCACGCTGAACCGAGACGTGGAATTGCAGGCGAGCCTGGTTCCCATGGGCGGCGGGCGTCTTTGGCTGCAGTTGAACGGCGCGTCCGCGGCGAATTGGGAATCGAGCCCGGCGATGCGGTGCGCGTGTCGCTCATCGTGCTGAAGAAGCCGCCGGTGCTTCCTCTGCGGCCGGGATTCGCCAAGAAGCGGTTCACGAGCAGACCCGCCGGAAGCGGGTGGAGAAGGCCATCGAAGTGGCCATGCGCGCGCGGGAGCGGGCCTTCGACAAGAGCGCGGTGAACGCCGGGCGCCCTCCTTTTGGCAGCTTGACAGAGCGGTCGGCAAACGGCCAAACTTTGGATTGACCTGCCGCCCGTTTGTGTAGTCTTTCCCGATGGATACCGAGACCAGCGGCCCTTCCGGCTCCGTGGATAACACCCGTACCATCGCCCGTAATTCGTTCTGGTATGCCGTGGAGCTGTTCTTCAGCCTGGTGGTCACGTTCGCCACGTCGGTGGCGGTCGCGCGGGTGATCGGTCCGGAACGCCTCAGCGGCTACCAGTTCATGGTGTGGCTGACCAATATCACCATCTCGGTGGGCTCTTTCGGATTGCCGGCCACCGCGCGCAAGTACATGGCCGAGTACCTGAACAGCGGCCAGCCCGGCGTGGCCCGCGCCACCTACCTGATCACCCTCCAAATCCAAACGCTCATCGCCATCGCGATTGCCGCGGTGGGACTGGGGCTGGTGTTCTGGCTGGTGGATCCGAGCCAATGGACGTTTTCGGTTTTGCTGGTGCTGGCCATGGCGCCGCGCATCGTCGCTTCCATGCCGTCCATGGCCAACAACGCCGCCGAAGTGATGCGGCGGAACACCGGTCCGTCGCTGGCCGGCGCGATCACCACCACCTTCCTCACGCTCGTCGGCCTGGTGGCCGGCTGGGACCTGATCGGAGTGGCGGCAGCGGTGGCGGTGGGCAACTTACTGGAATGCGGCCTGAAACTGCGCTCGGTGGAGAGCTGGCTGGGCGGCGTGGCGCGGGGGACGGTCTCCCCGGAGTTGAAGAAGCGCATGTTCGCCTATTCCGGCCAGGGCCTGGCGCTCATGCTGCTCAACGTGGTGGTTTGGGACCGCTCCGACATGTTCATCCTCAAGCTCATGAACAACGACCCGCGCCAGATTACCTTCTTTTCTCTCGCCTTCAACCTGTCGGAGCGGGTCCTCATGATTCCCAACTCGTTCGGCGGCTCGCTCGGAGCCACCATGATGGCCCAGTTCGGCCGCGGGCAGGCGCGTTTGAAGGAAATGACGGTGGATGGCGCCCGCTACGCGTTCCTGGTGGCGCTGCCTTTGCTGGCGGGCATGGCCTGCACCAGCCGCCTGCTGGTGTTGCTGTACGGCGAAGAAAAGTATGGGCCCATGGCCACCACCCTGGCGATCGTCGCCCTGATGGCCATTCCCAAGGCCCTGGTGCAGGCGCCCACCATGTTGCTGCAGGCCATCGAGCGGCAGGGCTTCCTCATCTGGTGGGGCTGCCTCTGCGGGGCGGTCGATATCGGGCTGGATTTTCTCCTGACCCCGCGGTACGGGGCCAACGGCGCGGCCATCGCCAATGGCTCCGCGCAAACCCTGGCCGCCGTGGGAATCTGGATCTACGCCTGGAAAGTGGCCCAACTCGATCTCAAGTTCGGCGCCTTCGGCCGGATTGCCGCATCGGGCGCGATGATGTCGGCGGGCGTAGTGGCGTTCACCCGCGCCCTGCCCGGGCTGGCCGGCATGTTCGGCGGAATTGCGATCGGCGCCGCCATCTGGATCGTGGCGCTGCGCGTCACCGGGGCTTTGAAGCGCGAAGATGTCAGCCGGTTCCTCACCGTGGGCGGCCAACTCCCCGCCGCCGTGCGGCCGCACTGGAAACGCCTGATCGCCTGGCTCGCTCCGGCGGGCGCGGCGGCCTGAGGGTGCAATGCCCACTGTGGGGTTGTGGCGGTAGTGGCGGAAGAGCAGGGCGTCAGAGCGGCAGCCACTCGATTCGGTTCGCCCACTCTTCAGCTTCGGTGAGCCGCCAAATCAGCAGGAGATCTTCGATCACGTCTCGGATCGGCACTCGGTCGGGCACGAATCCTCTGATTGAAATTCGTCCCCCAGGAAGCGGACCTTCACGACCGCCTTAGAGCGGCGTGCTCTTTAGCCTCGCGCAGCCGTTTCGTCAGAGGGTCGTCGGACTTCGGCCGTTCCTTTCGTAATGCGCCCCAACGTTGGTCCTGATCTCTGAGGTACGTCTCTACCTTGTCCTTGTTTTCAAGGTAGAACGTGATCGCCCCGTAAATCCGGACCAGAGGGCCGGCCATCGGAAAGGAGCGGAGAATCTCTTCCGGTGATTCGCCGTCCTGGAATGCATAAACGATGCTGTCGAGCGAAATCCGGGTGCCTGTAATGTAGTAGCCCCCATCACGCTCCTCTACGTAGCTTTGCATGTTCACGAACTCCAACTCCCAGCCTATTGGGCCTGGACGGCAGCGGCAACTTCTGGCTGGTTGCACAAACAGTTCTGTCCGGGCGTCCGGGAAACGGCCCGCTGCGCGTCGCGAGGCTGCCGAGCAAGCGTTGCAGCCCAAATCCTTGGAGCGGCTTTTTGCCGGCTTCGACGGTGATGGGGTTCAGTCCGGTTTGGTCATGGTCTCCATCACCCTGATACCGGAAGCGTCGAAATGTCTTCCGCTTGCCACTACCAGTAGATCTTCCAGTTCAGATCCCGGGAGACGCGGGCCGGCTCCTGACGCTCCGCCTTGTAGAAAATAGCGAACTCCACGGCCGCCAGCTTGGCCGCGTCCTGCGAAAAGCGATACGCGGTGTGCAGACCCTTCTTCGCCGGCAAGTCCTGCACCGAGGCCCTCCACCCCGCCGGTCCCGACTCCACCGACAGCGCCAGGTTGTTCCAGACCGCGGTATAGCCTTGGCGAATCTGTGTCAGTTGCGCAGCGCTGGCCATAATCTTCACCGCGAATGGCGCGTACCCGCGGTCTTTTCCCCGCTCACCAGCGCATAAATCAAGGTACTGAGCGCGGCGATCAAAATGCCGCCGATCCAACTTAGTTCCATGGGCATAGGGTGCTCCGCTGCTTCAAGCGATTTTGCCTTTCGGTTGCGGACAGGCCACCGTTTCCCAACGGCAGAGTCCGACACACTTCTTGAGCTTGCAGGTGCGGCAAGTCAGGACCTTGCGCCCTTTCGGCTTGGCGGCGGCCGTGGGGCCCGCCATCACCGCAAACATCACGCCGCCTCTTGCAGCCGTGAATCCGGTCCGGCTGCCGGGATCGCCGTAGTGCCGGGGATGCCGGCGTTCGAAGCCAGGTGCAGGGGAACCTCGCGGACATCCACCGGATCCAGTCCACGCGCCGGCTGGCGGCGTTCCCATCCATCGGTTTGTGCTGGAAACATGACCCATCCCGTCTCGGGGCTGAAGGCATACCAGCGGTTCGGATAATTCCGGCTGCGGTACAGTTTCATTGCAGAACCTCCAAGTGCTGTTGCAGCAAGACTAACGCAACCCTGCGAGGAGTTGAAAGAAATCAGATAGGGAGGGTCCGCACCCTCTTTTGAGGGGGTACTAGGACAATTCGGTCTACTAGGCCAAAACGGACTACCGCAGCCGACCTTTTTTCGGAACGGCGCTATGATTCCTGGCGGGGGATTCATGATCGTCACAGTGGTCACCTGGAGGATCAAAACCAACCCATCGCAGCCTTCGGGGTACGACATCCTGCAGATCCGCCGGGAGACACAGCCGGCGCCCGAAAATGACGCGCACCTCCTGGAAACGGCAGGCGACTTCATCGCCCGCCACGTACTCGAAAAAGACTCCGTTCTCTTTGAGGGCTAGAGAAGCCCCATTCGAACGGCACGGGCATAAGGACATCGAATGCTTCATCATGATGCTCCCGACAGCGCCGGTGTTCTCCATATCCTGACGGTGTTTCCTTTGATTCCTCCTCAATTGCGCGAGATCCTCATGGGATCGAACTGGAACATCTACGAAACGCACGGCGTTCGCGACGCGGAGCTGTTTCTCCGTTCCCGGCAGGCGCAGGTCATTTTGTGTCATTGCTCTCTCGCCGACGGGAGTTGGAAGGATATTCTCGCCTGCATCTCCGACCTTCCCGCCCCTCCGCGCCTGATCGTAACTTCCGAGACCACCGACGAGTTCCTCTGGGCCGAAGTCTTGAACCTGGGCGGGTACGACGTGATTGCCCAGCCTTTCTGGGAACCGGAAGTGGTCCGGACACTGAACTCAGCTCTCCGGCGATCGACCCCGGCGTCTTCCGCCACGCCATCATGACATCATGATCAAACCCACGGCTCTCCTGGACCGGCTCCGGGCGGCCCGGGCGCGGCGCCGGGGGTGGCGGCGTCTGTTCCCGGCCGGGCAGTCACTCGAGGACCTTTCCATCGAGGAGCGCGCCGCCGCCCGCCGTGCCGCCCAACTCATCCTCAACAGCCACCGGGGATATTTCTCGGAATTCAACTCCCTGACCGCGGAGACGCAGGAGATCTTCGAGAAGCGCGCCTGGATGCAGGCCACCTGGAACGCGGAGCGTCGCGTCCAACTCTACCGCGCGGCGGTCAACGGCGCCTGGCGCAATCTCGAGCGGCTGTTCGGCGAGAAGTTACAGGAGCGGTCGTTCTGGATGGCCGCGCGGCGCGCCTTTCTGGAACAGATCTTCAACGACTACGAAGCCGATCTCGCCCTGACGTTCTTCTACTCCCTGATGCGGCTGGCTTTCGACCGGAAGGACATCCCGGTGGAGTACGCCGACGACGGGCTGGCCGAGCATTCGCACATCTGGAACCCGCGCGCGGTTTGGGAAGTCTACGACGCCGACCCGCGGCAGTTGAGCGGCTCGGTGATGCGCATTCTGCGGAATTGCGGATTCCACGCACCTTTCGAAGATCCCGAACGGGATGCCGAACTGGTATCGGCGCGCGTGTTGGACGAGTGGACGAAACAAATCGGGAGCGGCGCTCCCCGCCGGCTGCGGATGCTGCGGCCGGTGTTCTACCGCGACCGCGAGGCCTACCTGGTAGGCGAGCTCAGCTCCCGCAGTCATACGCTGCCCGTGGTGCTGGCGCTCCGCAATGAAGAGACCGGCATCCGTGTGGACGCGGTGCTGGCGGGCAAGGAGGACATGCGCAGCATCCTGTTCATCTCCACCCGCTCCACCTTCCAGGTGCATACCGGCGACTACCGCGAAGTGCTGCGCTTCCTCGACGCCCTGGCCCCGGAGCGCGGCCATCCGGCCATGTGCGCGGTGCTGGGCTTCACGCATCCGGCACGCGTGGCCCTGAACCAGAGCCTGCAGCGCCACCTGCGGAAAACCGGCGAGCGCTTCAGCGCCACCCCGGGGCGGGCCGGCACCGCCATGGTGGTGTTCGCGCCGCCTTCTTTCCCGTATGTCTTCAAGGTGGTTCGCGACTTCTCCTCCAAGAGCAGCTGGATGGGGAGAACCCGCATCATGGACGTGTACCGCTGGGTGCACGAGATCAACCGTGGGCGCCTGATGCTGGACGCGTGGCTCTACCGCAATCTCGAATTCGCCCTCGGCGATTTCGACGAGCGCGTGATTCGGGAGCTGCGCACCACCGCGCCGGGCTCCGTGCGCATCGAAGGCGATCGCATCATTCTGAAGCACGTCTACGCGCAACGGCGGGTCCAGCCCTTGAACACCTTTTTGGACGAAACCCAGGACCGCGCCTTGCGCGAGCGGGTGATCGATGCGCTGGGCATGTTCATCAAAGACCTGGCCCGCATGGGATTCTTCATGGGGGAGTGCTACGGGCTGACGTTCAATACCGGGCTGACCCACGGCTTCAACGTGGCACTGTTCGATTTCGACGATCTCGGCCCTTTGTGCCGCTACCGTTTTCGCGAATCGCCGCAACTCTCGGAACGCGACGAATTTCTGTGGAACACGGAAGTGGACGGCGCTCCCTTTCGCGTGGAGGAATTCGATGTCCTGGTGGACGAGTGGGAGCGATTCCTGGGGATTCCACCAGACCTGCAAGATTACTTCCGCCAGAAACACGGCGATCTCTTCACGCTCGGGTACTGGGAGGACGTGCAGCGCCGCATTCTCGCGGGCGAGATTCACTACGTGCTTCCCTACCCGCCGGAACGGCGGCTGAGATGTGGCGCGGGCCCTCCTGCCTGCCGCGTCTCGTCTTGCGAGCACCGTACTCATGGGGACGCTTTTTGCCTCGGAGTGCAGTAGCCGTATCATTGACCATGCAGTTTGGACCATTCTCTACGGGGAGGAAGTCTCGCCTGTCGCGGATTTCTGAAAACCGTGACAGGAATAGGATTCTTTCGGCAGTAACCCGCGAATCGTTCTCCGGGGTGCGATTGCCACCCCTAAAACGGCGCACGCGGTAAGATTACAAATCTACAACCCCGAACCCAATCCCTAACCCCCGCGTAAGCGAGCCTCCCGCCCTTACAGCCGGCACAGCAGCAGTTCCC
>Ga0335077_10004697_pt1 | contig 16660 bp, 23 predicted proteins | sample Lox_Sample_31_FD_207151 | JGI IMG/M metagenome (GOLD analysis project Ga0335077, IMG submission 207151) | Soil microbial communities from Loxahatchee National Wildlife Refuge, Florida, United States - Lox_Sample_3.1 | ecosystem: Environmental > Terrestrial > Soil > Wetlands | place: USA...
GCCGAGCGGTGTGGCGGCCGTAATCGAAATTGCTGAAGTATTGCCCGGCGAAGACGTTCCAATCGCCATCGAGAAACGCGCGCCGCAGATGCTCGGGGAGAGTTTCGAGCGATCGGCGGTAGTCAGCATCGTTGGCGTAAGTAGGATTGTCCTCTAGCCGCGCCGGGATGAATTGATAGTCGTTCTCATCGTAGAGTTCCGGGCGATCAAAACCTGCGGGTGGCTTCTTGTCGACCCACAGCGCTTTCACCCATGCGTGTCCGATATTGCCTGGATTAGTTGCGCCCGCCATACAAGGGACGATTCGTTTCCCTGCGTTTTTCCCGTCGGAATACACGCGAGCAGGACAGCGGTTCCTGGAAGTGAGAAATTGCCACTGCTTGTAACTGAAATGCGTCAGCTCATCGATGCCAATGAAGAGAAACTCCGCGCCCTGGTATTGGTAGACGTCTTTTTCGTTGCGACAGTGGCCGAACCTCGTGGTGGAGCCGTTCTTCCAGGTAACGATGTGCTTGGATTCGTTGTAGCTTTTGTACATCGAACGCGGCACGTCGCGGCGAAAGTACGCAAGCAGAGAGGATTCCAACTCCGGGTACGTGCGACGGAGGAGCAGCGTGTCGCAACCATCGACTTCGAGCGCCTGGCGAATGGCCTCCCAGAGAAGCGCCTTGGTTTTTCCCGGACCCGCAGCGCCGCCAAACAAGCGGTACTTCGCCCTGGATTCGTGAAACTCCTTTTGCCGTGGGAAGGCTTCGTACGAATCGCTGATCCGAAGCGGGCTTTTTCCTGATGTATTGAGTTCCCTCATCCTGGACGCATCCTGCGTAACCGGACTACTGCGTGCGAAGTTTCTTCCCTACGTAAAACGCAGCGCCGCCGCCGATCAGAGCGGCGGCCGCGGGCCAGTGATGCAAACTCAGCACGACTCCCGCGACAACCGCCGCAACACCGGCGATTTGCGTGACTTCCCCAATGAAAACGAGTTTGGCGTTTGCCATTTTTCTTCCTCCGTGACGCTAGGTGCGCCACAATTTCGTCAATCTCGAGTTGGCCCCGGCATGTCGATGATGATGCGCTGGGGCTCGTCGGCAAGCGCCGCCGCGCCCTTGTAGGCCATCTCCGTTAGTTTCTCGAGGGCGCGCTGCCTGGTTTTTTCGTCGTCGCTGCGAAGCTGTCTTATCCACATCTCGAACATATCGACCTGGCGATGAATTTCCTCGACGAAATCACGGGCGTTGGGTGGCAGCGGCGTTTCGCCGGGAGGAATGTCTTCGGGCTCCTCCTTTGTCGATGGCTGGTTCTCCTTGTTTGCATCGCAAGAGGCGGGGAGCGGAGGGGGCGGTGCCGCCGCAGCGTACGTCTGGCAGTCCGTGCTGGCCGCAGCCGCGAGGACTGCGGCATCTGCAGAGGGAGATCCGCTGGCGTCGACAGAAGCAGCAAGGCCCGAAGGACTGCCCGCGGGACAGGCAGGCTCCGGGACTTCGCCCCGCTCCGCGGTTGCCGGGCCGTGACCGTTGGGGCGGCCGTTCGGCCCGGCATGTCCGTTCGCTTTGCGATACGTTGTGCGTCGAATCATGGACCGCTTTCTTGGGAGAGAGTGATCAGGCAGCCAAGGGATAACGCTATCTCGCCCATACCACCAGGCGGTCGAGCGGAGCGCCGCGTACCCGCACACCAAATCCAAACCTTCTTCTATGCGCAGACCGTCGCCGCGCAGGTACTCTCGCGCCCGCTTGCGCCTGCGCGGCACCCGCTGATTCCCTTCCACGGGGATCTCCGCGTCCTCAAACGCCTGCTCGAGAACCGCGCGCCAGAGCTTTCGTTCGGGCGTGAGGATAGGAACGTGAGCAAAAACCGCCTTCTCATGCCTGCCGTCGGCTACCCGGCTCATGACCGAGACCTCTCCGTTGCTTGGTGAGAAGTGTCGATCGTTGTGGCTGCGGCTTTGACCGCGCCTGGACGCCTAGCCCTCGCGGATTGTTCCGCATGGGTTACACCATGAGTTTTGCGGTCAAGCCGCTGCCGCCGGTGGACGAACTAAACTTGATGCGCAGGAATTTGGCTTGCACGCCGGTTACGGTGCGCGCTTCCCCCGCGGTATTGGTCGTGGTGTCGATGGTCTGGTATTCGGAGTCGACGTCAGCCATGGCGCCCTGCAGCACCAGGCTCACGGCGGTGGGCGCAGTGCCAAAAATCGTTTGCCAGCGCACCGCGTTGCCAGTGTCGGCACGGCCCGCGTAACCGGGAATTGCGAACTGGCTGCCGGCCTGCGCGCTGCCGGGAAATGCTTCGTTGTTGAAGCTGAAGCCGACGTCGCCCGGCATCAGCGAAGTCGGCGGATAGGTATTTTGATAAGCGGGCATAGGCGGGCTCCTTTGGCGCGGCATGAGGTACAAGCTGTGCCGTCAAAATTTATTTTTTTCAACTTTCCGTTTTTAGTGCTCAGGGGCCTCAGGAACCGTCATCAGGGCGTGTGAGAGCCTTGCAGGAGCTACGGCTCAAAACCACGCGATAACGTCTAAGGTCTTTATTTCCAGATAGAAGGCGGCGGGGGAGAGAAATTTGCCCGTTGAAAGGGTGGCCTAAAAAGCGAAACGCCCGGATTGTGTCCGGGCGCACCTTTCTACGCCATTAACTATAGCACACTTTCTTATTTTGTCAAGCACTTTCTTACAATTTTCTTGGAAAATTTTTTACTCACGTCTTTTCAATCACATGCGGATCGTGGAAAATCGAAAAATAAATAGCACGAAAGTCCGAACGAAGCCGTACTCAAAATGAAAAGACGCAAAGATTGCAAGTGCCCTTGCCACAACAGCATGGGAACGGTCCTTCACGTCGCTCCCTGCTGCGATGGCATGAGTCTCAGGCCCCTGCTGCGAGAGAAGAGTTCTCGGACGCCCGCTGGCCGCTCTCGAGCAAAGGACCTTGGCCGCACGAAGACCAAATCCTCGCATAACAGCTGATCTGACGTGTCAAGCCTTCTCACTTCTTGACTTGTCCACTAATCAGGCGCATAGTCGCGCGCATCCTCAGGATTTCCCCGTAAGGAGGCCTACCATGCCGTTTTTCCTTCATCAGGTAAGTTACACGCCGGAAGCGATGGCGCGGCTCATTGCCAACCCGCAGGATCGCGGCGAGGCGGTGCGCGGCCCTATCGAAAGGCTCGGCGGAAGAATCAAGGATGTATATTTTGCCTTCGGCCAGCACGATGTCGTGATGATCACCGAAATGCCCGACAGCGTTTCGGCGGCGGCCATCGCCATGGCGTTTGCCGCGGGAGGCGCGTGCCACAATTGCCAGACGACGGCTCTGATGTCCATCGCTGAAGGCATGGACGCCATGCGCAAAGCCGCGTCGTGCGGCTACAAGCCGGTGACGGCAGCCGCTAGCGCTGCGGCTGTGCCGCGCACGTAACAATCGCCCCGCATCAGGTCTCTCTCCCGCTCACCGGAAGCAGGCCCACACATCGAACCTGCTGCCGCCCTGCGCTAAGTGTGTGCCGGGCGCCCTTCTGTATGATGCGATGATACTCTTTGCACCAAGGAGGCCCTGATGCGACCGAACTTTCTGCCAGGCTGGAACCTCTCTCTCTCAACTCTTGCCGCGCTGCTGATGGTCTTTTCCTTGGCTGCGGAGCCGGAGCGCGCGCAATCCGCACAACAAGCCGAGCCTCAGAAGGAGCCCACCGCCGCGGAACTCAGCAAGAAAGAAACGGTGGCGTCGGCGTTCTTGCGCGGATTTCAGTATCAGGAATACGAAGTGCCCTCGGCCGCGGAAGCGATGCCCGAAGAGAAATACGGCGACCGGCCCGCCGAGGGCAAATTCAAAGAGGAAAAGCCAGAGTTTGGCCCAGCGGAAGTGCGCACCTTTGCCGAACAGGTGAAGCACGTGGCCTGCTCGAATTTCGCGTTTGCCGCGGAACTCGATGGCACGAAGCCACCGGACGCTTGCGACAAAGGCGGTCCCAGCCCTGCCAAAACCAAGAAAGAATTGCTTATCTATCTGCGCGACTCGTTTGCCGCGGCGCGCAAATCGCTCGGCGCGCTCGACGCGAAAAATATGTTCGATCCCATCGAAGGCCCCTACGCCGGGCCGAACACGCGGCTGGGCCTGGCCACGGTCATCGTGCGGCACAACGCCGACCACTACGGCCAAATGACGCTTTATTTGCGTGAGAACAATATTGTCCCACCCGCCAGCCGCTCCAACCCGCCGCAACTGAAAGACTCGTATTAGGATCGACAGTCTCGATGACCCGGCTCTTGCGCAGTATAAAGCCCCACCGCGACCTCCTCGCGGCATTTATCCTGGTTCTGTTTGCTTTTTATGCGGGAACAAATGTGTTTTCCCCCGTGCGTTTCGACCAGGAGAAAATTGAAGTGTTCGTAGACGGCGGCCAGATCCGCGTTTGCGGCCTCTATCACTATCGCAATCGATTCCCACTGCCAGTGACTTTCTCCCTGGGGCTTCCTTTTCCAGTGGATTCCCTGCACGCTGTCCCGTCTGCCTATTCCGTTATGGAGGTCGCATCGGATGGCTCGCCCATCGGCGAAATCGCCACGCGGAATTATCACGGTGGCGTTGTCTTTCGTCTCTTCTTCCTTCCCTCTCGCGAAAAATGGATCCGCATTGACTACGTCCAGGATGTTGCTGCTGCAAACGGGCGGTACATTCTCTTGACGACGAGAGCCTGGAAACAGCCCCTGACGCATGGGGAATATGTGCTGCACCTTGGAACTGGCACGGAGCTTGCCTCATCGAATTACGCGCTTCAGAAATCGTCGAACGATCGCCAGTTCTCCTACTCCTTCACTCGGGAGAGTTTCTTCCCCGCCAAAGATTGGCAGTTTTCCTGGAAACCTACCCTGCACTTGGTAGCATCTGAACGAGACCCGCGATGACCTCTTCCGAACGAATCCTCGCATGTCTCCTGGTTGTCCTCGGCTTTGCGATTCCGGCCCACGCGAATAACCCGCCCGAGCCCGATGGGCTGTTCTCCGTTCTTTTGATCTTCCCCGTCGTTATTCTTGGCTGCCGCTTTGCCGGCCTCGCGCTGAAGAAAAAGGGATTGGCCACTCGGATTATCACTTGGCTCGCTGTAGCCTTCTGTTCGGTCGTATTTTTAGGTGCTGGAACGATCATCGGAGCGTTCGCAGCCCTCCTCATCCTTAGTTACGCTGTTGTCCGCGCTATCCAGATCATGAAGAGAGGCCAAAATGCGCACCGCGCCGTGATCGGCGGGCTTGTAATCGCCTTTTCGGCGTTCGCGTTCGTCAACTACTGGGCTTCAATTGTCAGCTTCTATTCGCCCGTAGCAGCAGCCGAGTCAAACGCAATTTCCGGGTTGCGTTCTCTAAGCAGTGCAGAGTCTGAATCTGCGAAAAGAGGTTTGAGAGACCACGCGTCTTCGAAGACTCCAGGCTCGCTGAGCGATCTGCAAGCTGCCAAGCTGATCGACGGCACATTTTCCACCAGCCAGATCCGAAAAGGATATCGTTACGGCGAGATTGTTGATCCAACACGAGGACAGTTTGTGTTCTATGCAATCCCAGCACCGGAGATGAAGCCGCGATACGCCAACGGCTACTTGGTGCCAGGCACCTCGTTGCTCAAGTCCATCCGCGGTGTTCATGCCGAGGAGGGCACAGGAGAAAGGAGTTTTGCGGTCGACGAAACAGGCGTCATTCGGTGGGCCATTCGCACTCAAACTGGCCCCGTTACCCGCGAGGAGGCCCAGAGCTGGCCCGCACTGTAAGTGCTTGCGGCCTTCATGGACCGCAAGTGGTCTGAGTATTGCTAAAATGAAGGCATGACGAGCGGCGAAGCTCAACCGCGCCTTGCCAACATCCGCCTGCACCCGATCAAGTCGCTAGATCCGGCACAGGTGAACGAAGCGCGCATCGGCCCCGGCGGCGGCCTCGAGCACGACCGCGCCTGGGCGCTCTACTCCGTCGATGGCCAATGGGTGAACGGCAAGCGCACCGGAGCCATTCATTTGGTTCGCGCCGCTTACGCGCCCGATCTCAGCTCGGTGACGCTTTCCGTTCCGGGCGATCGCCGCAAAATTCCCACGAAGGCATTCTCCTTCCCTTCCGACACGGCCAGCGCCGCCAAATGGTTTAGCGATTTCTTCGAGCAACCAATTATCGTGCGGCATTCCCCGGAAGGCTTTCCCGACGACACCGTGGCAAACGGTCCGACAATCGTCTCGACCGCCAGCCTGCAAGCGGTCTGCGGTATTTTCCCGGCAACGACACTGGAAAACGTGCGTCTCCGCTTCCGCACCACGCTTGAAATCGAGGGCGTCCCCGCGTTCTGGGAAGATCAGCTTTTCGGAGAAGAAGAGCGCAGTTCGGTGCGCTTTCGCATCGGCGAAGTGAACTTCGAGGGCAGCAATCCTTGCGCGCGCTGCCCCGTTCCGCCGCGCGACCCGCACACCGGGGAAATCATCTCCGGCTTCCAGAAAATGTTCAGCGATTATCGCCGTTCGCATATCCCGAGCTGGACGCCCGAAGCGCGCTTCGATCACTACTACCGTCTGGCCACCAACACGCGCGTGGCTTCCACGGAGGCCGGAAAGCTCCTGCGCGTGGGCGATGCGGTCAATCTGTAGCGGCGCGCGCTATGCCGGAAACGAGCCCCGCATGGCTTATAATCCGGCGCAATGAGGCAACGCAAGAATCCCCCGCCTGCACGAGACAAGAAAGCGCCGCTCTGGCGTTGTCCGCTTTGTGGACATCGCTTCGTCACGCGCAATATGTGGCACTCTTGCTCCAACTACCGGCTATCGGACCATTTTGCGCGCTGCCAGCCGGGCGTCCGCCGGCTTTTTCGCGAGCTGACAAAGGTCGTCCGCTCCTTTGGGCGGGTGGAAATCTATGCTCAAAAAAGCAGAATCGTTTTTCAAGTCCGCGTGCGCTTCGTGAGCGTAATGATTCGCAGGTCATACTTGCTCGTTAACTTCTGGCTTACGCGAAAAATCGCCGATCCTCAGGTCCTTCGCGTCGAGTCTCTCTATCCTGCCGTTCACATTCATCAAGTGCGCATCGGCAGCTCCAAAGACATGACGGTAGCGCTTCGGGACTGGTTGCGTGAAGCCTATGCAGTCGGCCGGCGGGAGCACCTCAATTCGCGTCGGAAAGCACCCACGATCACTCGTTGAACCTTGTGCGCTCCCATGACATTGACTGCACACGCCGACAGAGCATTAGGACATCTCCACAGGCTTCGCCGCTGGTGGAACCGCCGCGTCCTCCGCCAGCCGTGGATGCTCGAACAGTTCGGCAGCCCGTTCCTGCAAGAAAGCATGCTGCTCGACAAGGCGCGCTGCGAGGCCTATCGCGAAGCCATTTTCCGCACCGTGAAACCCGGCGACGTGGTCGTCGATCTCGGCGCTGGCACGGGCCTGCTTTCGTTTTTTGCCGTGCAGGCCGGCGCGCGGCGCGTCTACGCCATCGAGATGAGCCGAACGGCCGAAACTGCCGCGGAATTGATTGAAGCGAACGGCTTTCGCGATCGCATCACGCTGATCAACAAGATTTCGACGAAAGTTCACTTGCCGGAACGCTGCGACGTCCTCGTCACCGAAACGCTGAGCTCGTTTTGCTTCGACACGGAAAACACCATCGAGTACGTCGCCGACGCTCGCGGACGTTTCCTCAAGCCCGGTGCGCGCATCATCCCTGAGTCCGCGGACACCTTTCTTCTGCCATTTTCGTCGGCTGCCTTTGGTGCGGGGCGCTTACCGTCGCCCTTCTACGGCCTCGATTTCCGTCCATTTCGGCGAAAACTCTTTGAAGAGTTTGGCCTGGTGCGCGCCTCCGGCAAGCCGTTTGTCGCGCTCAGCGAACCGGCGCTGTGTTATCACGTTGATTTTCGCAAAGACACGCAGAATCCCGCGAAAACGTTTGTCCCTTTCCGGATTACCGCCGACTCGCGGCTGGACGGCTTCCTCGGCTGGTTCGAGGCGCGCCTTTGCGATGGCGTCACGCTCAGCAATTCACCATACTCGCCGCTCACCCACTGGTGGCAGCTCCATCTGCCCGTCGCCGAGCAGCCCCACTACCGCGCCGGACAAACGCTCCTTCTCTGCGTCGACCCCAATTTCCTCAACGGCGAAGCGCAATGGAAATACGCCGTCCAGCCAGCCAATGCTGAGATTTTTCGTTGAGGTTGGTAGGGGCGCAGCATGCTGCGCCCCAGCTAACGCAATGCATCAGTATGAGGGATTGTTGGCACGGCGCAATTTCGCGAAGGACAATCCGACTTCCAGCAAGCCTACTCCCACAAACCACACTTGAATGGGTGCCTGAAACCCGATCAGCTTCAGCTCTCCGAGCATCCATCCCGTCAGGATCAGCCCTGCAATGAAGGAAGCAGTTATCGCCCGAGGGCTGCGCCACAGCACCAGGAACGCCGCTGCCAAGTGGCTACCACCAACAACCACGCACAAAATCAGCCCCGGCCAAAAATAACTATGAAACGGTGTGCCCTGGAGCCACACCTCGGGAAACGGCATGATCGCCTTCATCACTCCGATGCCGCCAGCAACAGCTCCCAGCCCATTGAGAAGAAGCATCATCAGCAAGATGCGGCCCCATACCGTGAGCGGGCCGTGCGTTGCCGCAAGTGGAGTGTTGTCAACCATGGAATGGAGCAGTCCGCCTGCGCCCGATCTTCTCGCGGCGAACGCCGACCAATTCTACCCCGCCCTTTTCGCTTCAGACAAAATACTTGCGCGGCGGAAACATCCTGCGTCGCTGCAGTTCCTTTCCGACCTGGCGGCGAATCTCCTCCGTCCAATTCACCCAGCTATGCTCGCTCAAGCCGAGAAAATGTCGCACGCGCTCATACGGTGCGAGCCCCAGGTAGTACAGCCGGAACAGCACTATGCGCGAAGCCCACTGCGGTCCTTCAAGCGCTGCCTGGCCCGCCAGCGCAAAGTCCGCCACCCACTCGCTGATTCTGGGGCGGATGTCCGGCCGCCACAGAAATTTCTCCATATCTTTCAGGCTGCGTGCCCCTATGCCGCGCTTCGACTCCAGCACTTCGCGCGACGAACGGTAAACTTCCCAGCAAACATCAAACGCAAGCGTTGGCTTCACCGGCACAGCAGCACCCCTAGCTTGACCTTCATCGCTCCCTCGCGAACGCCCCCATTACTGCGCGATCTGCCGCAACGGGGTCCGCGCATTCGGCAAACGCCGCCGAGTTCGCCCCTGGATCCTGCGCACACCTCGCCGCAATTGATACTCCCAAACCGTTCCGAAATCCTCGCCGCGCATGGTTCGCCCAAACTCGCGCTGCCGTTTCTCCACTTCGTAACCGCCGAACTCCGGCTTCCGCAAATGCCGCAACTGCGCGGAAATACTCGCCGGCGGATAGTGCGTCAGTTTTTCGAGTTCATCGAGCGTTAGCCAGGTTTCGCACTGGCTGGCGCTGAGCATTACCCCGCGCAGCACGTCGCGCTGCCTGCGCCGTTCGCCGCAGGCCTGCTTTGCTCCTTTGGATCGAATTGTCCGCATCGTTGCCTCCCTTCCCGCCGCTGGTTATTTCTCAGCGGGAAATTCTTCTCCGAGCGGCTCCGCCGCCGCGTCGTCTATTCTCTCGCCGCGCTCATCATCGTCGCTTTCATCCGGCCTCCACGCCGTGCGATCCGGATCCTCGTAATCTCCGGCGCATGCGCTGCACGCGCGCATTGCATTCCCGTAGAGCATTCCGTCCGCGAAATTCCTGCGGTACAATCCCGTCCCTTTGTCCCGCTGCTCTTGAGGTGCTGCTTTTACACACATTTCCACATTCTTACTCTGCTGGTATTCTTGACTACTATTACTTGTCTGTTACTGTACGAGCCTCGCTCACATCAGGAGGCACCTGTGCTCAGTCCCAAGCCGCTGCCGCCGTGGGAGTTTCTTCTCTCGGCCTCTCGCAACTCGCTCCAAAGCTATGAACTTTCGCGGTTAAGCCATGCCGCCAATCTCCGAAAGGAAATTGGCGCGCTTCTCGATCAGTGGCTCGAGGAAAACGCGTGCGCCATGCTGGCGCGCTGGCTCATGCAGCAGCGCGAAGCTGCGCCGCGCGAATCGGAGCCGGCTTATTCCGGTGAAATTCGAGCGAAGGACGAGCATCCCGTGTCCTATAATTTTTTTGCGGATCGGAGTGCTTCTTCGCCCGTAAATCGCGGCTCCGCTTAATAGGAGGACGCTTTCTTCCTTTGCTGCACCCATGTGTTTGTCGGCGCTGCCGTGCGGATTCGCACCGGCTGTGCAGCGCCTCAGTTTGCTCAGGATCGTGCTGCTCCGCCGCTTCGCGGCTCGCAGCGCGATCCTTCCGGGAATCCTCTCCCGTCGCGCCATCCCCCGCTTGCATCGCAACGCGCTCAGCCATTCCTCAAAGGTCGTCGCGTCTCTCACTGCTCTTCCTCCTTGCTCTACTTACGTCCGCCCATCTGTATAGACTTTATGGGACACACTTCAGCGCACCGGCAACGAGCGCGGACGCGCACACCACTGCCTATGCGTGTAACTCGCAGAAACCTCAGCTAACCTGATTTGTTTTTATGCTATTGCGCGGAAGGAGTGGGAAGGGTCATCCCTTTTTCCAGAAGCTGTTCTTTGCGGTAGACCAACGAATTGATATCGTACGTCGCGAGTTCAAAGCCATGCCCATGCGTGATCGCATCGGTTGGGCACGCTTCCACGCAGTAGCCGCAGAAGATACACCGGGAATAGTCGATGTTGTAGACGCTTGCGTACCGTTCCCCGGCGGAAATCCGATCCGCTTCCTTGTTTTCCGCCGCCTCAATGTAAATGCAATTGGCTGGGCAAGCTGCCGCACACAAGAAGCATCCGACGCACTTCTCCAGACCATTTTCATCGCGGTGCAACACGTGGATTCCGCGGTAGCGCGGCTGGAAGTGCACCGGCTCATGCGGGTAGTTCTCCGTGACAGTTTTCCGAAACATAGTCCGGAAGGTGACGCTGAACCCTTTGACCAGCGCGCCAAACGTCTCGCCCATTTCACGTATGATCGATGGCATAGATGAAAAGTCTAGCAAACGCATGCACCATGGGCAAACGAACTCTTGCGAGCCCGCCACTTATCGCGCTCATTTCAATGCCTCAACAATCTGTTTCCCGTGGAAGCGTCCGTTCTCGATGAAGATTTCGCCCGTATGCCGCCCGCCAATCACAACTCCCGCTAGGTGAATTCCCGCCACATTGCTCTCCAGAGTTTTTGCATTCAGAGCCGGCCGTTTGCTCTCGGAGTCCAGTTTTACTCCCAGGCTCTCAATGAACGAATAGTCCGGGTGATATCCGGTCAAGGCAAATACCTGCTTCGCAGGAATTCGTTTCGTTCGAGCATGATGCTCCACCAGGACTTCGTCTTTCGTGATCTCCTCGACGCGAGCATGCAGCAGCCCTTTGATTTGGCCCGCCTTGAGGCGGTTCTCGATGTCCGGCCGTACCCAGTACTTGATGCTCGCTCCGAGCTCTTTGCCGCGATGCACCAGCGTCACGCGCGCACCGCTACGGTACAAATCCAAAGCCGCCTCCGCCGCGGAATTTTTCCCGCCGATCACCACCACATCCTGATTCCAATACGCGTGCGGCTCGGTGTAATAATGCGAAACGTGCGGCAGGTTCTCTCCCGGAACGCCCAATAGATTAGGCAAATCATAGTAACCGGTGGCCACCACAATCTTCTTTCCGCGATACCGCTCCTCCGTTTCTTTTTCTGTTTTCGATGCCACGGTGAAGTTTCCGTTGTGCCCATCCACATGGACCACTCGCTCGTACAACCGCAGCTCAAGGCCGTAATGCTCTGCCGCTTTCCGGTAGTATTTCAGAGCCTCCGCACGCGTGGGTTTTTCCGCCGCGCACACCAGCGGCAAATCTCCTATTTCCAGCAACTCCGGCGTCGTGAAGAACACCATGTTCACCGGGTAGTGATAAATCGAATTGCAGAGGCAACCTTTGTCGATGACCAGCGGCTGCATCCCCGCGCGCTTCGCTTCAATTGCTGTCGCGAGCCCGGTCGGCCCTGCGCCGATGCAAATAACGTCGTACGTTTTCATAGGGAGTTCAGTTTGCCGTCCGCGCCCGGCAATTGCAAACACGCGGCACTTACTGCTTCGCTGGCAATGCCAGTAGCTCCGTTAACTCGGCACGAAACGCTTCCAGACCGCGCAACCGTTCGGGCGTGGCTTCCACTTCCGTTTTCTTCCAGACAAACACTTCTCCGTGCGCTTTCTTGAGTTTCACGCTGAAATTTCCATCGACAAGGTAGGACGGCGGCGCTAGCAGCTTCAATCCCCCGTTTGGCACCGGCGCGAGCACTGCCGCGCAATCTCCTTTTCGCATGCATAGCGCGCTCTCATAGGGTGGGATGGCAATAGGTCGAAAGCCGGCTTCCAGCAGTCGCTCAATCACCTGCATTTGTTGTGGAGAAAACTCAAGCATTCGATTGCAGCGGGTGCGGAATACACTCGGACACGCGCTGCAATTCTACATCAGGCCGCTGTGGAATCTGCTTCTGTGGAAGAACCTTCCAATTGTGCCAGGATCTCCCGCAGCGTGCCGATCAGCTCGTCCCGCGAGACATGGCTCTTCTTGAACTGAATGCGGAACTTGTACGATTCGCTTGGCGGCTCAAATTGAAAGATAAATGGCTGCGGCCGCTGCGGACCGGCCTGTTCCTCGCGCCGCTCCCGCCTGGCCTCGTCCCGGGTCAATCCCCCCTGCATGATCCGGTGAAACATTTCGATCATTTTCTTTTCGGTCGGCTGCCGCGCAATCTGCAGCAGCAGCGACTTCGAGAGCACCCCGTGATCGATACATTTCTTGCGCAGGGAATCGGGGATGTTGCGCAGCGAAAGCGTTTCCGTCACCGAAGACCGTGCGCGCCCGATTTTCTTCGCAATGTCCTCATGCGTGTAGTCAAACTGTGTGCTCAGCCGGTGCAGGCCGTCGGCTTCTTCGAACGGCGTCAAATCCTTCCGCTGGATGTTTTCGATCAGCCCGATTTCCAGCGTCTCCGCGTCATCGGCCATCTTTTCAATGCACGGCACCTCGCGCAACCCCGCCGCGCGCGAAGCGTGATACCGCCGCTCGCCGGAAATGATGTAATAGCAGTCCTCGCGCGGGACGTATCGCACCAGCAGCGGCTCGAGCACACCCTTCTCGCGGATGGACTCCGTCAGTTCCCGCAAATCGCCCAGTGCTTTGCGCGGCTGGTCCGGGTTCGGGCGGATCTGGTCGATCCGGATCATCCGCCCCACTGCGGCTCCACTGTAGCTTGTGAGCGACTCTACATAATGCGCGTCATGCCGCATCTTCAGCGTGACGGGCAACCCGATCCTCTTCGACACGTTGGATTACCTCCCCAGCCAGTTTCTTGTACTCCAGCGCGCCGGGTGATTTCGGCGCGTACGTCAAGATCGTTTCTTTGTACGCCGGACTTTCTTCCAGCCGCACATTCTTCGTAATTTTTGTTTTGAACAGCACTTCTCCAAACACACTGCGGATTTGCCCGTGCGTGTCTTTCGAAATATTCGTCCGCTTGTCAAACAGCGTGATCACTACGCCCAACACTTTCAAGCCCGGATTAGGCCGCGCGCGAATGCGCTCGTACGTTTCCAGCAAATCGTCTGTTCCTTCAATCGCAAAATACGCCGCCTGGATCGGCACCAGCAGATGCGTGGAAGCCACCAGGGCGTTCACCGTCAGAATCCCCAGCGACGGTGGCGTGTCGACGACTATGTATTCGTAGTCTTTCAAGACCGGAGCCATCGCATCCTTCAATCGGAAGGGCGCATCAAATTGGCCCGCCAGGACCTGTTCCAATTTCGCCAGCGCCAGCCGCCCGGGCCCCAGAAATAGCATTGGATCTTTTGTCGGTTTGATTGCCGCTGCAATTCCGGTGCGAGTATCACTCAGAACCTCAAACATGGACGTGGAGATTTCGCCCATTTCGTAAAACGCGATGGTGGAATTCGCCTGCGGGTCCAGATCGATCAACAAGGTACGCTTTCCGCGATGCGCCAGCGCCGCGGACAAATTGATGGCCGTCGTGGTCTTGCCGACACCACCTTTTTGATTTGCAACCGTGATGATGGCCGTCATCTGTTTCTGCCTCCGCCCGCCTCACCTTTTTCGACACCAAGGGTGCGCGCACAAGCAAGCCGCCGCCTTCCGGCAACTGGGTTCCTATATATGGGTAGTGCCTCCTGAAAACCCCCAAGGCATTGCATAACTGTACGTTCGCGGCTGTGCGTTGGCAAGCAAAAAAGTGCCCCACCCACGCACTGCGGTGGAAATCCCTCGTCCTGATTTTTCGGCCGGTTAATCTATGGTCGGAAGGGAGACCTTAGAAATCGAGCCCCCAAAAATCTTCTGGCGACTGTGCCAGTTCTAGCCCCAGTTCCCAACCCGCGGGTCCCTCGTGTCCACGCCAAACAAGAGTCGCTTCGCTGGCGAGTTGGTTGATCAGGTTGACGATGCGCAGTCTCTGCCCCACGACGAACCCCTGCGGCACAATGGCCAAGCACCCCTTTGGGCTAATGTCTTTCGTATAGCCCTCTGCGCGCAGCGCTCGCCCATTTTCAGTCCATTCCACCGCCACGGGAACGCGCGAGTTCAGCCGTCCTGTTCCGCGAATGTGCCTGCCACGTTCCTCAAACTTGACGTGTTCGATGAGCGCCACTGGGTTCTCCCCATCCTCTTTTTGCTAGTTTCGGCGCGTCCCCTGATTCCCACGCCTGAAACACTGCCTCGTGTGGGGAGCCCAAGAAACTCCAAGCCACTTGAGCCTACGGGCCGCAAAAGTCGGCGTCAATGGAACTTCAATTCGTGCACATCTCGAAGGTTAACGAGCGGTACTAGAACTCAACTCTTTGCGTTCCAATAATTTGCGTGTTTTCTTCGCTACGCATACACTGTTTCTCCGCTTTCCTTGCCATGATCAGCCTGGAGACACTTCGCTCGGAGTTTCGCCCGACCTTGCGTCTTGCGATTCCACTTGTCCTCGCCGAACTCGGCTGGATGAGCATGGCCGTCGTGGACACCATGATGGTCGGGCGTCTCCCGAACAGCGCCTTGGCCATTTCCGCTGTGAGCCTTGGCGGCATTCTGGTCCATGTTCTGGCTTTTTTCGGCGGTGGCCTGTTGATTGGCCTCGACACTCTCGTCTCGCAAGCATTCGGCGCCGGCCTCCGCGAAGATTGCCACCGCTCTCTGGTTCACGGCATCTATCTCAGTTTCGTTCTCGCCCCTCTGCTTATGGCGCCCGTTTGGTTCTTCGATTCCCTGCTGCGTTTAGCGAACATCCCGCCCGACATCATCGCTCTCACCGTGCCTTACTCAAAAGCTATGGCCTGGGGCACTCTACCTCTGCTTCTCTACTTTGCTATGCGCCGCACCATGCAAGGCATGAATATGGTTCGCCCCATCGCCTTCGCCCTCGTGACCGCGAACCTCATCAACGCCTTCGGGAATTGGATTTTGATCTACGGCAAACTCGGCGCTCCGGCTATGGGCGCCGTTGGTTCCGGATGGTCCACTGCCTGGGCGCGTATCTATCTCGCCGCTGTTCTTGTCGCCTACCTGCTTTGGTACGACCGCAAACATCGCACCGCTCTGCTTCGCACGCCAATTCAACCCGACTTAATGCGCATTCGCCGCCTCATCGCACTTGGTCTTCCGGCAGCCGTACAAATCACGCTGGAAATCGGCGTTTTCGCTCTGGTCACCGCGTTGATTGGCCGTCTCGGCTCGACTGCTCTCGCCAGCCACCAAATCGCCATGAACACCGTTTCGCTCACCTACATGGTGCCTCTTGGAATTTCTTCCGCTGCCGCTGTTCGCGTCGGTCAGGCCATCGGCCGTAGAGATCCCGACGGCGCAGCAAAAGCCGGTGGCAGCGCCATCTTCTTTGGCGCCCTCTTCATGACTCTCGCCGCTATCACCCTCTTGGTCATTCCGCGTTCGATCGCACGCATCTATACGCCGGATCCGAACGTCATTCAGAGTACGGTTCTCCTGCTTGCCGCGGGCGCTGCGTTTCAGCTTTTCGATGGAATTCAGACTGTCGCCACTGGCGCGCTGCGAGGTGCGGGTGACACACGCACGCCAATGATCTGCCATTTCACTGCCTACTGGATTATTGGGCTTCCACTGGGTGCTTGGCTCTGCTTCCGCAGAAACTGGGGCGCTTTCGGATTGTGGTCCGGCCTTAGCCTCGCTTTGATTTTGATTGGAGTGGTCTTGCTGTTCGCCTGGCGCCGCACCGTCTCCCGTTTTATCTCAGCGCAAACCCCAAACGGGTTACACGAGTCACCAGTCACTAGTCACTAGTCACCGGCTACATCTTATACCGGCCAAAATCCTCGTCGGACAGGCCTTCCAGCAAGTTGCGGAGTTGCTCGTCGCTGCTTCGTTGCGAGAACGCGTTGGAAATCTTCGAATTCTTCAATACTTCTTCTTCCACAAAAATCGGGCAATCCATGCGCAGCGCCAAAGCCAGCGCATCGCTCGGCCGCGAATCGATGGTCATCATCTGACCGTCCCGCTCCACCCAGATCAACGCGTAAAACGTGTCGTCTTTCAAATCGTTCACCACGATTTTCTGCACACGAACTTCCAGCCCAAGCAAAAAATTC
>Ga0335077_10004698_pt1 | contig 16659 bp, 30 predicted proteins | sample Lox_Sample_31_FD_207151 | JGI IMG/M metagenome (GOLD analysis project Ga0335077, IMG submission 207151) | Soil microbial communities from Loxahatchee National Wildlife Refuge, Florida, United States - Lox_Sample_3.1 | ecosystem: Environmental > Terrestrial > Soil > Wetlands | place: USA...
AGTTCTACTTCCGGACGACGGACGTGACGGGAGTGGCGCAGTTGCCGGAAGGCACGGAGATGGTGATGCCGGGGGATAACGTGAACCTGACGGTGGAGCTGATCACGCCGATCGCCATGGACAAGGGGTTGCGGTTTGCGATCCGCGAAGGCGGCCGCACGGTGGGCGCCGGGACTGTCACCGAGATCATTAAGTAGGCACACATGGCATTACGCGAACGAATTCGAATCCGTCTGAAGGCTTACGATCACCGCGTGCTGGATCAGTCGACGACGGAAATTGTGGATACCGCGAAGCGGACCGGCGCCACGGTGGCCGGTCCGATTCCTCTGCCCACGTCGCGCAGCATCACGACGGTGCTGCGTTCGCCGCACGTGGACAAGAAGTCGCGCGAGCAGTTTGAAATCCGGACGCACAAGCGGCTCCTGGACATTCTGGAGCCGACCCAGCAGACGGTGGACGCACTGATGAAGCTCGATCTGCCGGCGGGAGTGGATGTGGAGATCAAGGCGTTCGGGAAATAGCCGTCAGCTTTCAGCCGTCAGCCTTCAGCCGGCGTGGCTGAAGGTGGTAGCTGAGAGCTGATCGCTGAAAGCTGAGAGCTAATTATGAGTCCAGGAATTCTTGGCAAAAAGATTGGAATGACGCAGGTGTTCCGGCCGGATGGACAGGTGGTGCCGGTCACGCTGCTCAAGGCCGGTCCGTGCATGGTGGTGCAGCGCAAGACGCCCACCTCGGACGGCTACGACGCGGTCCAGCTCGGCCTGGTGGAGTTCGTCAAGCCGCAGCGCATCAATAAGCCGACCACCGGCCACCTGAAGAAGGCCGGCGTCGAGGGGACGAAGTTCCTGCGCGAGTTCCGGCTCGGTCCGGGCGACGACGATTTCAAGACCGGCGACAAGGTCCTTGTGGATCAGTTCAAGCCCAAGGACAAGGTCGACGTGATCGGCGTCAGCAAGGGACGCGGATTCGCGGGCCTGGTGAAGCGCCATCACTTCGGCGGCGGCGCGGACACCCACGGCTCCATGTTTCACCGCGCGCCGGGCTCGATCGGCGCGTCCAGCTTCCCGTCGCGCGTGCTTCCGGGCATGCGTATGGCGGGCCACATGGGCCACGCACGCGTGACCGTCCGCAACCTGGAAGTGATCGAAGTGGACACCGAGGACAACGTGCTGGTGGTGAAGGGCGCGGTGCCGGGTCCCAACGGCGGCTACGTGCTGGTGCGGAGGTCGAAGAGGTAACTGCCATGCCGGTACTCGATGTAGTGGATTTGAACAATCAAAAGGTCAGCGAAGTGGAGCTGGCCGACGAAGTGTTCGGCGCCGAGGTCAACGAGAACCTGCTGTACGAAGCCGTGCGGCAGTTCCAGGCCGGCAAGCACGCCGGCACGCACAAGACCAAGACCCGCAGCGAAGTGGCAGGCTCGGGCAAGAAGCTGTGGAAGCAGAAGGGCACGGGCCGGGCGCGCATGGGCTCGGTGCGCAGCCCGATCTGGCGGCACGGCGGCACGGTACACGGTCCAGTGCCGCGATCGTACGCCTACGACCTGCCGAAGAAGATGCTGAAGGGCGCGATGCGTTCGGCGCTTTCCGCCAAGGTTCGCGACGGCGAGTTGAAGGTGGTCCAGGCCTTCGACTTCGCTGATCACAAGACCAAGAACGCGATGAACACCCTGGCCGCGCTGCAAGCCGGACGCAAGGTGCTGGTGGTGGATAATGGCGAGAACCGCAACCTGACGCTGGGCCTGCGCAACCTGCAGGGCGTGACGCTGCTTGCCACTCGTGAAGTCAACCCGTACCACCTGCTGGGACACACGAGCGTGCTGATCAGCGAAGCCGCGGCGCGCAAGTTCTCGGAGGCACTCGCAAAATGAACCTGCATGAGATTATCCGCCGCCCGCTCGTTACCGAAAAGGGCGTCACGGTAAAAGACGAACATCGCACGCTGTGCTTCGAAGTGCACGGCGAAGCCAACAAGACCCAGGTGAAGACGGCCGTCGAGAAGCTTTTCAAAGTAAAGGTCGCCGAAGTTCGGACCGCGAATTTCGAAGGCAAGATGCGGCGCCGGGGGCGTTTCAGCGGCTACCGCTCGGACTGGAAAAAGGCCTACGTGAAACTGAAGGCGGGAGAGAAAGTGCCCGACTTCGCGGAAATATAGGTTTCAGGCGTCAGGCATCGGGCGTCGGCCAGCAAGGCTGACGTTTGAGCGCTGATGGCTGAGAGCTGAGAGCTGAGAGCTAACATGCCAGTTAAGACATACAGACCAACCACTCCGACGCGGCGCTTCCAGACGGTGGTCTCGCGCGACGATATCACCAGGCAGAAGCCGGAGAAGTCGCTGGTGGAAACCAAGCAGCGCACCGGCGGGCGCAATTCGGTCGGCCGCGTGACGTCGCGTTTCATCGGCGGCGGCGCCAAGAAAGCGTACCGGATCGTCGATTTCAAGCGCGACAAGGCGGGGATTCCGGCGGTGGTCGCGGCCATCGAGTACGATCCCAACCGCTCGGCGCGCATCGCCCTGCTTCACTACGCGGACGGTGAGAAGCGCTATATCCTGCAGCCCGACGGGCTGAAGGTGGGGCAGAAGGTCATGAGCGGCCCCGATGCCGACATCCTCGTCGGCAATGCACTCCCCCTCAAGAATATTCCGGCCGGCACCGTGGTTCACAATATCGAGCTGCGTCCCGGCAAGGGCGGGCAGATGGCGCGGTCGGCGGGCTCGCAGGCGCAACTGGTCTCGCGCGAAGCCGGCATGGCGCTGCTCAAGCTGCCTTCCGGTGAAATTCGCCGCGTGCAGGTCGAGTGCATGGCGACCATCGGCCAGGTGGGCAACGTCGATCACGAGAACGTCTCGCTCGGCAAGGCCGGGCGCACGCGGTGGCTGGGCAAACGCCCGCACAACCGCGGCGTCTCGATGAACCCGGTGGATCATCCGCACGGCGGCGGCGAAGGCAAGACCAGCGGTGGCCGCCACCCGGTGACCCCGTGGGGCCAGCCGACCCGCGGTTTCAAGACACGCAACAACAAGCGCACCGATAAGTGGATCGTCAGCCGCAAGAGCAAGAAGAGGTAATCAATGGGCAGAAGCGTAAAGAAGGGACCGTTCACCGACACGCACCTGGAAGCCAAGCTGACCGTGCTCAACGCCACCAACGAGAAGAAAGTGGTGCGCACGTGGTCGCGCCGGTCCACGATCCTCCCCGAATTCGTGGGGCACACCATCGCGGTGCACAACGGGAAGAAGTTTATTCCGGTGTACATCACGGAGAACATGGTGGGCCACAAGCTGGGCGAGTTTTCGCCCACCCGAGTGTTCAAGGGGCACTCGGTGAAGGCGGCGACGGAGAAGGCCGCCAAGCCGGCATAGAGGAATGGCCATGGAACAGGTTAAAGCGGAAGCAAGATACATCCGGGTTTCGCCGCAGAAGGCGCGGCTGGTAGTGGACCTCATCCGCGGCCAGCAGGTGGAGAAGGCCCGCACCACGCTGCGCACCACCAACAAGCGCATTGCGCCCACGGTGGTCAAGGTATTGGAGAGCGCCATCGCCAACGCGACCAACCGCAACGAAGACGTGGATGTCGACCGGTTGTTCGTGAGCGAAGCGTACGTCAACGACGGCCCGCGGATGAAGCGGGTACGGCCGGCGCCGATGGGCCGCGCCTACCGCTATCAGCGGCGTCTGGCACATATTGTCATCAAGGTGACGGAGAAGGAAGCGTGAAGAAGCGGTCAGCCATCAGCCGTCGGCTCTCAGCCAGAACCGGCCCGGCAATCCGGGGCCGGGGGCGGAGTGCTGAAAGGCTGAAAGCTGACAGCTGAAAGCTGAAAGCTACTATGGGACAGAAAGTACATCCTTACGGATTCCGGCTGGGCTTCAATAAGCCCTGGCGCTCGCGCTGGTTCGCCAAGCATGGCTACTCCAAGCTTCTGCAGGAAGACCTGGAGCTGAAGGAAACGCTGCGCGAGCGGCTCAAGTCCGCCGGCGTGAGCTCGATCGAAGTCGACCGGCCCGGCAACAAGCTGCGCGTGACCATCCGCACCTCGCGGCCGGGTATCATCATCGGCCGCAAGGGCGCCGAGATCGAGAAGCTCAAGCAGGACATGGCGAAGAAGACCAAGCGGGAGGTCTTCATCGACATCCAGGAAGTGCACAAGCCCGAGCTCGACGCGCAACTGGTATCCGAGTCGATCGCGCTGCAGCTCGAAAAGCGCGTGGCTTTCCGCCGGGCGATGCGCAAGGCCGTGGATTCGGCCCTGCGATTCGGCTGCAAAGGCATCAAGGTGCGTGTGAGCGGCCGCCTGAACGGGGCGGAAATCGCGCGCAGCGAATGGTACCTGCAGGGCCAGCTTCCGCTGCACACCCTGCGCGCCGATATCGACTATGGGTTTGCCGAGGCCAATACCACTTACGGCGTGATCGGCATCAAGTGCTGGCTGTACAAGGGCGAGATCCTCGACCTGACCAAGCGGCGCGGCCTGCTGCCCGAGCCCGAGCCGCGGCGCGAGCCGAGGCGGGATCGCGGTGACCGCGACCGGCGGGATCGCGGCGAGCGCCGCCCGATGCAGGCGCCGCCTGTCGCTGCCGAGCCCTCGGGTCCGGCCGTACAACAGGCTCCCGCCGATCTGCCGCGTCCGGCGATGCGTCCCACGGCACCGATTCTGCCACCGTTGATGTCGCCGCAGCAGCCGAGTTGGAAGCAGGAAGTGCGTCACGAGACACCGGCCGCCGAACCCAAGCCGGAAGATAAGCCGGAGGAGAACAAGTAACGCGACCCTCCCGGGTCGCAGAGGATTGAGGGCATACCGCCATGATGATGCCAAAGAAGGTCAAATATAGAAAACAGCAGCGCGGGCGCATGGCCGGCAAAGCCTGGCGCGGGAGCGAGATCAGCTTCGGCGAGTACGGGCTGAAGTCGATGGAGTGCGCCTGGATCACCGACCGGCAGATCGAAGCCGCGCGCGTGGCCATGACGCGGTCTATCAAGCGCGGCGGCAAGGTGTGGATCCGCCTGTTCCCGGACAAGCCGATCACCAAGAAGCCCGCCGAAACCCGTATGGGCAAGGGCAAGGGCGCGCCGGAGCAGTGGGTCGCCGTGATCCGCCCCGGCAAGGTGCTGTTCGAGATGGAAGGCGTGGACCGGGCGACGGCCTTCGCGGCCATGCGGCTGGCGGCTCACAAGCTGCCCATCAAGACCAAGTTTGTCGGCCGGGAAGACGCGGAGTAAAGGATATGAAGGCGCAAAAAGTTCGGGATCTGGACGAGCAGGAGATGAAGCAGCAGCTCAAAGAAATAGACGAGCAGTTGTTCCGTCTTAAATTTCAGATGTCCATGGGCCAGATGGACGGCCTGAAGAAGGTCCGCCAGATGAAGAAGGACCGCGCGCGGATGCTGACCATCCAGCGCGAGCAGGAACTGGCCCAGGAGAAGAAGTAGATGGCCGAAACCGAAGCCAAGCACGGATTAAAGAACGAAAAGGTCGGGCAGGTGGTGTCCACGGCCATGCAGAAGACCATCGTGGTCGAAGTCAGCCGCCGCGTGCCGCACCCGCTGTACAAGCGCATCATCGGCAAGCGCAAGAAGTTCTACGCGCACGACGAAGAAGGCACGGCGAAGAAGGGCGACATCGTGCGCATCGTCGAGTGCCGCCCGTTGAGCAAGCTGAAGCGGTGGCGTCTGGCGGAAGTGGTCCGCCGCGCGGCCCAGGTAGCCGCGCAGCCGAAGGATTTGGATGTGAAGGTCTAGGCGTCAGGCATTAGGCTTCAGGCTTCAGCTTGACCGGCTGATGCCTGATGCCTGATGCCTGATGCCTGATAGCCAGGAGCGAAGCGACATGATTGGAATGAGAACCATTCTCGAGGTGGCCGACAACAGCGGCGCGCGCAGGCTGTCCTGCATCCTGCCCCGCGGCGGCGACCTCGGGCTGCGGTGCGGACTGGGCGACGTGGTGACGGCTTCCGTGAAAGAAGCCGCGCCCGATTCCCAGATCAAGAAGGGCAAAGTGGTGCGCTGCGTCATCGTCCGCATGCGCAAGGAGACGCGGCGCAAGGACGGAACCTACATCCGGTTCGATTCCAACGCGGCCGTACTGATCAACGAGACCGGCGAACCGGTGGGCACGCGCGTGTTCGGGCCGGTGGCCAGGGAACTGCGCGACAAGAAGTTCATGAAGATCGTGTCGCTGGCCCCCGAGGTAATCTGATGGCAATCGCAAAGAGGATGCCGGCCGAGCCGGTGCGAATCGATATCAAGAAGGAAGACACGGTCCGCGTGATCGCCGGCCGCGACAAGGGTAAGGAAGGCCGCGTGCTCTCCGTGAACCGGGAAACCGGGAAGGTGCTGGTGGAGCACGTGATGATGATCAAGCGCCACACCCGGCCCAACCCGTCCAAGCAGATCAAGGGCGGAATCGCCGAGCGGGAGAGCCCGATCCCGGTCTCCAACGTGATGATCGTGTGCCCGGGCTGCCATAAATTGGTGCGCATCGCGCATCACATCGATAACGTGGCGGGCGGCAAGACGCGGCGCACGCGCGTGTGCCGCAAATGCGGGCAGACGCTCGACAGGAAGTAGAGGAACCGATGGCTGCACGTTTGAAAGAACACTACACCAAGAAAGTGGCGCCCGCCCTGGCCAAGGAGTTCGGCTACAAGAACATGATGGCCGTGCCCAAGATCGAGAAGATCTCGGTCAATATCGGGCTGGGCGAGGCCACGCAGAACGCCAAGCTGATGGACGGCGCCGTGAACGAGATGGCGCAGATCGTCGGCCAGAAGCCGGTGGTGACCAAGGCCACCAAGTCCATCTCGCAGTTCAAGCTGCGCGAGGGCCAGTCGATCGGCTGCATGGTGACGCTGCGCGGCGACCGCATGTACGAGTTTTTCGACCGCCTGGTGAACGTGGCGCTGCCTCGCGTGCGCGACTTCCGCGGCGTGAGCACCAAGAGTTTCGACGGCCGCGGCAACTACACGCTGGGCGTCAAGGACCAGTTGATTTTCCCGGAGATCGATTACGCCAAGGTCGAAAAGACCAAGGGCATGAACATCTGCATCACGACCACCGCGCGCACCGACGCCGAGGGCTTGGCGCTGCTGCGCCAGATGGGGATGCCGTTCCGGCAGTAGACAAGGACTGAACATGGCCACTACCGCGAAGATTGCGAAAGACCTGAAGCTGGAAAAAGAGCAGAAAGCGAAGACGCCGAAGCTGCAATGCCGTCATCGCAACCGCTGCTGGCGCTGCGGGCGACCGCGCGGTTTCCTGCGCAAGTTTGGAGTTTGCCGCCTGTGTTTCCGCCAGCTCGCCCTGAACGGCGAGATTCCGGGCGTCACGAAGGCGAGCTGGTGAAAGAGCCGTCAGCCATTAGCCGTCAGCTTTCAGCCCGCGCGGTTGAGCTGATAGCTGAGGGCTGATAGCTGAGAGCTAGGAGTAATAATGACAAGCGATCCCATTGCCGACATGCTGACTCGCGTCCGCAACGCGATCCAGGCGCGCCATCCGAAGGTGGACGTGCCGGCATCCAAGTTGAAGACCGAAATCGCGCGCATTCTCAAGGAAGAGGGCTTCATCACCAATTACAAGGTGGCCGAAGAGGGCGCGAAAAAGACCATCAAGATCTACCTGAAGTATGGCAACGGCAACACGCCGGTGATTTCGGCCATCGAGCGCGTCTCGCGGCCCGGCTGCCGCGTCTACGTCGGGCAGACCAACATCCCGCGCGTGCTGGGCGGCATGGGAATCAACATTCTGACCACGCCCAGGGGTGTCATGACCGGGCGCGACGCGCACAAGGAGCACCTCGGCGGGGAAGTCCTCTGCCGCGTCTGGTGAGGGAGCGAACTTATGTCGAGAATTGGTAAGAAGTCGATCCCGCTGCCCAGCGGCGTCAAGGTGTCCATCGGCGAGCAATTGGAAGTCAGCGGGCCCAAGGGCAAGCTGACCGTGCCGATCCCGGCGGGGATCACCGTGGAGCAGGGCAACGGCAAGCTGGAAGTCAAGCGGGCGAGCGACGAACACGCCGCGCTGCACGGGCTGACCCGCGCGCTCGCGGCCAATGCGGTCCACGGCGTCAGCGCCGGGTTCACGCGCGAGCTGGATATCGTGGGTATCGGCTACCGCGCCGATGTCAAGGGCAAGATCGCCACGTTCACGCTGGGCTACTCGCACCCGATCGAGGTTCTGCTGCCGGACGGCGTGGACATGAAGATCGACAAGCAGACGCACCTGGTGTTGACCGGCCACGACCGGCAGCTCCTGGGGCAGGTGGCCGCGAACATCCGCGCGCTTCGCAAGCCGGATCCCTACAAGAACAAGGGCGTCCGCTACACCGGCGAAGTGCTGCGCAAGAAGGTCGGGAAGACCGGGGCGGGTGGCAAATGATTCGTAAGACGGAAAAGAAACAGATTCGCGCGCGCATCCACAAGCGGATTCGCGCCAAGCTGGCCGGCAACCCCGAGCGTCCGCGCCTGGCGGTGTTCCGCAGCGTGCAGCACATTTACGCGCAGGTCATCGACGACACGCGCGGACAGACGCTGGTGTCGGCTTCGAGCGTGGATAAGGGCGCCAGAACCAACGGCGGGAACCTGGCCGCGGCCAAGACGATCGGCAAGCTGGTGGCAGAGCGCGCCAAGGAAAAAGGCATCAAGAGAGTGGTCTTCGACCGCGGCGGCTATCCGTATCACGGGCGCGTGAAGGCGCTGGCCGATGCCGCTCGCGAAGCGGGACTGGAGTTTTAATTCATGGCGACGATAGTCAAACGCATCGATCCGTCCACGTTGAACCTGAAGGAACAGGTGGTGGCGATCAACCGCGTCACCAAGGTGGTGAAGGGCGGCAAGAACCTGAGCTTTTCGGCGCTGGTGGTGATCGGCGACCCGCAAGCCAAGGTTGTGGGTTACGGCGTGGGCAAGGCGAAAGAAGTGCCCAGCGCCATCCGCAAGGGCATCGAGGCCGCGAAGAAGGGCCTGCGCAAGGTCAACGTGCTGGAGACCACCATCGCGCACCCGGTGCTGGGCGAGTACGCATCCAGCCAGGTGCTGCTCAAGCCGGCCCCGGCCGGAACCGGCGTGATCGCCGGCGGCGCCGTGCGTGCGGTGATCACCGCATGCGGCGTGCCCAACGTGCTGACCAAGTCGATCGGCCGGCGCAATCCGCACAACGTGGTGAAGGCGACCATCGTGGCGCTGGAATCGTTGCGCGACAAGTCCGCCGTCGCCGAGATGCGCGGCCTGGCAGTGGAGAAACTCTGATGGAAGGCAAGATCCGAATTAAACTGTACCGCAGCCCGATCTGCACTCCCGAAAAGCACAAGCTGGTGGTAAAGGGCTTGGGACTGCGCAAGCTCAACCAGGTAGTGGAGCGGCCCGACACCCCCGAATTCCGTGGCATGGTGAAGAAGGTGCCGCACCTGCTGAAGGTAGTGGACTGAGCCTTCAGCCATCAGCTCTCAGCCGTCAGCCAAACCTGCGGTGCTGAAAGCGGAAGGCTGATAGCTGAAAGCTAATTAAGGATTTTGAAATGAATTTGAGTCAGCTCAAACCTCCGGCGGGTCAGAAGAAGGCCCGCAAGCGCATCGGCCGCGGCATGGGATCCGGACACGGCAAGACCGCCACGCGCGGCTCCAAGGGCCAGCACGCGGGCACCGGCTTCAGCCAGAAGCGCGGCTTCGAGGGCGGCCAGATGCCGCTGCACCGGCGCCTGCCCAAGCGTGGATTTACCAACATATTCAAGAAGCAGTACGCCATCGTCAACCTCGGCCGGCTGGAAAAGCTGGACGGCGACGCGTTCACGCCGGACAGCCTGCTGGCGGCAGGCGTCATCAGAAAGCTGTACGATGGTCTCAAGATATTGGGCACGGGTCAGTTGACACGCAAGATCACGGTGGAAGCCCACCAGTTTTCCAAATCGGCGGAAACCAAGATCCGCAAAGCGGGTGGATCGGCGCAATTAGTCGGCGCAGCGAAGTAGCGCCGGCAGAGCGAAGGGTGTCATGAACAAGTTATTCGAAGCGTTCGCGAACATATTTCGCGTACCGGACCTGCGCAAGCGGGTCCTGTTCACGCTGGGCTTGCTGGCCGTGTATCGCCTCGGCGGTCACATCCCGACGCCGGGCATCAACATTCAGCGCTGGGAGGAGTTTTTCAGCTCCAACGCGGGCTCCATCTTCGGCTTCTTCGACCTGTTCGCGGGCGGCAACATCCGGCGGCTCACCATCTTCGCCCTCGGCATCATGCCGTACATTACGGCTTCGATTATCCTCCAGTTGATGACCGTGGTCGTGCCGACCCTGGAAAAACTCCAGAAGGAAGGCGAGCTGGGGCGCCGCAAGATCACTCAGTGGACCCGCTACCTGACCATCATTCTCAGCGTTCTGCAAAGCTTCGGCATCGCGCAGAGCCTGATGGCCATGCAGCAGGGCGTGGTGATCAATCCCGGTTTCAGCTTCGTGTTTCTGACCATCATCTCGCTGACCACCGGCACTGCCTTCATCATGTGGCTAGGTGAACAGATCAGCGAGCGCGGCATCGGCAACGGCATGTCCCTGATCATCTTCACCGGCATCGTGGTCGGCCTGCCCAACGCCATCGCCAATATCTACCAGCACGTGTTCACTATCCACGATTGGGGCGCCATCACGCTGATCATGCTCGTCGGCCTGATGATCGCGGTCGTCGCCTTCATCGTTCTGGTGGAGCGGGGCGAGCGGCGCATCCCGGTGCAGTACGCCAAGCGCGTGGTCGGCCGGCGCGTCATGGGCGGCCAGTCCACCCACATGCCGCTCAAGGTCAATGCCGGCGGCGTGATCCCGGTGATCTTCGCCTCCTCCATCCTGGCCTTCCCGCAGACGCTGGCCCAGATGGGACCGGTGAAGAATATCGCCTGGCTTTCGGCCACGCTCAAGAGCATCCAGCACGGTGAAGTGCTCTACTACATGCTCTTCGTCGCGGGCATCATTTTCTTCTGTTTCTTCTACGTCTCGATCATTTTCAATCCCAATGAGGCCGCCGACAACATGCGCAAGTACGGCGGATTCATTCCCGGCATCCGCCCCGGCCGCAACACGGCCGACTACATGAACAACATTCTCACCAAGATCACGGTGGTGGGCGGATTGTACCTGTCGATTCTCTGCCTGATCCCGGACATCATGATCTCAGGCATCAAGTTGAACCACCTGCCGCTGCTCGGCGACTGGTTCGACCGCGTATCCCCCCGCTTTCTCCTGGACGGCCTGGGGGTCAATTTCTATTTCGGCGGCACATCCCTGTTGATTGTCGTCGGCGTCGCCATGGACACCATCAACCAAGTGGAAGCGCAGCTCATTATGCGGCACTACGAAGGGTTCACTCCGCGTTCGGGCCGGATCCGCGGACGGCGCAGTTCTTTTTAGCCCGTGATGGCCATCGTCTTGTTTGGTTCGCCAGGCTCCGGGAAAGGCACCCAGGCGAAGCTGCTGATGCAGTGCCTGGAGATCCCCCACGTTTCCACGGGGGACATGCTGCGGGACCGTATCCGGCTCGACGGTCTGGCCAGCAAGGCGGTGGCGGCCATGCACAGCGGCGCGCTGGTCTGCGACGAGGTGATCAACGAAATGGTGGCCGAACGGCTGAGCCGGCCCGATGCCGCCAAGGGCTTTATTTTGGACGGATACCCGCGAACGCTGGCCCAGGCCGAGTTTTTCGGCTCCTGGCTGGTCGGGCGCCAGATCCGGGAATTGGTGATCCACCTCGCGGTGGATTACAATATTATTATTGCGCGTTTGACCGGACGGCGGCAGTGTCCCCGTTGCGGCACCTTGTACAACGTGGCTTCCCATCCTCCCAAGGTGGCGGGACTGTGCGACCTGGATGGGGAAACCCTGGTCATCCGGGACGACGATCGCGAAGACGTGATTCGCGAGCGTTTGGAAGCATATGAACGGCAGACCCGGCCGGTGCTGGAGTTTTTCGAACGGTCGGGCCATCGCGTGGTGCGAATAGAGGCCGACGACGAGCCGCCCGAGACCGTGAGCGCCAGGATTCGTAGTTTGGTGGAGTCAGCTTGATTGTTCGCAAAACCGCCGCGGAACTGGAAAAGATGCGGCGCAGCGGGCTTCTGGTTTACGAGCTGTTGCAGAAGCTCAAAGAGATGACGGTGGAAGGGGCCACGACGATGGACCTGGAAATCGCCGCTGAAAAGCTGATCGCCGACGCAGGCGCAAGGCCGGCCTTCAAGGGCTATTACGTGCCCGCGGCCGGTGAAGCTTACAGGTTTGTATTGTGCACCTCGGTGAACGACGAGATCGTTCACGGAATGCCGAATGCGAAGCGGGTCCTGAAGAAGGGCGACATCGTTTCGATCGACACCGGGGTGAAGCTGGATGGATATTTCGGCGACTCAGCCATTACCGTGCCGGTCGGTGAAGTGAGCGAGCAGACGAAGAAGCTGCTCCTGGTGACGCAGGAGAGCCTGGAACTCGCCATCGACAAGGTACGGAATGGCGGCCGGCTTTTTGACGTATGCGGGACCGTAGAGAACTACGTTAAGGGCAACGGGTTTTCGATCGTGCGCGAGTATGTGGGCCATGGCATCGGGACGCAGCTCCACGAAGAGCCCCAGGTTCCGAATTACGTGGACCGGAAGAACGAGAACCCGAAGCTGAAGCCAGGGATGGTGCTGGCGGTCGAGCCCATGGTGAACGCCGGCAAGCCGGACGCCGTGGTGTTGAAGGACAAGTGGACTGCGGTCACGAAGGACGGCTCCAATTCGGCCCACTTCGAGCACTGCATCGCGGTGACGGAGAACGGCCCGTGGGTACTGACGCGCCCCTAGGGCGCTGGGGTCAGGGGTCGGGGGTTGGGGGTCGGGTGGTAGCGGCCACGGTGGTTGAGGAGCGGCCCAACCTGATCTTTGAAGTGGTGCTGGAGAGCCAGCACAGAGTTTTGGCCCACCTGGTGGGCATGGCGAAACGGAATTTCGTCCGGCTGGTTCCGGGCGACAAGGTCGAAGTGGAATTGAGTCCGCACGACCCGACGAGAGGAAGAATTTTGAGAAAGGTGAGCGGGGCGTAGCACCCCGGGTACAGTGAACGGCGGTGATGGGTTTCCCTGACCCCCGACCTCTGACCCCCGACCCCGGTTTCTATGAAGGTTAGAGCTTCAGTCAAGAAGATCTGCGATAAGTGCAAGGTGATCCACCGCGAGGGCGTGGTGCGGGTCATCTGCACCAACCCGAAACACAAACAGAGGCAGGGATAATCGTATGGCACGTTTAGCTGGTGTGGATTTGCCGGCCGCGAAGAGAGCGGAGGTCGGCCTAACCTACATTTACGGCATCGGCCGGACCCGCTCCAAGTCGCTGCTCCACCGCTGCGGCATCGATGTCGACAAGAAGGTCCGCGATCTGACCGAGGATGAAGTCAATCGCATCCGTACCATCCTCGAAGAGGAAGGCGCGGTGGAAGGCGATCTGCGCAAGGAAGTCTCGATGAACATCAAGCGTCACATCGAGATGGGCTCCTACCGCGGCCTGCGGCACCGGCGCAGCCTGCCGGTGCGCGGCCAGCGCACGCACACCAACGCCCGCACGCGCAAGGGTCCGCGCCGCGGCACGGTGGCGAACAAGAAGAAGGCAAGCGCGAAGACATAGCTTTCAGCCATCAGCTTACAGCCGTCAGCCGAACTGTGCTGCGCTGGGAGCTGAAGGCTGATTGCTGAAAGCTGAGAGCTAAGAAATGGCGAAAGCACCTGCAAAGACTGGCAAGAAGAAAAGCTTCAAAAAGAAGGAAAAGCGCGTCGTCCATACCGGCGTCGTGCACATTCAGGCGACATTCAACAACACCATCGTGACCATCAGCGACCAGGAAGGCAACACCATCGCCTGGTCCAGCGCCGGTTCGCTTGGTTTCCGCGGATCGCGCAAGGGCACGCCGTTCGCCGCCCAGCAGGCGGCGCTGACGGCGGCAAACAAGGCCACGGAGAGCGGTCTGCGCACCGTGGAAGTACGCGTGGCCGGCCCCGGCTCCGGCAGGGAAAGCGCCGTGCGCGCCTTGTCCACCGCCGGCATCGATGTCCGCGCCATTCGCGATGTGACGCCCATCCCGCACAACGGATGCCGTCCGCCGAAGAAACGCAGGGTTTAGGCATCAGGCGTCAGGCGTCGGGCGTCAGCCACACTGGTTTTGAGCTGATGCCTGATTGCTGATGCCTGAAGCCTTGTGTAAGCGGGAAGAAGGCCTGCCATGGCTGTAAACCGCACGTGAAAAACGTAAGGAGAAAGAAACTTGGCAAGATACATCGGCCCGGTTTGCCGGCAGTGCCGGCGCGAGGGCATGAAACTTTATCTCAAAGGCGAGCGCTGCCACAGCGAGAAGTGCGCCATCGAAAAGCGCAACTTCGTCCCAGGGCAGCATGGCAAGGATCGTAAAGCGAAGATCGTGGGCTACGGCCTGCAGCTTCGCGAAAAGCAAAAGGTTCGCCGCGTCTACGGCGTGCTGGAACGCCAGTTCCGCTCCGGCTTCGAGAAGGCCGCGCTGCAGAAGGGTATCACCGGCGAGAACCTGATGAACAACCTCGAGCGCCGCCTGGACAGCGTCATCTACCGCATGGGTTTCGGCACCAGCCGCAACCAGGCCCGGCAGATCGTGCGCCACGGGCACATCGAAATCAACGGCCGCAAGTGCAACATCCCCTCCGCTCTCGTCAAGATCGGCGACATGGTTGCGGTCCGGGAAACCAGCAAGAAGAACCCGACGATTCTCGCCGCGCGCGATGCCACCGCCCACGCGCCGGCGCCCAACTGGATCGACGTGGATCGCGAAGGCCTCACCGGCAAGATTCAGAGCCTGCCCAAACGGGAAGACCTCGTGCAGATCCAGTTGAACGAGCAGTTGATCGTCGAATTGTACTCGAAGTAAGAAGACAAGAATTCAGGAGTCAGAAGTCAGGAGTCAGAATGACGAGCTTGGCCTCACATTCCGAATTCTGACTTCTGACTTCTGAATTCCCAAAGGAGTTTTCATGTTCAAAGGCTTTCAAAAACCCAAGCGTCTGGTCGCCAATACCGAAACTCTCACCGAGCGCTACGGCATGTTCACCGCGCAGCCGTTCCAGCGCGGATTCGGCACCACCATCGGCAACAGCCTGCGCCGCGTGCTGCTCAGCTCGATTGAAGGCGCGGCCATCACCGCCGTCCGCATCGAGGGCGTCGAACACGAGTTCAGCCCCATCCCCGGCGTCGTCGAGGACGCCACCGACATCATCCTCAACCTCAAGCAGATCCCCTTCAAGATCATGGGCGAGGGCATCAAAACGGTTCGCCTCAACATCGACCATCCCGGCGACGTCCGCAGCGGCCAGATCGAAACCGACGCCGACGTCGAAGTGCTCGACCGCGATGTCCACGTGGCCACGGTCAGCGAAGGCGGCCGCCTCAGCATCGAGATGCGGCTGAAATCCGGCCGCGGCTACGTCAGCGCCGACAAGAACTTCGACGACGACCTCGCCCTCGGCTACATCCCGATCGATTCCGTCCACTCCCCCGTGCGCAAGGTGAACTTCCAGGTGGAAGCCGCGCGTCTCGGCCAGATGACCGACTACGACAAGCTCACCCTCGAAGTCTGGACCAACGGCGCCGTCTCCCCGCAGGACGCCATCGGCTACGCCGCGAAGCTGCTGAAGGACCACATGTCCATCTTCATCAACTTCGAGGAAGTGCCCGAAGCTGCCGAAGAGGTCTCCGAGCGCGGCATGGACAAGATGAACGAGGTCCTCAACCGCTCGGTGGAAGAACTCGAGCTCAGCGTGCGCTCCTACAACTGCCTCAAGAACGCCAACATTCAAACCATCGGCGAGCTGGTGCAGAAGACCGAGGCCGAGATGCTGCGCACCAAGAACTTCGGGCGCAAGTCGCTCAACGAAATCAAGGAAATCCTGGCCAACATGGGCCTGTCGCTCGGTATGCGCATCGATGCGCACGGCCGGCTGGTGGCTCCGCCGGCGACGTCGGGTCCGCTGCCGGACTACGGTCCGGACGACACCCAGGATCAAATGGGAGAGTAGCGCATGAGACACAAGTTCGCCGGTTATAAACTCAAGCGGGACGTGGGCGCCCGCCAGGCGCTGCTGCGCAATCTCGCTACCAGCGTGATCGACGCCGAGCGCGTGGTCACCACGGTTCCCAAGGCCAAGGCTGTCAAGCCCCTGGTCGAACACCTGATCACCCTGGCCAAGCGGGATACACTCCACTCCCGGCGCCAGGCCGCCGCTGTCCTTAACACCCCGGGCAGCGTCAAGAAGCTCTTCGATACCCTGGGCACGCGCTTCGGACAACGCAACGGAGGGTACACCCGCATCGTGCGCCTCGGACCCCGCAAGGGCGACGGCGCCGAGCAGGCCATGATCGAGCTGGTCGGCAGCGAGCTGGTCAAGCGCGCCGCCGAGCGAGCCAAGCGCAAGGAAGAGCGCTTGAAGGCCCAGCGCGAAGGCCGCGAAGGAGAGGAAGAATCGCCCGAGTAACGCGGGCCTCCGGGCCCGCCTATGTTGTTCTTGTTCTTTTTTCCGCCGCGCGCCTCTCCGGCGCGGCGCTCAACTGGTCGGCCTACGTCGGGAACTCCGGCTCCGATGCGGGCAACGCGATCGCGTCAGACTCCTCAGGCAATGCCTTTATCGGCGGCGCCTCGGCGA
>Ga0335077_10004700_pt1 | contig 16658 bp, 12 predicted proteins | sample Lox_Sample_31_FD_207151 | JGI IMG/M metagenome (GOLD analysis project Ga0335077, IMG submission 207151) | Soil microbial communities from Loxahatchee National Wildlife Refuge, Florida, United States - Lox_Sample_3.1 | ecosystem: Environmental > Terrestrial > Soil > Wetlands | place: USA...
GGGAATGGTCATTCGCACCGATTCCGAGCGCGTGCGGCTCAGCCGCCGCGTGGTGCTGGAGTTCTTGGCTTCATCGGTGGATGTTTCGACCGCGCCGCAAATGCAAGCCTACATGACTCGCTATGGCACGCAGCCGCAGAGATTCGGCGCGCTGGCTGCTTCGGTGGCGCAACCGCCGAAGATCGACAACGAACTTTACATGCGCGACTACTCGAAGTGCATTCTATGTTACAAGTGCGTGGAAGCGTGCGGCGTCGACGCACAAAACACGTTTGCCATCGCCGTCGCGGGACGCGGCTTTCACGCGCAAATCTCCACCGAATTTGAAGTTCCCTTGCCTGACTCGGCTTGCGTCTATTGCGGAAACTGCATCGGCGTCTGCCCGACCGGCGCGTTGATGGCGAAAACCGAATACGATATGCGCGCCGCCAGCACCTGGGACGAATCGGAGCAAACACGCACCGAAACCATCTGCCCCTATTGCGGCGTCGGCTGCGAGCTAACGGTTCACGCGCAAGGCGGTCAGATTGTAAAAGTCAGTTCCCCGCTCGATCATTCTGTTACACAAGGCAATCTTTGCATCAAGGGCCGCTTCGGCTGGCAATTCACGCAACCCAAAAGCTCACTGCGTGACTAAATACCGGACACGCTGTGAAGGAACAATGAAATGAAGGAATAGCTCGTTAGTTCACGCCGAACAGCATAAATGTATAGATGAAGTCCGGGCGCGCGTCACCGCGTGCGTCGGAAATGCGAATGAAGAATGTCACGGGGGCTGTCCCGGTCCCCGGGACTTGGAAGCTCTGGCTTGCTGCCGTATTGAAAAGTGGACCACCGGACGATGACCCTGGAAGTCCATTGATGCAGGGCATGTTGAAAGGTATCACAACGGGCGTGACCTGACCGCCGCAGGTTTGATAGCGAACGCCATTGCCATCCACAATCTCGACTACTGGCAGGAGGGAATCGTAAGGGGGATTCTGCGGTTTGGCGAATTCGCTGTGAGTGGTGACTCCCACGTTGACGACTGAGCCAGGCGCCGCGCTTGCCGAATACACGTCGATGTCTGGTCCCGCGGTACTCGGATCGCTATACGGGCTGATTGAGGCCAAGATCATAATGTTCGACAAGGGCGTTGCCGTCGAGAGCGCATCATTCCTGGTCATTTGCCCAGGATCTTTGACCGTCAAGATCAATGGTAGGGACGCAGTTTGGTGCAGACTACCGGCGTTACCATCGGACAGCGCCAGAGTGAACGCATAAGAACCTGCCTGAGTGGGTGCGCCTGAAATGGTTGCGATTGCCCAGTAATTGTTCGTTCCAAAAGTCATGCCTGGAGGGAGGGCGCCCGAGGAGGATATGCTCCACTGAAGCGGTGCAGCGCCGCCTGTGGAGAAGATTCCGATCGATGTGTCGCGGCCAGTAGTGATAGATGGCAGAGAAGACGCTGTGATGATCAGTTTTCCATAGATGTCAAACACGAACTGAAAGTAAGTGGCGCGTTGCGGTGGGTTGCTGCTGTCCGCAACTGAGACGTTCGGGCTTATGAAACCTGGACCAGTTGCAGTGCCGCTGAAGACACCTGTAGTGGGATCAAAGGAAAACCCGGGAGGAGGAGGTGAGCTCATGCTCCACGTATAGGGCGGAATACCTCCTGTTACTGGAAAATTTGTTGTGTAGCTTTGATTGTAAAGAATCCCGACGCTCCCGGGCCCTGCGATGGCTATTTGATCGCTGACGCGAATCTGAAAATTCTGAGTAGCGGTGTTGGGGGTCTCATAGGAATCAGAAACTTTCAGCGTGAATTGGAACGTGCCATCCTTGGTGGGAACCCCGTTAATACTGAAACCAGAGGAGGTTGAAATTGCTAGACCATCCGGTAATGCGCCGCTCGCCACTTGAACAGTGTAAGGCGCCCTTCCTCCAACGACATATACGGTCCCGCCGTAGTTCAACCCGCGCACACTATCCGGGAGACTCGTCGTTTGAAAAGAAAGCGGTGGCTGAACAGTAATCGAGATGTAGGCCTGGATGGTCGCCGGGGTGGGAGCGGAATCGGTGATGTACATGTACATCGTGTCGGTAAATTGGGAACTGGTGGTGGGCGTTCCAGAAAGGACGCCGGTGCCCGTATCGAGAGTGAGCCCCGGCGGGGTGGAAGCAAGCGGAAAGAGCGCAAAGTGATACGGCGGCGTGCCACCAAAGACCTTAATCTGCTCGTTGTAGGGCACGTTCTGCACTGCATCGGGAAGGGTCGAATTGGGAACAACGACTCCATTCAGAATCTTCATAGTAAACGTTTGCGAGATCTTGAAGGGTGGCGTGAAACTGTCCGTTACTTGAACCGTGAAGCTGTAGCTGCCCGGCGTCGTGGGGGTGCCTTGAATCAACCCAACGCCATTGGCGCTGGTGAATGTTAATCCTGGGGGCATACTCGAACCTTGTGCGAGCGTGAACATGTATGGTTGCATGCCACCATTAACCGCGATGTACATGTACACGGGCAACGCGATGTTCTGGTCAGACAAGGCCGCTCCGGTGCTGAAGGTGAGCGGCGCGATTACGTCCAATTCGAGGGGTGCAGTGGCCGTTGTCCCCTTGGAGTCGGTGACGGTGAAATTGGGGATGAAGGTGGCCTGTTGCCCAGGCGTTCCGCTTAGTGTTCCGTCCGATGCCAGAGTCATCCCTGGTATTCCGAGAAGTTGCGTGCTCCAAGCGTATGGTGGCACGCCACCCGTGGCCTGAAGCTTCACAGTATAAGCTTGGCCAAGAACAGCCGGAGGCAGGGGCGACTTCGTCGTGATAGTTAGGGCAGGCGGAGGAGGCGGTGGCGGCGGGTTGAACGAACTTGCACCACCCCCGCAACCCAGGAGCGAGAGCGCACACAGCAATGCCGCTCCGAACAAGCTCCGTTTTGCCGATGGGATGCTCACGTCTTTTGCCGTTCTGACATCGTCCGCTCTCGCCCGAGCCAGATCGCATTCGGATGAAACAACAAGAGAGCCGCACTCTCAAACGCATCAAATCGCGGTGGTGTCCCCTGCAGAGTGATGTTGAAGTTGGTCGTCGCGCCTGCGGTGACACTTACGGTTGGGCTGGGGGGCAGAGTTCCGGGCGCCGGAATCGGTGGGCTGAGTGGCCCCACACTCGAACCACCGCCGAACCCTGAAAAGATCGATTCGACTTCGAGGGTGTACGTCCCGGGCGGCAACGGTATCTCAAAATGTCCGATCAGATTCCGGTCACGTGAACCGAAGGTATCTCCTAGGTTTGAGCAGGTTTGCGGCGTTGGGTTTGCAGGATCCACACACGTGGTCGTTTGTCCGGGATCACCCGTGAACAAAAATCCGGAGACTACCGACACCGCATTGCGCCGTGGAGAATTTGTGCTTCGAGCAATCACGTTTACTCCCTGCGCCGGCGTCAGGCCATCGGAGAAAAACACCGTGCCACTTACGGTCCCGTAGGCTGTCGAGAAACTCTTCTTGCCTTGCGGAGCGGGCGATGCCACAGGGTAAAGTCTTGAGATCCAGGCGGCATCATCCATCGATAGAATTGGCAGCCCGGCCGTAGTTCTGGCTGGGCAAAGTCCCAAGACGGGGAACATCAAGGGCATCCCGGCATTATCGTCCGTCGTGCAAGACGGGACGCCCGTCTGAATGGCCTTGAGCAACACATCCACATTGATTTGCGAATGATCCAACCCCACAAAATGCCCAAACTCATGAGTGAACGCTTGATCGAACTCGGCGGGCGTCAACTCCAGGTTTGAACTACCGTTATTTATGCCATCCTGGAATTCTCCGTTCAGGATCGCGCCAGCCGAGGTGATCTTTCCGGTCGTCGGGTTTTGCGTACACGGGAATTCAAATCCGATAACCTCAGGTGGCAGTCCAAGCGCCGAAAAAATGGTTCCGTCAGCGTCGAAAATAATGGGACTCTGCCCGCCACCGGCGCAGGACTGCGGGTCAGGTGTGGTCTGCCCGGTCATGTCCCCCGCAACCGCAAGAAAATCCTGAACCGTTTTAACATCGCCACCGCCGAATGTGCCAACCGCCAAGATTGGCCCCCCGTTTGTGAAGGAAAGATTCGCCGTGGGGACCGCAGACCAATTGGCGAACATGGTGTTCAATCGGGACACGCCCGCCGCATTGTTCACTCTCACGGCGCCGCCATTCGGTTGCTGGGCGAGCGGCCCCGTATCCACTCGATAAACGATCGGAGCGGAGTTGTCCCAAACAAACGCTTGCCCCGCAATTCCAAACTTGGGGCCGCCAATCAATAGCGGCCCTCCCGCATACGAGACATTCGGGGGCAAGAGCATCAACGCGAGCAAGGGGGCTGCCCACTTGCTGCACGTCGAGATTTTCTCTCCTCTGTCGTTCATTTTGTCGGGCCAGTTCCTGCGATTGCTCGAATCAAATCCTTCAGTGGCTGCAGCGGAATCGAACCACCCTCCGGCTTGGCCATCACCTCTTGTATTTCTGGGGGCATCGACAATCCTCGGGTTTTCAGTTGAGAAGCCAATCCCCGGAAGAGACCGGAATTGCCTAGGCCATTCGTCGCCGCCAGTGCCCCGCCGCCTGACCGTTCGATCCGGAAGTGTCCTTGCTCCATTCCTGCTGGGCTGGTGAGCCCGTAAGGGCTGGGCTTCATCAGGATGAGCAGGACGTGTTGGCCTGCCCGATAGCCCATCTTCTGGCGCTGATCATTTCGATCAATCACAGCCTGTTGAAATGTGAACGTTTTTTCGGGCACGCCTTTCAAAGTGTCCTCGACCTGCAGCGTAACCACGACTGTCATTAGGTTTCTCAGCTGGGGGTGAGGAGTGAGAGTCACAGTTGTGACCCACCCTTGCACCACTACCTGAGACTCACTGACGAGTTCCCCCAGGTTTCTCGGGAGTATGAGGGCATTGCTTTGCGGCGAGGCTAAAGGTGCGAGAATGAATAGGTTGGCACACAAAACTACAACCGCAACAGATCCCCGACCCACAACAAATCCGCGCAGAACCTTCGGCAAAAGAGGAAGTGTAACCACAGGCCTATGAGACCCCACAGTGCCTAAGTCAAGTTAGCGGCAGAATACATTTGGGGTTGTTACGCTGTCAAGTGAAGTGACCTTCAACAGATCCATGGTGTCCCTCCGCCCGTGAAGAGCACATTCAGTGCGCGAACGGGACGCGTCCGGTGTTTTGCGCGTCGTGTTGGAAGCGCGGCCAGGACGAATTCATCGGCGGAGCGCCGGAATCAAACGCGGAGTAGACGTAGCCCTGATCGGTTGTGAAAAGAATCGTGCCGTCCGGCGCGATTGCCACAGCGTCTTGCACCGCGCCGTGAATTTCGGTCTTCCATTTCAATTGGCCATCGGCGGAAACTGCAGCGAGATACGTTTGCGGTGAGCCCGATTTTTGCGGGGAGCCATTGACGCCGAGAAAGAGCGTGCCATCGGACGCGAGCGCAGGCCCGGAATTGCACGCAAGCTGCAAATACCAGATCTGACGCCCATCCGTGCTGAAGGCTTTGGCGAAATCCGAATCGCAAAGATAGATTTGCCCCGTTAAATCGACCACCGGCGAACCACGCACTATCGCAGATGTGCGCGTGCCCCAGAGTTGCTTGCCCTGAACGTCGACCGCAGCGAGCGCCGGCCAGTGGTGTCCGCCGATATAGACGTTGCCCTCCGGTCCGATGGCGGGAAATCCGGGAGTGCCGCCGTAAAACTGCGTGAAGTGCTGAATTTGTCCGCTGGGAGAAATCTGATAGAGCCAGGATTCGTGAACGAGATAGAGCATGTCATCCCGGCCGATGGCAGGAGTGCTGTGCCACGGTCGCGGGTCATACGGATTGTTGCTGCCCAGCAGCAGTCCATCTTTTCTGGCCGAGTTATCGAAGGTGACTAGGTCCCACGTGTAATTCGGCTGCAAGCGGGGAGCGAACGCGAACACATTCGAGTGATCGTCGGTCGCATAGAGCGTGGGGCCATCGCCAAGCGCGGGCGGAGTCACGAGTTTATGTTGGGTGTCGACGGATTCCCAGATGAGATTCCCCGAGCGGTCGAGAGCGAAGAGCTTTCCAGATTGGCTGGCGAGGTACAGTGTGCCATCGGGCCCAAGAGTTGGAGCAGCGACCACGGGACCAAACGGCAATGGAGCTTTCCAAAGAAGATGACCTTCGGGAGACAGGGCGTAGATTCCGTCGGAGGCAGCGAAGTGAATCGTGCCGTCAGGAGCAAGAGCGATCCCGGAAAGGGCTCCAGGGGCGGCGTTATAAAACCAATGGATGTGCGGACCGGTTGGAAGCGCCACGCTTTCGCGCTGCGCGCGATGGCGCTCGGCGAAAATGCTTACGAGACAAATCGCCACCAGAATCCCGGCAAGCACAAGGATGTTCCGCGGTTTCTGTGCAGGGGACATTTTTAGGTTCGTCGAGAGATGTGCGCCGCGCGAATCTTATGGATCATCCGAATCGTCCGCACTGTTGTAAACCGGCCCCGCTATCGTGGAACAATCGCGCTTAATCTCATCCAAATACTGATAGATCATCCAGGACGCCTTCAGCGGATCCGGTTTGGAGCTCCAGCGATAACTCATCAGCGCGGAAGTGGCCGCCTGATAGCTGCCCGGAGGCGGCGGGCGATAGTTTTTCGCGGCTTCTTCCTCGGCGAGAATTTCTTCGCGCGTGGGTGTGTGGTTCGGCGAATCCTCGGGACGCCGCGCGTCATGCTGCGAACTGGTGCAGGCGTTAATGTGCGCGGAAATCATGTCGAGGAGCAATTGCTGCCATTTGGGATTGCTGTTCATCCCTTCGATGTAGCTCGCGAGCCGATCTTCCATTTCCCGCCGGCTCGAACCCCTGTAGCCAAAGTTGAGAGCTTGCTTCTCAACGGTGACGAAACAGGCGCGGTCGCAACGGTTCAGTTGCTTGAGGCGGCGGCGCGCCCCGGGAGGCACGGGAACGGCTGGGGCACTCGATATGTCGTCGTTCGTGAAAACGCGATGCGGCTTGGCTGCGGCAGGTTTTTGCGCAACCGGAGAATTCGGCGCGGAAACTGGCGAATCCATCTTGGATGGATCGGCAGCGGGCTGCTGTTGCTGCGGCGGAGCATCAGGAGATTGCGGCGCTTGTCCGAGGGCTCGATACGGCCAAGAAGAAATCATTGCAAGAAAGAGCAAAAGGAAAAGTCGGCGGAAAATTTGTGTGGCGCGAAAGTGAAAGACGCAGGTCATGGAAGTTGGAAGTCCGGGCAGGCGCGGTTTGTCAAATCATCCCACTGATATTGCATGACGGCGGCACGAAACGGAGCGAAGCGCTGCACCGCAGCGATGTGCTGCTTGGCCTCACCCGCGTAGTTTCGATACTGGACGGTCAGATCGCTTTGTCGTTTGGCGAAGCGGTCGTTGACCATGTAACGCGCATAGTCAGAGGAATCGCCCTTGGAGAGGATTTCTGCCTTTTGGTGTTGCACGTCGCAGTACGTGCTGGCTACACGGAACGCGCCATCGAGCGCAGAGTTCCACGTGCGGTCGTTTCCGATTTCGTTGCGGGCAAGCGTGAGTTGATTGCGAAATTCCAATTCGCGCTCGCGAGTGATACCCATTTGTGATTTTAGTTCCGCTTCACAGGAAAGATCGCAGATAGAATTGTTTTCCTCATCGTCACCTTCGCTGAGTTTCAGAGGTTTCTCGGGTTTGGCGAGATCCTCTTCCGTGATGACTTTTTTCTCGTGAACCGCTTTCTTGAGCGGTGCATCTTGTGGTGCTTCGGGGGAAGTTTTCGGTTGGGAGGAAGCGGCAGGCTGTGCGGCGGGCGCAGGTGCAGGCTTGGAGTTGGAATCTTGCGATCGTAAGGGCGGGCGGGCGCGACTAACAGCTCCACTCAACAAAAATAAAACAAGAAGAAAGAAAACAAGCGCGGCGGCGTGCGCATTTTCAAGTTGGGGTCGCGCGAAAAGATCTTTGGCGACGAATTCGACGCGCCGGGAATCACGGATCATCGGGGTCATCGCTGTCTTCGGGCCGCCCTGGCACATTAATGCGGCAAGTGGCGTGAACCAGCTTGTCGACTTGCAGTTGCATGAAGGCCGATTGCACGCCGGATTGCGACACTTTCGCAATATGCGCGTTGGCGCGATTCAGCAATGCATTCAGACGGTTCTGGATTTCGCGGAACTTCGGTTCGTACTGGCGCTCGACCGCAAGCTCGGCTGGCGTGACTGCGCGCGGATCAGAAAGCTGTTGGAGATCCTGCGTTTTTTGGACTTGCAGCTCGCAAGCGCTCGCTTGCACGCCGAGAATCTCTCCAAGAATTCCCTGCCACGCGGAGTCGGCCCTTACGGTGTCCACGGCATCGAGGAGCGCCAGCTTCCACTTGGAGCTGTAGGCGCCGGAAGTGCTGGCACGCTGGGCAATGTCGTTGAAGCAAGCGCGGTCGCAGGTGTTGAGCGTCTGCAGCAGGTCCCGGCCGCCTTGGACTACGACTTCGTGGGGACGCGCGTCGAAATCTTCGTTGGTGTAAACCTTGTGCGGCTTTGCGGCAGGCTTGGCGACCGGAATGGTAACGGGTTTAGCGGGCGTTTGCGGGCAGTCGTTTCCCGCGCAGGCGGGAGGAGCAGACTGAGGAGTCGGCTGTTGGGAACTCCCGGAAGATTCCGGAGACTGAGCAAAGGCCGTTGCCCCTATCAGCAAGAAAAAGGAGGCGAAGAGAAGAATTTGGCGGCGCACGGAGGGAGATCTCCTTCTTTCCGTACTTACATATATTTTATCGGACGGCACCTCGCGCCGGGCAATAGAACGAAGGGGGTATTCCATAAAGGATATTAGCGCGGCGAGCAGATGGAAAGGCGATGATGCTCGCCGTTCAACGGAGATTAGCGTCTGCCTTGCCGAAAGCTTGAGGCTTATAAATGGTTCGGTTGCCGAGGACTAGCAGGAGCAGCCCGGCCTCGCGTCCATGCACACTCTGACCGCTCTGGGAACAGCGCCAGACGCCGTAGTTAGGAAGCTTTCTTATTCTTGGTGTTAAGCGCGTTGTTGATTCCCGTCATGCCCTTCAAGACGTCGTTCCAAAACGGCGCGCCCAAGGAAACAAGAAAGCCCATGATCAAAAGGCCTGGGATCTGAGCATAAGGGTGAGCGTCATGGTCTTTTCCGTATTTGTGAGTCCGAATCAGGACCGGATAATCCTGGAGATCCTGCTGGATCGCGGCCCGCGTGTTCTGGGCTGCAGCAAGCGGATCCTGACCGGTTTGATCGCTTGCATTTGCCGGCGGCTTCCCCGCGTTTTGCACGAGCGCCTGTTGGGCGGCCTGGTCGGATGAAATTTGGTCGTACAAGATGATGGCGTTCGCGTTCAGCACAAGGACAACGACGAAGCTGAGAATCAAGACGATCAGCTTGTTTCTCTTCGTGTACGCTTCTTGAAAAGCGGCCCGAAAGCCTTCATAGGAGGCCGCTATGTTCTCTTTTGCCTTTTCGGCGTCGGCTTGCGCCGTTTTGACTATGCCGTCCAATTGGCCGTCGACAAATTCGATTCCGTCCAGGAGATGGCGAAAATCTTCTTTGCTAAGGCTTTCGAGGGCCGTGATGTTCAAGCCCCGTTTGTCCAACGCACCTTGAACCTGCGGGAGTTTCAGGCTATCTCTCATGAATTTGTTGACTGTCTGCTTCATCACGTCGGCTTTCGTGTTACTCAAGTTCTTCACAAATTCCTGGATGGCCTGAACGATGACGCTTAGAACGTAAATCAGTAGTGCAAGAGCAATCAGAGTTTGAAAGGTGTTCATTAGTTGTGCTCCTTGGCGTGACGATGCATGCCGATTCCAACAGTCTGCGATGTCTCAAAAGTCAGCAAAACAATCGATTTTTGAGCGGATTATTCGCTGTCTTTCGAATCGGCAGCCAGTTTCGATCGCGACCCGATAGGGAGAAGGTTTCAGGGAAAGCGATGCGCAAGACCTATACGCCGGACAGAACCGGATGTCAATGCCAAAGGAGCAATTGCCGACTCTGTTCGCGAGAGTTAGTCGCCGATGAAGGGCGGGGTCAAATTAGGATTGATCGATCAGGCGATGGTGGATAGCGTAGAGGGCGAGTTCGAGGCGGTCGGAGACGCCGAGTTTGTCGAAAATGTTGTGAAGATGGTTCTTGACGGTTTGCTCGGAGATGAAAAGCTTTTCGCCGATTTCTTTGTTGCGGAAACCTTGAGCCACGAGTTGGACAATTTCTTTTTCGCGGTCACTGAGTAGAGGCTTTTCGCGGCGCGGCCCGGATTCGGATGATTTCGAGAACGCCTTCATGACTTCCGCGGTCATGCGATTGTCGAGCCAGATTTCGCCGGCGTGGACGCGGTGAATGCTTTTCACGAGGAGGTCGGTGGCGGATTGCTTCAGCACGACGCCGCGAGCGCCGAGGCGCATGGCCCGAACCACATCGCGATCGTCTTCGGCGGCGGTGAGAACAACGACGCGCGTCGGAAGCTGGTCAAAATTGACTTCTTCGAGCACGGCGAGGCCATCTTTGTCCGGCATGCGAAGATCGAGAAGAAGAATATCGGGCTTCAATTTCGTGAGGAGCTTGATGCACTCGACGCCGTTCTGCGCTTCGCCGACAATGGTGATTTCGTCGTCGGAGTCGAGGAGCTTGCGCAGGCCATCGCGAAAGATGGCGTGGTCATCGGCTAGTAGTACCCGTATCTGCTGTTTTGTCTTTGCCATATCAGCCAAGCGGTACTTCGATTGTCAGACGCGCGCCATGCCCCGGGTTCGACTCGACGGTCAAAACCCCACCCACGGTACGCGAACGCTCCTTGATGGAAATGGGACCCAGCCGCAGGCGATCCAGCTCGTCGCCGGTAAATTTTCCGGCAAAACTGAACCCCTCGCCGTTGTCGTCTACTACAAGTACTAGACGGCTGTCATCCTGGGACAGTTTTACCACGACATGGGAAGCCTTAGCATGCTTTTTTATGTTGTTGAGTGCTTCACGGTAAATCTGGAAGATTTCGCGACAAACGCGGTCGGGAGCGCGCAATTGTGTCGAATCGACCAACAGGTCGAGGGCGATGGTGGATTCGTTGCGGTAACGCTCAGCGAAACCCCGCATTAAATCAAGGAGATCGGCGCTTTGGACTCGCAGAGGGCGGAGGTCGGTGACGATTTGGCGGAGCTCGGCGGCTTCATTCCTGACGGTTTGCTGTAGGTTGGCGAGGGCGCTGACGGACTGGTCGGGGGCGGTAGGAACGCGCCTGCGGAGGACGTCGAGCTGGATTTCAATGCTCAGGAGGGTCTGGAGGATGCCGTCGTGGAGGTCGCGGGCAATACGGCTGCGCTCGGCCTCGATGGCCCGGGCGCGTAAGTGCCTCAAAAGAAAGATGTTTTCCAGGGTGGGACCGATGTGGCTGGCGATGTTCTCGATCCAGACTAAGTCCTGCTTTTGGAAGGGCTTACGGCCATTGAGAAGAAAGATGCGGCCGCTGGCCTGGCCGCCCTGCTCGAAGGCAACGGTCATCAAGGAGCGGATTTTCAACTCCTGCTGAGCGGGACCGGGGAGGCGCGGCAGGTTTTTAATGGAGCGGCCGTCTCGGCGGTCCCAGCCGAAGCCATCACCTGGGCCAGAGAGCGAGTTCCAGCAGATGGTGGCGTCCATGTCGTCGAGGAGGAAACCGTCGGTGCGAGAAAGAGGCAGGCTTTGGGGAACAAGGCGCTCGCTTTCGCCGTGCTTCATGCGCCAAAGGAAAATGCGCTCGAGATCGGGATCGCGATAGAGGAGGAGCGCTTCTTCGACGTCGAAGGTGGTGGCGAGTTCCTGAAGAAAAAGCCGGAGGGACTCGGCGAGCCCTTGATCAACTTGCATCGTGGCGCTGATGCGCGAGAAAAACTCGATTTGCGAAGCGAAGCGGCGATTGCGATCGCCGAGGTAAGCAAGCCCCGCGCCGCCAGCAAAAGTGCCCATGGTCAGGCCGAGCCAAGCGAGCACCCGCATGAAATGAATCTCGCCTCTGCCTGCCGTGAGCAAAACGATGGCGAGCGAAAGAGCACCGGCAAGAGGAAGCGTATAGTCCAGCCCCCAACGAATGCCCGCCGCGTAGCAAATGAAAAGATACGGAAACCAGACGGGCACTGTCGTGGGACTAATGAACATGAAGAAGCCAAGGGCCAACAAGTCGCAAGCGAGAGGAAGATGCCAGGAACGGCGGCGTAAGAGGCGCTCGAGTTGCATGACCACCAACGCGGCGATGAGGTAGGCGACCAGAAAAGAGATGGAGCGGCGTGCCTGGCGGGCAGGAGTTTGTTCAAGAGCGGCCAGAAGAGAAAGCAAAACAAATATGGGTCGAGCAACGACGATCTGCCGTTCGAAGTGGTTCCGGTCCGTTTGATGGGGGCTCATGCGCGGGGACGCGTGTCCAATTTAGTTTAACAAGGCGAGCGAGCATGGTGAGGGCGCGTGCACAAGACTGCAACGGGGCTGTGGCGGAACGATAACGGCCACTTCGGTGGCGATTTTCCATAAAACGAGTCAGTTCGAATCGCTTCCGAGAGAAAGGGAAGAGTTTCCTCGGAAGCAATACGATTCCGGACACGCCCGCATTGCGCGCAGAGAAAACTCGCTAGACTGGAAGAAGAAGTTGTTGCGAGACTGGCTGAATTTCTCACTCCCCAGAAAAGCGAGGAGCCTGCTGGATGCTTCCGGATAAACTTTACACGCTCGTCGGGCTCCTGCTGCTGTCCGTGTTGGCAATCCTTCCACTCTTGTCCGGGTTCCCCGCGCTGCGGCGAGCGGAGAATTTCGTCATTCGATTCACGGAAAGACGCGCGTTCGCAGTATTGGTGATGTTTTTGGGAGTGATTGGCGTGCGCCTGCTGTTCCTTCCGGTGCTCAGCGTGCCCGTACCTGGAATACATGATGAATTCAGCTATCTGCTGATGGGCGACACGTTCGCGCACGGAAGGCTGACCAATCCAACGCATCCGATGTGGATCAGCTTCGAAACATTTAATGTGAATTGGATTCCGACGTATTGCTCGATGTATCCGCCGGCGCAAGGGCTCTTTCTGGCGATCGGCCAGTTGCTCGGGAATCCGTGGTTTGGGGTGTTGCTCAGTAATGGGGCGATGTGCGCGGCGGTCGTGTGGATGCTGCAGGCGTGGTTTCCCGCACGCTGGGCGTTTCTCGCGGGGATTCTGACGGCTTTGCAGTTTTGCATTTCTAGCTACTGGATGAATGGCTACTGGGGCGGAGCAGTTGCCGCTACGGGAGGGGCACTCGTACTGGGAGCCATCGGAAGAATCCGGCGAAAAGCGCACTGGCGGCACGCGCTATTGCTGGGACTCGGCATCGCGATTCTGGCAAATAGCCGGCCGTTTGAAGGACTGATGGCTTGCATTCCCCCCGGAGCGTATCTCCTGTGGTGGATGCTTGGAAAAATCACAACAAAAGACGACTCGCGAACCAGGACAACTCAGGTGCTGATTCCCCTGGCGGCTTCGATGGTCCTGCTACTCAGCTTCATGGCTTATTACAACTGGAGGTTGACGGGCAATGCGCTGCTGATGCCGCATGTGCTGAACACCCAGCAGAACTATGAGAGTGCGCCATATTTCCTCTGGCAGGGTCTCAAATCGGCGCTGCACTACCGCAATCCGCAATTCGAGGGATTCTATAACGGATGGTCGCGACATTATTACCAGAAGAGCTGGACAGATGCTCTTCGATTGACAAAAGACAAAGCAATCATGCTGGTGGCCTATTTCTTCGGCAAACCGGAGTGGCTGCTCCTGCCTTTTGTGCCGTTTGCCTTGCGCGACCGGAAACTGCGTCTGCTAGTGATCACGCTTCTGGTCGGCGGAGTGGGGGTTTTCTTGACGATCTGGGGGCACCCACACTATGCGGCGCCGCTTGTTGGCGTGATCTTTGGCATCGTGGTTCAAGCGATGCGACATTTGAGTACGATCGAATTGAAGGGCAGGCGGCTGGGATCCCTCGCGGTGCGGGTCATTGTTGTGGTGCTGTTCGCGATTGTGTTGGACCGCGCCATGAGTCACAAGCGTGATCTGGATGACCGGCGGACTCCGGGGCTGGTTCAGCGTGTCGCGATTGAAGGTCAGCTCAAAGGTATTCCAGGCAAACACTTGGTTATGGTGCGCTACAAGCCCCGCCATGACTATCACCTGGAATGGGTTTATAACGGCGCAGAAATCGACTCAGCGAAAATCCTGTGGGCGCGCGAAATGGACGCGGAACAGAACCAGCGGCTACTTGAGTATTTTAAGGATCGTCATGTTTGGCTCTACACGCCCGACGAGCTGGATAAGGCCAAGGAACAACTGAGACTTTACCCTGGAGCGGCAATCTTGTCATTTCGCTAGGGCTTTTTCCAGGCATCGCGCCCGAATTTTCATTACCACAAGACGGGCACCACTGAAGTTCACGTTGAAAAGACGACCGAATGTGGCTCGCAGCAATTGTGGAGAATTCCGCGGGTCCTCAGCCTTCCAGACGATGCCAGGCGTGCCAGCAGATGCGCAACATGCGCAATCCGTTGGCGAAAACGCGAGTCATCTTGGTGACGCCGTAAACGCGTTCCTGGTAGTGAACGGGCACTTCCACAATTTCAAGATGCAGCTTGCTCGCGCCGAAAAGCAACTCGTAATCACCCCAAAGATCGCGAATGCCCCATGTGCCTAGATTTTTCTCCATACGCTGCCAATCCCTTCGCCAAAGAACCTTTGTGCCGCAGAGGGTGTCCTTGATGCGCTGGTCGAGCAAGTAAGAAAACATCAGCCCGAAGAATTTATTGCCAAGCTCATTGGCAAACTTCATGGCTTCCTTTTGCATGGGGTAAATCAAGCGGCTGCCGTTTACGAAATCGCCGCGACGGCCGGTGAGGGCGCGCAAGAACATGGGCAATTCTTCGGGCATGACAGTTAGGTCGGCGTCGAGAATCATGAGCACATCGCCGCGAGCGGCGCGAAAACCGGTCCAGACGTTTTCCGCCTTGCAGATGCCTGGGCCATCGACCAGGCGGATTTCCTTCTCGGGAAAGAGAGCCTGCATGCGGCGCACTTCGTCGGCGGTGCCGTCGGTCGATTTGTCGTCGCAAAAAAGGATTTCACTTTGCGCGCCCATGGCCGGGATGCGCTCAACGGCAGGCTGGATATTCCCTTTTTCGTTGCGACAAGGAACGATGACCGAGACGGTCACGTCGTGATCGTCGATGGGTTCAGGCAAGGGCCGCGCGACCATTACTTGCATCAGGCAAAGCCGGCGTATTCCCGGCAAGCGCGCAATCAATTTGTTCATCAGGCTCGAAAAAAGCGGCAGCCATTTCGGAAAGAGTAGAAGACGATGTTTGCGGACGGGGCGAAAACCCGCCAGGCGCAGGAAGCCGCGAATATCGTTTTCGCTGATCCAGTTGGGCTCAACGAATTTCGAACGCAAGCCGACTTTGCTGGCGAATTGCAGGACGGGCTGCCAGAGGTGGTTGTAATTGATCACAATCACCAGCGTTTCGCCGGTGCAGTGCTGGCGCACACGTTCGAACGCGCGCAGGATATCGACGGTGTCGAAGATGTGGTCGAAGATGATGTAGTCGAATTTTTCGTTGAGCTCGAGATCCTCGGGATCGCTCTTGACGAACTGTAAGTTGGGGTGCTGCCCGGCGGCGCAGTCGACCATCACCTGGCCAATCTCCACGCCGATTCCATATTCCGGGACGAGGGCAGCAAGCAGATGGCCGGTTTCGCAGCGAACGTGGAGGACGCGCTTGCCGGGCTCGACGATAAGTTGCAGGACGCGCTTGAGGCAGTCGTAGAAATATTCGTTCGAGCGAATCCACTTGTCGCGCTGCGTGGCGTTGGCGTCCTGAAACTCGCGGCGGGCACAGCGAATCTCTTCCAGGGCCTGTGGCCCCCAACTCTTTTGCGTTTGGGCTTCCTGCTCCACGGCAATCATTGCGGTCCGGCCTCCGCATTGCGCTCCCAGATGTAGGCGTTCCATTCGCCAAAAGGAACAGGCTTTTCCACGAGAGGACGCACGCGGTGGTAGTGGGAATGGAAATACTGGCCCAGGGTTTGGTCAAAATCAACGCCGAAGCTCAGGGCTTTATACTCCGGGAAGGTGCGGTTGGACCAGATGAGATAACGGATTTTGGCTTTTTCAATCTGCTGGATCAGTTCGTCGGTCATCTTGCCCGGCGCGAGAATGCCGGGAGTGAAAGTGAAAACGCGCGTCGGAAAATAAGTTTCTGAAAAGAAATACAGGCCGGTGTCTTCGGGAACTGAAAGGACTGTCTCGCCGAGAGCGTTCTGCTCTTTCATGAACTGAATAGCTGCCCTGTATTGTTCAGCGAGATTCGGCGAAACGTGAATGGTTCCGCGTCTTGTCGTAATTTGGGACGTGGGAGCATAGGGCGTTTCAATGGAGCGGCGGATGTTGACTAAAGCTGCAGCCACGCACAAGAAGCAAAACGCAGCCGTTCCCCAAACAACGGCACGTCGAGAACCGCCCGTTTGAAGAATCGCCTGCCGAACAAGCAGCAGGAAGCAAAGAACGACGGGGCCATTGTAGAAGATGGGGTAGGCAAAGGGGGTTGTAGCCAGGAGGATTCGAGCAGCCAGCATGGCTGAAAAGGCAAGCGTCAGGGCAAAAAGTCCGCGCTGGT
>Ga0335077_10004701_pt1 | contig 16657 bp, 15 predicted proteins | sample Lox_Sample_31_FD_207151 | JGI IMG/M metagenome (GOLD analysis project Ga0335077, IMG submission 207151) | Soil microbial communities from Loxahatchee National Wildlife Refuge, Florida, United States - Lox_Sample_3.1 | ecosystem: Environmental > Terrestrial > Soil > Wetlands | place: USA...
GGTACCGCAGGGCGCGGCGCTGGTGATCGTGCTGGGCGGCGATGGGACGCTGCTTTCGGCGGCGCGCGCGATTGGAGGCAGCGGCACTCCGATTTTCGCCGTGAACCTGGGCGGGCTCGGATTCCTGACGGCGATCACGGTGGAGGAAATCTATCCTCAGCTCGAGCGCGTGCTCAATGGCGACTATCGCGTGGAGCGCCGGCGCATGCTGCACGCCGAGCTGTGGCGCGAAGACGCGTGCCGGGCGTCGTTTGACGCGCTGAATGACGTGGTGCTGACGAAATTCCAGATCGCGCGCATGATCGACCTGGAGGTGCACGTCGACGGTCATTTCGTGTGCGTCTATCGCGCCGACGGCCTGATCGTCGCCACGCCGACCGGATCTACCGCATACTCGCTTTCCGCGGGCGGTCCGATCGTGTTTCCCAGCGTCGCATCGGTGCTGATCACGCCTATCTGCCCGCACACGCTCACCAATCGTCCGGTGGTGGTGAACGAAGAAAGCGTCGTCAAAGTGACCAATCTGAGCGAGGACGAGGCGACCTATCTCACCATCGACGGGCAATTGGGCGAATTGCTGAAGCGCGGAGACCTGGTGACGTGCTGCCGGTCACCGTTCGTGACCAATCTGATCCACCCGCCGGCCATGCAGTTTTTCGACGTGCTGCGCGAAAAATTGAAATGGGGCGGAAGGTGAATCCGCCGCGGCGCGTCCGATGAAGCGCCTCTCGCTCACCGCCTGGATTCTGATCGGCCTGGTGGCGGGGATCGTGTTCGGCGCGATCTTTCCCGGGCCGGCGCAGAAAACCGCGCTGCTGGGGACCATTTTCCTGCGGCTGATCAAGGCGATCATCGCGCCGCTGCTGTTCGGCACGCTGGTCACCGGCATCGCCGGAACGGGCAGCATCAAGACCATGGGCCGGATCGGGGGAAAGGCGATTCTGTATTTCGAGATCGTCACTACGCTGGCGCTGTTCATCGGACTTGCGGCGGTGAACCTGGTGCGCCCAGGCGCGGGCGTGGATCTCGCCAGCCAGGGGGCCGAGGGAATTACCGGTGCGCACCAGGATTTCCAGCAGGTTATCGAGCACATTTTCCCCACCAGCATCATCGACGCGATGGCGCGCGGGGACGTGCTCCAGATCGTCGTGTTCGCGTTCATCTTTGGAGCGGCGTGCGCGGCGATCGGCGCCAAGGCGCGGGCTGTGGTCGAGTTCTGCGATTCGCTGGCGGAGGTGATGTTCCGCTTCACGAATTACATCATGTATTTTGCGCCGTTCGGCGTGTTCGGCGCGATCGCGGCGACCATTGGATCGAGAGGAGTCCACGTGTTGCTCAACCTGGGCACGCTGGTGGCGACGCTGTACGCGGCGGAAGCGATCGTGGTGATCACGGTTTTCGGCGCATCGGCGGCGATCGCGCGCGTGCCGGTGCGGCGCTTCGTCGATTATGCGCGGGGACCGTTCCTGATCGCGTTTTCGACCGCGTCGAGCGAAGCCGCGTTCCCGCTGGCGCTCGAAAACATGGCGGCTTTCGGCGTGCCCAAGCATATTGTCGCGTTCGTGCTGCCCACCGGGTACAGCTTCAACCTGGTGGGGACGACGCTGTATCTTTCGCTCGCCTCGATTTTCATCGCGCAGGCCGCCAATATCCACATGCCGCTCGGGACGCAGCTTGTCATGATGCTCACCCTCATGCTGACCAGCAAGGGCGTCGCGGGCATTCCGCGATCCGCGCTGGTCATTCTTGCCGGTACCGCGGCGAGCTTCAACCTTCCGGCGGAGGGGATCGCGATTCTGCTGGGGATCGATGCGCTGCTGGATATGGCGCGCACCTCGGTAAATGTACTAGGGAACTGCCTGGCCACCGCCGTGGTCGCGCGCTGGGAAGGGGTGAAGTTGTGACCCTGCCCGGCGGAAAAAACGTAACATCCAAGTCCTGTCAGAATCGCTTTCCACCTGTCACAATAGAAGCAGATGGAACAGGAACGTCCCGTTACACGAGTACTCGTCGTGGACGACGAAGAGTCCCAGCGCACAGCGCTCGCGGGGATGATCGCACTTTGGGGCTATGCGGTCGAAACGGCGGCCGACGGGCAGGAAGCTCTGGAAAAGCTCGCGTCTTTTGGAGCGCATGTTATTGTTACCGATCTGATGATGCCGCGCATGGACGGCCAGGAATTGCTGAGGCGCCTGAAAAGCTTGGGGTCGGCGCCGACGGCGATCGTGCAGACGGCGTTCGGGAACCTGGAAACCGCGGTCAACGTGGTTCACGATCTCGGCGCGTTCTGGTATCTGAACAAGCCGATCGCGTCGCAGGAGTTGCGTCTTTTGCTCGAACGCGCGGCGGTGCAGAGCCGGCTCGCCGAGCGCAATGAGCTGCTGGAGCGGCAGTTGAGCTACCAGGGAGTGCTCGGGGAAATGGTGGGGTCGTCGGCGAAAATGCAGGAGGTTTTCGCGCTGATCCAGCAGGTGGCGCCGAGCCGCGCGGCGGTGCTGATCACCGGCGAAAGCGGAACCGGCAAGGAACTCGCGGCGCGCGCGATTCACGCTCTGAGCCCGCGCCGCAACGGGCCGTTCGTCGCCATCAACTGCGCCGCCATGCCCGACACGCTCATGGAATCCGAGCTGTTCGGCCACGAAAAGGGCGCCTTCACGGGGGCCGTCGAGCGGCGCGCCGGATGTTTCGAGCTGGCGCAGAACGGAACGGTTCTGCTGGATGAAATCGGCGACATGCCGGTCGGGACGCAGGCGAAATTGTTGCGCGTCCTTGAGGATGGGCGGGTGCGGCGGCTGGGAGGGAAAAGTGAAATCCAGCTCGATGTGCGGGTGATCGCGGCCACCAACTCCCCGCTCGACAACGCGATCCGCGAAGGTAAGTTCCGCGAAGATCTTTTTTACCGGCTCAACGTTTTCCCCATCCCGCTGCCTCCGCTGCGCGACCGTAAGGACGATCTTGCCGTGCTCACTTCAGCGCTGCTTGAAGATCTGAATCACAAGCATGGAACCAGGGTCACCGATATCGCCGGGGAGGTGCACGACCGGCTTCGCGTGTACAACTGGCCGGGCAACGTGCGCGAGCTGCGCAACGTGCTGGAGCGCGCGGTGATTCTGGCAGGCGAAGGGACCATTCAGGCGATGCATCTGCCGCCCGGATTCGGCGGCGCGCCGGTTCCCGCGGTGTCGCTCACCACCGATTCAGGCGAGCTGCGCGTTCCGGTGGGCTACACCATCGAGCAGGCGGAGCGCGCGCTGATCGAGCTCACGCTGCAACACACGCGTCACAACAAGACGCGCGCGGCGGAAATCCTGGGGATCAGCCAGAAGACGCTGTTCAACAAGCTCAAGGAGTACGGCGCGCAGGGCGCCGGGAGCGCCGCGTAACCCGCATAATTTAAGAAGAAATGTCGCTGCGTCTGCGCCTGGTTCTGGTGATCGTCGCCCTGGTCACCGCGGTTTCGGTCGCTTTGTCGATCCTGCATCTGGACAGTCTCGCCAACGCGCTCTCGAACGACGCGCTCCAGCGCAGCGACCTCGCCAGCCAGCAGGTGCAAACCTTCGTCACCGACCACATCAAGGAGCACTCCAGCGAATACCAGCCACCGGCGAGCTTCGATGAGACCGTGGGCTTGTGGGACCAGATCGTCACCACCGATCCGGATATCAAGGACATGCTGGTGAAGACGGTCGCGTTCACGCCCGAAATTATTCAGATCAACGTAGCCGGACAGGACGGCCATATTCTCGCGTCTTCCGACCCGTCGCGCATCGGCCAGCAGATCGCGAACCTGAAGCAGTTCACGGCGTGGCGCGATCTGCCCATGTACCGCCGCATTCGCGACCTGTTTTTGCGGCGCACCGATTACCAGGTCGCCGCGCCGCTGGGCGTCGGCGACCAGGTGATCTTCACCATCCAGGTGATCACTTCCAGCGTTCTGCTGCGCGATGCCTTGCAGCCGCAGGTGCAATGGGTGATCGTGGTGTCGCTCACCGCGTTGCTGGCTTCTTTGTTGTTCACCGCGCTCGCGGGCAACTGGCTGTTAAGCCCGCTGCGCCGCATCGAGCGGATGATCGACCGCATCGTGCAGGGCAACTTCCGGCGCGGCGAGCAGACCGGCGAGCCGGCTAAGGAGTTCGCCGCGGTAGAGAGCAAGTTGAACCTGCTGGGCGAAAAATATTCGGGCGTGCGCCAGGAAGCCACCGAAAAGCAGCACGGCATGGAGCAGCTTCTGGAGCGCATGGAATCGCAGCTCGACGTGGCCTCCCGTCTGGCGGCGATCAGCCGCATTACCGGAGGCGTGGCGCACGAAATCAAGAATCCGCTGAATGCGATCTCGCTGCACCTCGACCTGCTGCGCGCGCGCCTGGACGGCGGAGAAGGCGAGCTGACCTCGGAAATCGACATCCTGTCCAAGGAAGTCCGCAGGCTGGATCGCGTGGTGAAGACCTTTCTCGATTTTTCGCGGCCGGTGGACGTGCGCCTGGTGGAAGTGGATCTGTCGGCGCTGGTGCACGAAGTCGCGGCGTTGATGACTCCGCAGGCTCGCCTGTTGCAGGTGGAGCTCGATTTCGACGCACCTTCCGGCGAGGTGATGCAGATTCGGGGCGACGCCGACATGCTCAAGCAGGCGGTGCTGAACCTGGTGACCAACGCGCTCGACGCGATGAAAGAAGGGGGCCATCTACGGATGAGCATGACACGTAACGGTGACTCGGTGATTCTGGAGGTCGCCGATAATGGCCCTGGAATTCCGCCGGAAATGCGGGAAAAGGTATTCCAGTTGTACTTCACCACCAAGCCGGCCGGCTCGGGAATTGGTTTAGCCATGACTTACCGGGCGGTCCAGTTGCATAATGGTACTATCGATTTTTTCAGTGAAGACGGACGGGGCACAACTTTTCGCCTGGCATTCCCCGCAGTGGTGGGGCATGCGTAAACTGCGCTTCAGCGCCGTGCTGGTGTTGTCGGCGCTGTCGAGTTCGTGCTGGCTCCAGAAAAAGACGGTGGTCTTTGTTCCGCCGCCCCCGCAGGTGCAACCCCAGGTTCCGACCCAAGTGGCTGCGCTGCCCCAGCCGCCGGCGATCGAAGGCGACCCCACCGCGACCCAGCCGCCGGTGGTGGCCGATTCTTTCCCCGAAATCGCCCCGCCCGCGCCTCGTCCGGTGACGCACCACAGCGCACCGCCGCCGGTTCGCTCCAGCGCTCCGACGGCGCCCGCGCCTGAACAGGTCCAGCCTCCCACGCTCGGCCCGATGTTTACCGCCGATCAGCGCCGCGAGTACAATCGCGCGCTCGATGAAAGCCTGGACCACGTGCGCCGCGCGCTCGAGGTTCTGGCGTCCCGAAATCTGAACCCGGAGCAGGCGCAGGTCCGCAGTACCATCAGCACGTTTCAAAAGCAGGCCGAGCAGTATCGCGACCAGGACCTGATTTCGGCCGTGAACCTGGCACACCGCGCCGATCTGCTGGCACAGGATTTACTGCAGCGGGTGACGCAGTAGGATGTCGCGAATGCGCTCGCTGGCGTGGCCGTCGCCATAGGGATTGTGAATGCGCGAGCGCCGCGCGTACTCCTCGGGATCGTCTAGGAGGCGGGCGGTTTCAGCGACGATTTTGTCGGTGCAGGTTCCGACCAGCCGGGAGGTCCCGGCTGCGACGGCTTCCAGCCGCTCGGTTTTCTCGCGCATCACCAGCACGGGTTTCCCGAGCGACGGCGCTTCTTCCTGAATTCCACCCGAATCGGTCAACACGATATGAGCGCGGGCCATCAACGCGACAAAATCGACATAACCGACCGGGTCGATCAAGTGAATATTCGGCGCGCCGTGGAGATGTTTCGAAACCACATCGCGAACATTCGGGTTGGGGTGAACCGGATAAAAAATCTCGACATCACCGCGCTGGGCCAGGCGACGCAGGGCCGTGCAGATGGATTCGAATCCCGCGCCGAAGCTTTCGCGGCGATGGGCGGTGACTAAGATAACCTTCCTGGACGTCAACGGAGGGCCGGGCTTAAAACGGGCGACGACGTCGAGCACCGCGTCGATGGCCGTGTTGCCGGTGACAAAAATTGTCGACGCGTCCACACCTTCGCGCTTCAGATTCTCGGCGGCGGCCTCGGTCGGCGCGAAATGCAGACTCGCCAGGCGCGACACCAGCACACGATTCATCTCTTCGGGAAAGGGCTGGAGCATGTCGCCGGTTCGCAGGCCGGCTTCGACGTGCGCGGAAGGAATGCGACGGTAGAACGCGCCCAGCGCGGCGCATAAGGTGGTGGTGGTGTCGCCCTGGACGATTACGCAATCGGGTTTTTCGATTTCGAAGACGTTCTCCAGCGCTCCGATGATTCGCGAGGTCGATTGGAACAGGCTCTGGCCCGGCTGCATTACATTCAGATCGTGATCGGGGCGGATGGAAAAGGCGTCGAGCACCTGGTCGAGCATGTCGCGATGCTGCGCCGTGACCGCGATGCGTGTGTCAAATTTTTCCGGCTGGTCGCGCAGGCTGCGGACGACGGGCGCGAGCTTGATCGCTTCGGGCCGTGTGCCGAAGACGAAGAGGATCCTCTTTCTCAGCCCGTTCGTGAACACTCGCTACCTCGACAGACGCACGACAGGCATACCGGGTCGTGGCTAGGAAAGCGTAGCCATAGGCTACTTATGTCTGTAGGTGATGCGGCCTTTGGTCAGGTCGTAAGGAGAGAGCTCTAGGGTCACCCGGTCGCCCGCCAGAACGCGAATGCGGTTGCGGCGGAGTTTGCCGGCCAGGTGTGCGAGCACTGTGCGCTCCTGATCGAGCTGCACGCTGAACAGGCCGCTCGGAAATTTTTCAACTACGGTTCCAGTGACTTCAATGCAGTCTTCTTTACTCATTCTCCTCCTGAAAGGAATTATAACGCGCTCATTCGGCGGCGACGGTCTTGATCGCCAGCGCGCTCATGCCGCCTTTTTCCACCAGCGTTCCGGTTACCTTCACTTTCTTTTCGATGAACGGCATCAGTTTGGCGTTGGCGGCGTGGTGCTCCTCGCCGATGGGCAGGTACAGCTTGCCGGACTCGTCGACAATCGCCAGCGGGATGCCGGCTTTGGCGCACATGGTCGCGCAAGCGGCGTGCTTGGGTCCTTCACCGCCGTGTTCGGCGAAATAACAGCCGGTGTCGATCACGCGGCCGGTGATAGTGACGGTTTTTCCTTCGATGTCATGCGCGAAGATCGTGCCGGCGGCCAGCAGCAGCGCGGCGAACAGTTGAATTTTCATGCTCATTCCTATTTTAACCCAAGGGCTCCGGTTCACGGCCGGGGGAATTCGACAGCAGCGTCCCCTGGCCGAGCCTCCAGTGCGGATCGAAGCGGCGCTTCACCGCGCGCATCGCTTCGATCTCTTCGGGACTGTACTGAATTTGGAGCAGATGCGCCTTGCGCTTTCCCAGGCCGTGCTCGGCGCCGACCGTTCCGCCCAGGTCCACCGCGGCGCGCGCCAGCTCGGTCATGAGCGCCTGGTTGCGCTCGAAACGCTGCGGCGAATCCGAAAACGTGTTGATGTGCAGATGCGCGTCGCCCACGTGGCCAAAAATGACATAGGGAGGCTCCAGCATTTTGCGATAAATTTTGAGCATTTCCCGGGTTTTATCCAGCGGGACGGCATAATCCGTGCTCAATTTCATGAAGCCGCTGCGGCGGATGCGATCGTTGCAGCGCTCCGGCAGGGCATGGCGAAACTCGCGGAAGCGCTCCCGATCGGCCGCGGAGATCGCGAACCAGGATTCGGCTTCGAGCGCGCCCGGCACGCTGAGAACGGCGTCGAGCTCTGCGTCGCCCTCCTGCTCGATCATCAGCGCGGCTGCGTGCGGAACGTCCATCAGCTCCAGTGAGGCACGGTCGAGATACTCGATCATGTTGAGATTCGCGCCGCGCCAGCGGTCCACCGCATCGAGCGCAGCCTCTTCGGATTTGAAAAACACGACGCCGCTCAGCCGTTCTCCGCGCGGGGGAAGCAGCTGGAGCTCGGCCTGTGTAACGACACCCAGCGTTCCTTCGCTGCCGATGAAAAGATCGACAAAATCCATGCCCGGCGCGAGCCGGTAGCCCGCGGAGTGCTTGGTGGTGCGCGGAAGCCGGATCGCCGGAACATCGAAATCGAACGGCTGTCCGCGCCGGATTTGAAGAATTTCGCCGCCGACCTGCGCGACCCGCAGCGCTAAAACGTGGTTGCGCGTCGCGCCGAAGCGGTAACTGCGCGATCCGCTGGCATTGGCTGCGATATTGCCGCCGATCGAGGAGGTATTCTCGGTCGGATCCGGCGCGTAGAACTGTCCGGATTGCTCCGCGGCGGACTGCACGTCGCGCAGCAGCGCTCCGGGGCCCACGATCGCGCGGCCGGGCTGAATTTCAATGCGATTCAGCCGCGTGAGCGAGATCGCCCAGCCCCCGCGTGGAACCGCGGCCCCGGTGACGCCGGTGAGCGCGCCCATGATGGTGGCCGGAATCCGATTCTCATTTGCGCGATGCAGAATGTCGAGCAGCTCTGCTTCGTCGTGCGGCGTGAGAACCTGATCCGCGTGGCCCGGAAAATACGAGGCGTCGCTGATTTCGGTCACGGTCACACCAGCATGGTCGCGACTTCGGTCAAGGAACGGAAGCCTTCCATCACCACGATCCCGCTCTCGGTGACGTGATACATCTGCCGGTCGCGATCAAGATCGTAGCCGACCCGCGCATCCTCCGGAAGGTGAACGTTCTTGTCGAGAATGGCGCGGCGCACGCGCGCGCGGCGGCCGATATCGACGTTATCGAACAGGATCGAATCCTCCACCAGCGCTCCGGAATGCACGCGCACTCCGCGGCCGAGCACCGAATTGCGAACCATCCCGCCGGACAGAATGGTTCCGCCGGCGACCACCGAATCGACGGCGTGGCCGCGCCGTCCATCCTGGTCGAAAATGAACTTCGCGGGAGCATCGGAATAACCGGCGGTGCGCAGCGGCCACTGGCGATTGTACAGATTCAGCGCCGGCGTCACCGCGCGCAGGTCCATGTTGGCCTCGAAATAGGAATCGATGGTTCCCACGTCGCGCCAGTAGGGTTGTTGCGTGGGAGGATCGCCGGGAATCCGGTTGGTCTGAAAATCGTAGGCGTACATTTCCGCGCGCCCCACCAGCGACGGCAGGATGTCGCGGCCGAAATCGTGCGAGCTCGCTTCGTTCTGCGCGTCGGCGTGCAGCTCGCGCAGCAGCAGGCCGGTGGAAAAGATGTAATTTCCCATCGAAGCATAGACCTGCTGAGGATCGTGGGGCAGCGCCGGCGCGTCAGGACGCTTCTCATGAAATGCCAGCACCAGGCCGTCGGGCGACGTTTCCACCACGCCGAACTCGGCGGCGTGTTCGCGCGCGACGGGGATGGTCGCGATGGTCGCCTGCGCGCGCTTGTGCATGTGAAACTCGAGCATCTCGCGGATGTTCATCCTGTAGATGTGATCCGCGCCGAAGATCATGACGAAATGCGGATCGGACTGCTCGATCAGGTTGATGTTCTGGAAAATCGCGTCGGCCGTGCCGCGATACCAGTCCTCACCGGGAGAGCGCATCTGCGCGGGGACCGGGATGATGAAATGCTGCTTGAGCAGGCTGCTCACCTCCCAGCCGTCGCGAAGATGCTGGAGCAGGCTCTGACTCTTGAACTGGATGAGGACGTAAATCGAGTAAACGCCGGAATTGATCAGATTGCTGAGGACGAAATCGACAATACGATATCGGCCGCCAAACGGCACCGCCGGCTTGGCGCGCTCCTTAGTCAGGGGATACAGGCGGGTACCTTTTCCTCCAGCCAGCACAAAGGCGAGGACGCGGACTTGCACGGCCCTATTGTGCCAATTGCACCCGGTGGACGGCAATGCCTAGCAAGCGCGATCAAGCGGGCGCGTCCGGCCGCGGTTATTCTGAGGGCGTGCTGACCGACAAGGCGCTGTGGTTTATCGAGAATCACTTCGGAGGGAACATCACGCTCGACGATGTTGCCGGCGCGGCCGGCGTGACGCGCTTCCATGTGTCGCGCGCCTTCGCTTACGCCACCGGATGTTCAGCGTGACCGGAAGTTCCGAACCGAACTCCTCCGCGAAGGGCTTGAGGCGCTGCTCCGCGGAGAGCTCGTGACCGCGAAAACGATTCTGCGTGACTACATCAACGCGACCGTTGGGTTTACGGAGCTGGCCCGCGCAACAGGAATTCCTTCGAAGAGCCTGATGCGCATGCTCGGACCGGGCGGGAACCCGCGCGCCGGCAATTTATGTGAGGTTGTCAGCTTCCTGCAGGAGCGCGAAGGCGTCCACTTCCGCGTCCACGCCGGAAAATAGGTAGCTATCTCTCCCGCTGCGCCGGCGATGTCGACGCGGCTCCACTCATCGAGCCACTCGGAGAATAACTGGAGTTGATGAACCCGTCGATATCCCGGTGCAGCTTCTCGCGCGCCTTCTTGTCGATGTACATCATGTGGCCCGCCTCGTAGTAGCTGAAGCTCAAGTTCTTGCGGATTTCCGGCTCCAGATTCATGTGCGCGACGGTGTATTCGATTCCGTTGAACGGGGTCGCCAGATCGTAATATCCGCATACCACCAGCACGCGCAGATGACCCTGCTGCGTCATCGCCGAGCGCAGCGCTTCTGCGGGACCTCCCGGCTGGCCCTGGTCCCACGGGCGAACCTGCGCCGTCACGGTGTAGTACATGTCCGAATTCCATTTGAGTTCGCGGCGGACGTAATCCTGGAACATCGCCACGTACGCGCCTTCATACGACGCTTCGCTCGAATCGTATTCGTTGCGCTCGCCGGCGGCGTCCACATCCATCCCTTCGAAACGCGAATCCAGGCGGCCCATGGTGCGGCGCTTGTCGCGTTCCAGTTCCTTGAACCAGCGCTGCGGATTCACGCGCAGGTTCGCTTCTTCGATGTACTGCGGCTTGAGACCCGTGAACCGGGCCAGGTCCTTCACCACTTTCTGCTTCTCGGCCGGCGAAAGCTCGTCGCCTTTTTCGAGCGCCTGGGCGTACTCGCCGTGCGCGAATTCGCGAGCCTTTTGCGCCACTTCTTCAATCGAAAGTTTTTGCAAATCCGGCGGGAGCAGATGGTGATACCACGCCGAAGTCACGTAAGTGGGCAGGAAAAAGCGCGTGCGCTCATCGGCGCCGAAATTCCCGAACGCGACGGTGGAAATCAGCGCGATGCCGCTCAAATACATCTGGTGGCGCTGCTGCAAGACCTGTGAAAGCTGCGCCGAACGTGTGGTCCCGTAGCTTTCGCCCAGCAGGAATTTGGGCGACGCCCAGCGCTCATTGCGTGTCGTGTACTGATAAATAAAATCCGAAAAAATGGTCGCGTCCTCGACCACGCCGTAGAATTGCGACGGATTTTGATTCGGCGCGGGCCGGCTGTAGCCGGTGGAGACCGCGTCGATGAAGACCATATCGGTCGCATCCAGGAACGAATCGTTGTTGTCTTCGATCGAATACGGCGCGGGCATGCCGTGGCCGTCGTCGGTCAGCACGATGTGGCGCGGACCGAGTCCCATGTGCGTGAAGCTCGACGCCGATCCCGGACCGCCGTTGTAGACGAACGATAGCGGGCGCTTGGATTCATCGGGCACGCCGTCCTTTATATACGCGACGTAAAACATCACCGCTTTGGGCGTGCCGTCGTCGGCCTTGATCACGTAGGTGCCCGCGGTCGCCGTGTAATTGATCTCCTGTCCGCCGATCCGCGCCTGATGCTTAGTTATCGAACTGTGTTCTTCGGGCGGCGGACCGGTCCGCGTTTCCTGCGCCGGATTCTGCTGCGCCTGCCCGCCCTGAGCATTCCCGCGTCCGCCGCGGCCCTGGGCCAAAGCGACCGAAGCGATCAAGAGCATCGCACCAACCAGTTTCATATGTATCTCCTCAACGAAAACGAATTTTATCACTTGCCACGTCCGGCGAGAATGCCCGGCGAGATATGATAGCGCCATGAGTAACCGAATTTTCTATGCGATCACCCTCGCGCCCATCCTGCTGTTTGCGCAGGACGGGCGAGGTGGCCGCGAAATGGCAAAGGCGCCCACCGATGTCAAGCCCGGGAGCATCACCTACGAAGATGTGCAATACCCTTATCCGGTGCACTATATGCCGCTCACCGTTTACGGACAGGACGTGCGCATGGCGTATATGGACGTGCCGCCGGAAGGAACGCCCAACGGACGCAACGTGGTCCTGTTCCACGGAATGAACTTCGGCGGATTTTATTTCGCAGGGCCGATTGATGTGCTGCGCAAGGAAGGTTTCCGCGTGATTGTGCCGGATCAGATCGGCTTCGGGCGTTCCTCCAAGCCGATTATTCCTTACAATTTTCACGACATGGCCGCGAATACGAAGAAGCTGCTCGATATGCTCGGCGTCAGCAAGACGGTGATCATGGGGCATTCCATGGGAGGAATGCTCGCCGCGCGCTTCGCCGCGACTTACACGGACCTGACGGAGGAGGTGGTGATCTATGATCCGATCGGCCTCACCGATGTCCGCTGGCAGCGGCCCTGGACCAGCGCCGAAGACATGTACAAACGCACCATGTCGGAATCGCAGGATCAGCTTTACGCCGCGTTTTCGGCGAACATCCATTATTACTTTCCGGATGCCTGGAAGCCGGAGTACGAAAAATATGTGCGCATTCTTTACGCGCCCACGCTGAGCAGCGACTGGCCGCGCCTCGCGATGGTCCGCTCAATTTATCAGGGGATGCCGTATCTCGATCCGGTCGTGTACGATTGGGCGCACATCCAGTGCAAGGCGCTGGTGATCGGCGGCGAACTCGACGACAACCGGAATTTTCCGGAGCACGCCAGGCATATCGCCGAGTCGATTCCCAAGGGCAACGCCACGCTCGTGATTCTTCCGGGGCTGGGCCACGTGCCGCATTTGCAGGCTCCCGACATGTTCTATCCGCCTTTGCTGAAGTTCCTCAAATCGGAGTGAAAGACCAGGCGCGAGAGTGGCTCTGCCCGGCGCGATCGGTCGCGGTGCTGACGGGAGCGGGAATTTCGGCCGAGAGCGGAATCCCGACCTTTCGCGGCGCGGGAGGGCTGTGGCGTGAATACCGGGCCGAGGATCTCGCCACACCCCAGGCCTTTGCGCGCGACCCTAAGCTCGTATGGGAGTGGTACGACTGGCGCCGCGGCGTGATCGCGCAAGCGCAGCCCAATGCGGCGCATCGCGCGCTCGTCCAACTGGAGCGGCGCGCGCCGGAGTTTACCTTAATCACTCAGAATGTCGACGGACTCCATGATCGCGCCGGAAGCGCGCGCGTTTTGAAAATTCACGGCGATATCTGGATCCTGCGCTGCTCGCGCTGCGGGCGCGAACATCAGGACTGCCGCGCCTCGATTCCCGATCTGCCTCCCCGCTGCGCCTGCGGCGGAATCGAGCGGCCGGGCGTCGTCTGGTTCGGCGAAGCGCTCCCGCCGGATGTTTGGTCGTGCGCCGAACACGCGGCATCACGAGCGGACGTTTTTCTGGTGATCGGGACTTCCGCCGTGGTGTATCCCGCCGCCAGACTGGTGGACATCGCGAAAGTGAGAGGCGCGAAGGTGATCGAGATCAACATCGCCGAAACTGCCGCCAGCGCCATTGCCGACATCTCCCTGCGCGGCGCCGCGGCGGAGATCTTACCGGAGCTGCTCGCGTGAAAATCTGTTACCTGGACGCATTCTCGGGAATCAGCGGCGACATGACTGTCGGCGCGCTGATCGATGCCGGCGCGCCCGCGGACCGCGTGATCGCCGCGATCGCTGCCTTGGGCGTGCACGCTGCGGTCGAAAAAACCAGCCGCGCGGGAGTTGCCGCATCGAAATTTCGCGTGGAGGCGCCCAGCGGCGCGTCTCATCGCCATCTTCACCAGATTCTCGAAATGATCGAGAGGGCCGGGATCGGCGATCGCGCCCGGCGCGACGCCTCGGCCGTGTTTCGAATGTTGGGCGCAGCGGAAGCGCGGGTGCACGGCATCCATGTCGAAAAGGTTCACTTTCACGAAGTCGGAGCGGCCGATTCGATCGCCGATATCGTTGGCGCGTGCGTGGCTCTCGAAGCGCTCGAAATCGATGAGCTGCGCTGTTCCGCGATCAACGTCGGCACTGGCGTGGTGAAAACAGAGCATGGGCTGCTCCCCGTTCCTGCGCCCGCGACAGCCAAGCTGCTCGAAGGCAAGCCGGTATATTCGCGCGGCCCGGAAGTCGAGCTGACCACGCCCACCGGCGCGGCGATTGTCGCGGCTCTGGCGCAAGGTTTCGGGGCGATGCCCGCGATGCGCATCTCCTCGATCGGCTATGGCGCGGGCGACCGCGATTTGAAAGACCAGCCCAACGTGCTGCGCGCCATTGTCGGCGAATCCACGCGCGCCCCGGAAGCCACGCTGGTGAGCGTCATCGAGGCGAATATCGACGACGCCAATCCCCAGATCCTGGGCTACGCGATCGACCGGCTGATGAGCGCGGGCGCGCTGGATGTTTCGCTGTCGCCGCTGGTGATGAAAAAAAACCGGCCCGGATCGCTGCTCCGCGTGGTTGCGCGGCCCGAGGATCAGGAACGCCTGGCGCGACTCGTTTTCGCCGAGACTTCCACGCTGGGGCTGCGTATCCATTCCGCCGAGCGCCGCGTGGAAGAGCGCAGCGTGGTCGAGGTCGCGACCGAATTCGGAAAGATTCGCGTCAAGGTGTCGGAAAACGGCTTCGCGCCCGAATACGACGACTGCCGCGCCGTCGCCGAGCGCACCGGCACGCCGCTCGCCCGCGTGATCGAGGCCGCTAATCGAGCATACTTAAAGTTGACCCGATGAAATATTATCTGACCACGCCGATCTACTACACCAACGCGGCGCCGCATATCGGCCACGCCTACACGACCATCACGGCGGATGCGATCAAGCGCTTGAAAATCATGCAGGGCTACGACGCCGTCCTCACCACCGGGACGGACGAGCACGGCGTCAACGTCGAGCGCGCCGCCGAGGCGCAGGGAAAGTCGGCGCAGGAATACACCGACGTCATCGCCGAGGAATTCCGCAATCAGTGGAAGATTCTCGGTCTCTCCATCGATCGTTTCGAGCGCACCACCAGTGATCGCCACGCGCGCTGCGTCCAGGATCTTTTCATGCGCTGCCGCGATCGCGGCTACGTCTACAAAGGCGAGTACAAGGGCCAGTACTGCATCTTCGACAATCTCTACGTCAACGACGCCAAACCCGGCGATCCGTGCCCGGAATGCGGGCGTCCTACCGAGACCGTCACGGAAGAGAACTATTTCTTTCGTCTTTCGGCGTTCCAACAAAAACTGCTCGATTTGTATGAAGCGCAGCCGGATTGGGTTCAGCCCGAAACGCGCCGCAACGAAGTGATCGCGTTTGTCAAGCAGGGACTGCAGGATCTATCCATCACCCGGACGCAGATCAAGTGGGGCATTCCCGTCCCCAATGAGCCCAGGCACGTTTTCTACGTCTGGTTCGACGCGCTGACGACGTATATGTCGGCCGTGCACGGGGAAGGATTGTGGCCCGCCGATCTGCATTTGATCGGTAAGGAGATCGTGCGCTTTCACGCGGTGTACTGGCCGTCGTTTCTGATGGCCGCGGAGCTTCCGCTGCCCAAGAAGATTTTCGCGCATGGCTGGCTGCTGTTCGAGAACGACAAGATGAGCAAATCGCGCGGCAACATCGTGCGCGCAACGCCCATTCACAAAGTGCTCGGCACGGATGCGCTGCGTTATTTCCTGCTGCGCGAAGTCGTGTTCGGCCAGGACGGCAGCTTCAGCTACGACGCGCTGGTGGGCCGCTACAATTCGGATCTCGCCAACGGTCTGGGCAATCTCGCCAGCCGCACGCTGACCATGATTCACCAGTACCGCGGCGGAGCGGTGCCCGATTCGCCGGGAGAAGCGCACATTGCCGAGGCGGCCGACGACGCCGTCGCGAGCGCGCTGGAGGCTTTCGACAAATTCGAATTCTCCCGCGCTCTCGAAATCATCTGGAGCCTGATCGGCCGGCTGGACAAATTTATCGTGGAGCGGGCGCCATGGAAACTGGCCAAGGAGAAAGACGACGAGTCCCGCCGTCTCCTGGATGAGACGCTGTACACAGCAGCGGAAGCGTTACGCGTCGTCACCGCGCTGCTTGGGCCCGTCATCCCCGACTCCGCCGCGAAAATCTGGTCACAGCTCGGATTCACGCATCCGGTTTCCGATGTGCGCACGCGCGACCTGCACTGGGGCAAGCTGCCGGCCGGTCAGTTGCTGGGGACGGTGGGCGCCGTGTTTCCCCGGGCCGACGCGAAATTGTCGATCGAAAAGATGCGCGAGCTCGAAGTCGTGGAGTACGCGCGGCAACAGGCCGTGCTCGGCAAGACCGTTCCCAAACCGGAAGCGGAAACGAAGATCGCCATCGAGGATTTCCTGAAAATCGACATGCGCGTGGGGGTGGTGAAGGAAGCGGCGGCCGTGAAAGGATCGGACAAGCTGCTGCACCTGCACGTCGATATTGGCGAGCCCAAGCCGCGCTCGATCGTGGCGGGCATCGCGGGCGCGTACAAGCCCCAAGAGCTGGTGGGAAGGAAGGTCGCGATCGTGGCGAATCTGCAGCCGCGAAAGCTGAAGGGGCT
>Ga0335077_10004703_pt1 | contig 16656 bp, 15 predicted proteins | sample Lox_Sample_31_FD_207151 | JGI IMG/M metagenome (GOLD analysis project Ga0335077, IMG submission 207151) | Soil microbial communities from Loxahatchee National Wildlife Refuge, Florida, United States - Lox_Sample_3.1 | ecosystem: Environmental > Terrestrial > Soil > Wetlands | place: USA...
CGCCGCGCAGAATCTCGAGGAAGAAGGCCGCTTTGTCTTTATGGCGACGAAGAGCGGCACCGTGAAGAAATCCGCGCTTACCGAATTCTCCAACCCGCGTTCCACCGGCATCATCGCCATCAACCTGGAGGCCAGCGACGAACTCGTGGGCGCCAAACTCACCGACAGCAAGCAGATGATCTTCCTCGCCAGCCACGAGGGCCAGGCCATCCTCTTCCGCGAAACGGAAGTGCGCCCGATGGGCCGCAATGCCGGCGGCGTGAACGGCATGGATCTCGACAAGAGCGATTACGTGGTCAGCATGGACGCCGTGCAGCCCGACTTCGCGATCATCGCCAACGAACACAAAACTACCACGCAGAATCTCGAAGAATTGGAAAACGAGCAGATCAAGGATTCCCTCACCACGTTGATGCTGACCGTGGCGGAGAAAGGCTACGGCAAACGCACCGCGCTTGCCGAGTACCGCATCACCTCGCGTGGCGGCAAAGGCGTTGTCAACATGAAGACGACCGAGCGCAATGGCTCCGTCGTGGCCACGCTGCAGGTCACGGAAGAATCCGACGTCATGATCATCACGCAGCACGGCAAAGTAATCCGCGTGCATGCCAACGAAATTCGCGAAGCGGGCCGCTCAACACAAGGGGTCCGCCTGCTGCGCCTCGACGACGACGACTCCGTGGCTGCCGCGGCCGTCATCCAGGAAGAAAGCGAAGAAGAAAAGAAGTAACGCTGAGAAGCGGAACGGCTCACTCACACTCTCACGGCTTAAGAGCCCCGGAAATTACCCAACTGTCTGACACAGTCAGCAACTGTCAGCTTTTTCGTTCGCCCTTACCTACCCCGGGCGGCATCACTTCCCTTTTCTTCAATGATTTAGCCTTCGGAACCGCAATTGCCTCCTTGCCGTACAACTCACGCAAGCGAGGCCATCATGCGCCTGGCCCTTTTCTCAATCGTTGTGCTGTTCTGCTTTCCCGTTGCAGCGCGCTCGCAGGGACCCTTGGATGTTCCGCGCTACGAAGCGGGGCTGCAATTCGATTTCAACTATCTCGACGGTGTTGGCGAGTGGGGTGGTGGCTTTGGCGCTCGCTTCCACTACAACTTCGATAGCCATTTCGCTTTCGATTCTGAGTTGCTCTATCGCCAGCACAATGTGTCGGCTTTTTCAGGCGCTACGCCGGCTTTGGCCACTGTGGGGCAGACTACCGGGCTGTTTGGACTGCGCGTCGGGCAGCGTTCCGGTGAGGTAGGTTTTTTTGCGCATGCGCGTGCGGGCTTCTTGCACTTCGGAACCGACAACGGTCAGACGCTTCTCACCCGAACCACCGTGCCGGCCTTTGATTTGGGTGGCACGCTTGAGCATTACGCGGGCCCAGTGATTCTACGCCTTGATATAGGTGAAATGGTTGTGCCGTACGGACACGTGGCGGTTTCGCCTGGGCCGTTTTCAGTCATGCCCTTGCCTTCGCTCCCTCTCGGCACGCGCGCAAGCCCAAGCGTTGGTTTCGGAATTGCTTTCCGTTTCTGAGCTACATTTTGTCGCTGAGTCCTGATTCAGTGATCGTGCGCTTCAGATTTTCTCTGCGATGCTAGAATCCTCCGCACCATGAAGATCACCCGACGACTCTCTGTTTTATGCGTTCTCTTCTCTGCTGCCCTGCTCCTGCCATCGGAGGCGCGTCAGAATCCGCCGGCCACGGCACCAACAGCAACAAAAACCACCTACATCGCGTACGTCGGAACCTACACCACGAAGACCAACAGCAAAGGCATCTACGCGTTTCGTTTCGATGCCCAAAAAGGCGAGCTCAAAGCCATTGGTGTTGCCGCCGAGACCATCGATCCGTCTTTCCTGGTCGTGCACCCGAACGGACAATTTCTGTATGCAGTAAACGAAGTGGGCAACTTCAATGGCGGCAACACGGGCGGCGTTAGCGCCTTTTCCATCGACAAAAAATCCGCTTCGCTCACCTTGCTCAATCAAGTTCCTTCGCGCGGCGCCGGACCATGCTACATCTCGCTGGACAAAAACGATGCCTTCGCCCTTGTGGCGAACTACGACAGCGGCAACATCGCTTCCTTTCCGGTGATGACGGACGGAACCCTGCGCACCGCCAGCGGTTTCGTGCAGCACTCCGGCTCCGGCCCAGACAAGGAACGCCAGGAAGGCCCGCACGCGCACTGGATTGGCACGTCGCCGGACGATCACTTCGCGCTGGTCGCAGACCTCGGACTCGACGAAGTCATCGTCTACGGATTCGATTCCACCACGGGCACCTTCATGCCCAGCAACAACGGCTTCGCCAAGGTAAATCCGGGCGCCGGCCCGCGCCACATCGCGTTCTCGCCGAACGGCAAATTCGTTTACCTGTTGACGGAAATGGAATCGTCCGTCACTGCGTTTTCCTACAACGCGAAATCCGGAACGCTCGCCAAGCTGCAGACGCTTTCCGCGCTTCCAGCGCACTATTCCGGCCGCAAAGAGGCCGCGGAGATTGCCGTCCATCCTTCCGGGAAATTTCTCTATACCTCAAATCGCGGCCACGACAGCATCGCCATTTTCGCGATCGACCAAAAGAAGGGAACTCTGCGTTCGCTCGGCCAGGTGCTCACCGGTGGCAAGACGCCGCGCCATTTCGCCATCGACCCCACGGGCACGTATTTATTGGCCGAAAATCAGGAATCCAACAGCATTGTGATCTTCCACATCGATCAAGAAACGGGTAGCTTGCTTCCTACCGGCCACTCCATCGAGGTGCCTTCTCCGGTGTGCATAACTTTTCTCGCTGCCGAGTAACCGCTGCGCTACAATCCGCGTTTCATTCGCTTAGGAGAACAACATGCCCTGTGCTGAGAGCTTTGGTGTGCGAGTCGTGCGGCTTTTTACGGTCGCCATTTTGTTGACGTTGCTGGCCGCTCCGGTTTTTGCGGATGGCGAGACGCCGCCGGCGCGCGATGCCAAGCAACCGGTGGACGACGCGTACACCGCAAAGATCCACAAGTACACCACGCAGCCGTACTTTACCTCGCCGCTGGTGGACTATCTGCCGGCTTCCAAGACCGTGCCGACGCCGGAAGCCGTGCTCGGCGACGTCGCCGGGGCGCCGAACATCCTTCCGTACGCCGAAGACGTGTACAAATACATGCGCATGCTGGAGAAAGCCAGCCCGCGCGTGAAAGTTTTCTCGATCGGCACCACCGAAGAAGGCCGCGAAATGATCGCCGTGGCAGTTTCGACATCCGAAAATCTCAAGAACCTCGAAGAGAACCGCGCGCGGCTGGCCAAGCTGGCTGATCCGCGCACCATCAAGCTCGACGACGCCGAAGCGGACAAACTCGTCGCGCAAGCCGTTCCCGTTTACTACATCACCGGCACGATTCATTCGCCGGAAACCGGCGCGCCCACCGCGCTGATGGAGCTGGCATATCGCCTGGCGGTCGACGAAAGCCCGTACATCCGCGAAATTCGCGACGGCATGATTACGCTGATTACGCCGGTGGTCGAAGTGGATGGCCGCGACCGCATGGTGGACATTTATCGCTGGCACCTGGCGCATCCCAAGGATTTTTATCCGCCGCTGGTGTATTGGGGCAAATACGTGGCCCACGACAACAATCGCGACGCCATGGGCGTGACGCTCAAGCTCACCGAAAATGTGTTGAATACCTACGTCAACCAGAAAGCACAGGTCCTGCACGATTTGCACGAGTCGGTGCCATATCTCTACGACAACACTGCCGGCGACGGCCCGTTCAACGCCTGGGTTGATCCCATTCTCACCGATGAATGGGAAATGATCGGCTGGCGCAACGTTTCGGACATGACCAAGTTTGGGATGCCCGGCGTTTTCACGCACGGCGTGTTCGATACCTGGTCGCCGGGTTATTTGATGTTCATCGCGGCGATGCACAACGGCATCAGCCGCTTGTACGAAACGTTCGGCAATGGCGGCGCGGACACCGTCGAACGCACCCTCGATCCCCAGGAATACGCGCGCACGTGGTATCGGCAAAATCCACCGCTGCCCAAGACGCTGTGGTCGCAGCGCGACAACAACAATTACGAGCAAACCGGTTTGCTCACTTCTCTCCACTACTTCAACGAAAACAAGCGGCTATTCCTCAAGAATTTCTATTTGAAGGCGAAGCGCTCGGTTACCAAACCGACGGCGGAAGGCCCGGCGGCGTATGTACTTTCTGCCGACGATCCGCGGCTTGGTTCGCAGGCGGAGCTGCTCCACGTTTTGCAAAAGCAGGCAGTCGAGATTTCGCGCGCGACGAGCGCCTTCAGCGTGACGCTGCCCGCCAAAAAACCAAAGCCCAGCGCGCGGAGCAGTAAGGACAGCGGCGGCAAAGAAGGCGCCGAGAAGGAAAGCGCGCCGACGACGCGCGAATTTCCTGCCGGCAGCTACATCATTCGCATGGATCAGCCCTACTCGCGCATCGCCGATGCGCTGCTCGACTATCAATACTGGAGTCCCGACGATCCGCAGAAGACTCCTTACGATGACACCGGCTGGACGTTTGGCGAACTGTTCCACGTGCAAGTGGCGCGCGTGACGGATCCCAAGGTTCTTGATCTAGCGATGGAGCGCGTAAAGGAGATTCACGCCCCCGGCGCTGTAAGCGGCGACGGCACGATCTTCGCCATCAACAACAACGCCGAGCCCGCCTTGGCCACGCTGCGCTACAAGCTGCGCGACGCTTCGATCGAAGCGGCCGAAGAGCCTTTCGAAGGCGGCGGAAAGAAATTCAGCCGCGGTTCGTTCGTGCTGCGCAATGTCAACCGCTCGCAGCTCAACGACGCGATCTCCGACCTGGGGCTGCAAGCCGCAGCCATCAGCACAGCGCCTTCCGTGAAAACTCATCCAGTGCGCGCGGCCCGCGTCGCGTTAGTGCACACCTGGCTGAGCACGCAGACGGAAGGCTGGTGGCGCGAAGCGTTCGACAATCTCGGCGTGCCCTACGACTACATCAGCACGCAAACGATCAGCAAGATGGACGACCTGAACGCCAAATACGACGTGATCTTGTTCCCGCCGGTCGGTTTCGCTTCCAGTCCGACCGCGATCATCAACGGCTTGCCGCATGAATGGGGCAATCCGCTGCCGTGGAAGAACACTCCGGAGACGCCAAACCTCGTGGGCAAAAACGACTCGACCGACGACATGCGCCCCGGCCTTGGGTGGGACGGCGTCGCGCATCTCGAATCGTTCATCGCGAAAGGCGGCGTGCTGCTCACCGCGACGGACACTTCGCGGTTTGCGCTCTCGATCGGCTTGGCTGACGGCGTGAGCGTGGGCAATGCCAATCGCATGAAGATCATTGGCTCGGTTGTGGGTACGCGCCTCGTGGACGGCGCCAGCCCGATCGCCTATGGCTACGACGAGAAGCTCTCGGCGTATTGCGAGAATGGCCCAATTTTTTCGCTAAGCACGATTTCCGGCGGCCGCGGCTTCCGGCGGCTCGGCGGCGAAACCCGCATTCGTCCCACTGGTCGCGGCACGCTGGATGATCCCGACTTTACGGTTGGCCGGACCGGCACGGACGTTCCGGAAGAACCGAAGACCGAGGTCTGGGAAAATCCAATTCCCACCGACGAGCAACTACGCAACGGCTATCGCGTGATTCCGCCATCCGATCGCGCGCGCGTGATTTTCCGCTACGCTGACAACAAAGACCTGCTTGTCTCGGGCTTGGTCGAAGGCGGCGACGAAATCGCGCAGCATCCGGCTGTGGTCGACGTGCCCACCGGGAACGGCCACGTCGTGCTCTTTTCCATCAACCCGGTCTATCGCGGCGAAACTCGCGGCACGTACTCGCTGGTGCTCAACACGATTCTCAACTTCGATAGCCTCAACACCGGCCGCAAGCTCGCCGAAAAGTAGCTGCTCGCCCGTTACATCCGCGGGGATCGGATCGAGGCCGACTGCTAGCCTGACCGAAACCGCTCGCAGATTGCTCTCGTTCGGCAGACTACCGGTACATTCGGAGAAACTGGACTCGCCGTTCGAATCACTTCGCGGTAACACAATTTCATCGCTCCAGCCTCTGACGCGCCTCGCGAGCCCTGGCCATCTCGGCTTCTCTTTCTTCGATTTTTCACTGTCGACGACTCTCTGCCGGCCGCTAACCTCTTTCCTTTCACATTGTTCCGCACTCTTCGGCCACTCCCAAAAACCTAAGCCTCGCCTTTTCAAGCAAGTCCAAACTCTTTTTGCAAAACACCCGGGGTGGCATGCCTCGGCCCCGCCGTTTGCATCTTTGTGTGCGCACGCCGAAACGGCCTCTTCTGCCACTCAACTCGGTCTGCAACCTCAGCCTGCTCATACGTTTGCGCACAGTTTCCGTCACCACGGGGTAGGGGGTGTCAACGACCTCCGCCGCCCAGACGCGGGGACAAGAATCTGTCACTCAAGCCCAATCGCCTTCGCGGCGTTCTCCCCTCTTTATCTGTCCTCCCGTATACTGGCGCCTCCCAATTCGAGGAGACCCACCACATGAACTACCGCCGCTTTGGGCGCACCGGATGGAATGTCAGTGAAATTGGCTACGGCATGTGGGGGCTCGCCGGCTGGAGCGACTCGAACGATTCCGAATCGCTCGTCTCGCTACAGCGTTATGTCGAATTGGGTGGCAACTTCTTCGACACCGCGTGGGCCTACGGCGACGGTCGCAGCGAAAAAATCCTCGCGCAAATTCTTCGCGCCAACAAAACTACGCAGGCCGGCGGAGCGGACTTCATCGGTGGTCCGGACAAAAAACTCTACGTCGCGACCAAAGTGCCGCCGAAGAATCGCAAGTGGCCCAGCCGCCGCGAATTTTCCCTCGATGATTGTTTTCCGCCAGTCTATATCTTCGAGTACGTCGACAAGAGCCTCGCCAACATTGGCGTAGACTCGCTCGACCTCATCCAGTTTCACACTTGGGAAGATCACTGGCTCGATGATCCACGCCTGCCGCGCACCATCGATGATTTACGCAAAAGTGGCAAAGTCCGCGCCGTTGGTATCAGCTTGAATCGCTGGGAACCGTGGAACGGCATCCGCGCCGTCCGCTCCGGCCTCGTTGACGCGGTGCAAGTCATCTACAACATTTTCGACCAGAACCCCGAAGACGAACTCTTCCCCGCTTGCCGCGAACACGATGTCGCGGTCATCGCGCGCGTGCCATTCGACGAAGGCTCGCTCACCGGTACGCTCACACTCGAGAGCAAATGGCCCGCCAGCGATTGGCGCAGCACCTACTTCGTCCCCGAAAATCTCAAAGCCAGTGTGCAACACGCCGACGCGCTCAAGCCGCTCCTCAAAGACGACATGACCCTGCCCGAAATGGCCATGCGCTTCATCCTTAACAATCGGGACGTCGCCACCATCATCCCCGGCATGCGCAAACTCAAAAACGTCGAGTCCAACGTCGCCGCCAGCACCAAAGGTCCGCTCTCCGCGCAGCTCCAATCCGAACTCCGCCACCACCGCTGGGTCCGCACGCCGACGCAATGGAGCCAGTAAGAACCCAATGAACGTGCACTATCAAGTTTCGGACACCGCCGACGGCCTTAAGGTCGTTGTCATAGATGAGCTCAGCATTCGCCTGCGAGTGCTTATAGCTGTGGTTTTTGGAGCGCCGTTCTTCGCCGCCACACGCGCGTTTTTCGGATACTGGAGCGTTCTCATCGCCCTGATTGCCGCGACCCTGATGCTGCTCGGCAATGTGGCAAGCCGGGTCGAACTGCGCGCAACAAAGTTCGAGTTGGTTGCAGCTGGCAATCTGGGTCGAAGAGGTAGCCGGACAACGCGAGTTGTTTGCACAGGGGATATCCGCCGTCTGGAGTTCCGCGATCTCGCTGGAAATCGCCGCGGCCTTTACGCGGTTACCAACAGAACCGCACACCTCATCCTGCCGTTTCTCGACTATGCGCAAACAATGGAGGTGATTCGCGCAATTAAGGAAAAATTTCCGGGATTGGCCGAGGCGTGGCGAGAGGAATCACCTTCAACCCGCAATTTCCTTACGCTCGGACTGGGGCGGTTAAAATAGCTATTGACTGCTGAACACCAGAGAGCGTGACGGATCACCTGTTCAGGCGGTTTCTTTCAGGGCGCGTTCGACGAGCGTGAGGCAGCGTTCCGCTTGTTCGCGCAGCAGTTCTTCGCGGTCGCCGCGATCTTTTTGGATGGAGTGCAGTTCATCGGCGATGGCCAGAGCGGCCAGCACTGCGACCTTTTGCGTGTCCACAGTGGCGCCGCCGGACGCAATGGCGTGCATCTTTTCGTCCACGTAGCGCGCCAGCTTGTGGACATAGTTTTCGTCCAGCTCGCCGCGAATCGCGTACGTCTGGCCGAAAATCTGAACTTTGATTGGCTCACTCATGAAATTGCGACAAGGCGAAGATATCACACCTCGCCCTCGTAGGAGCGTCAGCTTCGAGCCGGCGCGAAAACAAGAGCCAGGAGTTTGTAGGGGCACGCTACATCGTGCCTGCGGTGCAGCCCGCGCCACAACCGACGCGACCTGCACGCGCGCCAAGGCTGGCGACGTGCGGCATTCAGTGTGTTGATCAAATGCAGCTAGCTGGAGCGAAGTTGCGCGCCAAGGTTCTTTTCGAGTGCGGCGACGATGCGGCCGGAGAACTCATTGATTTGCGCGTCAGTTAGCGTGGCATCGTTGTTTTGGAACAGAATGCGAATCATCAGCGAGTATTTGCTGGCGGGAACGTTTTTGCCCCGGAACAGATCGGCGGCTTCAATGCAGACGATTTCAGGAATTTGGAGCGCGCGAATCGCGGCGACAACTTCGGAGAAAGCAGTACCATCGGCGAGCAACAGCGAGAAGTCACGCTCGACGGCTGGGAAACGCGGGATGGGAACGTAGCGCCGCGATTCTTTCGTCGCGCGACAAGCTGCGTACACCGCATCGAGCTCGATTTCTGCGAGGAACACTTCTTGCCGCAGCTTGAATTTTTCCGTCACGCGGCGCGCCAGCTGGCCGGCGTGACCGAGCAAGGCGCCTCCATGTTGCGCGTCGAAGAACGAGTCTCGACCAGCAGACGGAGCGACTTCGAGGGAGACAGAGCCGCGCTGGGCGGCGTGGAGCCAGGCCGGGCCGCCTTGATCCCAGGCGAAGCCGCCGGCGAGCGCGCCTAGCTGGTCTAGGTCGCCTTTCAGGTCGGCGAAGGTGTAGTCGCGGGCGTTCTCGCCTTCGGCGATGCCCTTTTCGCGAGCTTCACCGGTGGCGCCAATTGTGAGAATCGTCGTTTCGACGGACTGCGCTCCGTTGAGGCGATAGCGGCGGCCAATTTCGAAGAGGCGCACGTTGCGCTGGCCATGATTGAGATTCCATTCGAGTGTGGCGGCCATGGTCACCGCTCCGGTGGAGCGCAACACGCCGGCTTCTTCGGACAGCGGATTCGCGAGACGGGCGGGCGCAGCACTTTCGTCGCGGAACAGGGCGTCCCGGTCTTCGGCGACATGCGGAATGGTCAGAATTTCGCGATAACCGAGGCCAATGAGCCGTTCGCGGAGGTGCGATTCGGCTTCGTGTTTCGGCAAGCGTTGCGCCCCTTGGCGTGCGGCGGGCAAGCGCGGCGGAAATTTGGCAAGGCCGTAGATGCGCGCGACTTCTTCGATGAGATCGATTTCGCGTTCAACTTCGGCGCGCCAGGAAGGCTGCGTGCATTCCCACGCAGCGAGAATCGAGCCCGCCGCGCCGCGATTTTCGTCGGTGCGGACGGGAGCGAAACCTAGCGCGGTGAGAATGGTTTCGATTTCTCTATCGGAAACGTCGGCGCCCATGATGCGGAGAAGTTCTTTGCGCGTAAGGACGATTTTTCTCGGGACGCGCTTGCCGGGATAAACGTCCACGACACCGGAAAGCAGTTCGCCGCCGGCGAGGTGCAGAATCAGTTCGGCGGCGCGGCGCGAAGCAAGTTCGGCTGTTTCGGGATCGACGCCGCGGCCGAAACGCGTCGAGGCTTCGGTGTGCAGCTTCAGCGAACGCGCGGCTTTGCGCACGGGAACCGGTTCGAACCAGGCGCATTCGATCAAAACATTTTTGGTGGAGAAGGAAATTTCCGTATCGGCACCGCCCATGATGCCGCCGATGCCGTGCGCGCGGGAACCATCGCCGTCGGCGATCACGCATAGCGAAGCATCGAGAGTGCGTTCGATGCCATCGAGCGTGCGTGTTTTTTCTCCAGGCTTGGCGCGGCGGACGACGATGCGATGGTCGCGGACTTTATCGTAGTCGTAGGTGTGCAGCGGATGGCCGAGCTCGAGCATGACGTAGTTGGAGATGTCCACGACGTTGCTGATGCTGGCGACGCCACTCGCTTCGAGGCGGTCTTTCAACCATTTCGGCGAAGGCTGAATTTTTACGCCGCGAATCACACGCGCGGTAAAGCGGCCGCAGAGTTCGGGCGACTGGATTTCGACTTTAACGGCGTCGGCGACTCTCGCGCCTGGGCTTTCGGTGACTTTCGGGGCGAACGGTTTGAGCGGAAGTTTGTAAACCGCGCTGAGTTCGCGGGCGATGCCGTAGTGGGCGAGGCAGTCTGGGCGATTGGAGCCAACTTCAGCGTCGATTACCGCGCCGTGCGGGCCGTTTTCGACGCTGCCAATATTCGTGCCAGAGAGAGCGAGGCGCGAGGCCACTCCGTCCGGCGGAGCTGTAATGTCGATGAAGTCTTTCAGCCAGCTGTAGACGACTTTCATGCGGACACCTTGAGTTGGCCGAGGTAGACGCGCGTGGTGTATTCGAGGCGGACGCGCCCGGCGGTGTTGTGGGCGTCGAAGATGCGGCGGAGTTCGTCCATCATGGGCTGAAAATTTGGATGATCCAACGCAGGCATGTAGGAACTGCTGCGCAGGCGGCCGGCGATGCCATCGAAATCGAATTCCTGAGAATTGGGCACTTCGTGCGCATGAAATTCGTTCGCGCCGAAAAAGGCGCGCATCTGTTCTTCGCGCGGGTAACTCTCGTTCACCTTGGAGTAGTCGGTGTTGAATTTGCGGATGAGCGCTTCGTATTCGCGCAGAAAGAATGTCGTGTCGGTAAGGCGCTCATTCCAGATGACGACGACCCAGCCATCGGGCTTGAGAATGCGGCGAAATTCGGTTCGCGCTGCGTTTTGATCAAACCAGTGAAAGGCCTGCCCGCAGACGACGAATTGCACGCTGGCATCCTCGAGAGTAGTGGCTTCGGCGGAGCCGTTGACGCTGACGAAGTTGTCGTACTCGGCCAAATATTCCTCGCCGGCCTGGCGCATGGCTTCGTTGGGCTCAATGCCAAAAACGCGATTGCCGTTCTTCAGAAAAATTTCGCTGAGGAAACCGGTGCCGGAACCGACGTCAGCGACCCAGTGACCGGACTTCAGGAGGCACTCGGCGCGGAGGATGTCGCGCACCGCTGAGGGATAGCCGGGACGATAGCGGATGTAGTCCGCGACCCGATTGGAGAAGCGCTCTTTGGAATCGGCCACGGTCATGCGTCGGGCATCTCCTCGTCAATCAAAGAGCCGAAATTCTGGTACCAGTCGAAGACACGCTCGTAGAAATGATAGACGCCGTCGAGCAGGAAGCCGGCGCGGACGGAGGCGATCTGATTGACGTACTGACGAAATTGTTCGAGGCGCGAGTTGTGGTTGTTGAGCCAGTCGGTTTGCGCGTCGGAAAGGTTCTCGCCCTGCAAAACTTTGGCGTCGATGTCGGCGGAAGTGAATTCGACCCAATTGACGTAAAGAAGTCGCGCGCTCAGCGATTTCGCGAGTTGGAGGAAGCGGACGGGATCGGGCTCGAGGTCGCCGTTCCAGGACATAACCGGGAGATTGTCGGGATACGCGCCGTAGAAAATGGTGAAGCCGAGGCGCTGGGCGTTGTCGAGGATTTGGTCCTTGAAAAGAGTTAGTTCATCGGGCATGGGTGCGCCTCGAAATGCGAAGAGAAAGGCGAAAGATCAACGCAGAGGGGCAGAGTACGCAGAGAAGGCGTAGCTCGCACAGCGATTCGTGCCAAGGATGACAGCAGGCTAGGGTCCTTCGCTCCGCTCAGGATGACACCGCTATAGGCGAGGGCGTCGAGACTGCCGATAATTCCTCTCGTTGTGTCATGAGTCCGGGTCATGGGAATTGTTTTAGGAAGCGGACGTCGTTCTGAAAAAAGACCTGGATGTCGTCGATGCCGTACTTGAGCATGGCGAGGCGGTCGATGCCCATGCCGAAAGCGAAACCGGAAACTTTTTTGGGGTCGTAGTTGACGAAGCTGTAGACGGCGGGATCGACCATGCCGGCGCCGAAGAGTTCGATCCAGCCCGCGCCTTTGCATTTCGAACAGGTGCCGCCGCTCGCGGCGGTGCCGCTGCCGCCGCAGAAAATGCAGGAGACATCGAATTCGACGGATGGCTCCGTAAATGGGAAATAGCTGGGCCGGAAGCGCGTTTTGACGCCTGCGCCGAAGAACTGCTGCACGAAGTATTCGATAGTGCCGGTGAAATCGCAAAAGGTGATATCGGTATCGACGGCGAGGCCTTCGACCTGATGAAAGATGAAGGAGTGCGTGGCGTCGGGATTGTCGCGGCGATAGACCTTGCCGGGAACGATGACGCGCACGGGCGGCTGGCGCTTCTCCATAGTCCGGATTTGCATGGGCGATGTGTGCGTGCGCAGGAGCAGCGGAGTCGGAGCGCCTTTGGGCAGGTCGATGTAGAACGTGTCCATGTCGTCGCGGACCGGATGGAACTCGGGAATGTTGAGAGCTTCGAAGTTGTAGTAAGGCGTTTCGATTTCCGGGCCTTCGACGATGGAGAAGCCGATGGAGGAGAAAATGTCTTCGACTTGCTGGAAGACCTGGCGGATCAAATGATGCGAGCCGACGGGGCGAACGACGCCGGGGAGAGAGAGATCGATGCGTTCGCGGGCGAGCGCGGAGGCTTCGGCGCCGGACTCGATGGAGGCGCGACGAGCCTCGATGTGCAGTTCCACATGGGCGCGTAACTCATTTAGCTTTTGGCCCACGACGCGCTTGAGTTCAGGCGTAGCTGGTTTGAGCCAGTTGTCCGTGATTTGCGTAAGTACACCAGACTTGCGCCCTAGCCAAGCGTCCCGAAAAACCTTCCACGCAGATTCGTCGTGGGCATTCTGAAGCTGACTGCCAAAGTCACTGAAAACTTGCTCGAAGCGCGTGACGATCTCTTCAGGCGTAGCGATGCCCTGTTCGGCAAGAGTTTTCGCGATGGTGGTGTCAGTCGTAGCCATAAGTCAGCGAAATAGATTACATCGTAAGGGCACGATGTATCGTGCCCCTACGAGTAAAAACTCGAGGGCCGGGCGAGATCCTCTTACGCCTTGGCTTTGACTGGGGCCGGCGCGGCGGATTTGGCGCTGGCGGCCAGGTTGGCGAAGGCGGCGGCGTCCTTGACAGCCATATCGGCGAGGACTTTGCGGTCGAGGCCGATGCCGGCGGCTTTGAGGCCGTGAATCAACTGTCCATAGGTGAGGCCGTTGAGCCGTGCGGCGGCGCCGATGCGCTGAATCCAGAGTTTGCGATATTCGCGCTTTTTGACGCGGCGGTCGCGCTTGGCGTAACGGTCGGCGCGATTGGCGGCTTCCTGAGCGCTCTGGTAGAGCTTGCTTTTGGTGAGGAAGAAGCCCTTTGTCCTTTTGAGATATTTTTTGCGGCGAGCCCTGCGTTTGGTACCGCGTTTTACGCGTGCCATGGGTTTTTCTCCTTAAGTTTTCTCGAAGCGGTTGGCGTGCGTGCTCTCAGGCGCAAAATGCGCGGAGAAAAGCACGGGTCTAAAGACCCGCCACTACAAAGGCTTCGTTTTTTGGAGACAAAGCGGATGCGGATACGCCCGGGCGTAGCGCAAACGGGTTTGTCTCGGTGGTGCGTTTTGCAGCGGCCAAGAAGCGGGCCCCGCTGAAGCGGCGTTGCCTACATTCGGAGGCACTGCGATCGGCCGGCAGGCACCCGTGACGCGCTGCCTGGCACGATGGGCGAGACTTGCGTCTCGCGTTTTTTCTGCGGCACACACAGAACGTGCACCGCGAGAAATTCTTTCCGAGCGAGGCGGAGATGGTCGTCGAAGCCGCCTCAACACGGGCGCAGCAAGCTGCGCCACTACAAAACCGTCTCCTTAACCTTAACCGTAGGGCAGCATCTGCTTGACGCTGGCGATGTCCCGAGGACTGACCAGCGTAAGCTTTTTGAGCTTGCGCATACGGCCGGAGCGCTTGGTGCCGGTAAAGTGGCGCTTCGCGGAGTGGCCACGGACAATTTTTCCGGTGGCGGTGATCTTGAAGCGTTTCTTGGCGCCGGAATGGGATTTGAGTTTGCGTTTTGGTTTTGTCGAATTGCGTGGCATTGCTTTGTACGTCTCCTGAATTTTTTGTGGCGCGCATGCGCCGAATCGGTTCCTTAATTTCTTGCAGCTTGCTCGAAGCGGGCACGATGTATCGTGCCCCTACAATCTGTCTGACGCGCCTTCTGTGCAGTACGGAACTTGTGCCGTACACCTTGCTCGAGCAGGGGACGCGCTAAAGCGCGCCCCTACATGTTACAAGCATTCGCGCCACGCTAGCAGGAGGGGCCAGCCCCTCCCCTACAAAACGAAATGCGGCTACTGCTGCGCTTGAGCGCCGGCGGATTGCTGGCCGGCGGGCTTGGGAAGCGCGACACCCTTTTTGGGAGCGAGCAGAGCGGCCAAGACGTTGCCTTCCATGCGCGGCATCGTTTCGATTTGGCAGAACTCGCCGATTTCGCCCAGCAAGCGGTTCATCTTCGCGCGGCCCACTTCCTGGTGGGCCATTTCGCGGCCACGATGAAAAATCATGGCGCGCACCTTGTGGCCTTCCCCGAGGAAGCGAATGATCTGATTCTTACGAACCTGATAATCGTGCTCGGCGGTGTTCGGGCGAAACTTGACTTCTTTCAACTGCGAGCCGCGGCTACTCTTGCGCTGCTCATGCGCCTTTTTGTTCTGCTGGTACTGATATTTGCCGTAGTCGGTGATCTTGCAAACCGGCGGGTCGGCCGTCGGAGAAATTTCGACCAGGTCCAAACCCCGTTCGCGGGCCAAGCGCATGGCCTCAAAAGGCTGCATAACACCAAGCTGCCCGCCATCTTCATCAATCACCCGGATCTCGCGAGCGCGAATGCGTTCATTGACGCGGATGCGGTCGCTCTGCCGGAAGTTGCGTTCTGCGATAAAACCCCCTTGAGTTCAAAAGGCGCCGAGGAGCCCGCCTCGCCGGGCCGGGGCCTCAAATCCGTTTCAGGTCCATCCACACGGTGAAGAAACAGCCGGGGACAGGGTACAAAGTATAGCATGCAGGCGGATTGCGGGAGCAAGAGGAGAATCGGGCGGTCGAAGAATATATCGTGTCGGGACGAGCGTTCACGAAGTGACGGTCATGACGCGGCCATCAGGGCCCGAGATGCGGGCGGTGATCCGCGGTAAGTCGCCGTGGTCCACGGGGACGTCGAGGTCCAGAACGGTGCAGAGGCGCTGAAGTTCGGTGTCGTTAGGAGCGGACAAGCCGAAGTAGACGATGCGACAGCCCGCGGGTGCATCGACCGATGGATGAGTGGTATCGGCGCTCCATTCGATAAAAAAGGGGAGGACGCCGTGATGGTCGTCGCGCAGGTTAAGCGTCTTCCATTGCAAGAGGCGGCCATCCGGGCGTTTGCGTGAGCCAGGCGTGGGGCCGTCAAACGCAAGTCTGGCGGAGCGGAGGTGCGCGGCAAATTTTGTGAGGTCGCCCGGATGCGCGGCCCAATTGACCAGGCGCGGCTCGGTTAGTTTTTGCAAGCCGTAGCGATCGGGGACACCAGGCTGTTGCGGGTCAGGGGCGATGATTTCGAGGTAGTGCTTTTCGCCGAGGGAGAGGAGCCCGTTGCGAGTGCCGCGACCGGGATGGACGCCGCCAAATGCGGCGCGCACGCCGGTGTTGCGCTCGACAAAAGCGATGCCTTCGTCGAGGTCGGCGCAGCCGAGAAGGATGTGGTCGAGAGCGGCGGGCAAGTCGGAAGCTCCCCAGGCAATGGCTGGCGCGGCGAAGGCGCCGCCGGTAAGAGCCAGAAAGAGTCTACGAGAAAGCACCGGCGCACCTCCAACCGAGCATTGGACGCAACTGCCAAAGGCGAGACTAGGCCTCGGCGGTCGTAGGATCAATCATGCGGCGAATGACGGAAATCTTGTTGGCGGGGAAGCCGCCTTGCGTGGCGTGGTCGCGAACAGCTTGTTCGTTGGGCGCGATATAGACGCAATAGATCTTGTCGTCCGTGACGTAGCTCTCTACCCATTGGACGCCGGGCAGGCCGCGGATAACGCCGCAAGATTTTTGAGAGACGGCGTGAAGGTCAGAGGCGGAGAGTTTGCCCGCTCCCGGTAGTTCGCGTTCGATGAGATATTTGGGCACAGTTTTTTCCCGTCCTGTGAGCCAGCGAACGGCTCAGGAAATTTGCCGGGATTCTACTTCTTTTTGCAGCGCGGCAACAACTTCGGCGAGCGGCTTGGCGCCCTGATCGCCTTTGCTGCGATGGCGGACAGAAACGGTGCCAGCTTCAGCTTCCTTGGCACCGACGACGAGCATATAGGGAATTTTCTGGAGCTGTGCATCTCGAATTTTGGCGGGCAATTTTTCGTTGCGGGCATCGA
>Ga0335077_10004705_pt1 | contig 16649 bp, 15 predicted proteins | sample Lox_Sample_31_FD_207151 | JGI IMG/M metagenome (GOLD analysis project Ga0335077, IMG submission 207151) | Soil microbial communities from Loxahatchee National Wildlife Refuge, Florida, United States - Lox_Sample_3.1 | ecosystem: Environmental > Terrestrial > Soil > Wetlands | place: USA...
AGGAGATCGAGGAAGTGAAGCAGGTGCTGCGCGATCTACGCGAACATAATGTGGACATGGTGACCATCGGCCAGTACTTGCAACCCAGCCGCGCCCACCTGCCGGTGGCGCGCTTCGTCCATCCCGATGAATTTACGGCGCTCGGCGACTACGCCCGCTCGCTTGGATTCAGCAGCGTCGCCAGCGCGCCCATGGTGCGCTCGTCCTACCACGCCGACCAGCAGGCGCGATCGTTACCATACTAATACCTACAAAATAATAATGCTTTTTGATTTTTATATGTACCTTCCACTTTTATTGATTAATACCAAGCGCATCATTAGCCACACATCCGACCTTATCCACATATTTCCCCATTAGTACGCGAACTTTCGACATAGTATCTCCGCATTCGTTACTTGGATGTAAGAGGCGCACTCGTGTTCCATTTGTCAGGCTACCAATTTTTGCTTCATCGCATACGGGGGGCAGAGGTGTATTCTGGATTAATTCGAGCTCCTCGAGACGCTTATCTATTTCTTTTATTTTTGGCGAGTCTTTGTCCCAACTTCCGCTACTCGCCACCTGCCTTTTCGCCTCATTTAACTTCTCAACATTAAGCTTCGCGGTCTCAATTTCCGCCTCAATTTTTTTCATTGAGCTCTCCGAACAGGTGTTGGCAGATTGCTCTGAGTCCCATAGACGCACAGTTCCACCCTGCACCAGAGCGTTGTTAACAACGACGTAACGAATATCAGCCGCCTCACAGCAATGGCTTATAGAATCGAGGGCAAACAGACCCAGCCCGAGCAATAGAGTAATAACCCGCAGCATCGACATGCTGAGCCTTCCTTTATTTCAGCATGCCAAGACGGCTCATTGAATCGCGGATGACGGGTTGCAGTTCAGGTGGACATGGAACCTGTCGCATATGGGCTGACTTCCTGTTCGGCGCTTTTCTCGTGTGCAAACCACTCAGTTCCTTTACATGCGCAATCCAGCATGTCTTTACTATAAAGTTAAGTCTTTTCTTGATGTCTGCTTGGATTTCTTTGTATGTAGCCACTTTGTCCTCCACGCGTAGTCCACAACTGGCAATACAGAATCTAAATTGTATACGAAAGGGGTCAAATTTATTTTTTCGATGGTTGCATCGCGCAACTCCATCACGGCTCGCCGGCGGGGTTGGTTTGGTTTGCGGACGTGTGAGCAACGACAGAAGCGGGCAAGAAGAGGGTCGGATCGACCATAGTGTCGTTGAGGATTACGGACAGATGAACGTGCGGGCCGGTGGCACGCCCGGTCATGCCTGAGAGCGCAATCTGTTCGCCGCGTGCGACCTCCTGGCCTTCCTTGACCTGAATCTCGCTCAAGTGGCAGTACATGGTGATGAAGCCCTGGCCGTGGTCGATGAACACGGTCTTGCCATTGAAGAAATAATCGCCGGTGTTGATGACGGTGCCCGCCGCCGCGGCGTGCACAGGTGTGCCAATATCGACTGCGATGTCGAGGCCGGAGTGCGGATTGCGCGGCTGGTTGTTGAAAAATCGCCGCAGCCCGAAGGGACTGCTGGTAGGACCCGTCGCCGGCGGCAGCAAGGCAAGTGAATCCGGATCGCGCTCGCTGAAATAGGATTTGGCCGCGGCAATGTGCTTCAAGTCATCGTTGATGCGCTCCATGTCTTCCGGGGTTGGATTGACCTGGCGCTCATTCGTGATCGTCAGCCGCTGCTCGGCGTAGTGCTTGGGCTTGACCTTGAAGGTCAGTTGTTTCGTTTTGCCGCCTTCCACGGTGACGGTATGAGTTCCGATCTTTGTTTCCAGTGGAATGCCGACCACCGCCAGATAATGATCCGATTGGGGAATCACCAACACACGCCGTCCCTCGTAATAAGCCATCGGGCGCTCATTACCCGCGGCGGCAATGGGCAGGATCACAAAACCGCCGGGCGCCGGTTCTGGTCGCGGCGATGCGCCGGCCTCCGCGGCGAGTCCGCTTCTTAATCCGCCGCATAGAGCACCGATGAGCATGAGACGGGCGAGCTTCACGTTGTCATCGCAAAAAACCGTTCACTCTGTGGCCTGCCCTGAGGTACCTCGAAGGGTATCGAAGGGCGAACATAAAAGTTGATGTTTCCGTTAGTACTTCGACAGGCTCAGTACGAACGGAAACTGTTTTAACAAAATTATGGAGTAGGTTCATATTGGTTTTACCGGGCGTACGGTCTCGACGACGCAATCGAGTTCGCCTTTGGCGAGGCGCGCCTGCACCCGGCTGCCGGTCTTGACTGTTGAAGCATCGCGGGCGATTTGACCTTGATCCGTAGTTACGATGGCATAACCGCGATCCAGTGTCGCCAGCGGACTCACGGCGGACAGCGCGCGACCAAGCTGGACAAGTTCGTGTCCCGCCGCGCGCAGCCGCTGCATGACAGCCTGCTGCAATCGCCCGCGCAAGGCGGTCTGATGCTGCGCATGCAGACGCAGCCGGGGCAGCGGACTTGCGGCGCGCAGGTGCGCGTTTAATTCGACGACCGCGGATCGCGCAAGATCGAATTGATGGCGCATGGTTTTGAGCAGGCGCTGATTGAAGTCATCCACCCGCTGTGAAAGCTCCATCAGCCGCCGCGCCGGATGGATCAGCCGCTTCGACAGCCAGGTCAGTTGCTCTCGCTCCCGTCGCAGGTGTGTTTTTATGAGGCTGCTCAAGCGACTGGCGATGGCGCCATAGTGTCGCACGAGTTGTTCGCCATCAGGACTGATGAGTTCAGCGGCGGCCGAGGGCGTGGGCGCGCGTATGTCGGCGACGAAATCGGCGATGGTGAAGTCGATCTCATGGCCGACGCCGGAAACGATGGGAATGGCGCAGTCGTAGATCGCGCGCGCCACGATTTCCTCGTTGAATGGCCACAAATCTTCCAGCGAACCGCCGCCGCGCGTGAGCAGCAGCACATCGCATTCTTTACGCCGGTCGGCGGCGCGGATTATGGCGGCGATCTGTGGCGCCGCATCCGCGCCCTGCACCGGCGCCGGATAAATGATCACCGGCAACAGCGGGTAGCGGCGGCGCAGGACGCTCAGCACATCGCGTATGGCGGCGCCGGTGGGGGAAGTGATAACGCCGAGACAGCGCGGAAAGGCTGGCAACGGCTGCTTGTACGCCTCGTCGAATAATCCCTCGGCGGCGAGTTTCTGCTTCAGGCGTTCGAATTGCAGCCGCAGCAGTCCTTCGCCTGCGGGCTCCATGTGTTCGACGATGAGCTGAAACTCGCCGCGCCCCTCGTACAGGCTGACGCGCGCCCGCACCAGCACCTGCGTCCCTTCCTCGGGCGTCCATTTGAGCAGGGCGTTCTTGGCGCGGAACATGGCGGCGCGCACCTGCGCCTGCGCATCCTTGAGCGTGAAGTACCAGTGGCCGGAACCGGGCCGCGCGAAGTTGGAAAGTTCGCCTTCGACCCATAGCACGGGAAAGCTGCCCTCCAGCAGGGCGCGCGCCTCGCGGTTCAGTCGCGAGACGGTATAGACCTCGCGTGCCGGCGGCACGGCGCTGATTCCCGAAGTACCCGAAGAGGGCTGGCTCATGCCGGGATCATACCCCGAACCGCCTGCGGATTGCCGGCCGACCAGCCTCGATTTAAGGCCGGACCCCTTCCTCGTTTATAATCCCTTTATTGGAACGGGAAGGTATGCTATGCGAGTCGCCGGCGAAGCCCTGACTTTTGACGATGTGCTCCTGTTGCCCGCCTATTCACAGGTGTTGCCGCGCGAAGTCAGTCTGCGCACGCAGCTGACGCGTGCCATTACCCTCAATATCCCGCTGATGTCGGCGGCGATGGACACCGTCACCGAGTCACGGCTGGCCATCGCGCTGGCCCAGGAGGGCGGCATGGGCATCATCCACAAGAATCTGAGCCCGGATGAGCAGGCCCGCAACGTGCGCCGCGTGAAGAAGTATGAAAGCGGCATCATCCAGAATCCAATCACGGTGCCGCCGGACACCAGCATCGGCGACGTGATCGCGTTGACGCGCGAGAAGCGCATCTCCGGCGTCCCGGTGGTGCAGAATGAGGAACTGGTCGGCATCGTCACCGGCCGCGATCTACGTTTCGAGACACACTACGACCAGCCGGTGTCCAGCATCATGACGCCCAAGAACAAGCTGGTGACGGTGAAGGAGGGCGCCGACCGAAAGCGGGTGGTGGCCTTGCTACACAAGCACCGTATTGAAAAGGTACTCGTGGTCGACAACAAATTCCGGTTGCGGGGGCTCATCACCGTCAAGGACATCCAGAAGGCCCGCGAATATCCCAACGCCTGCAAGGACGAGCAGGAACGGCTGCGCGTAGGTGCCGCGGTTGGCACCGGCAAGGGCACCCACGAGCGCGTCGAGGCGCTAGTGCAATCCGGCGTGGACGTGATAGTGGTCGACACTGCGCACGGCCATTCCAAGGGCGTGCTCGACACGGTGGGCTGGATCAAAAAGAATTTCCGCGACACGCAGGTGGTCGGCGGCAACATCGCCACCACCGAGGCGGCGCTGGCGCTGGTCAAGGCCGGCGCGGACGCCGTCAAGGTCGGCATCGGCCCCGGCTCCATCTGCACCACGCGCATCGTCACCGGCGTCGGTGTGCCGCAGATCACGGCGGTCGGCACCGTGGCCTCGGCGCTCAAAAAATCCGGCGTACCGGTGATCTCCGACGGCGGCATCCGCTATTCCGGCGACATGGCCAAGGCACTGGTCGCGGGCGCGCACGCCGTCATGATCGGCGGTCTGTTCGCCGGCACCGAGGAGGCTCCGGGAGAAGTGGAGCTGTATCAAGGCCGTTCCTACAAATCCTATCGCGGCATGGGTTCGCTTGGCGCGATGGGGCAGCAGCATGGTTCCGCCGACCGTTACTTCCAGGAGAGCGGTGAGATTGAGAAAATGGTGCCGGAAGGCATCGAGGGTCGCGTGCCGTACAAGGGGCCGTTGTCGGCCATCGTCCATCAGCTCATCGGTGGCATCCGCGCGGCCATGGGCTACACCGGCTGCGGGACCATGGAGGAATTCCGCACCAAGCCGGAGTTCATGCGCGTGACCTACGCCGGCATGCGCGAGTCGCACGTGCACGACGTGCAAATCACCAAGGAAGCACCCAACTACCGCATTGAATAATACCGGCCGTCATTTCCCGCCGTGTTTGGTGACAGTGTGTCCATGACCGACATCCACGCCGATCGCATTTTGATCCTCGACTTCGGGGCGCAATACACACAGTTGATTGCGCGGCGCGTGCGCGAAGCGGGCGTGTACTGCGAAATTCACGCCTACGACATGCCGGCGCGCGCCATCCGCGATTTCAAGCCGCGCGGCATCATCCTCTCCGGCGGGCCGGAGTCGGTGATCATCGCCAGGAAGGTCAAGGCGCCGGCCATCGTCTTTGAACTGGGCGTGCCGGTGCTCGGCATCTGCTACGGCATGCAGACCATGGCGGCGCAGCTGGGCGGCGAGGTCGAGGCGGGCGCCAAGCGCGAGTTCGGTTACGCGGAAGTACGGGCGCGCGGCCACTCCGCGATGCTCAAGGACATCGAGGATCGCACCAATGTCGAGGGTCACGGCCTGCTCGATGTGTGGATGAGCCACGGTGATCGCGTCATCGCGCTGCCGTCCGGCTTCAAGGTCATCGCTTCCACGGATACCTGCGCGATTGCCGGCATGGCCGACGAGACGCGGCGCTTTTACGGCGTGCAATTTCATCCCGAGGTCACGCATACGAAGCAGGGGCAGCGCATCCTTTCGCGTTTTGTGCACGAAATCTGCGGCTGTGGTTCCGGCTGGACGATGGCGAACATCATCGATGACAGCATTGCCCGCGTCCGTTCGCTGGTGGGCAGGGACAAGGTGCTGCTGGCGCTGTCCGGCGGTGTGGATTCGAGCGTCGTTGCCGCACTGCTGCACAAGGCCATCGGCGATCAACTCACCTGCGTGTTCGTGGACAACGGCCTGCTGCGCCTCGATGAAGGCGATCAAGTCATGACCACGTTTGCACAGCACATGGGCGTGCATGTCCGCCGTGTCAATGCCGGAGCGCGTTTTCTGAAGGCGCTCAGAGACGTCAGCGATCCGGAAAGGAAGCGCAAGATCATCGGACGGGAATTCATCACGGTGTTCGAGCAGGAAGCGAAGAAGCTCAAAGACGTGAAATGGCTGGCGCAGGGCACGATCTACCCGGACGTGATCGAATCGGCGGCGGCAAAGACCGGCAAGGCGCACGTGATCAAATCGCACCACAATGTCGGCGGCCTGCCCAGGCGCATGCATCTGAAGCTCGTCGAACCGCTGCGCGAGCTGTTCAAGGACGAGGTGCGCAGGCTCGGCGTGGAACTGGGACTGCCGCGCGAGATGGTGTACCGCCATCCTTTTCCCGGCCCCGGACTCGGCGTACGCATCGTCGGTGGGATCAAAAGGGAATATGCCGATACCCTGCGGAAGGCGGACGCGATTTTCATCCAGGAACTGCGCAACAGCGGCTGGTACGACAGGGTCAGTCAGGCCTTTGCCGTGTTCCTGCCGGTGAAGTCGGTGGGCGTGACCGGCGACGCCCGATCCTATGAGCATGTCATCGCGCTGCGCGCGGTGGCGACGGTGGACTTCATGACCGCGCATTGGGCGCATCTGCCGTACGATATGCTGGAAAGGCTGTCACGGCGCATCATCAACGAGGTCAAGGGCGTCTCGCGCGTCGTCTACGATATTTCCGGCAAGCCGCCCGCCACCATCGAATGGGAATGAGGGTGAAGTCGCTGAAACGGCGCTGGCAGCGTTGGGAACACGCTCGAAATGCTCATTTACCAACTTGTAAACTCCGCTTTCTCGCGCGTCCCCGCCTTGCCATCATCCGTTTGATCGACTTCACGGGCTAGATATGGTGATGGACAGCCAACACTGGATGAGGCACGCGCTGGAACTGGCGCAGCGGGCACAGGTGGCGGGCGAAGTGCCGGTCGGTGCGGTGATCGTGAAAGATGACAAGATCATCGGTGAGGGCTGGAACCAGCCCATCGCATCACAAGATCCGACAGCTCATGCCGAGATCGTGGCGCTGCGCGCGGCGGCACGGGCGCTCGGCAATTACCGGCTTAGCGGCGCCACTCTCTATGTTACTCTTGAGCCCTGCGTCATGTGCGCCGGCGCCATTTTGAACGCGCGTGTGCCACGGGTGGTTTTTGGCGCCTATGATCCCAAGGCCGGCGCGGCCGGCAGCATTGTAAACATCCTCGGCAGCGATCAGTTCACGCACCGGCCCGAGGTCATGGGCGGCCTGCTGGATCGGGAGTGCTCCGGGGTGTTGATGGCGTTTTTCTCGGTGCGACGCAAATGAAAAACGATCCCGCATCTGATGATTTGCAAGCCATCGCTTCGGCGCTGCTCGCGCGTAACGAGAAACTAGTCACCGCCGAATCCTGCACCGGGGGCTGGCTGGCCAAGGTGTGCACCGATCTGCCCGGCAGTTCGCAATGGTTCGAGCGCGGCTATGTGACGTATTCCAACGATGCCAAAATCGAATGTTTGGGCGTCCAACCGTCGACACTGCGTGCGCACGGCGCGGTCAGCGAGGCTTGCGTCCGTGAGATGGCGGAGGGCGCTCTGCGTGCCGGCCGCTCGCAATGGACGCTGGCGATCACGGGCATCGCGGGGCCGGATGGTGGCACGCAGGACAAGCCCGTGGGGACCATATGGCTGGCCTGCGCTACGCGCAACGCGGTCACGATCAGTCGGCGCATGAATTTCTCCGGTGGACGCGAGGCCATCCGCTTACAGTCCGTTCAGTCAGCCCTTGCCCTGCTGCGCGAACGGCTATCGCAGTGATCGTGGCAGCCCCCCGCCTTGCCCGCCAGTGAACGGTTGTTCTTCGCGCTATGGCCATCGGTGGCGGTGCGGAAGCAGATCGCGGGCTATCGCAACACACTGCCTGAACAGCGGGGGCGCAGACTGGCGGACGCGGACCTGCATTTGACGCTGGTGTTTCTGGGAAAAGTAGGCGCAGATCAGCGCGCGATGCTCACCATGAGGGCGGCGTCCCTGGATGTGAGGCCATTTACCCTGATGCTGGATCGTTGTGGCTGGTGGCCGCACAACGGTGTGCTGTGGCTGGCGCCGGCGATGATTCCGGAGGCGTTGCGCGGATTACAAAAGGAATTGACGGTGTATTCCGGTGAATGCGGCCTTGAAATTGATGCGCGCGATTATTCTCCACACCTGAGCTTGTATCGCGACGTTAAACGCGCGCCCGAAATCCTGCCGTTACCCGCCATCCGCTGGCCGGTGAAGGATTTTACCCTCGTACGCTCGGACACGCGCCCCGATGGCGCCCATTACACCGTGCTGCAACGCTGGCGTCTCGGCAATTAACGCCGCGCCGGGCGGAATACAAGAAATAAGGCGGTGGCGAGAAGTATCAGCGCAAAACAGATCAGCGACCATTCGGCGATGGACAACTTGAGAAATGTCCAGTCGACCTCCGCGCAATCGCCCGTGCCGCGGAATACGCGTTTGACGGTTTCGGCGATGGGCAGGGTCTTGACCCAGTATTCCAGCCCGGGCCCGCATTCCGGCACCTCGGACTTCGGCAGGTGCTGCAGCCATACCTGGCGGCCGGCGAATATTCCGCCGCCCAGCGCAGTGAGCGACGTCAGCGCACCATAGATGCGGGTGCCCGGTTGCGCCGGATTGTGAACGGCGGCGATGAGGGTGATCACACCGGCGCCGAAATAACACGCGCGCTGGAAGATGCAGAGCGGGCAGGGGTCAAGACCTTCGTGATATTGCAGGTAATAGCCAAATCCCAGCAACCCCGCGCAGGCGGCGAAAATAAATGCATTAAGCAGTCTCGGTTTTATCATTGATGTGCCTGAATCATTCTTCGTTGATGGGATAGGGTGGCATTGTAAACCGGCATGCAGGTCCGTCAGGCGTGTTCAGATGCAACTCCGCGCTTTGGGCCGATTCCATGTTGAGCACCGCAAGCAGCGCGATGCCGCCCTCTGGATGGGCTGCGACATCGACGACCCTGCCGACGTGCGCCTCCTGACCTCTGACCACGATTTTCCCGCCGCGTTCCGGGAGCCGGTCGGTTTGCGCACGGCCGGGATAGAGGCGTTGCTTCAGCCGGCCGCGATATTTGAGCCGCGCCACAATCTCCTGACCGGGATAACAGCCCTTGCTGAAACTGACCGCACCCAGCACATCGAGGTTCAGTGTCTGGGGTATGAATTCATCGCGAGTGGCGGCATAGACCTGCGGCTGGCCGGCTTCGATATCCAGCAAGGTCCATGAGTCGGCGCCGGCGGGCCGGGCGTCGGTCGCCAGTTTGTCCCAAATCATGCCCGCTTCTCCGGCCTCGCCGACAAAAATAAAACGCGGGACGGCGCCGGGCAGGCGCAGCAATGTGCCGTTGTAGGTGGTGTTGGCGGCGTTCAATTCCGTGGGGACCTGACCCACGACCATGCCCAAGCATTCCGCCGCCTTCGGGCCGGACAGGCCCAAGCGCACGTAGCGCGGACTGAGGTCTTCGATTTTTACCTTGGCGCGCAACACAAACATGCGCAGGCGTTTCATGGTCTCTTCAGCCAGGTCGGCAGGCAGCAACATGCGGTAGCTCGACGGCGTTCTGTACATCCGCAGCAGGGCGAGCACGCGTCCCTGCGCCGAGCACCAGGCGCTCAACTGCGTTTGGTGCGCCGTCAGGGCCGGCACGTCATTGGTGAGTTGTGAGGCCAGAAATTTTTCGGCGTCTTCGCCGCTGACCTCGACCAGTGCCAGATGCGAAAGGTCCACCATGCTATTCCGGCCAGACGCGGCGGATGCTTCAGCGGACGGGGCCGTGGATCGCAACAGCTTTTCCATCCATGCCGCCGGCGCATTCATGCGGAGGAGGAAATGAAGGATTGCATGCGTCCAATCAGCGCATCAAAGGCGAGATCGGCCGGTCGATCACGTCCCGTCAGCCAGTCCATCAAATCGGGGTCTTTCTGATCCAGCAGCCGCACAAATACGCCTCGTTCCCGTTCGTCGAGTTGTGCGTAGCCCCGCTCCAGAAAGCGCCCGAGCAGGACGTCGAGTTCCTTCATGCCGCGCCGGCAGCGCCAGCGCACGGATTTGTCATCAATCATGCGCCCTATTGTAAGGACAGCGCGCGGGGCTGTGAAATCGGCAACCGCCGGACTCCGGACCGGCGATCGCATCCGTGCGATCGCCGGTGGAGGAGGGGTCATGCTTCAACCGATGGCAACGGGGACGTAAATCTCCGCGTCATTGCGCCGGACCAGCAGGGCTACGTGGCCGCTCGCGTGTTCGACCAGTGAACGCAGCTCCTGCGGGTCCTTCACGCGCTTGTTGTTGACCGCCAGAATGACATCGCCCGGCTGGATGCCGGCCTTGGCGGCCGGTCCGCTCGCCTGTTCCACGAGCACGCCGCCCTTCTCATCGATCTGGTGTTGTTCATCCTGATTCAGCGAACGCACCGCCAGGCCGAGACGCCCGGTGCCTGAGTGCGCCTTGCCGCCGCCGGCGTCGGCGACTTCATCCGCGGGCGATTCACCAATCGTCGCACGTACGGTTTTCTCCCCGCCGTTGCGCAGGATGCGCAGCGTGGTCACGTCGCCGGGTTTGGAATCGGCGATGATGCGTGACAGATCGATGGAATCGTTAATCGTCTTGCCGTTCACGCCCAGAATGACGTCACCAGTCTGCAGGCCGGCTTTCGACGCCGGGCTGTCAGGCTCGACGCGGCTGATCAGCGCGCCCTCGGTTTTGCCCAGGCCGAAGGACTTGGCCAGGTCCTGGGTCATCGACTGCACGCTCACTCCGAGCAGGCCGTGCGCCACCTTGCCGTCGTGGCGCAGTTCGTCGCCAATCTTCATGGCCACGTCGATGGGTATCGCGAACGACAGGCCCATGTAACCGCCGCTACGGCTGTAGATCTGGGAATTGACGCCGACCACCTCGCCTTTCATGTTGAGCAGAGGTCCGCCGGAATTACCCGGATTCAGGGCCACGTCGGTTTGTATGAAGGGAACGTAGGCTTCATCCGGCAGCGCGCGACCCTTGGCGCTGACGACGCCCACCGTCACGGTGTTTTCCAGCCCGAAGGGCGTGCCGATGGCGGCGACCCACTCACCCACCTTCAGCGTGTCTGAATTTCCGGGATGCAGCACAGGCAGGTCGTGCGCGTCGATTTTAATGACCGCGATGTCGCTCTTTTTGTCAACGCCGACGACCTTGGCGGTGAACTCGCGCTTGTCAGTCAGTTTCACCTGTACTTCACTGGCGTCCGCCACCACATGCGCGTTGGTGAGGATGTAGCCGTCCGGCGAGATGATAAAGCCGGAACCGATGCCCTGCATGGTCTGGTCGCCTTCATCGCCGTTGGACGGCGGGCCGAAGCGCCGGAAGAAATAAAAGAACGGGGAATTTCGATCGATACCCGGCGGCAGATTGTCGAGACCGGCGTTATGCATGGTCTGGGTGACGCGGATGGCGACTACTGCGGGGCCGGTTCGTTCCACCAATGACGAGACATCGGGCAGTGCAATTGCCGGCGTGGCGCTGGCCACGGCGCTTTCGGCGTGTGCCTGCGCGATGACCGGGCCCTGCAGATATAAATAACCCGCCGCGACAGCAGGAACGATTGCCAGCGCAACGGCGACGCGAAAAAAGGTCTTGCGATTCATGATTGAACTCCTGAAGGAATAGAGATGCCGAATGACAGTATGGAGTTCTCATGCAAAAAATAGTTCCTGTGGCATCCATGCGTCCCGCGCACATCAATCATTAAATATTTTTAATATTTATCGTGCGCGAGAACTTTTCCGCGTTCTGTGAATTCGAATTTGGTAATCGTTCCGTCTCGCTCTGCGTTGTGCGGGCACGGCGCGATATCGGAGTCCGGCGGCTGCAGCGCCGCGGAGCATATTCTTCAAATCATTCGACAAGTCTGGAGGTAAATATGAACAAGCACATCACGACCGCATCAGCCCTCGCAATTGCCGCAATCCTTGCCTTGGGCAGCACCGCCGCCATGTCGGATACCGGCTACGGTGCGCCGAAAGGCGGCGTCCTCAAGCTCAACAAGGCACCGACGCATCAACAGACCGAGATGGTTTGCGAAAACCTGGCGAAGTCGAAAAATCTGGCCGGTTCAAATCGCACCAGCTATCTGGCTACTTGCGAGAAGGGCGGCTAATCTTTCCTCCCCGCCTGCCACGGCGGCCTCGCGCCGCCGTGGTTTTTTAACTAATTACATCCTTTTTATTATTCGGTGTGCGCCAGCGCTCCACCTCACGCAACGCATCGATCGGGCGTTCGGTGACAAAATTGACTGCCCCCGCGTAAACTCGTCCGTTGTCGCCATCCAATGAGATCAGGTCGCCCTCCCGAAGTGCATGTTCGCCGACCATGGCGCGACGGTTCTGGAGATCAAGCCGGAGATCATGGCAGCCGACCAGGCATACCTTGCCGAGCTGGCGCGCGACGACGGCGGCGTGCGAAGTCCTGCCTCCCATTGCAGTGAGTATGCCTCCGCAGACCACCACGCCGGCGATGTCGTTGGTGGAAATTTCTTCGCGCACCAGTATGGGGGATTGGTTGTTCTCAGCCAGTCTTTTTGCCGCCTCCACGTCGAACGCTATCGGGCCGACCGCAATGCCGACGCTGGCCGCCGTGGCCTGTGCCAGCGCGGATTGACCGTTGCCAAGTGCCAAGTGTGTTCGCGTAATTGACTCGATGTCGTAGCAGGAAAGGCGCTGCAACGCCGTGTCGGTGTCGATAAGGCCTTCACGCACCAGGCTTACGGCAATATGCAGCGCGGCCCAGGGCGTGCGCTGGCCGGAGCGTGTCTGCAGCAGGTAAAGGCGGCCTCGTTCGACAGTAAATTCAAAATCCTGCAAGTCCTTGAAGTGTCGCTCAAGGGTTTGTGCAACCCGCTGCAGTTCAGCAGCCACCATCGGCAGGGAGGTATCGAGATCTTCGCGGGCGTCAATCCAGCGGCGGCCGGAAACAACATCTTCACCCTGGGCGTTCAACAGAAAGTCGACGTAAAGCTGATTGTCACCGGTGGCGGGGTTGCGCGTGAAGGCCACACCGGAACCGGAAGTACTGCCGCTATTGCCGAATACCATCGTCTGTACCGTCACCGCCAGGCCCATGTGTTCGTCTATCCGATTCAGGCGGCGGTACTCGCGCGCCTTTTCACTGGTCCATGATCGAAACACCGCCTTGATGGCGGTTATCAGCTGCTCCTCGGGATCCTGCGGGAAATGGCGGCCGGTGAGCTCGTGGAACAGATCGAGGTAGTCCTGTGAGATGGCGCGTAACGCGGGCGCGTCGAGCTCGCGTTCCGAGCCGATTCCACCTTCGGCCAGATGTGCGGCAATGACCTTTTCGAAAGGTTGCGATGCGCAGTCATGGACGGCTTCGGCGTAACATTGGATGAGCCTGCGGTAGCAGTCCCACGCAAGCCGTGGATTTCCCGTGGTACGAATGAAAGCATGAATGGTAGCGTCGTTCAGTCCGACGTTCAGTATGGTCTGAAGCATCCCGGGCATGGATACCGGCGCGCCGGAGCGCACCGAGACCAGCAACGGCCGCCGGTTGCCGCCGAAGCTGCGATGGATGACCGACTCAATCTGCCGCAGCCCACTGGCGACGTCATGATGGAAACCCTCGGGCAGGCACGCTTCGAAATAGGCACGGCAGATTTTGGTCGTGATCACGAACGCCGGCGGCACGGACAGTCCGGCCTGCGCCATCTGCAGCAGGTTGTGGGCCTTCGAACCAAGTTCCCACGCCGTCAGGCGTGCCGTGGCGGCGGACGGAACGCTATGACCTATTGCGACCACGGTCGGCATCTCCTCGTGGATCGAGTCCGGCGCGTTCATAACGAAATTACCTCACCAAGGACATGATCGCGCAGTTGCAATGACGTCCTTGATATACAATCGACGGCATCTTCCAGGCGCGCGGCGATCTGCGAATAAAGCTGGGTCTGACCGCTGTCGGCGTGGCTGCGGAGCAGTCTAGTGGTGACCTCGCGCTCGATGTCATCAGTCTGGTGTTCGAGCGTGAGCGTTCGATCCACGGCCTCAAGGAAATCCTCCACGTCCTCGCGGGGTGCTCCGCGCTCGACATGCGCCGCGCACCCCAGGCACTTGATGAGTTCATGAGAGGCATCAACGACCAGCCCTGCGAGCCGCTGAAGGGCCGCCTGAATGTCGTTGGCTGGAACTATCTCCGGCATCAGGGTCAGCAGGAAAGCCGCCTCCTCCAAATTATCCGCGACGTCATCCTGTTCCTCGATGAGGTTGCGGTAACACGCTATATCGGGGGCTCGCGACACCATCTCGCGTGCGCGGTTGAGCAGTTCATCGGCGCGCGTCTCCCATTGTTTCGCGCGCGCCGACGTCCTGAGCAGCTGGTTGCGGTCCATGCCCGGGGCACGCTGCAGCCCGCTGCGCACCGCCTCCGCGATTTCCGCGACCAACGTTGCATGATCGCTGGCAACGACGAGTATGGTTTGCTCGGCGCTCTGAAAGTGGTTAAGCAGTTCGGCGGTGATCTCGTCGCGGATCCCGCGTATCGAGCGGCTTTTGCGCAGGCCTTCGGAGGCCGCGCGCAGCACAAACTTGAGGAAGTCCACAGCCGCCTCCTTGCCGAGCACTTCGTCCAGGCGCTGGCCATAACGGATCGGCGTGCGCGCGGCGCGTTCGATGGCCCCGTAAATCAGGTTCTCCCCGCCCGCCTGCAGGAAGCCACGGTGGCCGATGTCGTTGTCCGCCGCCCACTTGAGGATGCCGATGGCGTCCTTGGAACGGATGAACTGCCGCAGTCGCTTGCGGGCGCGGTTCCAATCGATGAGAAAAACGAGGCGCGAACCGAGAAAGGCAAGGTAGCGCTCGAGTTCAGCATGATCGCGGGCGACGTGGCGGCCGGTGCAGAGATAGAACTCTTCGCTTTCGACCAGCCCCGCAATCTGCCGTGAGCGGATGTCTTCCCATTGCACGTCAAACGACTCGAAGAGATCCTGGAAGAAGCGGACGCGCCGCAGATGTATATCGCTGTAGGTCAGCGTCGTGGACAGATCGGTGACGTGTATGATCATAACATGCGCATCGGTGGTGCCGATGTCGTTCTGGATGACCAGTTTGGTGCCCGCTCGAGTGGCGGTCGTACCGAGGCCCGGATGATCGAACTTGAGTGACGCCGTGCTTTGCAGGCCGCTCATGAAAGACCTGACCAGCGACCTGTCGGCATCCCGCAGGCCGTAGACGGCCGCGCCGTCGATCGATTCCACCGCGATTTCAGTCTGAAGCCGGTTCAGTTCCTTGTGCAGATCCATGACCAACAGGTGCAGGCTGTCGCCCGTCCCGCGATGGGCGGCGGTGACGGCGCTCACATAACCGGCCGGGACCCGATCACCGCTCAAATCCGGCGCAGCGTGCGCGAGGCCCTCCAGACGCCGCTGAAACTCGCGTGCATTGGGCGCGGCGGCGGCCGCGGTCACCGGCTTCATCATCAGGCCGACCTCCGCAAGGATCTGTTCGTGGATGCGCGCGGCCAGCGGGATGTGATAGCCCTCTGCATCCCGCCGTTGGCTGCCGTCGATCACGGCGTCCAACGCGCTGTCTTCGACCCCGCTCGCCTCGCGCTCTGCATGCAGATTGGAGATTTCCTGGTCGGGATCGTTGGCATGCGCTTGCGCTGCCTGCAGCAGTGAAAAGAAGTACTTCACGCGATCATTGGCCGCCAGCGCGTCGTTCAGATAGGCCGGCAGCAACAGCGCGCCTTCGCCAAGCTCATCGACAATACGTGTCTTCGATAACATGACAGCGTTCTACTCCACCTGTAATCGGAAACGGCTGGATGGGACGGAGACCATGGTCTTTCCGGAGCATATCTGACACTTTTGACAATTGTGCCGTCGCTGACGATCAATCGCTCCACTTTTGCGTAAATAAAAATACCCAGGGAGCCGCCGGGATGACTTGATCGCCATCAATCCCAACTAAAAAACTTCGATCTCCTGTCGCGAATCCGCAACAAATGGTGACGGGCCAGGGTTAACTACTGTAGCGTTTCAATGAAGCGGGGAAAGGGTCGTCCCCATGACTCCCGCAGGCGGTGAGGACCGGGGCAATAACGAATAAATACGCCGGCTAGCCCTGGCGAGCGACCATCAGTTTCTTGATTTCGGCGATAGCCTTGGCCGGGTTCAGGCCCTTGGGGCAGGTCTTGGTGCAGTTCATGATGGTGTGGCAGCGATAGAGTCGGAACGGATCCTCGAGATTGTCCAGACGTTCGCCGGTGTTCTCGTCGCGTGAATCGATGATCCAGCGATAGGCCTGCAGCAGGATCGCCGGCCCGAGATAGCGGTCGCTATTCCACCAGTAGCTCGGGCAGGAGGTGGAGCAGCAGGCGCATAGGATGCACTCGTAGAGACCGTCGAGTTTGGCGCGATCCTCCTTCGATTGCAGGCGCTCCAGCTCAGGCGCCGGCGTGAGGGTTTGCAGCCAGGGCTTGATGGAAGCGTACTGGGCGTAAAAATTCGACATGTCCGGCACCAGGTCCTTGACCACCGGCATGTGCGGCAGCGGGTAAATCTTGATCGCGCCCTTGATGTCGCTGATGGCCTTGGT
>Ga0335077_10004706_pt1 | contig 16648 bp, 11 predicted proteins | sample Lox_Sample_31_FD_207151 | JGI IMG/M metagenome (GOLD analysis project Ga0335077, IMG submission 207151) | Soil microbial communities from Loxahatchee National Wildlife Refuge, Florida, United States - Lox_Sample_3.1 | ecosystem: Environmental > Terrestrial > Soil > Wetlands | place: USA...
ATTGCTGCGAAGGGCAACGACAATCTCGTGGACACGATCGCATTCATCGAACTTGCGCAACGTGTGAATGAGAATTGGCGTGCCTTGCAGCTCGAAGAACTGCTTGCTCTTGTTCTTGAGGCCGGCTGCCGGAGCGGACATTCGCGTCCCCAGGCCGGCAGCGGGAATGATGACAAAGACCTTCATGACGGGCTACGCAGTATAACGCTGCCGAACGCGAGAGTACAAATCCCAACCCCCAAAGCGCGGGTGACTGTTCAAATCGCGCGCTTTAATGTAGATATCACTGTTTCGTAACCGGAAATTTAAGGCCATGTCACCCGGCTTTGATGTCCGCCATATATCAAGGTTCGGATTGCATTTTCCCACGTGAAAAACGGTGAGGAGGAGTATGCGTCCGTTCCTAGCTTCTGCCTTGATGGCGGCCATCACGTTTGGACCGCTAATAACTCCGCAGGTGGCCCATGCCGCCAACGCCCCAGCGAAAGCTCGTCCCCCCTATGGCCAGCCGGCCACACCGATTCAACATCTCGTGATCATCTTCGAGGAGAACGTCTCCTTTGATCATTACTTCGGAACCTATCCCTATGCCACCAACCCTCAGGGAGAGCCGAAGTTCGTAGCCGCGCCCGGAACCCCCGGCGTTAATGGCTACAACAATCCACTGCTGAACTTCAATCCCAACCTGAACGCGGCTAACGGTACCGGAGCCAGCAACCCCTTCCGCCTGGACCGCTCGCAGGCGGCCACCAACGATCAGGACCACAACTACACCCCCGAGCAGCAGGCTTTTGACGGCGGAGTGATGGACCTATTCCCGCTCTATACCGGCGTTGCTGGTCCGCCGCCGCAGACTCCTCCGCAGCAGGTACTGACCAACGGTCTGACTATGGGCTACTACGACGGCAACACGGTTACGGCGTTGTGGAATTACGCTCAGAACTACGCGATGAGCGATAACTCCTATGACACGAACTTCGGACCCTCGACTCCCGGAGCTCTGAACGTCGTCGCCGGCCAGACCAACGGCGTCATACAGACGATGGGTAACCCTCCTGTAATCGCTGACGGACACGGCGGTATGACCCTGTACGGTGACGCTGACCCCATCGGTGACATGTGTTCCAGCGGCTCCCAGGTGCAGATGGGCGGAAAGAACATCGGCGATCTGTTGACCGCGGCGGGCGTGACTTGGGGCTTCTTCAATGAAGGTTTCGACCTGAGCATCGTGAATCCCGACAACAGCACCGGCTGCAAGCGCGATCACACTTCGCAGGTCACCGGCTCGAAGAAGGCGGACTACATTCCTCACCACCAGCCGTTCCAGTACTATGTCTCGACCGCCAATACGCAGCATACCCGTCCGACTTCGGTGCAGATGATCGGACACAACGGCGACGCCGCCAATCATCAGTACGATACCCACGACTTCTTCGACGCGATCAATGCCGGCAACTTCCCGGCGGTCAGCTATCTCAAGGCCCCGGGCTATCAAGATGGCCACGCCGGCTATTCCGATCCTCTCGATGAGCAGACCTTCATCGTCGATACGATTAACTTCCTGATGCAGCGTCCGGAATGGAAGAACACGGCCGTGCTCATCCTGTATGACGACTCGGACGGCTGGTATGACCACCAGATGAGTCCCATCGTGAACAGCTCGCAGACCTCGGTCGACGCTCTCACCGCTCCGGGTCAGTGCGGCGCGGGCGCCCCGATGCTCTCCGGCATCAAAGCTCCCAACGCCCAAGGCCGTTGCGGTTACGGACCGCGGCAGCCGCTGGTTGTGATTTCGCCTTACGCCCGCCAGAACTATGTTGATCACACCACGACCGATCAGAGCTCGGTCGTCCGCTTTATCGAGGACAACTGGCTCTGGAACCAGCGCATCGGCGGGGGATCGTTCGATGCGGTGGCCGGGCCTATTGATGGCATGTTCACCTGGACGCTGCCTTCTCCCTGCTATCGCACACTGATTCTCAGTGACGAGACAGGGGAAGTAACGCAGCAGGGCTGCGTCCACTAAGCGGACTTCACAGGCGCCGCCTGCGAAGCTTCGGGCACGTGCGGTTGATCGCCGCGCGTGCCTTTTTTCATCTGTTATTCAAACTGCATTGATAGAGTTATTCCTTCTGTGATCACACGACGTAACTTTCTCAAACAATCCACCTTCCTTGCCGCCGGGACGTACTTGCACGGGCAGCTTTCACCCGCGATGCGGCACCATCCCATCGCCAAGCCGCAGGTCGCCTTCGATACCCGCAAGCTGGAAAAATTCGTTGATCCGTTGCCTATTCCTGCGGTTGCGCAAGCGCAGGGGAAGCGCCCCAGTCCTGACGATCGGCACCTCATGGTGCCGTACTACCGCATGTCCCTGAGCCCGGCTGACATCAAGGTGCATCGCGACATGAAGCCGACGCGCTGGTGGGCCTGCGCCTCGTCGGTACCGGGCGCAACCATCGAAGCCCGCAGCGGAGAGCCGCTGCTGATCGAGTGGGCCAACGAGCTGCCGCAGCAACACTTCCTGCCCATCGACCATAATCTCCATGGCGCCGAAGCCGACAAGCCGCAGGTGCGCACGGTCGTGCACGTTCACGGCGCCAAGGTTCGAGCGGAAAATGACGGTTATCCTGAAGACTGGGTGGCGGCGGGCAAATCCAACCTGTACTACTACCCGAACCAGCAGGACCCGGCCATGCTCTGGTATCACGACCACGCCATGGGCATTAACCGGCTGAACATCTATGCTGGTCTGCTCGGGTCTTACATTGTCAGAGACAAGGTCGAGGACGAGCTGAACTTGCCCAAAGGGAAGTATGAGATTCCGCTGGTGATTTTCGATCGCGATTTCACGCTCGACCACCAGCTTCTCTATCCCATCTCGGGCAATGCCGACGCGCCTTGGGTTCCGGAGGCGTATGGGGAGTCGATTCTCGCCAACGGCAAGCTGTTTCCTTATTGCGATGTCGAGCCGCGCAAATATCGTTTTCGCATTCTCAACGGCTCGAATAGCCGCACCTATCGCTTCTCCTTTGGCAATGACGTGGAGTTTCATCAGATCGGAACCGACCAGGGATTGTTGTCCGCGCCTGTGCTGCTGAAGAAACTGATTCTGGCGCCCGCCGAGCGCGCCGACGTGGTCTTCGATTTTGGCGGACACGGGGGCGAGAAGATCATTTTTCAGAGCGACAGCTTCAGCATTCTGCAGTTCCGGGTGTCGCCCAACAAAGCCAGCGACGATAGCTCGCTCCCTTCGACGCTGCGACTTGTTCCGAAGCTGAGGGAATCCGATGCCGTGAGGACGCGCATGCTGACCCTGAACGAATACACGAACCCGGTCGGCGAGTCCATGATCATGCTGCTGAACGGCGCCTACTGGCACCAGCCGATCACCGAGACGCCTGCGCTCAACACGACGGAAATCTGGTCGTTTGTAAATCCGACGGATGACACCCATCCCATTCACATCCACTTGGTAAGGTTTCAGGTCCTTGATCGCAAGCAGTACATCCCTGGTTTTCCGAGTGATACCGACACCAGGCACCTGCAAACGTTCGGCGACCTCGCACCTCCTGATCCCAGCGAGGCCGGCTGGAAGGATACGGTTCGCGCCGAGCCGCGCGCGATTACCCGCATCATCATTCCCTTCACCGGCTATACCGGGCGCTACGTCTGGCACTGTCATTTGCTGGAGCACGAGGACAACGAAATGATGCGGCCGTACGAGGTGGTGGCATCGGCGGAACAAAGCCGGAGTACGCCCGAGCCTGCGCACCCGTCCCGCTGAACTGCATCGTTGGAGGAGCAGCTTGCTGCGTAAAATCGTGGGAGATGCTTCTCTACTACATCACCGATCGTCGCGCGTTTCCCGTCGCGGAGCATGAACAGCGAGGGGCCCTGTTGGCCCGAATCGCGGAAGCCGCCGCAGCCGGTGTGGACTACATCCAGCTCCGAGAGAAGGACCTGACAGCTCGCCACTTGGAGAGCATCGCTCGCGAGGCAGTCGCCGCAGTGCGGGCAAACTCGACCTCAACGCGCATTTTGATCAACGGACGCGCCGACGTCGCACTCGCCTGCGGCGCCGATGGGGTGCATCTGCCGGGCGGCAACATACCTGCTTCGGAGGTTCGCGCGTTGTGGTTGCGCGGGTGTGATCGTTACCCGATCGTTGGCGTGTCAGCTCATTCCGCGGAGAGCGTTCGCTATGCGGAAGCGCACGGCGCCGACTTTGCCGTTCTCGCGCCGATCTTCGAGAAACCAAATACGGAGCTGCCCGGACTCGGTGTCGATGTGCTGGCCGCCGCCTGCCGCAGCGCGCCGCCGCCCGACAACACGGAATCCGCGCCCCAGAGTTCGTTCCCGGTACTCGCCTTGGGAGGGGTGAATCTCGGCAATGCGGTTGCTTGCATCCGCGCCGGAGCCGCGGGCGTAGCGGGGATTCGTCTGTTTCAGCAAGGAGAGCTGCGCGACACGGTGCGCGCGCTTCGCGAGATGCCCCGGTCCAGTCTTACCTGAGCCGGCGTGAAGCTCTGGCCACCTTTGCGCGCCTGCTCTCATCCATTTCTGGAATACGCTCCCATAATTTACGATAGCTCGTTCGAAGGAGGCTGTGTGCTCTGCTCCAATTGCGGATACGAGAATCCATCCCTGAACCGCTTCTGCGGAATGTGCGGCACACCGCTGCCGCAGAAACCGATTACCGCGCCCGGGGCCCAGAGCACATTAAGCTTCACTCGTCTTCCGATCGAAGTTTCCCGCCCGGTCTCTTCCACCGTGTCGAAAGATGCGAAGAAAGTCCCGGCCGCGGCCTCGAAGAAGGCTTCCTCAACCGTGGTGGAAGAAGCGCCGTCGATTGCGCCATCATCCCCCGAGCCGCAAGTTTTTGAATCACAGCTTCCACCTGTGCAGCAAAGCACTACGACCGACACGTCCAGCGCCCACGCGGAAAAGAATTACTTCTCCCAGGCTGCAGAGTCGGAATCGCTGGAGCAATTCATAGCTGGATTTCACTACACGCCGCCTTCGGAAGAGGACGAAGTCACGATGACGGGCGACCGGCCCGTGGTCGATCTCGACATGAAATTGCAGTCCTCTTTACCGGATACATTGCCGGAAGAGCGGATGCAGGTTGCGGAAAGCCCGGTCACGACGAGCAGTCCAGTTTCGCAGGACATGCCGGCGATCAAACAGGAACCGGTAGAGCCGCCTCCGTTCGCAATGCGCGCAGAAAAGACACAGGCCGCAAATCGCTCTCGCTTTCTCGACATCGCCGAGCCGGTTGCGCAACCTGCTGTCCCGGAGACGCACACCAGTATCGGAGGACCATCCTTTCTGGGGCTGAGCGACACGCCCGCGATGCCGGAGACATATGACACCTCCGGCCGCAGCCACTGGCGAGCCTGGCTGGCGATCATCGTCCTGCTCATTTTTGCCGGCTTGGGATTTCTGGAGTGGCGTGCCGAGAAGAACCAAAGTACGAGCGGTCCGATCGGCATTATGAAGATGCAGATCGAGCGCCTCCGAGGCAAGAAGGACGCGACGGTCACGCCCGCTCCCTCGGCTGCACCTATCACCGAGAGCGGTTCGACGCCTCAGCCGCAGGGATCGGGGCCCGACATGCAGGTCGTGCCTGCGCAGAAGCCGCAGACCAGTGCTCCCAACAACACCAACAACCCGGCTCCTTCGCCGCAGAAGCCGGCCAATTCCGCAGCTCCTTCTACGCCAGCCGGGACTCCGCAGTCGAAAGCGCAGCCTCCGTCGCAGGCGCCCGACAAACCATCGAGCACTCGCAGCGCAACCGATGGCGACGGAAATCCGCCGCCCAGCACGCCAGCCGCAACCGACCAAACTCCCACTCGTGAGTCGGATCCTGCGGCAGAGTCCGGAAAAGACGAACTGGTGAAAGCGGAGAACGCCAGTGATGCCGCAGCCGCTTCCGCCTGGCTGTGGAAGTCCGTGGCCAAGGGCAACGGGGAAGCTCCCATTCGCTTGGCGAACATGTACATCAAGGGAGACGGCGTTCCTCAGAATTGTGAGCAGGCGCTGGTTTTGCTGCGGTCGGCCGCTACCAAGGAGAATGCCGCCGCGCGCAGCCGCCTGGGATCGCTGTATGCCGCCGGTACCTGCGTGCCGCGCGACCGGGTACGGGCGTTCGAATACATGAGTTCGGCCGTGGAGGCGAATCCGAATGCAACCTGGGCGCGTAATTTCCGCGAACAGCTCTGGGCCAACATGACACCACAGGAGCGTACCCAAGCGCAGAAATACCGGTAGCGCAGACATTCGTGTCAGCGCGAGAGGAGTTTCCTACAGCATGAACGATCGCGTCTCAGGAGAGTTCGAAGTTAAGCTCACGCCACAATCCTTGGCCGAGGCGAAGGCCGACTCTGGCCTTGCGCGCATGTCGATTGCGAAACAGTTTCATGGAGAACTGGAGGCCACGAGCCAGGGCGAGATGCTCAGCGCAATGTCAGCGGTTCAAGGCTCGGCCGGTTACGTTGCCATGGAGCGGGTCACGGGACAGCTCTCGGGACGCCAGGGCAGCTTCGTTCTGCAGCACAGCGCAACCATGAACCGCGGTGTCCCAAGCTTGAGCATCGCCGTAGTGCCGGACTCCGGCACTGACCAGCTCTCCGGTCTCACGGGAACCATGGGCATTCGTATCGAAGGCGGGAAGCACTTCTACGACTTCGACTACGCGCTTGCTGCGGCAGCCGAATCCGCCTGAATAGCTGCTGCGATTCCCCGAAAAAAGAGAAGGCCCTCTTCGCCCTTCTACGAAGAGAGCCCCATGTGCGAAAGGAGGAGACAATGAGTTGCGGTGCCCGGGGCACGGTGTCCCAGCGGATGGAACTAAGCACGCGCCCCGTTTAAGCATCGCTCCCTGCTTGCAAAAGATAGACGCGCTCCCCGAAAAACCGTTAGCAAATACCAATTCGCCTTTCCCGCTACTTACCTGGCGTAGCGGTTCTGCTTCTTCTCTGCGTGGCGCTGCAGCCCAAGCTGAATCAGGCGATCGATCAACTCCGCATACTCGATTCCCGAGGCCGCCCACAACTTGGGATACATGCTGATGGAAGTGAAGCCGGGCATGGTGTTGATCTCGTTGACGAACATCTTGCCGCTGCGCGGATCCATCAGGAAATCGACGCGCGCCAGCCCGCTGCAGTCCACCGCCTGAAATGCCCGGATGGCCAGCTGCTGCACTTCCTTCTGCTTCGGCTTCGGCAGCTTGGCCGGAATAATCAGCTCGGAACCTTCATCCAGGTACTTGGCGGCGTAGTCGTAGAACTCCTTGATGGGAACGATTTCTCCGGGCACGGAGGCGATTGGCTCGTCGTTGCCCAGCACTGAGCACTCGATCTCGCGCGCTTTGCCCTTCGTTCCGCCTACGCCCTCCTCAATCACAATCTTGCGGTCAAAACGTGCGGCCTCGTCCATCGCCGGCGCGAGTTCATCGCGATCATGAACCTTGCTGATGCCGACGGATGATCCTAAATTCGCCGGCTTCACGAAGACCGGATATTTCAATGCGCTCTCAATCTGCTTGCGGGCTTTCTTCGGATCGCCACTCCAGGCGCTACGCAGAACCGTGACATGCTTCACGATCGGCAGCCGCGCGTCGCGAAAGAGCTTCTTCATGACGTCCTTGTCCATGCCTGCAGCCGACCCCAGCACACCTGCGCCGACATAGGGAATATCCGCGAGATCGAGCAGGCCCTGGATGGTGCCATCTTCTCCGAACGTGCCATGCAGCACGGGAAAGATCACGTCAACGTTGATCGGATTTGCGGCGGCATGCACCTCGCTGCTGCTGGTTTCGAACGGCAGAAGCGCCGAATGGTCTTGGCCGGGAATCGGCGGCACGACTACGCCCTCTCCCTTGGCGAGAACGGCCGCTGCGGAGGTGGCTTCCGGGTCGCCGGCCCGCAGATGGCGCGGCTCGGGACTCGGCGCTTTCTCGCCCTTCAGTAAGCGCTCGGCATGCGAGGCGCTCAGCCAGCGGCCTTCCTTGGTAATGCCGATGGGAACGACTTCGTATTTCTTTTTATCGATTGCGTTCAGGACCGAGGCGGCAGATAGCAGCGAAACTTCGTGCTCGCCACTGCGCCCGCCAAACAAGACTCCTACCCGGAGCTTCTTCATGGTTGCAGTTTAAATGACGGCGGCACAGCTACGGTCGAATGGAACCGGCAGGGTAGAGTTAAGACGGCGTTGATGGAGTCAATGTCCGAACCGCTGGACAATCCAGCCGATGAGGGTTCCACCGATCGCGCCCAGCACTATGATCGGAACATACGCTTTCGTGATGATCGCGTCGGCGAGACTGAGCAGCAGACCAATTACCAGGCCGCTCAGCCATCCTGGCCACGGAAGCGTCACCGCCCCAATTACAAAGCCGATGGAAAATCGGTTGACGAAGGCCCCAAGCAGCGCTGCTCGCTTGTCAGGGAACGAGAGAGGAAGCATGGACGCGGCAGATAATGCGCCATAAACCAAGCCACAAACTGTTCCGAGCATCAGCCGCGACATGGAGTGGAATTATGCCACAGTGAGCAGCTCGCACCATGCGCGAACGAAGAAGTCTCAAGGTACCCACGCGGGATTATCGACATCAGCCCAGGCATCGTGCGCGGCGGGTTGCGATGGGCAAGAGACGAGCGCCACGGCGAGTCCGACGGCCAGCGCGTCTTCGACCAGCGCTGCCGGAAAGTCCGGTAAATGGAGCTGCTGTCGCACTCGGGTTCTCCACGCGTAGCCCACCAGAGAGCCGACCAGCGCTCCTGCCGCGCCCAACATCGCACCCGTGCCGATGTGATCGTCGTCGGAATCGAAGAAGGCTGCTCCGCAGACTGCGCCTGAAGCGAGTCTCCACATCAGGGCTGGCGGCTTGAGCCGGCTTGCGGCCAAAGGAGTCTTATCGCCGACGAGCTCGCCGAGAGCGAGCTTGGTTGCGGTTTGCGAGACGCCGGGTGAATCGAGAAGTGAAGTCGGAAGCCGGCGTAGACTCAGGCGGCCGTTGCTCGCAGCCCAACTCACGGCAGCGGGAGCTGTCATGGAGCGTAGCCCAGCTACGATTCCAATGCCGAGAGCACGGAGAGACGAAGTGCGGTTTGCCATGAAAATCAGCTGTCAGTCGTCAGCTATCAGTTATCAGTTTAAAACCGAATGCAAAGGACTGCCGACAGTTGTTAGATGGAGATGAACTGTAACCTCGACTCTGACAGCTGACGGCTGATAGCTGACAGCTTCTCTACGCCCCGCAGCACTTCTTATACTTCTTGCCGCTGCCGCACGGGCAAGGATCGTTGCGCCCGACTTTGTCGCCGCGCACCACCTGCTGCACCACGCCCATATCGCCGGACCCGGCCATGCGCGCCTGCTCGAGCTCGCGCTTCTTGCGCCGCTGGAAGGCTTCTTCCATTTCGTCGATTGAGGTGGACGCCCGGTGCACTCGCCGCGCCCCCGTGCCGATGGCCGCCATCTCGCCGCCGTCGCCGTTCCCTGGAACAACGCGCTGCGGCGCCGGTTGCGGCGCTTCGATCACCTGCATGAGGTACAGATACCGGACCGTCTCTTCCTGGAAGCGCTCCATCATGGCTTCGAACATGTCGAAGGATTCGCGCTTGTACTCCACCAGCGGATCGTGCTGACCATACCCGCGCAGGCCGATGCCTTCCCGCAGGTGGTCCATGCTCAGCAGGTGATCTTTCCAATGCTGGTCGAGCACGCTGAGCATGATGATGCGCTCACGATGGCGCATGGCATCCGGGCCGATCAGCTGCTCCTTCGCGTCGTAGCGCTGGCTGAGCTTTTCGAAGATCGCATCTCCGAGCTCCTGCCGGTTCAGCTTCTCCGCTTCGACGCCTTCCTTCTCGATATCCACGCCGAACTTGGTGAAGACTTCGTTCTTCAGGCCCTTGATGTCCCAGTCCTCGGGACGCGCTTCTTTGCCGGCGTACTTGTCCAGCGCGGTGCCCAGGATGTCGCGGACATAGTCCTCGACGATGAGCTCTTTCTGATCGAGCCCTTCCAGCAGCTGGCGGCGCAGTCCGTAAACCGCTTCGCGCTGCTTGTTCATGACGTCGTCGTACTCCAGCAGGTGTTTGCGGGCTTCGAAGTTCTGGCCTTCGACGGCTTTCTGCGCGGCTTCGATGCGCCGCGTAATCATCTTCGACTCAATGGGCACGCCTTCTTCCATCCCCAGCCGCTGAAGCAGATTCGACACCCACTCCTTGGCGAAGATGCGCATTAGGTCGTCTTCCAGCGAGAGATAGAAACGCGAAGCGCCCGGATCGCCCTGGCGTCCAGCGCGTCCGCGAAGCTGATTGTCAATGCGCCGCGCCTCGTGCCGTTCGGTGCCGAGAATGAATAGCCCGCCCAGCCCGATAACTTCGTCGTGCTCGATATCGGTTTCGGCCTTGTGCCGCTGGTTAATTTCGTTCCACTGCGCGGTCGGGACCTGGTATTCGTCGCCGCCGTAGTAGAAGTAGGAGAGATTCGGGTCGTCCGGCTTCGCAGTCACTTCCCCGGCTGCGGCCTTAAGCTTCTGAGCGATGCCTCGCTTCAAGCACTCCTGCTTCGCCATGAACTCGGGATTGCCACCCAGCAGGATGTCAGTTCCACGGCCTGCCATGTTGGTGGCGATGGTGATGGCGCCCCGGCGTCCGGCTTGCGCGACGATTTCGGCTTCCTTCTCGTGATATTTGGCGTTCAGCACAACGTGCCGCACACCTTTTTTCTTCAGCAGCTCGGAGAGCCGCTCCGACTTCTCCACCGAAGTCGTGCCCACAAGCACCGGCACCTGCTTCTCCGCTAGCTTCTGAATCTCGTCGGCCGCGGCGAAGTACTTTTCCTTCTCCGTGCGGTAGACGACATCGGGGTTCTCGATGCGCAGCAACTGTTTGTTGGTTGGGATGACGACGACTTCCAGCTTGTAGATGTTGTCGAACTCGGCGGCTTCCGTTTCCGCCGTACCGGTCATGCCGGCCAGTTTCTTGTACATGCGGAAGTAATTCTGGAAGGTCACCGTGGCGAGCGTCTGATTCTCGCGCTCGATCTTGACGGTTTCTTTCGCTTCGACTGCCTGATGCAGGCCGTCCGACCAACGCCGGCCCGGCATGAGGCGCCCCGTGAACTCATCGACGATCAGCACCTCGCCGTCTTTGACGACGTACTCAACGTCCCGGCGATACAGGTGGTGCGCCTTGATGGCGGTCTCAACGTGATGTTTGAGGTCCCAGTTTTCCGGGTCGGCGATGTTGCCGATGCCAAGCAGCCGCTCCACCTTTTCCCAACCTTCATCGGTCACGGTGATCGTGCGGTGCTTCTCGTCGACGACGAAGTCGCCGGTGAGGATCTTGTTCTCCATCGACTGCTCGATCTCTTCGCCTTTTTCCAGCTGCGGAATAATGCGATTGACGCGATAGTACTTATCGGTCGATTCCTCGCTGGCGCCGCTGATGATGAGCGGCGTACGCGCTTCGTCGATCAGGATCGAGTCGACCTCGTCGACGATGCCGTAGTTGTGCCCGCGCTGCACGCAATCGCGCAGGTCAAACTTCATGTTGTCGCGCAGGTAGTCGAAGCCGAACTCGTTGTTGGTGCCGTAGGTCACGTCTGCCCCGTAGGCTTCGCGGCGCTGGCTGTCGTCGAGTTCATGAACGATGACGCCGACCGTCAGACCGAGAAAGGTGTACAGCTTGCCCATCCACTCCGAGTCGCGTTTCGCCAGGTAGTCGTTCACCGTGACGACATGAACGCCGCGTCCGGAGAGCGCGTTCAAATATACCGGCAGGGTGGCGACCAGCGTTTTGCCTTCGCCGGTCTTCATCTCAGCAATCTTGCCCGCGTGCAGAACGGCGCCGCCGATGAGCTGCACGTCGAAGTGGCGCATCTTCAGGACGCGCCAGCCAGCCTCACGGGCCACCGCGAAGGCCTCGGTCATAAGCTCATTCAATCCCTCTTTCAGGGCTTCGTCTCTTTCGTCGGGATCTTCGACTGCATCCACGCGCTGGCGTATTTTGCTGCGGAATTCGTCAGTCTTCGCGCGCAGCTGCTCGTCGCTGAGCTGCTTCATCTGCGGCTCGAGCGCATTGATGCTCTCCACCAGCGGCACGAGGCGCTTGATCTCGCGCTCGTTGCTGGTTCCGAAGACCTTGGCGATGAGAGTGTTGATCAATTCTGTGGTTCCTTGGGGATTCGACCGGCTTTACCTGAGGAGCAGAAACGCGGTAACGCAGAGACACTCCACCCAGTTAAAGCCTAACACATATAGATGACGGGTTTTGTGCAGGGTCGCAGCGCCGGGAGAGTCGGCAGAAGTAAAGAATTGGCCGGGTTGGAGGACCCGGCCCTGCAGAACGATTTGTGGAGCTTAGGCTGCTTTTCCGCGCCGGGGTTTCGTTCCCGAGGGCGCTGCCTTTTTCGCTCCCCGCTGATTCGAGGCGCTCTCCTCGTCTCGCGAAACGGAGGCATACTCCTCTTCCTCGGATTCGCCGTACTCGCCCTGTCCCTCTTCTTCCTCGTTCAGCTGCTGCGGCTTCAGCTTCTTGGAGAAGCCCTGCATCTTCTTGAGCGTCTGCTGCTCCTCTTTGAGATTCTGGTTCAGCAGCCGCTCCACCTTCTTCTCGTCCAACTGCTGGGCCAGATTAATGAGTCCTTCATAAGCGGCGATCTCGTAGCTCTCGACCTTGGTGGCGGCGCCGACGTTGAAAATATCCAGCAGGTCCTCTGACGGGTCTTCCTCTTCGGTAAACATGTGATGTTCTGCAATGATGCCGGCAATGCCTTTGCACTCGGTCTCCTCGGCCTCTTCGTCGAGCAGGTCGAAGCACTGCTGCAGACGTTCCACTTGCTTCTGGGTCTGCTGCTGGTGCGATTGAAATGCTTTCTGCAGGTCTGGACGGGAACTCTCTTCGGCTTGCTTGCCGAGAGCTTCCACCAGCTTCTGCTCGGCATCGAGCATGTCGGTTAATTCGTGTACGAATAGTTCGCGAGCGGACTGCATCGGAAACTTCCTCCTTGTCGGTTGTTACGATGCAGGCGAAAGGCGCGGCGTCGGCTTGGAGAAAAAAGAAGGCGGCGCTTCTTGCTGACGTGGCTCCGCCTCTTAGGCAAATAGCTATTTTGGACTGAAGCTCGGCGCCTGCCGCTCTGAATCTGACTGGAACGGTGAGCGGCCCGACTCGGGGGTCGGCTGCTTGCTCGGCTTGGCCGGTGGTGGTGCAGTCGGGACCGCATCGATCGAAGCGGTGGCTCCCGGCTTACTCGGCCTCGTCGGTGGTGGCGCCACCGGGCTCACGGCAATCAAGTACGGTGCAAACGGAGCGCGGATGCCGGTGAGTTCTGGATCCTTTCCGCTGGTCAGAAGATTCGTAGCCGCAGCCAAAACGGAGTTTCCGTAATAATCCGTCAGATACAGGATGCTTCCGTCAGGAGAGAACACGAAAGAACTGAAATTCTGTCTGGCCGGCGAACTGAGATATCCCCGCTCCCGGAAGTCGCCTTTGGCGCGGTCGAAATTAAACACCACAACCGCCCCGTTGAAATCAAGAGCGTAGAGCTTATTTCCAATTACCTGATAATTGTTCACTTGGGGGAAGCCCCACCGCGAAATGGGAAGCGGCGTGATCGTGGTCACCAGCCTGGGATTGGTCGGCGTAGAAATGTCGAAGACCTTGATACGCGTGCGGTTGCCGTAAAACGCCGACAGCAACAGTGACTTGTTATTGTTACTATCCGAAGTAACGTAGATCTGCGACTGATAATCAGACACCTTCAGTTCATCGTTCCCGAAACTGACGAATGCACCAGTCGTGAGATCGAAAATTCCCAAGCGGGAGCCGTTTGATCCGTACCACACGTAGGCGAACTTTCCATCCGGACTCACTGTCACGATCGGCGGAGAAATGTAATTCCCGCCGTTCAGCGAGGCCGTGAAGTCGTGAACAATGGTGTTGAAGGTCTGCGACATCGGATCGCTGTCGATCTTACTTAGGTGTAAATCCGTGCTGTTGGTCGATGCCAGGTACATCACCGGACTGTTTGTCTGGGGATCACGGCTGGCGGCGAATACCTGCCCGAAGCCGGCAACGGCACTTGCGGGAAGCGTTATCGCGGTACCGGGCGTTTGCGTGATTACATTCACCGGCAGCACGTAAAAACTATCGACCAAATTTGCTTTGACCAGGTACAGCTCCAGGCCGTCCACGTTGAATTCAAGCGCGTAGCCGAGGTCTCCTGGAGCTCCAAGCGGGACTTTGACCATGGTCAGCTGGGGCAGGCTGTACAGGTAAAGAAATGTGCCATCGATCGTGGCGATCTGTGTCGCCGGCTGGAACGCGGGGTCAGGCCGGATATTGAATTGTCCTGCCAGCAGACCACTTTCGTTCTGCTGGTTGGGCGGGTTGTTCAGCAGCGGGTTGGTGACAATGATGTCCTGCGCCTTGCCCGCCGGGGCATGCTTGGCAACCGTGACCGTCAGCGTCGTGGAGTTTACAACGGTAGTCGGCAACTGCGGCATGCTGCCGATGCGGACCAGTGCCCCCGGCTGGAAATTGGTTCCGGTGACCGTAATGTCAGTTTCCTGGTCATTCGTGATATCGCCACTCTTGCCTGTCACGGTCGGCGCCCCGGTAGGAGGGGTCGTCGAGAAGATGCCGTTGCAGACCGAGTTCGCAGGTATTCCGCCGCCGCTCGCGGTTAGCTGGGTCGCGATCGTCATGCTGGTTGTGTCCACCACGTAGACATTGGGCGCGGGGTGTACCGTTTGGGCTCCGGCGACGATGAGTTTGCTGCCATCGGAGTTGCTGGTAATTTCGTTCACGCTTAGGTTGGGGATGGTCACCGTTGGGCTCGCCAGAATCTGCCCATACGTCTGCGAGGTTGGCCGCAAGTCGACTTGCAAGACCCTACCGCCGTTGCCGGAATAGACCCAGCCATAGAGTTGTGTGGGGTCCGTGTTCTGCGTTACCACGAAGGCTTGAACGCCGTAGTTCTTGGTCTGCGCAATATCAGAGGCGATGTGGTTCGTTGTGGTATCGATTAGGAGGATATGAGTTTTGCCATCATTCTCCAGTTCGATCGCCACAACCAGGCTTCCGTCAGGAACGCGCGACACGCATCTCCGGCAAAACGTTCCGGGCGGCAACTGAATCGAGGACAGCTGGAAGCCGGTCAGCGCGACAACTGCGGCTTTAGGATTCTGCGGATTCTGGTTGCGAGGAAAAATATAGCTCTGGTCGTTCGCTGAAATCACGGCGCCGGGACTTCCAGTCGCTGGAATCACCGAACTGAAGTTCACCTTTTGAACCACGGCAAGCGTAGACGTATCGACCACGTCCAAGGTGAAGTCGTAATCGTCTGCCACGTAATATCTCCCGCCATGCCCGCCGCTGCTGGCGGGAGCCCGCACGCCCGCGAGCGGCGTTATCGCCCGCCCGATCGACATGTCGACTACCGTGCCGTATCCGGCTCCGCCTGCCATAAAGGCAAGCCGGTTATTGAGCGATGGGGTGACGGTATAGGTGGATGGCTCGTTCTGGAATGACTCCAGCAACGAGTAACTTGTCATGTCGTAAAGGCTGAGCGTCCCGTCCTCCGTCACGACCAGGAAGTTCTCCTGCGCCACTACGGACAAGCTGCACAGCGCCAATATCGATAACAGCAATGCGATCCCGCACAGCGCATTTCCGTTCATCGGAGATAGGGACATACCACCGGTTTTGAGCAAAGAAAACCGTGCACGCATAAAAGCTCCTGGTCAGCGGGTAGCAAATTAAGCAAAAGCCTGCGGAGGTTTGGGGAAGGGACCGTGTGACCAAGGGAACTTGGTCGAACAAGGAGCTTACCTCAATTCGACTTCAAGTCAACAGCTATTTAAGCGTCCCAGAACCGAGATTGAGAACCAACTGGCACGAATGTGTGATTACTAAGAGCAAAGAAAGAAGAGGCCGCGTGCGGACGGCCTCTTGGAGGAGGAGGAAACAATATATGAACTAATTGTTACGTTCTGTAAAAATGTTAAATAGCCGCGAATCTGAAGTCAAGTTACTCCAGTAACCAAATATAACTGCTTATTTACGAGTCAGTTACATCGTGGCTCCCCAGGGTTTCGCCAGAACTTTCCACCACTCTCGCCCCATCAATCATCCCGACGAGACAAGGTTGGCCGATCATCATTCGGGTTCTGCGTACCTGTGCTGGCGTCGGCTGTCTTGGTTTGTCGCAACGTCGGCTTATCTTTGTCCGGAGGTGCGATGACCTTCTTGCGATCTTCAAAAGCTGCGAGCCGCGCTTTGACCGAGTCGAACTCCGACGTGTCGACGACGTATTGCGAACGCGCAGGCAACAGCTCCTTGATCTCTGCCTGGCTTTTTGCGATTCGGTCCGGACTCGGCGGATGCGACGCAAATGCCTTAGACAACGTTCCCGGCTTCTGCTTCTCACGCGCCTGAATCTTTTCGAAGAACGATACGAACGCCTGCGGGTCGTATCCCGCCTTATACATGTACTGCAATCCCAGGTAATCCGCCTCCCGCTCCATACTGCGCGTGAAGGCCAGGAAGCCCATGGGGATGGCCAGGCTGGCTCCTTGATAGATGGCGTATCCGGTCCAGCCGCCGCTCATGACCATCAGAGGGATGGT
>Ga0335077_10004707_pt1 | contig 16647 bp, 15 predicted proteins | sample Lox_Sample_31_FD_207151 | JGI IMG/M metagenome (GOLD analysis project Ga0335077, IMG submission 207151) | Soil microbial communities from Loxahatchee National Wildlife Refuge, Florida, United States - Lox_Sample_3.1 | ecosystem: Environmental > Terrestrial > Soil > Wetlands | place: USA...
GCTCGGGGAATATCAAAAGACCATCGAGTCTTACGGGAGCCCGAAAGCCGGGTATTACCTCGATTGCGCCGCGTTGGTCATGCTCGGCGAGAAGGCGGAAGCGCTGGCTCGGCTGCGGGCGCGCGAGCAGTCGGGAGGCGCGACGGGTTCCGTGCGAGCCATCATGCAGTCGCTGAGAGCTTACTTAGAGGGGGATCGCGAAGGCTGTCTGAGGGCGATCGAAGCCGGCGAGCAGCTGACGCGAAGAGACTTGGAATCGATGTTCTACGAGGCCCGGCACCTGGCGCAGATCGCCGAGGGGGCGCGAGCGCTCGATGCCCTCTCACTGGCGGTGGACAGCGGTTTTTTGTGCGCATCGTCGCTCTCCCGGGACGCCTGGCTGGCGACGCTGCGCTCGTCCCCCGGTTACGCAACACTGGTCATTAGGACGGATCAACAGCGCGCCGCCACACACGCCAGCTTTGTCGCGGCAGGCGGGCCGGAACTCCTGAACATGACTTGACGCCGGGGGATAACCCGCCGCTCAAGGCCGAGGCCAGAGAGGGTCTCAAGCGGCAAAGGGAGCATCCAGGCCCGCCCAGAGGTTCATCGTATTGAGTTCATCGCGGCCACAAGCTTTGAGATAAAGGAACAGTTGCGTGCGATAAGCCGCGTGAGCGCACAGCACCAGGTTCACGATGAACCCACCGCGACTCATTTTGCGGCCGAGCATCTCGATCTCACCACGGAAATCGTCATCCGACCATCCCTGGAGCTGATCGGCGTAAATGGATCTCTCCTTCTCAAGCGCCGTTAGGACTTGGTCGAAATTCCTGCGGCCGGCCGCGGAGATCGCAGCCTGCCACGCCTCCTGATCGAATGCACCTGCTTTGACGAACTCGATCATGGTCGGTCCCATGGCACTCAGATACTGGAGCAACTCGAGCGTGCTCCGCTGGTTGGGCGTCGGCCGGTAGTCCAGTTGACTGCGATCGATTTTGCCGGCCAGGTGCAGAAGGATGCGCGTTTCATTCTGCAGTGATGCGATGAGTTCTTCTTTAGTGAGTACCATCCGATCCTTCCTTGCTCCGATCGCAGATCAATATACCAAATACCAATATTGGCGCCGCGCCCGCGCGCGGCAGAGGGACTGCGTCGGGGTCAACTCCAGATTGGAATGGGGCTCTTTACCGCGCTGCCATCAACGCTCTTAGCCGCCGCGCCCGCTCCGGGGCGCGCAGTTGCCGCAGGGCCTTCGCTTCAATCTGGCGGATGCGCTCGCGCGTGACATCGAACTCCTGGCCGATCTCTTCGAGCGTGTGCTCGCGCTCGCAGCCGATAACCATGCACCGCCCGATCTCTTCATTGGTGGACATCCGGGCCGGCCGTTGGCTAGTTCCCCGTGCGTCCGCGTCGAGTAAATTTCGAGATACCCAGACGCACAACTACGGTTGGGCGCCTTCCTGCAGGTCCATTACAGTACGGGTCCCTGGTAGCTTACCGCGGGGATTTGGCGCTCTCAATGAGTATGACATCCCGTGCCTGAATGCCCCGGCTGAAAGCGAACTCTTTTCCGTCCCGCGACCAATCGAAGCCGAACAGGGTAAACCCGTGCAAGTGCGTCAACTGGCGCGCGGCGTCACCGTTTACTGGCTGGCACCAGACATTGGCTCCTTCTTTCCGGTGATCCACGTAGGTCAATCCCCGGCTGTCCGGGCTCCACCCGATGCCGGCCGATGTCAAAACCGAGGGCGCGATCGCGGCCACTCTCCGCGGTGATCCGCCGTCACTGGCGATCACCGCCAGGCTGTCCGGTAAGTTCTGCGTGCCGGACGGATTGTCCGCATAGAAACCGGCGATCCACTTCCCATCGGGAGAAATAGCCGGCCGGAGCCACATCCTATCGTTCACCTCCGCGGCCGGTCCTCCGGCTGAGGCGACTCGGCGCAGCGTTGGCCAATGCCTCGCACCCGTAGCCGTGAATGCAATCCATCTCCCGTCGGGTGACAGTTCAGGGAAGGTCGCTGCGTCAGTCTTGGTCACCATGACTTGGTTTCCGCCGTCTATATCCATTGTCCAAATCGCATGGCTGGCATTGCGGTCCGAGACGTAGGCGAGCATCCTCCCGTCGCTCGAGACGGAAGGGTCATAGTTGTTCCCCGACATCGTTAGTTGCCTGCGATCCGATCCGTCCGCAGCCATAATCCAAATTTGGCGTTGGCCGTTTAAGTGTTGCTCGAAAATGATTCGGCCATCCGCAGTCCACAGTGGCGCCACACAATTTGCTGATTCGGGTGACACCGGCTCGGCGTCCTCGGTCTGGGTGGAACGCATCCGCCAAATGCCGGAAAGTATCCGCTCCTCGACCGTCAGAAGCCGGCTGGAATCCGCGGAAACGCTTACGCCGGTTTGACTGTTCGACCCATCCGTCACCTTCCGGGCGGCGCCACCGGGGTAAGAAACGTACCAGACATGGAACGCACCGGTATCCGGATCACGCGCGCTCATCACTAAGCCCTGCCCGTCGCCGAGCCAGGCGAGCTCTTTGATGAACGGCCAAGTTTGGCTCGATAGAAGCTTCTCGCTTCGGTCCGCCAGGCGAAGCTCGATGATGCGCGCATCACTTCCCTTAGGGTTGACCATGGCGGTATCGACGCTGGTGCAGGCGATCGTCCTGCCGTCTGGGGACCACGCCGGATAGTCCAATACTTGCGGCAGCTTCCGGGAAAGCAATCGCTGCTCGCTTCCGGAGTCGAGATCCGCCACCACCAAAGTACTCTCGCCCCTCGCCTCGCGCACGAAGGCGAATTTCTTCCCGTCAGGCGAAAACGTTATAGGTGAGTCCAGCCCCTCTTCCAGCTTTTCCGAGGGTCCGCCTGTCGCGGGGACCCGGTCAAGGATGGAATGCCCGCCGCCCGATTCCACGGTTACGTAGAAGAGCGTCCCGCCGTCGGGCGAGAAGGTGATACCCACATAACCGAGTGGCCCGGGAGGCACAAGCTCGATGTCGTTTAAGCTATTCGCTCTCCGGACCCATAGAGATTGCTGACCCGATGTCACCAGCGTATGGGCGATGTACCGTCCGTCCGGAGAGATAACCGCTTTGCCGGATCTTCCGCTGTTGGTCAGCGTTGTGGTTCTGACGATTTCAAAGCGCTGTGACGTATAGTTTCCACGGAAGTGAATCCAGGCAAAGTAACCCCCGGTCAGCAGGAGCAGCCCGGCAACCGTTATCGCGGCGATTAGCAGCCTGCGTTGGGCGAGGCTCTCGTCGAACTTCTCCGAAGGCCTCCGGCCATCCTCCCACCAGGCATCCAATTCCGACTGATAGGCGTAGACGATCCCGCGCCGAGTATGCTGCCGCCGGTGAATGGGAAGACCTAACTCGGACTCCCACCGCCGCACGGTTCGCACATCCCGGCTGAAATACGCAGCGATTTCCTTCCAGGAGTTGAGGCGCTTGGGGGTCTCGACCGTGGGACCGAGATCGCGCACCTCGGAATCAGCCATTGTGCTCTCCTACACCATGGCCGGCAGCCGCCTCTGCCAACTGCATTCCGGGCACCGTTACGACCTCCGGGGACGTGGGACATTTTGTGACATGCCGCCTGCACCGTGGCCGCTCGGGCGCTGGTAGCCCGACGTGTGGAATAGCTGATACGAGGGCGGGCTCGGTCATGGGGGCAACCTTCTGAGGACAAGCGATTATCTCGTATCTCCGGCAGGTCTGCAATGGAGTTACCAGTACCGCCGGTACCGTTAATTCGGTGGGACATTTTGTGACATGCGGCCGGTTGTCGCCTATTGCCCGTTTTCGCGTGGGCCAGCGTCCGGTAGCATTAGGCCCTTCATATCGAGGAGCATTCTATGCGAGTCCATCGGATCATCGTGGCAATGGCCCTCGCGTCATCCATGCCAGGCGCGAACATCTTCGTCACCTCTTTGCAACAGAAGATCAGCGGCAGCGGCGGCTGTTCGCTCCAAGAGGCCATCTATTCGGCGAATTTCGACCTTCAACAGGCTATCGCCGGCTACGACTTCTCCCCAAACAAAGACGGTACTCCGCGATTATTTCCAGCCATCAGCGTTGACACACCGCAATGTGTGCAGGGCAGCGAAAATGACACCATCGTACTGCCCACCGGCGGCGTATTTTCTCTCAGTAAGATCGTGGACGACGCGGACAATCCCGCGGGGCCGACGGCGACGCCCACGATTACTTCCAACATAACAATTGAAGCCAATGGCGCGACTCTGCAGTGGTCCGGACCCGGCAACGCTCGCCTGTTCACCGTGGGAAGCACAGGCACTCTGACCATTCGGCACGCATATATCAAGGGCTTCACCACCAAAGGTGGGAATGGCGCTGATGGAGGAGGCGGAGGCATGGGCGCGGGCGGCGCCATCTACGTCCTGCCCAACGGCAGACTCATCGTCGACAGTTGCACCTTCGATTCCAATTCAGCCGTCGGCGGGAATGGCAGCACGCTTGTCGCGCTTTCCGGCGGCGGCGCAGGCGGACTTTCCGGCAACGGCAGCGGACCCATTGACTTGGGTGGAGTCTTCTCTAGCGGGGAAGGTGGCGGAGGCGGAGGCGGCTCCCGCGGCAACGGCGCCCCGGGCGATCTCGTTCCACAAGGCCCGGCGACCTTCGGTGATGGGGGCGGTGGCGGAGGAACCGTCACAGATGGCAACAAGCAACAGCCGGGGCATACTGGCGGCGGCCTTGGAGGCGGCACTGGGGTGTGTGGAACCTCGGCCAATACCGGTGACCCCGGTGGTCCTGGTGGCGGCGGTGGCGGTGGCGAGGCATCCCGTCCACTCACTCAGTGTATTGGTTCGGGCGACGGTGCCGATGGAGGCTACGGCGGAGGTGGCGGCGGTGGTGGGGGATCCTCGGGCAGCGGGGGAAACGGCGGCTTTGGCGGCGGTGGGGGATCCAGCGGGCCCGACAGCGGAATTTTCGGTTTCGGCCCCAATGGGGGCAATAGCGTCTTCGGCGGAGGTGGCGGTGCTTCGAATGGCGGGTTCATCACCGGCGGGCCAGGCCACGGCGGGTCCTTCGGAGGCAACGCCGACAACCATCACGGCGGAGGTGGCGCAGCTCTGGGCGGCGCCATCTTCAACGACACCGGCAGCGTAACCATCTACAACAGCACGTTTGCGAACAACGTGGTTGTCCGAGGAGTAGGAGGCGGAGGCTTAGCGGACAACGGCGCCGACGCGGGCGGGGCCATCTTTTCAAAGGACGGGATTCTGGAAGTGATCAACTCCACCATCAGCGGCAATCAGGGTACAGGTTCGGGGGCCGGTATTGTCGTGTTCGGAGAAACGCTGGCGTCCTTCACGCTCAACAACACCATCATTTACTCCAATGGCTCCCAAGAATGTTTCGTACGTGGGACGGTGGCCATGGTAGGGGTTGGCAACCTGATTGGCGGCAATGGAAACGGAGGCGATCTCTTCGTCCCATGCCCCGGCGCAGCGACGGGCGCTGACCCGCAACTGGGACCGCTCCAGCTCAATTCTCCGGGCATTACGCCTACGATGGCGATTCCGCAGAGTAGCCCCGCGTTCAATGCGGCGGATCCTGTGACTTCGCTGCAAAAGGACCAAAGGGGCGTGGATCGTCCGCAATCCAGCGGCTTCGATATCGGCGCCTTCGAGCTCTGTGTGTCATTCCTTCCGATTCAGCCTTGCGTTCAGGTCGCCAACGCCCCTCCTGATCAGCCGGCTACCGTATCTCTGATTGTTCAAGTTGCCGGCGCTGGGGTCACGAGTCCGGCGGCAAATACGTACCCCGAGCCCATCGACTCGGTTGTGATTCTAAGTGCGACGCCACAGAGCGGCAATTCGTTCGTCCAGTGGCTGGGCAACGTGACGGATCCTTTCAGCGCGTACACAACGGTGGTGCTGACTGCGCCGCAAACCGTCGTGACGGCGACGTTTGTCGCGGGCAGTACCGTGCTGAGTGGCAACATCTTGACCAAGAGCGGCCCGATGAACGCGCGCGTCTGGCCGGTGAACGTCGCCAATGCAAGCAGCAGTGCAGTTACGGCCCACAGCGCGCAAATCAGCAGTTTTCGCCTCACTCAAGTGGCCGGAGCTGCATGCACGCCAGTCCTGCAAACCATTCTGCCTGCTTCGGCGGGCGATCTGGCGCCAGGCAGTTCAGCCACTGTCAACCTCACGTATGACTTCACCGGCTGTGCGGCGGCGGCGAGGTTTACCGCGCAGGCGACATTTTCGGCCAACGGCGGAGGCGTTACAGGGTCCATGACACGGACCAACCAATTTCAGTAGGAAATTTTTGGGGAGCAAACTATGGCGAACACATTCTTCTATGGATTATTAGCCGGCGGCTTGATACTCGCATCTGCCGGGCGGGCTGACACAACTCTCATGCTGGACCCGGCGAATGGCGCCATCAGCGGGGCGCCCGGCACAACGGTTGGCTGGGGCTTCACCTTCACGAACGACACCAATTACGCCGTGATCACCGGGAGTCAGTTCTGCGATTCGACGAGCAGCCCGTTGCCGGACATCTGCCTCACGCTCACGCCGAACCTGGGAAGCTACACCGACTTTGCCGGTGCGCAGTTCTTGGTGGTTGGTCCGTCTCCGGAAAGCCCCACAGTCTCGCAAGCATTCGATAACAGCGCGGCGACCGGGATCGGAAGCTTCGCCATAGATCCTAGCGCCAGCGGGACTACAAGCGGCATCATCGTCTTGACCTATGACTTGTACAGCGTCAATCCAAACGACCCGGCATTCGATCCCAGTGCCGAGATCGCGGGCGGAAATTACCTGACTGCAGCAGCCTCAGTAACCGTAGCACCTGTGGCACCAGTGCCGGAACCGGCTCTGTTGCCGTTGATGGGCGCGGGTTTGTTGGTCATGGTGCTGCTGCTGCGGCGTCGGCGTGGATGGAAGGGACTAGGGGGCTAAACCGTTACGCCCTGCCGCGGGAATTGTGGCCCGTCGCCTACCGCGCCGCCATCAGCGCGCGCAGCCGCCGCGCCCGCTCAGGAGCGCGCAGTTGCCGCAAGGCTTTGGCTTCGATCTGCCGTATGCGCTCGCGCGTGACGTCGAATTCCTGCCCGATCTCTTCGAGCGTATGCTCCCGCTCGCAGCCGATCCCGAACCGCAGCCGGATCACTTTCTCTTCCTTCGGCGAAAGAGTTTTCAGAATGCCGGCCGTTTCGTCGCGCACGTTGCCTTCAATCACCGCATCCACGGGCGATCCCACCCAGCGGTCTTCGATCAAATCGCCCAGCGCCGACTCACCGTCGCGGCCCACCGGAGTTTCGAGCGAAACCGGGTCGCGCGAAATGGTTTTTAGTTTTTGCACTTTCTCCACCGGAATATCCATGCGCCGCCCGATCTCTTCATTGGTGGGCGTCCGGCCCAGTTCCTTTTCGAGTTCACGCGAGGCGCGCAGAAACTTGTTCATGCTCTCGTTCATGTGCACCGGAATGCGGATGGTGCGCGACTGGTCGGCAATCGCGCGCGTGATCGCCTGCCGGATCCACCACGTGGCGTACGTTGAAAATTTGTAGCCGCGCCGGTATTCGAATTTGTCCGCCGCGCGCATCAGCCCGATGTTGCCTTCCTGAATCAGGTCCAGCAAGTGCAGCCCGCGGTTTACATATTTCTTAGCCACCGAAACCACCAGGCGCAGGTTGGCCTCCACCAGGTCTTTTTTGGCCCGCTCAGCTTCCTGCTCGCCGTGCCGGATGATGTTCAGTGTATGCTTCAGGTCCGCCAGCGGAGCGCCGGCCGTGGCTTCGCGCTTGCGGATTTCGCGCTTCAGCTCTCGCGCCCGGTTCTGCGCTGTAATGCCCGCGCGCACTTCGATCTTCTGCAACTCACGCTCGAGATGCGTCAGCTCCTCAACGGCGCGCTCGATTTCTTTCGAAAACTCTTTCCACTTGGGAAGCAGGAACGGAATCCGGCGGATGGCGAGCGAAGTCTCTACTTTGGACCGATTCACCTTGGAGCACACGCGCCGGCGTACCCGCTTGTTGCTGAGCGGCGTGGCTTCCAGTTTCTCTTCGAGTTGCTGCTGCTTTTTGTGCAGCACCACAACATCGGCGAAGAGCTGCTTCAGCTCGGCTCGCCGCTTGGTGTCTGCGAGCGTGCCCTCTTCCAGGTCACCCAGATCAACGAGGTTGTCGAGTTCCTCCACACCCTTTTTCAGTTGCTCGGCGGCCTCAACCACCACCAGTTGCACCAGGGCGGACCGGCTGATGGCTTTCTGCATCCGCAGCTTGCCGCGCTCCATACGGCGGGCCAGATCCACTTCGCCTTCACGGGTGAGCAGTGGCACAGCCCCCATCTCGCGCAGATACACGCGCACGGGATCGTCGGTATAGATCGATTCCTCGATCACCGGTTGCGGGTGTAGGAAATCCTCTTGCGCCGCTTCGGGATCGAAAAACTTCGCTTCTTCCTCGAAATTGATACCTAAGGGGCTTTCGTTGAGAAAATGATCGTCGAAATGGTCCACTAAGACTCACCTCCCCCACGTACAACAAACCAAACGGAAAGTGATATCTTCCGGTGGGGTGCAGATTTGATGAATTCGAGTTGCCGTAACGCCAAAACCAAGGGCAATTGAGCGGTCGCTTGGTCGAATGATGATAACACGTATCGGATCAGAAGTTAAGCCCTACAATTCAATGATGTTTCAGAAGCATTTTGGTTACATCAAAATACGCTACACCACAACTTTGTAGTGGCTCTGTGACCGTGCCAGCGCCGAAGCGCGGTCAAGTGCCCTTCTGCCGCATTAAGTTCTTTAGTTCATTGAAGAAAGCCTGCTCATCCTGAAAATCACGGTAGACCGAGGCGAAGCGGACGTAAGCGATCTTGTCCAACTCGCGCAGACCCTCCATCAGAATTTCTCCTATTTCTGTAGTTTGAATTTCTCGGTCCGGCGAGTCGATCACCTTGGATTCCACCTGGTTCACCAACTCGGAGAGCCTGGACATGCTAACCGGCCTCTTTTCACAAGCTTTCAGTAACCCGGCCAGGACTTTCTGCCGGTCGAATTTCTCCCGGCGCCCGTCTTTCTTGATCACCATGTACGGGACTTCGTCGATGCGCTCGTAGGTGGTGAAACGCCGTTCACACTTCAGGCACTCGCGGCGGCGGCGAATGGATTCGCCCTCCTTGCTTTCGCGCGAGTCCACTACTTTGTCGTGTAAGTGCCCGCAAAAAGGGCAGTTCACTGTACCGCCTCCCTCTCCATTTCCCGCAGTTTCCGCCACGTCAACCCCTCGTGTAGAGCCGCCGCCAAGCCGAACGGAACAATTACGACAAACGTAATCAACCAGAGCAGGACCGCGATGCTTGTCGCCAACTCGACCGAAAGCCCGAAGATCTTGGTTAGTACAAGCACTGCAACCACTTGCATACCACCGCCAATTCCGGGGATCTGGACTGCCGTACCAAAGGCGACGAAGCCGATGAAAGTAAGCGCATCCCCTAGGGTGAATTGCAGAGCGGAGCCGAAAGCCATGGCGATGCACCAATAACAGCCCACGATGAGTGCCCACTCCAGCAAGGTGTACAGAAGCAGCAGCACGATGGATTTGGTGCTGCGGATCGATTCGGCGCCCTGAACCAGAGCCTGGAGAAAACGGCCCGCGCGATCCAGGTGGTGTTCAGAAAGGAAGCCAAGAGCATCCATCAGGCGCTGGCGCATGGCTTCCGAATAACGGCGGATCAGGATGAGCATGAGCAGAGACGCCGCGCTCAAGATCCACACCAGCCAGCCGCCGACTTCGAGCACCCAGGCCAAGATTGGGCCGGGGTTGGCGATGTTCCGCACGCGCGTCAGCGCAAAGCCGAAGACAGCCAGCACCATCAGAAGGTCGTAAATTCGCTCGAGCACCCAGGCGGCCAGTTGGGAAGAAAACGGCACACGCTCCTGGACCGAGATCAGGTAGGGGCGCACGAACTCTCCCGCCCTGCCCAGCAACGTGACTGCGGTGAAGCCGATGACCGTTGCCGAAACCAGCTTCCACATATTCGGGCGGGGCCGGAGCGGCTTGAGGAGCACGGCCCAGCGCAGAGCCCGGCCATAGTAGGTAGCCAGAGCCAGCCCCACGGCGGCCAGCAGCCAGTGCCAATCGAGGCGGGCGAGCGTAGCCACGAAAACGGACCAGTGGAATCCGCTTTTGCGAAGCTCCGAGCGCAGCAAGTACAGCGCGACCAGGAGCAGGACTGCGCCGAGTGCCACCCACTTCCAACCGCTCTTTTTAATGAAGCCGCCTTCCCCGGGGATGCCGGTGCGCCGGCCCCGGACCGGAAAAATGAACCTATCATCATAAAACCTCGTTACTTGTAAGTGGAAGTCTGAAAACCTGGGCTCCTCCAGGGCCCTGGGTGAATCCAGGGCTTAGAGAGAACCGGCGAGGAGAGCATTCGAGGTAAACTTATGGCAACTGCCGCCATCACTGCTGTATTTCCGGCACCGGGTGGATTTCGCCCGGTCGCGGGAGTGCGCAGACCGTTCCAGGTGGCGGGTGGCTGGGGACTGACCTCACACGGCTTGGACCTCGATTACACTCTCGTTCAGCGGTGCCTGAGCGGTGACGCCACCGGTTGGGAGGAGCTTGTCCGCCTGCACACGCGGAGGGTCTACGGACTTTGCTACAGGTTCACGGGCAGCGACGCGGAAGCGCAGGACTTGACCCAGGATATTTTCCTGCGCGTATTTCGCACGCTGAAGAGTTACCGGTCGGCAGAAGGTTCGTTCATCACATGGTTAACACGGCTGAGCCGTAACCTTCTGATCGATCATTACCGCCGTACGCGGCAGGAACGGCTGACGGAACCGATCGAAGATCAGCTTGCCACGCTCGAGGAACGCGAGCACGGAACGCAGACCGCGGTTCGGCCGGACCGGGTGCTGGCGGGGCGTGAAGCGAGTGAAGTTCTGCAGGGCGCGCTGGGAAAATTGTCGCCCGAATTGCGCGAGACGGTGATCCTGCGTGATTTGCAGGAAATGGAGTATCGTGAGATTGCCCAAGTGCTGAAGATCCCCGAAGGCACCGTGAAGTCACGGCTGAACCGGGGGCGGACAGAGCTGGCGCGGATACTCCGGAAGCAGAAGGCAGCTCTATGACGTGCGCGAATCTAGAGATCGCGCTGTGCGATTACCTGGACGGAACGCTGGCTCCGGCGGAAAAGGCCGAAGTGGAGAGCCACCTGTCCACGTGTGCCGCGTGCGCGGAGATGGCGCGCGACGCTCGCGAGGCCATCGCATTCATGGAGCGGGCTGCGGATGTGGAGCCGCCACCGGAGTTGGTGACGCGCATGTTCGCCATTCCCGGGCTGCCCGAGGCACGGGCCTCGATGCGCACGGGAATGCGGGGGTGGTTGCGCAATCTCGTTCAGCCCATGCTGCAGCCGCGCATGGTGATGGGATTGTCGCTGACGATCTTGTTTTTCGGGATGATGGCGCGCTGCGCGGGGATTCCCGAGCGTAAGCTGACGCCTTCAGACCTGGACCCGGCGCACGTCTGGGTAGGCGTGGAGGATCGCGTTCACCGGGGCTGGGAACGCACGGTGAAGTTTTACGAGAATCTGCGGTTTGTGTATCAGATCCAGCAGCGCGTGCGGGAGTGGAGAGAGCAGCAGGATCAAGACGCCGCGACCCAGGTCGAGAGCGTCAAACCTGCCAGCGATGAACGGCGGCTGCCGGCGCCGAAGGCGCCGGCCGAACGAGACTCGGGCCAGCCGGGCAAAGGAACGCCGCCAAGAAAGTAGGGGATTTTATGAACTGCCTGAATCATCCGGAAATACCGGCCACGGCCTTCTGCCGCACCTGTGGGAAGCCACTGTGCGACACCTGCAAGCGGCCGGCGCAGGGATCCGTCTTTTGCGAGGAACACGTGCCGGCACAGTCCGCAGCCTCCGCGCCGCGCCCGGCAGCACCCGTTTACTCGCCACCACCGGTGGCTGAGCCCGGTGTGTCTCCCCCTCTGGCATTCACGCTGGGCCTGCTCATTCCGGGTGTGGGCGCCATCTACAACGGGCAGTACGCCAAAGGCCTGGTGCACGCCGTGATCTTCGGCCTGCTGGTAAGCATCATCAGTTCCGGGTCGGCTCACGGACTGGAGCCGCTGTTCGGCTTCCTGATCGCCGCCTGGGTGTTCTACATGGGCCTGGAGGCTTATCACACGGCACAGAAGCGGCGCGCCGGCGAGCCGGTGGACGAGTTTTCGAGCCTGATCAACCTGCACACGCGCGGCTCGCGCTTTCCGGCGGGCGCGGTGGTGCTGATCGGTCTCGGGGTGCTGTTGCTGCTCAATACAACCGATATCATCCCGTTCGAGAGAGTTCTGCGGTACTGGCCGGTGCTGCTCATCCTGCTAGGAGTCTATCTGCTATATGTGCGGTTGACGGGCCTCAATGAGCGGTCCGGCGGTGCTGCCGGTGATGCTCCCAAGGAGGTGCAACATGATCAATAGTAATGAGCTGATTCGCGCAGTGCGCGGTCCCATCATTCTCATCACCATCGGGACCCTGTTCGCGCTCGATCATTTCACGCCGTGGGGCTTTCACGAGACCTGGCCGGTGATTCTGATTGTGCTCGGCCTGCTGACGCTCGCGGGCCGGGCCACCCGGTCAGGACCTTCAACAGGAGGCGCGGCATGAGGCCACGGCGTTCGCTAACCGGGCCACTGATTCTGATCCTGATCGGCGTCGCGTTCCTGACGCGAAACTTGTGGCAGGAGGTTCCGCTGTTTCAGTTGATCGCGCAGTATTGGCCTTTCCTGCTGATCGCGTGGGGCGTGCTCCGGCTGCTGGAAGTGCTGATCGAGCTATCGCGCTCCAAGCCACTACCGTCCGGCGGTCTTTCGGGCGGCGAAGTGGCCCTGATTATCCTGCTTTGCATCATCGGATCCGGCATGTATGCAGCGGACCGGCACGGTGTGCATTTTCCGCCCTTCGGAAACACGAGCCTGGAGGTATTCGGCGAAGAAAATGACTACCGTACCACCGCGGAAAAAAGTGCGCCGGGCATGGTGCACGTGGTGTTTGAGAATCTGCGCGGCAATGTGCGGATTAACGGCTCTGACGAGCCGCTGGTGAAGGTAGAGGAACACAAAATGGTCCGCGCGTTCAACAAGAATGACGCAGACCAGGCCGACCGCCAGTCGCCGTTGGAAATCGTGGCCGACGGCAACCGCATTGTGGTGCGTACCAACGAGGATAGGGTTTCACACGCACGGCGCATCTCTTGTGACCTGGAAGTGAGCCTGCCGCGCACCGCCAGCATTGAAGGCCGGGGCACGAGCGGCGATTACGATGTGACCGATGTAAGCGGCAGCATCGATATTTCGAGCGGCAATGCGGGCGTGCGGCTCACGAATATCGGGGGAAGCACCAAAGTGGATCTGCAACGCAGCGACATCGTGCGCGCCGTGGACGTCAAAGGCGACGTCGACATCGAGGGGCGCGGCAATGATATCGAACTGGAGAACATCGCCGGCCAGGTGACGATCAACGGGTCGTACTCCGGCACGCTGCAGTTCAAGAATCTCGCCAAGCCGTTACATCTTGAATCGCGAAACACGGATCTCAAGGTGGAGAAGGTTCCGGGCACGATAACCATGGATCTGGGTGAGTTCACGGGCACGAACCTGGTGGGGCCGGTGCGGCTGATTACGAAGTCAAAGGACATTCACCTGGAAGACTTCACGCAGTCGCTTGAGCTCGATACCGAGCGCGGCGACATCGAACTGAAGCCGGGGAAGGTGCCGGTGGCAAAGATCGACGCCCGCAGCCGGTCGGGGAATATCGATCTGGAACTGCCGGAGTCCGCGAAGTTCGAGCTGAAGGCCACGACCAGCCGCGGCGAAGTGCAGAACGAGTACGGTTCGCCGCTGGAAGCGGTGACTGAGGGCGAGGGAGGCAGACTCAAAGGAAAAGTGGGCCAAGGCCCGGTGCTTACGATCACGACGGATCGCGGGGCGGTTACCGTCAAGAAGAGCTGACGCGGCGAGGCGCGACTGGGAGACGGGGAGACTAGCGACACCGAGACGCGGCGGGGCAAAGTCGAAGGGTATGGAACAAGGGCCGGTCGGAGGCGATCGGCCCGTTTCGTTTATGCCCCTGCGGCGCGGGCGGGGGCTTTGTAGCCGGACATGGAGGCTTTTTTCATGGCTTCCACGCCTTCGGCGGTGGACAGCAGCGGCGTAGTCTTGATGGCGCGGACGGCGCCGCCGGCGGCAGCGGCCAGTGAGAAGGCGGCCGCCTCGACGTTGCCCGGCATATCGACGATCGCGATCAGATCATAATCGCCGAAGGCGAACCAGCCGTGCGTGATGGTGCCGCCCAGTTTCTCGACGACGGGCCGCACCGCTTCGATGCGGTCTTGTGGATTCGAAATCAAGTTCGCCCATGTTTCGGGTGTGTAGGCAACCTGGAGGAGGAAGTTTGCCATAGATGCTCCTTTCTTCGAGCGCCCATCATAGTCTCTCGAGAAGAAAGGCGCAAGCAGCCGGCACGGAGCGGCGCGCCGGAGACTGGGGGACGAGGAGACAAGGGACCGTGCGTGTCAGCCGGTTGAGCCGCTTTGGCGCGTCAGGGTTTGTCCGCAGGCCAGGGTGATCAGCGCGACGGTGAGCCACAACGCGGCGGCGTACGCGGCATACCACAATGTTTCTTGAGCGGGCGAAATCCGGCCGGGGCTGAAAATCACCAGAGAGCTGGTGGAGCTGATGTGTATCAATTGGGACAGCAGGACGCTCCTGGTGTTCACGTAAATCCAGGCAATCAGGACGCGGATGGCGGTCAACGCTGCGACGAACGCCAGAAAGAACGCGAGCCAATCATTTCCGCGAGGAGTGGCGGCGCCCATGTAGTCGATGACGGGCAGATGCCATGCTCCCCATAGCAATCCAAGCAGGATGGCGGGTTTGAGTGCATCGCCGTCGCGAATCATTCGCGGAAGGGCAAAGCCGGTCCAGCCGATCTCCTCGAACACGCCGGCTGGAATTCCAAACAGGATGCCCAGCAGAAAGAAATTCGGAGCGAAGACCGGAGAATGGAATGCACCCAGGCTGAACAGAACGATGAGGATTAGTGCGGGAGGGAGCAGGAGCGGCAGGTACCAGCGCGCACCGACCCGCCAGCGTAGCATCCGGGCGCCCAAATCTCGCAGCCCGCTTTTTCCGTCCAACACTCGAGTCAAGCCCAGTCCCGCGAGGATGGGGCCCAGGAGCATGCTGGAAAACAGCAGGATGCCAGCTGACTTGGGCAGTGGTTCCGGACTCCGCAGTTGCGGAACGACCACGGCGGAGGCGCAACACCAGGACATGACGAAGGCGAGCATGAAATAAGAGACGACAGGGTGGCGGGTGGCGAATGCAGAGGGCTGATCGGGAGCGGCAGGCGGCACTATGGTTTGGTTCAGTATAACGGACGCGGCGGCCCAACTTGAGCTGCGGTACACTTGGAAGCCGCATGGCCAGCTCTCGCGTCGCGGTGCCGCCACTGACCGATCAGGCTACGGTGTCGCGGCGGGGAGCGGGCGTCGGGCTGGCGGTTCTGTTCGCGATCAACCTGCTGAATTTTTACGACCGGCAGGCGCTGGGGCCGCTGGCCGAGCCGATCCGCAAGGAATTTCATCTCACCGATACGCAGCTAGGAGTGCTGGGCACGATCTTCACGCTGCTGTATGCAGTGGTCGGGGTTCCGTTCGGCCGGCTGGCGGATTCGTGGAGCCGGAAGAAACTGCTGGCTCTGGGCATGATGGTGTGGAGCTCGCTCACAGGCGCATCGGCGCTAGTTACCAGCTACGCCATGCTGGTGGTGACGCGGCTCGGTGTGGGCATCGGAGAAGCGGTGTGCGCACCGGCGGGCACCAGTTGGATCGGCGACCTGTTCCCTGCCCATAAGCGCTCGCGCGCGCTCGCATTCTTCATGATGGCGGTGCCGCTGGGAACGGCGCTCAGCTACATGGTGAGCGGGCCGGCGGCGCAGGCTTTCGGGTGGCGCATGGCGCTAGTGATTGCGGCACTGCCGGCCGTCGTCCTCACACCGGCGCTGATGCTGGTACACGAACCGAAGCGCGGCGCGTCGGAAAGTCACCTGTCGGCGGGCCATCACGTTTCGGCGTGGTCACTGGCACGGATTCCGACGCTCTGGTGGATCACGGCTTCGGGCGCATTGATCAATTTCAACCTGTACGCGCTGGGCACTTTTCTGCCGGCGTTTCTGACGCGCGTTCACGGACTTTCGGTAGCACGATCCGGCTTCTGGCTGGGCGTGGGGCATGCACTGGCGGGACTCTTCGCAGTGTTGGCCGGCGGCTTCATCGGCGATTACGCCATTCGCAAGCGCCGCAACGGGAGAATGCTGATGGCGTCGGCAGCCGCCATGGTAGCGGCTCCGCTGGCCTTGTGGTCGGTGATGCAACCGGCGGGGCGATGGGCCGCAACCATCACGCTGATGTGCGCGTCATACGGATTGCTCAACACTTATTACGGGATGGTGTACTCGGCTCTTCAGGACATCGTCGTGCCAGCGTTGCGCGGCACAGCGATGTCGGTCTACTTCATGGCCATGTACCTTTGCGGCGCTTCGTTCGGTCCGGTGATTACGGGCCGGCTGAGCGACTTGATGGCGCGCCGCGCCGCGAGTCTGGCA
>Ga0335077_10004709_pt1 | contig 16644 bp, 16 predicted proteins | sample Lox_Sample_31_FD_207151 | JGI IMG/M metagenome (GOLD analysis project Ga0335077, IMG submission 207151) | Soil microbial communities from Loxahatchee National Wildlife Refuge, Florida, United States - Lox_Sample_3.1 | ecosystem: Environmental > Terrestrial > Soil > Wetlands | place: USA...
TGTTGTTACGACATCGCAGGTCACAGCCTCAATTCACGACTTTGCCGGGTCCCTGCCCTCATGGCGGTGTCCGGCGGGAACAAGGTTGAGCCACCGTGCGGCAGCGTTTCTCAGTGGCTCGTCTAGTTCGAAATCGGGCGCTTTGGGGTTCGCCACATAGCCGGGGCCGGAGTGATGGGAGGGCCGGGGCCCTGGAGTAACGGAGGGTGTCATATCATCCCCGGGCATGGGGCACATGATCGTTTCCTTGCCTTGGGCCGCGCCCGCTAGATAGAGAACGGCAAGATGTCCGTCTACTGTAGTGGGCCGATGGGCGGTGCAGGAGTCGTCACGTAGTTCTGCCTCTGGCCGCGGCGCAGCCGGGCGCAGTGGGAGTGCCCGCTCGCCTTTAGTGCGCGAATCCACCGGTCTCCGTCCGCAAACCTGCAGGCCACAGCTCTGCGCCGCGCGGAATCGCGACCCGGTGGCGCCCGAGTCCGGGTTCGGCGAATCCATATCGGTGGCGACGGTGTAGGGAACCACCTTGCGTTCAGCGCCATGTTCTGCCCACCCGGGAATGGGGTTGCTCAGGTCCTTGCCGATAACCCCGTCGAAGCTCTTGCCGTCCTCCGGCCCGTAAAGGTGCCCGAGCACATTGTCGAAGGAACGGTTCTCAAACAGCACCACCACGACGTGATCCAGCGCATGGGACCCATCCAGAACGGGCATCAGCCATATCTCCTTACCCAGCCGGCCTATCCGCGGCCAGTTTGTGATACCTGCAGCGTTCACAAAGCCCGGGGCCCCATCAGCGGTCGACTTAAGCATCATGTCTCAGGCCGGTTCTGTGCTGGCGGCGAACTTACGCTGGCCGGGGGCGTCCGTGGCCTTTCCCTCGGCCAGGCAGAGGTAGCTGACCCGGGCGGCGAAATTGCTGGGGCGGCATCCATGGCGCAGGCCAGCAGCGCGAGCTGTGCTTTGGGGTGCGCTCCCGCAACATCGCTGGCGAGTACCTGCCCGCGATGCTCTGCCACTTAGTTGCCCCGGCCAGTCCCTGCTTGAGCTCGTCATGCGCGCTGGCCAGGGCGCCGAGAATGACCGCAGCCCCGATGGTCAGCAGGCCGTCATGCCGATGTCGCAGATGCTGGCCGGGTCGGCGTCATGGAACCACAGCTCCCGCCGGTCGGCAACCACGTTGATCACGGACTTGCCGTGCCGTTCGACGCGGACCGCGACCTGATCCGCATCGATCATCGAGAACGTCGCCTGCCAGGGACTTGCGGTACTGGCCGCGCTGAGCACCTGCAGGGCAGCTGAGAGGAAGGTACCGCCAGGCAGGGTGGACAACGCTGTCGCGGGCAGCGAGGTCACGTCAGACTGTTGCACCATCCTTATCCCGCGTGGCCGGTCCGAGCCCATGGCCGCCAGCCGTCCCGCGAGGAAGGCCGCTTTTCTGGGTCCGCCTGGCCATCCACCTTGCTCACGTCAAGATGAAGGTCCACTCGCAGCCGCAGGTACCACGACCAGCTGACTACCACCACGGCGGCGGTCAGGCCCAGGCCCACCAGCCACGGCGACCCGGCCTCGTGCACCCACGCCAGTCCCGCGCCCACCCCCAGTGCGATCCCGCCCAGGACGCTCACGACGATGGCTACTCTGTGCGGCGTCGGCCTCCTGCGCTGCTGCGGGTACAGCGGCCAGGGCAGCCGGGAGGCAGCCTTGGTCAGCAGGATCAGCAGATAGAGTCCGACGGCGATGGCGAGCAACCAGCGCAGCAGCAGCCCTAGCGGAGCGAGAACGGTCGCCCTGGCGTGCTGCAGCCGATCCTGAGCCTGCTGCAATCCAGTGGCAGGCTGCGCCCCGAGGATCTGCAATCCCGTTGCCGCGGTGGTCTTCGCCCGGTCCGCGGCCAGCGCGTCCATATAGAGATGCTTCGCGCGTTTCTCATCACCGTCGTTGCGGGCCGCGTCACCCTGCGCCGCCAGAACGGCCGCGTGCTGCTTCCGCTCAGCGATGTACCGCAGGCCCGCGACGGCGCAGCTGACGGCAGCGCCTGGTGACGGCATGGCCGTGGCGGAGGCGTCAGGCATGGGAGCGGCGCCAGCGTAATACTGACCGGCCTGGGTGAGCAGCCCATCCTGCGCGAACTGATCAGCAATAGTACAGTCCGGCGCGGTAGAGGCAGCGAGCGTAGCGGGCGCTGAGCTGGTAGGGAATGGGGCGGTTGGCTGCGGATCCACGCTGATGCCTGCGGGCCGGGCCGTAAGGGCCCCCGCAAGGACCACGCAAATGGCTCGAAATAGTACAAACCCCGCGATTACGGCGGCATCGCGCCATGGCGGGAAGGGCCGCTGGGTTCTGGGAGCAGGGCGTGGGGAAGCTGGCTGACCGGTTTCCTGCCGTGCCGCAGGCTGATCTGGTCCCAGCGGTAGAGCGCTGCTTTGACTTCGTGCAGCGGGCCGTGGACATGAACCGCAGCATCGCCCTCCAGTGGGCGCAGGTAGTGGGCACGCTGTCGGGTGCGGCCGCGGAGCGGGCGGGTCGGCCGGTGCGGTCGTGCGCGAGCGGGCCGAGTTGGCCGGTGCGGTTGTGCGCGAGCGGGCCGAGTCGTTCGAGCGGTCCGCCGACGAGCAGGCCGAGCAGGCCGAGCAGGAGCTGGCCCGAGAGGCCCGCAGGATCGAGCGCGCGCAGGCCAGGCAGGCCCACGAGAAGGCCCGGGCCCGGTATGCGGGCATGACCAAGGCCCAGCTGGGCGAGCTGCTGGCTGAGCGGAACCTGCGCAAGACGGGCAACGTCGATGAGCTCATCGAGCGCCTGGTCGAGGCAGACGGCAAGTAAGCAGTGGCCTGACCGGCCCTGGCCAGGCAGAGCACTGATTACCCGGCGCGAGCGCCTCCGGCCTGGGTTACCGGTGGGCGGTGAGCTCGGTCACGATGTCGGCCGAGCACCCGAGACCGCCGCGGCCAGGCGGGGAACGGTGGTCATGGGCTGCTGGACGATTGGCTGGTCAATCCCGGGCAGGTCGCAGACCGGCGTGGTCACTGCCTTCGTCCCTTCTGGGATCGCAGGGCGGCCACCGGGTGGCCGGCCCCGCGTGTCTGGCCCCGGCGCGCAGATCGTGCCACAGGTCACAGAACGACGGGCGGCCGCAGAACCAGTAGCCGCTGTAGCTGCCGTGGACGACCAGCCCCGGCTTGAGCACCAGCGTGTGCGGGATCATCGGGTTGTGCTCGGGTCGGTGTACTCGGCGATGTCGAGCAGCCCGGCAGCCCGCACCATGCCTCAGCTGCCGCCGGCCAGCGATCTTGCGGTCGCCGCGGCCAAGCCGTGTCACTGGACCTGCGCGCCGGTCTCTGCTAGGCGCGGCTGTCGGGGGCGCGCACCGAGTACCAGCTGAGCCACCCGGTGATGCCTTCGATTGTGTCGCGCACGGTGATTCCGTCGCCGGTGATGGCGAGGCTCCTCATGCTCATCTGCTGCGCCCCGTTGCGCATCTTGACCACGTTCAGCGCCCGGCCCAGTTCTGTTCTCCCCTCGACGTACCGCAGGTCGATGACGTTGTCGAACAGGAACATGAGCCGGTCTACCGATTCGGCGGCGGCCTGGCTGGCGGTGACCTCGTTCGTGAGCAGCAGCGAACTGCCGGCCGCCTGGACCAGCCAGATCAGGCTGCGCAAGTACGCGGGGAAGCGCTCCCATTCGCGGGTGGCGAGGATGAGCTCGGCGAGACTGTCCACGACGACCCTGCGTACCGACCGGCCGGTCACGCGGGTCCGGATGGCATCGGCCATGACGTCCATGTCGAGGTCGCCCGGGGGAATGTAGGAGATGTCAAGCTGCCCGGAGGACAGTGCCGCAGCAATGTCCCAGCCGAACATGGAAGCCATCTCGGTGAGATGATCGGGGCTGTCCTGGAGCGTCACGAACAGGCCGTCCTCACCATTTTCGAGTGCCTGGATGAGCCATTGCACCGCGAAAGTGGTCTTGCCCACGCCGGCTGGTCCCATCACGAGCGCGGAATCACCCTGCATCATGCCCCCGGCCATGACCCCATCCAGCCCGGGGATGCCGCTGCGGACCCGCTCGGAGGGCCGCGCCGCCGCGGCCAGGGTGAGCGTTTCGATGCGCGGGAAGACCCGGATGCCGTCCGGGCCGATACGGAAGGTCTGCCGGCCGGCCACGCTGCGCGCGCCGCGGGTCTTGACCACCTGCAGGGACCGCCGGCCCACCGGCTCGCGGATCTCATGCACCAGCTGCACGATGGTATCAGCCAGGGAGAATTCGACGTTGTTGGATAGTTCCTCGGGCGTATACTCGCCGACCAGCAGCAATACGGTGCCGGTGTGCGCGATCTTGCTGCTCAGGCCGTACAGAGCGGCGCGCAGCTCGGACTCTCCGGCGAAGTCCCGCAGCATCTTGGCGCTGTCGATCACCGCGATGGCCGGTTCCTCGTCCAGTATCTTGCGGACGATCTCCGACACGACCGCCGCCAGCGCGTCACGCCCCCCGGGCTGCAAGAAGGACCCCAGGTGAATGTGCTCGACCCGCGAGCCGAGGGACTCAGCGTCGAAGAACGCAAACGACTCAAGGTGCCCGACCAGCCGGGTGTATGGCTCGGACACGGTCGTGTAGTACACGGCCTTGTGCTGGGCTGTGGCGACGGAGAAGCAGATCTGGTGCGCCAGGACCGTCTTGCCGGTGCCCGGCGCCCCAGCCAGCACGACGGATCCGCCGCACTCCAGCCCGCCGCCGAGCACCATATCCAGGCCTGCGACCCCGGTCGCAATCCGATTCAGCATGGCCTGCCCCCACAATCCAGCAACGTCTCTGCCGCCTCCAGCACGTCGCGGAACTGTCCCGTCTTGTGCACCGTGGCGTCGGCGCCCTCGGCGAGCTCGCTGTGAAAACTCGATACAAGAACCAGGACTGCCGCCGTGACTGGCTCGGCACGCAGCCGCCGGATCAGCTCGGCCCCATCCATCACCGGCATCATCAGGTCCGTCACCACCAGGTCAGGACCGAATTCGCGAACCACCCGCAAGGCCTCGGCGCCATCGCTGGCATCGCGCACCTCATGCCCGGCCCGCTCAAACGCTCTCCGGAGCAGAAACCGTTCATCCGGCTCGTCATCGACCAGCAGGACCTTAGCCACCTGGCCGCCCGGGCTTTTGGATACTCACAGTGCTGACTATATAACTTTCCGTTAGAAGGCCAGGCAGGCGGTTGCCGGGTGCGGCCCGGGACCCGGCACGGGTCATCACCGGCGGGCAGGCAGAAAGCACCCGTCCGGGCCTGGGCAGCTGGACCGCTGGCAGGTTCCGCCACGAGTTTGCCGCCATCACCCGGCCGCCGGGCTGGGGGAGCAGTGGGCGCCAGGGAAGCTGCGGCACTCGTTCGTGTCATCCTCAGCGCGCACGGCGTCCGGATCGGGGACTTCAGCGACCTGATGGGCCACACCGGCACATCGGTCACCGGGCCCGGCTACCGGCACGAGATAAGGCCCGCGCTCGCCGCCGGTGCCACGCCATGAACAAGATCCTCAGCAGGAAGCGGCTCCGATCCGGCCTGGCCTGATGCCCAGCAACACCAACCGGGGCGGCTACCGGCCGGGCTCCTGAAGACCGAAAAGGCGCCCCGGGGCCAAGATCCGGGCGCGTTCCGGCCATCCTGGCCAAACGTGCAGGTCACAGGCTTACGAGGGCCCGAATTGAACCGGTCCTCATAGCATTGAACCGGTCCTCACAGCAAGGCGGCATGGCAAGCGTGGCACCGGCCGGCGCATGCGCCCGGCGGTCGGGGACCCGGTCGGCGGCCTGCCCGCCATCGCGGGCAGGCAGAGCCGATCAATGGCCCGTGCCCGATCCGTGCCGACGCAGTGTCAGGGTGCTTGCGGTGCTGGCTGACCAGGTTGTTCGGGGAGGGTGAAGGAGAACGTGGCACCGTGGTCGACGGTGGCCTCGGCCCAGATGCGGCCGCCGTGGCGTTCCACTATCCGGCGGACGCTGGCCAGGCCGAGGCCCGTGCCAGGGAACTCGGCGCCGTGCAGCCGCTGGAACGGCTGGAACAGCTTGTCGGTGTAGGCCGGGTCGAAGCCGGCGCCGTTGTCGGCCACGAAGTAGGTGACGGGATCGCCCGGAGCGGCAGTGGCGCCGAACTCGATCACCGGCTCGGGCTGGCGCGCGGTGTACTTCCACGCGTTGCCGAGCAAGTTGTCCAGCACGGTGCGGATGAGGTGCGGGTCGACTGAGCCGGTGATACCGTCCGCGATGCGGAACGTGACGTGGCGGTCCGGGTCGGCCGCCTGGAGTTGCTGGGCGGACTCGCGGGCCATGGCGCTGAGATCGACCGCGACGCGGTGCAGTTCGGCGCGGCCCAGGCGCGACCAGTCAAGGAGGTCGTCCAGGAGGGCGCGCATTTTCTGGCTGGCCTGGTGGATGTGGCTGAGCAACTCACCGGCGGTGTCGTCCAGGCGGTCCCCGTAGTCATCGGCAAGGGCCCGGCTGAAGCCGTCCATGGCCCGCAGCGGGGCGCGCAGGTCGTGGGAGATGTAGTGCGTGAACGAGACCAGTTCCTCGTTGGCGGCCTGGGTCTGGCGAAGCTGGTCGGCGAGCTGGGCCTGCATCCGCTCGCGCTCGGAGACGTCCCGCAACACGACGCACGTCACCTGCTCGCCGGACAGGTCGGTGAAAATGACCGAGGTGAACTCCGCGGGAAACGTGGTTCCGTCGCGGCGCCGCCAGGACAGAATGCCCCGGAGCTTTCCGGTGGCGGCCCGCTCAGCTTCCATGACGGCGGTGCGTTCCCGGTCATCCGGGTCGGATATGCCCCGGCGGCCCAGGGTGCACAGTTCGTCCTCCGTGTAGCCGAACAACGCGCAGGCCGCGGGGTTGGCGGCGAATATCCGCCCGTCCGGCGCGGTGAAGAACACCGCATCCATGGAGTGCCCGAACAGCGTCTGGTAGGCCTCGGCGCGGACCTTCGCCGTGATGTCCTGGACCACTGCCTCCGCTCCGCTCACCGCGCCATCCGGGTCCAGGACCGGGGATACCGACACCGAGACATGCAGCACGGTGCCGTCCTTGCGGACCCGCCGGGTCTCGAAGGGCCCGACCCGCTCCCCGCGCGCCAGGCGCTCCAGGATGCGGGTCAGCTCCCAGGCCCGGTCCGCCGGGATCAGCGCGCTGATGTTGCGCCCGATCATCTCCTCCGCCGTGTAGCCGTACATTGCCGTCGCCCCGGCATTCCAGGATGTGATCACCCCATCGAGGGTCTTGCCGATGATCGAGTCATCCGATGACGTCAGGATCGCCGTCAGCCGCGCGGCGACCTCGGCCGATCGCACTTCGCCGGAGAGGTCGTGCGTCACCGAGGCCATGCCCACGATCGACCCGCCGACCTGGATGGGGGTGATCGATACCGAGACGTCCAGCACGGTCCCGTCCTTGCGCCGCCGTCGGGTCCGCAGCCGGTGGACCGGCTCGCGGCGGTGCAGCCGTGCCACGATCGACGCCCGCTCGGCTGTGCGCTCCGCCGGGATCAGCCGGGTGATGCTTTCCCCGATCATCTCGTGCGGCGGGTAGCCGTACATCGCCGTCGCTCCGGCGTTCCAGGACCTGACTATCCCCTGCGGCGTCAACTCGATGATCGCGTCCTCCGACAGCTCCACGATCGCCGCCAGGCGCAAGGTGGCTTCGCCCTCAGCCGCGGCGGATGGCCTCGCAGGCTCGTTCTCCATTCCCCCGCGCAACTCCTTCGGACTTGTGTCTACAATTGGTGAGATATATATTACTCTACGTGATCGCAGATCGCCGCCCGACTTGGCGGTAACCGTGCCCGGCGAGATAAGCCGGGACCGCCCTGGACCAGCCGGAGCTCAGGGCAGCCGGGACCAGCCTCTTCCCGCGGCTTTCCAGCCGCTGCCAGCGCACCGCCTGGGCCAGGTGACAGGCCATGAGACTGTCGGAGTACACCGTCATGTTCGTGCTGGTCGTGACCATGGGAGTTGGCGTGCCCGGCGCGGGCGATGCCTCGCTGCTCGCGGCCGGCACGCTGGCCGGGGAAGGCCGGCTCGACGTGTGGGTCGTGTTCGTGACCGCCATGGTGGCGTGGATGCTGGGCTCGGTCGCCGGGTATGCGATCGGCGTCCGTCAGGGGCGCTGGCTGCTGGAGCGTCCCGGCTGGCTGGCGCGATCGCGGGGGAACCTGCTGGCCCGGGGGGACCGCCTGTTCGGACGGTACAGTTTCCTGGCTGCGGTCACCGTGCCGGCGTTCGTGTCCGGGATCTTCCGGGTACGGTTGCCCCTGTTCATGGCGGCAGCGCTGGTGGCCGGTGTGTTCTGGATCGGCATCTATGTGGTCGTGTCGTACTTCCTCGGCGCCAGGATCGCCCAGGCCGTCGGAGACGCGGGCACAACCGTGGTGGCCGGCGTGGTCGTCATCGTCGCGATCGGCCTCGCCGTCCGGGCGGGCCTGGCGAGATGGCGCAGTGCCCGGTCTGCGTGATGAGTCCCGCGCCGTCTGCATCCGGAGACCGGGTCTTGCCCAGCCGCGACAGGGAATTTGCTTGCCCAGGCCCGTGCCGCCGCCGTGGCGGACGGGTATATGCAGGTCAGGGGGGATGAGCATGTGCACGCGGGTGCTGTGGAACGACAACAAGGTCGCGGTCGTGGCGAGCCGGACGGTGGACTGGCCCGATCCGACCGACCCGGTTCTGACCGTGTTCCCGCGCGGCAGCCGCCATGACGGCGGCGTGACCGGCGGGGAAAGGGTCGTGACGGGCAACGCGCTGAACTGGGCGTCGGCTCACGGCACCCTGGTGACCACGTTCTACGGCGCCGGCACCATCGACGGCATCAACGACGCCGGGCTGGCCGCGCACCTGCTCTACCTCGAGCAGACCGACTTCGGCCCCCGCGACCCGCACCTGCCGGGCCTGCACGCCGGGCTGTGGGCGCAGTACGCGCTGGACCAGGCCGCCACCGTCAGCGAGGCCCTGGCCCTGCTCGCGGACGTCCAGCTGGTCATGATGGAAGCCCGCGGCACCAAGGCCACCGTGCACCTGGCCCTCGAGGACGCCACTGGCGACTCAGCGATCATCGAGCACCTGGACGGCAAGCCGGTCATCCACCACGGATCCCAGTACCGGATCATGACCAACGACCCGTCCTACGACGAGCAGCTGAGGCTGCTGGCCGGGCTGGACTTCTCCCATCCCTCCGACGACATGCCGCTGCCTGGCAACGTCAACCCGCGCGACCGCTTCCAGCGCGCCAGTTATTTTTCCGCCCTGCTTCCCGCGCCGCGAGACGAACGCGAGGCCGCGGCCGGGGTCATGGCGATCGCCCGCAACGTGTCGGTGCCGTTCGGCGCTCCTTATAGCGACTTCGGCATCTACGACACCGAGTACCGCACCGTGTGCGACCTGACCAGCCGGTGCTACTACTTCGAGTTCACCACCGCCCCCAACGTCATCTGGACCGAGCTGGACAAGCTCGACCTGGGGCCAGGAGCGCCCGTCATGACGCTGGACCCCGACAACATCGACCTGGCCGGCGAGGTCTCGGGCGCCTTCCGGCCTGGCCGCGCACCCTACTGAGCGCGCTAGCTCTGGCCGGGCCGATCGTCCCGGGCTGGGCACTACGCGCTAACTCTCGCCCCGCGATCGCCTTGGCCGCCCGCTGGCCGCTGCGCACTGCGCCTTCCATGTAGCCCCAGTACTCGTCGGTGTGCTCGCCGGCCAGGTGGATGGGCCCGACGGGGGTGCGCAGCGCGGACCAGAAGCGGGTGACCTGGCCGGGGGCGAACGCGCAGTAGGTGCCTCCGGTATAGCGCTCGTTGGCCCAGGCGATGGTGAAAGCGTGGATCAGCAGCGGCCGCGAGCCGGGATAGATGCGGTCGAGCTGCCCGGCGGCCGCTGAGATCCGCCCGCCGGGCGGCAGCGCCGTATACCGGGCCCCGGGGGCGCCCATGGTGTAGGCGATCAGGATCCCCGGCCGCCCGGGCTGGGCGTTGGTCGCTTCCCAGGTGGTCGAGACCGGCAGGTCTGTCTCGGTGTCGCCGTCGAAGCCCTGGCCGGTCCAGAACCGCCGGCGGTACTGCAGCAGCGTCTTGGTGCCGATCCCGTACTGCAGCCCGGCGATCGTCGCGGCCAGCGGAGCGGGCAGGGCGGGCCGGAACTTGACCGCGCGCAGCGGGGGCAGCGGCGCGGCCAGCACGCAGTGCCCGGCGGTCACCGTCTCGCCGGCCACGCCCACGCGCACCGTGTCGTGGCTCCATTCGATCGAGGTGACCGGCGCGCTGAGCTGGACCCGGCTGCCCAGCGCGGCGGCCAGTCCCCGCGGCACCTGGTCGTTGCCGCCGTGCACCCGGTACGCCTCGTAATCGGATTCCGGCAGGCTGGGTCCCACCGACTCGGCCTGGGCCACCGCCAGCAGCGACAGCCTGCCGGGCTCCACCGTGTAGTCGTCACGGATCGTGTCGTGGCCGACCAGCTCCCGCGCCCGGGAGTCCAGGTGCAGGGAGTCAATCTGCGACCCCACCGAGCGGTGGTCCAGTGCCGCTCCGCCTGGCACCGGGTCGGCGGGATCCAATGGGTTTGACAGCGCCGCGATGCGAGTGTTGTAGCGGTGCACGCCGCGCTGGGCGGCGGGGGTGGCGTACTGGTTCTGGCTCATCCGCCGGCCCCCGATGTAGACCGCCCCCGGCTGGTCGCTGCCCGAAGTGCGCATGTCGTCCAGCCGGAGCCCCAGGAGCCGGACGTAGCCCAGCAGGGCGGTGTGATCGGTATCGATGTACTCCCCGCCGGCCTCGGCGATCTGCCCGTCCCGGAACCCGCGGATGGTGTGGACGCGGCCGCCCACCCGGTCCCGCGCCTCCAGCACCAGCACGTCCCAGCCCGCCCGGTGCAGCTCATAGCCTGCCACCAGCCCGGCCAGCCCCGCGCCGATCACCACCACTCGCACCCGCCGCGACACGGCCCGGGCACACCCGGCCAGCCCCCCGGCAGACAAGCCGGCCACCACCCCCGCACCAGCGCCCAGCAGCCTCCGGCGTGTCAGGCCCCCCGCGGCTCCCGCGCTCCCCACCCGCCCCAGCATACGCGCTGACCTGCGCCTTCTTGAATCGCAGACGGGCTGCGCCGGGTACCGCGGGCCCACGACGGCGCTGGCGGTCCCACGCCGGAAGCAGCCGGTATCTCACCATGGCGTGCGCTGGGCGGACCCAGTGCCGTGGCACTGGCCGCTGCCTAGCGCTGCTCTCGGCGCGCTTTGGGCGGTAGCCGATCGCAGCGCTGAGCAGGTTGTGAGGCTGCTCCGCTGCACCGCGCTGGGCACGATGCTGTCCGGGCTCCGGCCTCCGGATCGGGGTCAATGACCGCGTCCGCGTGCGGAAGGAGCGCTGGCTGGCTCAGGCCGGTGTCGCCGCGGCGGACTGCCGGTGGCGGTACGGCCTTGGCGAACGGCGGAGCCGGAAGGCGAGCGCCGTGAGCAGCATGCCATAGCACAGCAGCCAGGCACCGAGCAGGGTGAGCAGCACGACCAGCGACATGCCGGTCCAGGCCACCATGATGACGCCGACCACTAGGCTGAACGCCCCGGCCAGCGCCCGCAGGCCGCGGCCGGGCGTGCCGCTCGGGGTACTCCGGGCCACAGCGAGGTCGGTGATGCCGTGGACGATCCAGAGCACGCCGACGAGCAGTGCGAGGACCAGCACGGTAACCGCCTGATCGGCCAGGCAGTACACGCCGACGACGACGGCCAGCAGGCCGATTACCCCGTTGGCGACCCGCCTGCCAGCGGTGTCCTCGCTCCGCGAGCGGAAGGCCTCGAATAGCCGCAGCCCCCCTGACACGATCAGAGCGGCGCCGACCAGGATCGCGAGTACGGGCCAGCGTCTCCTTCGGCCAGGCCAGCACCACAATGCCCAGGGCCGACATGCCGAGCCCGGCGACCATCAGCGCAAGCCAGCCGTGGCGGGCCGGCTGCCCGGCACCCCGGTCGTCCAGCCTGTTCATGCCGGGCTGCCCGATGTCCCGCAGCGGTGCGGCCTGCCTGGCACGCTGCTGCGGTACCGGCGGTCATCCAGCCCAGGGCCCGCCGGGGATCCCTGCTCCCCCGCGCCAGTAGGTGTCTTGCGCATGTAATACCTCCAGCCAGCACTGCGCAGGGGCATCGCTGACCGCCCCTTTTCCGCAGCATCAGTGACCGGCATGCGACTACTCTTAGTAATCAGCTGTCACATATTGTCTGGGCCATGTTGCCGTCGTCCCGGGCCGCGCTACCCGGGCTCGAATCGTATGGTGACTTTTCGTAAGTTTATAGATACATAGTGTAGCAGCAGTCGAAAATCTTCCGGGAGCAAGGGGCCTGGCCCACCGAACTCGTCCAGCAAGACGGTCCGTGGATGAAGCCCAGCCGCCGGAGGCGGGTTCGGCGTCTATGACGAGTGGGGCCGGTTGCGGGAGGTCTACGTCGGGCGGGCCGACACGCTCCGCACCCCGCACTGGGACGAGGTGTAACGGGCGGCGACCGCACCTCTGCAGGAAGTCATTCGGTCCCGCTCTGGCCAGATGCTGCGCGAGGTGATGCCGGAGTTCGCCTGGGTCATCGGCCGCAACTACATCGAGTGGGACTGTAGTCCAGTGCCTCCGGGACCAGCCACCGTGCGTCACTGACGATCAGCGACGGTCTCACAGTCACTGACGAACACGCTCTGAACTGGTCCGCAGCAGCCCAGACGATCGTGGCCACAGCCTTCCGAGCTGGTGCACGGCCGGGCCGTCAATGCCTCCGGCGGGGGCACTGCGGCTCCGGGATGCTCGGCAACGCGGCCAGCTCGCCGCACGCGTGTAGTGGCTGGGGTGGGAGCTGATCATCCCGTCTGCCCTCGCCCCGGGAGAGCCCCACAGGCCACGATTCGCGGCTCCAGATCGTTCGTCCGCGGGCCGCTCCATCTTGACCCGCGAATCCTCGCCCGCTCCCCAGCAGGCGGGTCAACGGCACACGGGATGATGAGCAGGTGCGGCGTGCGTGGGAGCGCACTAAGGGCAAGAGCGGGATCTCACGGCCGCCTCACCCGGCGCTAGCTCAGGGCTCTCACGATCGGTCGTTCATGCTGCCGAGCTGGGCGCTGGTTGGATGACTACCCGCTGAGAGCTCGACCGGGAAGGTGGTGCGGGCAATCGCAGAGGTGTAAGGCGCGACATCGGCGCTGCGCCATAGCGGTTATGGCAGTAGCGTCAGCGAGTTCACCTGGCTCAGCCGCACAACGGTGAAGTGCCGCCGGTCCAGGGTGGCCACGTCCGTCAGCCTGAGCCGCTCCGCGACTGCGATCACGGAAGCGTCCGTAGTGCCTAGCGGGAGATCGCCGTACGTCTCGACCAGTTCGGCCATCCGGGCGTAGTCCGCGGCGGTCAGATTCACGGCTGCGAAAACGCCCTCCGCGAGGGAGCGGAGGAAGAGCGACTCGACGCGTGCTCCCGCTTCGCGGGCAAGGAGGTAGCCGACCTCTGCGGTAACCGTGGCCGGAACCAGCAAGTCCCTGCCTGCCGCGTGCATGTCGTTGAACAGCCGTACGCATGCGGCGTGGTCGGCGTCGTTCGACAGTGCAGCGGCCACCAGTGGGCCGGTATCGCAGACGATCACGCGTGCCGGCCGAAGCCGTCTTCGAGCAGTTCTTCGGATCGGGCGGCTACGTCAGGGGTCCGGCCCGTACCGGCCGCGAACCATGCTGGAGGCCATGTCCGGTCGTTGACGGCACGTAGATGGCGGCGCACGTCATCGAGGACTGCCGGGACCTCTTCCTCCGGTAGCTCTTCGACCAGGCGGAGCAACTCCTCACGCTGCGCGCTCATGGGCTTATTGTACGCGGACCGTCGCAGGCCGGTAGGTGGCGCGCTGGCTCCGTCGGTACTAAGTGACAGTGTAGGCCAATCTTGGCAGTGATGAGAAATGTGTGTCAGGCCGAACTCTGCTGAAACGTTGTGAATTCCCGTGGGATCCCTTCGATTGCATGTTCCGAGAGTCGGAGAAAGCATGGCCGGGGGGCAGTTGCGAACCGCCGGCAGCTTCGAAAGAAGCAAGATATTCACTGTCGGCACGCTAAGTGGGGAACGGGCGCCGTCCCGGTGCTCATAATGGCTGCCAAGCCAACAGGGGAAAGAACTTAATAAATGGCATCGAATAGCAGTGGGGGATTTCGCCGGACAGCTGATGGCAAGGCGCGGGCGTTGGCGGCCGGGGATCGTGTGGAGGTGCCGTGGGGCGGGCGGCGAAGGATGGCGGCAAGGTCGCGACGGCGGTCCCGGCAGCTGGTCCGGCGGGCGCGCAGCGTGCGGTTTGTGCTTACCGGGCAGGAGTACGGCGAAGTCGGCTGGGCTCGTGCGGCGGATCGGGGTCAACCTGAGCCAGGCGGTGGCGAACCTGAACGCCACCGGGCAGGGGCCGGGGGACTTGCTGCCGTACGCAGCGGAGAGCGTGCGGTGGGCGGATCGGATCGGCTCGACGCGGCAGCGGAGGCGCTGCACAGGCGCGCTTCCGCGAGCTTCACCAGTACTGGCAGGCGCGGCGGCAACCGGCGGCCTTGCTCGGTACCTTTCAGCCACGACACGGACATGCCCACCAGCCCGGCGAGCACCGGCCGGACAGGCCCTTGCGCTCGCGCAGGATCTGGATGCGCTCACCAGTCCGCCAGCCGCGAGATCATCGAGCATGCCTCACCCCACAGGGGTCGATCCGCTGCCAATCACCAAGGGTATGCGCCCGGCCACATCCGCCACCGGAAGTGGCTGATAGGCCCTTGCCGGACGGTGACACTGATCACTCTTTTTGAACACCGAATGCCGCGAAAATGCCGCCAGACCCTGCAGTCAAACTGCGGTCAAACGATCTGTGAGGCCGTCTCACCGATCCGGTGAAACGGCCTCTGACCTGCAACGTTGGTCGGGACGGCCGGATTTGAACCGGCGACCCCTTGACCCAATGCCACTTAGCCAGAGTTGATAATGCTGCTGTGGGCAGATTGACCAGGACGATGACGGGCGGGCCGGTGTGGCGGGTGCCCTTGTCGCCGGGCTTCTTGACTGGGTAGGAGTTGTGCCGGGCCCGCTTGACCACGCGAGGGTAGGTGCGCTCCCGGCGTGGCGGGTTGAGGCTGGCCTCGCGGGTGATGTCGGCCATGATCGCGGTACAGGCCTGGCCGGGTGGCTCAGGGGGGAAAGGCCGCCGGGGCGATGGCCCGGCGGACGATGCGGACGGTGGGGGTGAATTTGACCCGGTCGGGGTCGATGTCTGCCTCGGTGGCGGCCTGGCAGATCAGGGCGGATATCGCGTGGTGGGTGAGGAGGTAGCCGTAGATCTCCTGGCGGGCCATGTCCGGGCTCTTGGACCGCAGCACCTTCCCCGGGCCGCGCAGGGCGGTCTTGAGCTGCTTGTTCCCGGTTTCGTGTTCGTCGGGTAGCGGCGGCGCGTTGCCGCGCCGCCGCCCCCTAAGAACCGGCCATGCGGACTTTCTCCGCAACTCGGCTCAAGCAGGCCCTATGGCAGGGTGCTGGGCTTGCTGCCGCCGAGACGTTGGCGGCAGTGCGCGTGGATGAGGCGGTATGCGGCTTGCTCGCCCGGGGTGCCGAGGTCCATCACGGCGGAGATCGCTTCCTTGCGGATTGCTTTCCGGATGGTGGTGTGCCACTGCTCCCACTCGCGCTCGTCGTGCGGTTCGTGGCTGGCGTAGAGCAGCAGTCCCCGGCAGAGAGGGCACCGGCCGCGCTGGCGGCGCAGCAGGTGCCAGGTCGCGGGGCTGACCGGGGGCCGGATGCGCTCGCGGCGCTTGGCCCAGTATTCGGCCAGTTCAGGGTCATCGGGGGATGACCGCCCGGCGACCATGACGTGCCGGACGATTTTCGTCCAGGCGAACCTGCGGAGGTAGCGGCCGGTTCCCGGCTGCCGAACAGCCACTTGTCGTTCCTGGACGGGTTGAACATGCCGAAGTACCGGGCGGTGACCCAGTGCCGCGACTTGTTCGGGTGGGCGTGCCTGGCCCATTTCCAGGCCAGGTGCCACATGTGGGCGTCCAGCTTGCCGTAGGCGCGGCTGGACACCCCGATCCGGTAGTAGGCGGCCCAGCCGGTTATGACCGGATTGAGCCGTGCGATGACCGCGTCGGCGTTGGCCCCTCGCAGGGCTACTGCCTTGGCGGACAGCCTGTTCCGGATCTGCCGCATCGCATCCCTGCTCGGCTTGGTCAGCAGCTTGCCGCCGAACCGGCGGATCTCGAACCCCAGGAAGTTCACCCCCTGGTCCAGGTGGGTGATCTTCGTCTTGTCCTGGTTGAAAGCCAGGCCACGGGGTTCCAGCCATCCGGCGAGCCGCGCCTGGACCTGCTCGGCCTGCTGCCTGGAGTGGCAGAGAGCGATCACGTCGTCGGCGTAGCGGACCAGGATCGGGCAGCCGGGGACTACGTTGCCGTTCCGGTAGTACCGGGCCCCGGCGGCCTGTTCCATGCCGTGCAATGCCACGTTCATGAGCAGCGGGCTGACCACGCCGCCTTATGAACAGGGCCGGGTTATGCGCAGCGCTGGCCTGCCGGGCCGGGTTGCGGCCGGATAGGCGAGGGAGCACTGCGCATAACCCCGAGGATTCCGATCATGCAGCCCGGCAGGGTGCCGGGCCA
>Ga0335077_10004710_pt1 | contig 16640 bp, 11 predicted proteins | sample Lox_Sample_31_FD_207151 | JGI IMG/M metagenome (GOLD analysis project Ga0335077, IMG submission 207151) | Soil microbial communities from Loxahatchee National Wildlife Refuge, Florida, United States - Lox_Sample_3.1 | ecosystem: Environmental > Terrestrial > Soil > Wetlands | place: USA...
GCGGCAACTGCCTCATTGCCCGTTTTGCGGATCGTCTCCGGGCTGAGCGTCGATATCAAAATCCACTTCATCAATACAGGTCTGCTTCTTGGATCTTGATTCGGTGTGCCAATAACCTGTGTGTAACTCGACTTGGCTGAGTCTCTCCACTGCGAGGCAGCGCCATACGCCCTTGCTCTCTGAGAAAAATAACTCGATACTGTTACTTCTTCCTCCAAACTGATACAGAGGACGTTGCGTCGACCTTCCTTCCAGCCTCCCACATGCGGGCAAAGCAGATGCGCGATCTGCATAAGTATGCCGACCGGCGCGGCTGGACCATCGCCACGCAGATTCGTAAGGTTGGCTCCGGAGCGGTCAAGCGGCAAGCCCGTGAGCAGTTGCTGAATGCCGAGCGCCGGCGCGAGATCGATGTGGTGGTGGTGTGGCCGTTCCGTTACAGACCTCGCCACGCTTCAGGAACTGGAGCATCTCGGCGTCGGTTTCGTATCGCTCACGGAAGCGCTGGATCTGACCACCCCGGCGGTCGCACCATGGCCCCGCCCACCGCCTGATGACTTTCGGGACGCGGTCGACATCTTCGTCAACGGCCAGAAGGTGCTCCAGGGCGACGCCATCTACATCAGCCGCGACATCCAGTTCCCCGGCATGGTCAGCATGAGGGGCGCTATGGCTCCGCGCCTGAAGAAGGCGCGAATCGGTCGGCGTAAAAAGTCAAGGAGAATTACGGCGGCTGGGCCGCCGCTGCCGAGTTGGCCGACCCGGCCGCGCTCAGCGGGCCGGCGCTGGCGGCGGAGCGGCGCTGATGGGAGGCGACCTCGATCCCGGCCGGGCGAGCGCGTACATCTCCCATGCCATGGCCTTGTACAGGCCCGAGCGGTCGGCGCCCACGGTGTAGACGTCGAAATGGCTGCGCCCTTCGACGTAGCGGAAGTCGGTCCTGGCCCCGAGCCCTTTCATCGTCGCTTCCAGCAGGTGCGCCGCACCGTCGAGATAGAAGGTGTCGGCCGAGCCGACGGTCACGTGGATCTTGCCGTCGAGATCACGCCTCAACTCCGGCCAGTGGCGGCGGAGGCGCTCGGCCACGTCGTAGTGCTCCTTCCAATAGGCGATCACGGTCGAGTCCACCGCGCCTGTCGTGCGGTCGAACATAGGGACCGGGAGCCCGCCGGCGCCGCGTGGGGAGAAGACCCACTCGAACGAGGCCATCTGGCCGCCATACTCCCCGACCACGACTTCCCGGCGCGTGAAGTCCTCGACGGCGACCAGCATCTCGCCCTTGTCGCGCGCCAGCGGCCAAGGCGTCCCATCGGGCTTGCGATAGACGTTGGCATTGGGGGCGTAGAGGTTGATGCCCAAGAAGTCGTGGAAATCGCTGGGGTCGGGCGAGGTGGGCCAAGCGCCGCCGAACAGTTTGGGATAGGTCACCTGCAGCCAGAGCACCGCCCAGCCGCCGGAGGAGTGTCCGGTCAGCAGGCGGCCCGAGGGCTTGGCGTCCATGCGGTATTGGCGTTCCAGGTCGGGGATCAGCTCGGCCGTCAGCGCCTGGCCCCACGGCCCATTGTTGACGCTGTTGACGAACTCGCTCGTGCCGGTGGGGCTCGACTGGTCGAGCCCCACCCAGATCATCGGCGGCGCCTTGCCCGTCTTCATCTCATCCCACCGCGCGACCGCGACGTCGTGGAGGGAGCGCAACGAGCCGCCGAAGCCCTGGGTGTAGTAGACCGTCGGATAGCGCTGGCCGGGATGGGCCGCATAGTCCGGCGGGGTCACCACCCAGCCGCGCAGGGCGGCCGGCCGGCCCCAGAAGCGGCTGAGCGCCGAGCTGGTGAAGTCGATCGGCTGGATGTCGGCCTTGGCCGCCGCATAGACCTCCTTGAGCGCGGCCGGCACGTTGGACAGGGGCTGGAGGGGATCCGCTTCAGGGATGACGGTCGCAAGCGTCAGAAGCTGGGATGCGTCGCCGGGCAGGTCCATCTCCACGACTCCGCTCACGAGATCGCCAGGGCCGCGTCCAGTGTAATTGTAGCTGTGGTCGCGATCGAGCACCGCCTGCACGGCGTAGCGGCCGGGCTTGAGCTGCGAGAAAGGTGTGGGGAAGGCCGTGACGTCCGCGTCGAGCTCGACCGTGGCGCCGGGTTCGATGTGCGCCACCTCCTGGGCTGCGATGGCGGTCGCGTGGGTATCGATCTGGTCCATGTTGACCGCAGCGACGGGCCTCTTGTCGGCGGGTCCGAGCGGCTTGGCGAAGACCAGCAGCCGGCCGGAGACCGACGTCGCCGAGGCTTGGCCCAAGCTCACATGAAACACCACCTGCGCGGGCAGGGCCGTCGTGGCGAAGACGGTCGCCGCGACGGCCAGCACGTTGTGCGCGCGCCGCCAAGGATGAGCGCCGGTCGAACGGATGGCGAGCTTCATGATCTTCCTCCAGAGTCTCCGGGGGCGGGTTTATCGCCTGGCGCGCGCCCTACAAATGAAACATCAGTACTAGAAAACATCAGTAATTCTAGGATAGCTTGGTAGGCCGCATCCCTCAGCACAGGGGAAGGCGTACCCCGGCGTCACCGCAAAGTATGAGATGTCGGGATAGAAATTTCAATCGGGTGTGGCTGCTTCGGTTCCGCTACAAAAACCGCGGACGTATCATGGAACCGCACGACTACGGGATCCACCAGCGTTCTGGTCAAGCTCTTCGGGTACCAAGTGGCCGGATCGAGCAGCCAGAAGCTGCACAACTGGCGATGGACCGAGAAAGATTCAATCTCGGATCTCCAACTGCTGGACCAGCGGCCGGGGCCCGCGCGGGCGGGATCAGGGGCAAGGTGAGGCTACTTGTTCAGTCGGTAGGTGCGCTGGCCTCCTTCCGGCTTGAAACTCTCGATCGTGTAGCCAGCCTTCTTCAGCACGCCGGCCATGAAGCCGCGGACCGTGTGCTTCTGCCAACCCGTGTTCTCCACGATCTCGGTAATCGTGGCGCCGTTCTTGCGCCGGAGCATAGCAATGACCTGTGCCATCTTGCTGCCTTCGCGGGGCGCGCCAGCTTCCTGGGCCTTGGCGGCCTTCTTCCCCTTGCCCTTGGGCGTCGGCTTGGCCGGGATGGTCTTTTTGGTGGCCCTGCCCTTCGGCGGCGCGCCACCGCAGCATCGAAGAATGGGCCCGCGCGATCCACGTGGCGCCCAACACGCTAATGCGGTGGCTGAAAGAGCTGGTGTTCGCAGCGGCCTATCGCGAAGCACGCGCCGTGTGGGAACTCGCCCGATCATCAAGGCCCGGAATGCTATCCGGTTGACGATCCGCTTCCGCCAGGTCCACGCATCGCCGGGGGATCTCTTCCTCCAGTTCGCAGATCTGGCCTGAGTTCGAGCGTCGCCGCCCGGGATTGCGGGCTGCTAAGCTCGCGCGCGTATTTGATCGCGCCCGGCGCGCTGTATTTCTCCAGATAGGCGCGATCGATCGCGTCCAGAAGGCGCTTGTCCCTCGTTCGCACGAGCTCGACCGGGAGGTCGCGATCGCCAACGCGGATCGCGCCGTGCGGCTCCGCAAGAAACGTACGGTACCAGCCGTCGGGTTTAACGCTCCAGGAACGGACAAAGACGCGCTCCCTGACCACGACAACCCAGATGCCGATGAAGCGGTGATCGCCGGCGCCTGCGCGGATGCGCAGCCCCTTGCCCTCGCACAGCTTGGCCACGATATCGGCCGGGAAACGTTTCGGCGATTTCGATCTTGCACCTGCCGCCATCGACGGCATTTTACCGCGCTAGCCGCGCCGCGTATCGACGCCGTCAGCAAATTCAAGACTTACGCGGCGATCCTTTCTGCTGGCCTTACAAACGCCGCGACAGCAGGTAGAAAGTTAGGGGACGCGTTCCCTGCTCCAGGATCTGGAAGCCCGCTTGCCGGACGTGTGTGGTCCACCAAGTGGCCCCGCGCGGGCCGCCATTGCTGAGCAGCGGGCCGAACGCAAACTTCGCCCATTTCTCGTTGGCTATGATCATCAACAGCAGCTCTCCGCCGGGCTTCAGCACGCGGGCGGCTTCGGCGAGCGCCTGGTCGGTGCCCTGGCGATTCAGGTGATCGATCGCATAGGCGCTCACAACCGCATCGAAAGCGGCCGGCTCAAAAGGCAGCTTTCGCATATCGGCGGTCGCGATGGTTGCGCGCTGATCGACACCGGCGGCCTTGAGGTTCGCGAGCAGCCGGTCCTGCGGCGTTTCGCCCCGTCCGAAATGCTGGTCGAATGACTGGCCGAAGAGATCCAGCGCGACCAGCGTCGCTTGTGGACGCGCTTCGAGCACCATGGATCGACGATCTGCCGGTCCCGGCCCCAGATCGAGCACGCGTCCGGCGCCGGCAGCCAGAAACGACTGCGTCGGCAATGTAGGCCGCCCCTTGACGTTGATGACGAAACGCTCGATCAGCAACGCGGCGCCCGACCAGAGAATGAGAGCGCCGACAAAGAGCATCGGTCCTCGCGACCATTTGCGCACGTAGCCAAACAACCCGATCGCTAGGCCGACGACGAGGATGGGCAGGTGGCCGTAGCTGAGCCACCACGGATAGCCATAGTCAATCGAGCCGATCGCCAATGCCAGCATCACTCATGATCTGGTCAGAAGCGCTGGGCTAGGCGCAAAGGTCGGGTCATGGGACGCTCGGCACACTCTCCAGAGAGCGAGCCTTGCCCGCCCCCACGGTGTCAAATGGCACGCGGAGTGTTAAGCTGGCGCAGGCCGAGTAGAATTCGCAGCATTCTTTAGCGCGGCGTGCCACGGACATGGAATTGCGGAAAGGTGGATTGGCAGCGCACGCCGAGATTGCTTTTGATTGTGTGATCGCACTGAATGAAGCGCACGTACGGCGGCTGAGCCGTGAGTTCCTTGCGTACTACCATCAGGATCGAACTCATCTCGGACTGGATTAAGGACACACCCTCCGAGAGACCGATCGAGGCGAAACCGGACAGGGCGGAATTGGAATCGCTGGCACGGGTCGGCGGCCTAACATCATCGGCGTGCCCAATCTCGTGAGAGGCCTGCGGATGAGGCAACCCCAAATTGACACGCACCCCAGGGCTGAAGCCCAAAACCTGAAGCAGCAGCCGTGATTTCCTCCAGCAGATCGGGGTAGGATGCGAATTCTTATTCATGAGATCGTCGCCAATGTCGACGAGCAGGCGCAGGAGGTAGTCCGGGGCCGGACCACCAGGGTCATGAACTACTGCGGCGATTGCGTGTGTGGAACGTAGATCCCGGCTTGCTGACGCGCCTCAAGTCCGAAATGTCGCGTGCTTCCAACGATGCCGACTATTTCGCGCCATACGGGGCGCCCGTTTTCCCAATCGAGGCACACGCGCTTGCCGATGGGATCTTCGTTCGGCCAGTAGATGCGGGCAGCCAAATCGCTCACGACAACCACTATCGCGAATCGGGGCGATCGTGCCGATCGAAGACCCTTCCGCGGAGGAGCGGAATGCCCATGGTCTCGAAATAGCCCATTGATACGCGGAGCCGGTTGGCCTGCGGACCGTCCTCGCCCGTCCTGGGCTGCGGACGGCCTTCAATGATAAGCCCCCCTGGTCGTTAATTCCGTTCAGGGGCATCGAATTGGAAGCGGCCGCGGCGTCGATGCCCGGGACCGCCTCGATGCGCCGCAACGCTTCTTCAAAGAAACTTGCTTGTTTCGCCGGGTCGGGATAGCGCGAGGCGGGAAGGTTCACGATGGCGGTAAGCACATTGGCGGCGCGGAAGCCTGGATCGACATTGACGATATGGGCGAAACTGCGAATCAGCAGGCCTGCTCCGGTCAGCAAGACGACGGCCAGCGCCATTTCCGGCGGAAAACCGAGGTTGGGAGGAAAGATATCGCGATCGGACCGATTCCGGCTGCATGTGGCGAGCTGGGTCAGTAACCCAATTCTGGCGATTCAATCGGTCAGGGCTCTCGGTCAAACCGTCCTCCCTCAGACCTCCGTTTTGAAGCACCCCAAACAGGGAAGTTTCAGGGGCAGTAGTATGGTGGTGGCCGCGACAGGCGTGGGATGGAACGTCGAGTGTGCCCATTGGTGTGCCCGTCGGCGCGCGGTTCCATGTAACTCGGGGTAACTCGGTTTCTTGAATTGAAGGGAGTTGGTGCCCCTGGGTTACCGGGGCTCGCCCTTAATTTGGGCTCATAACCCAAAGGTCGGTGGTTCAAATCCACCCCTGGTTTCCACCGTAGTGCGTGAAAGCACCGATCGCATCGCCTGGGGGACCTTTGCTCTTTTTGGCGTCCAACGCTGACGATTAGCGCAGATTACTTGGCCCAACTTCACCCAAATCATGCAGCGACTGCCAGAGCACCCGCATCAATCGCTCTAGGCAGAAGTGTTATGAAAACTACGTTCATTCTCGCGTTAACAGTTCATGGCAGATCCAAGGCGCTGTGAATGGCGCTTGTTCTGTCCTATCTGCTCATAGAAAACCATAGAAAACCTGCTTGACATCCGGAAGAGATCGTAGTAGTAGTATCTCCAGCACTCAGTCCACGTAGGCAAGTTCCTGTTTGCTGGTGGCGCTTGGTTGCGCCCCGGAAGGAGGGATTATGACCAGGGCCCGCTTTTGCGCAGCGTCTTTTGTCGTTTTAGCCGCTTGTCATAGCAGCATCTTCGGGCAGGCGAATACCGGAACCATTCTAGGCCGCGTCAACGATCCTACCGGCGCGCCTGTCCCCGGCGTCAAGGTGACCGTGGAGAGCCAACAAACTACTGTGACCAAGGAGTACACGACTGACGCTTCGGGAAACTATGTGATCAGTTACCTTCTACCCGGGACCTATGACGTACGCGCTGAGGTGGCGAGCTTCAAGCGCGCGGTGCGGTCCGGTATCACTGTGGAAGTGGATCAAAAAGCCGTCGTGAACTTTACGCTCGAGGTAGGCACGCTCAGTGAGAGCGTAGAAGTAAAAGCTGAGGCGCCACTGGTTCAAAGCCAATCGGTCGAACAGTCGCAGGTGATTAATCAGAAGCTCATGCAGGAATTGCCGCTGGACATTCGTGACTACGGCCAACTTGCCTCGCTACAGGCCGGGACTATCATTGCCACGGGTGGACTGGGCAACAGCTACGGCGGCGACAACCCGCAAGCCACGGGCGGCGCCGTGCACGTCAATGGGCTGGGTCAGGATGCCAATAATTGGCAGTTGGACGGCGTCAGCAATAACGAGTCTTTTTTCAGCATCATCTCCGTAAACCCGTCGCTCGACGCTATCCAGGAGTTCAAGGTCACAACCAATAACTATTCGGCCGAATACGGCCGCGCCGGCGGGGCCAATGTGCAGGCGCAGATCAAATCCGGAACGAACGCGTTCCACGGCGGGCTGTTCGAGTTTCTTCGAAATGACAAGCTCGACGCCAACGGTTTCTTCAACAATCTCAGCGGAACTCCGCGGACACCGTATAAGCAGAATCAGTTTGGCGGGTTTTTGGGCGGACCCATTATCAAGAACAAGACATTCTTTTTCGTGGATACCGAGCTGCTGAGAACGCGTGAATATGACACCGGGATTATTACCATTCCGACGCCACTCGAACGGCAGGGCATCTTTACGGAACCCGGGCAGCCTACCATATACGATCCACACTCCGGCCTGCCATTTCCGAATAACACCATTCCCGCTACCCAGCAGGATCCCGCAGCGGCCAAAATCATGGCGCTGTTCCCGGACCCGAACATAGCCGGCGCGGGCTTGGCCAACAATTACAACGGCATCAGCGACGTCGCGCACGACCGGCAGACGTTCGACGTACGCGTGGACCAGAATTTCAGCGAAAAGGACCAGTTTTTTGCGCGTTACAGCTACTTGCAAACCACGCTCGACACGCCGCCTTATTTGGGTGCCGCACTAAACGGAGCGCCCTTTGCGAACACCGCCTATACGCGAAATCAAAATGGCGTAGTCAGCGAGGTCCACACCTTCTCCCCCAGCACCATCAACGAACTGCGTGTAGGTATCAATCGCGTCCGCACCGATTGGGACGGCTACGGCGACAATCTGAATACGTCCAATGAGGTGGGCATCCCCGGTATTAACGATTTCTGCGGAATCTGTGGCGGTTTGCCGACAATCGCCATCTCGGGTATTACCGGGTTCGGCCATACGGCTTTCGCGCCTACCAGGCGGCACGACACGGTCTGGCAGTTCGTGGACAACGTTACGCTGGTTCGGAATAAGCACAACATCAAGGTCGGCGCCGATATCCAATTCATCAAAGCCAACCTGTACCAGACCGATAATTCGGTAGGCGAATTCGATTTCGACAAGAACCTGACCAGCAATCAGGGATCGGGCGGTTTGGGCCTCGCCAGCTTCCTGTCGGGATATTACAATTTTGCCGGCCGCGCTTCCATGCAGATCACTCCCTCGGCGCGCACCAAACAATTCTTCTTCTTCGGCCAGGACGACTACCGGGTGACTCCAAATCTCACCTTAAACCTGGGCCTCCGATACGAAATCTATACCGCGCCGACCGACCAGCATAACCGGATCTCGAATTTCGACCTGGCCACCGGCGACATCCTTCTGGGATGCATCGCCGTGAACTGCGCCGGCGGCGTGAATACCCAATACCACAACTTCAGCCCGCGGATTGGTGTGGCGTACAGCAGAGGCAAAACCACCATCCGCACCGGCGGGGGGATCACGTACTTTTCACCCGGCTTCGGCGGACAACTCGGGACGCTGAACGACAACTATCCGTGGGTGATCGGGCAAGGTTACACTCCGCCGAACCTTTTCACACCCGGCCCAACGCTGAGCGAGGGTCTCCCGGCGCCGGAGCCCGTCGAACAACGGCCGGGCGCTCCCACGGGGCACCTGATTCCCAAGGGTGGCGCATCAGGGGGCGGCTTTAGTTCCGTTTTCTGGTTCCCGGATAACCTGAAGATGACCCGTGTCTACCAGTGGAGCTTCGGGATTCAACGCGAAGTCATCCGCAACCTGCTGGTGGATGTCAACTACGTGGGCAACTCTCAGAATTTTCTTTTCCTCAACGTTCCGGGAAACGTACCGATGCCGGGGAGCGATCCAACGGGAAAACTGACATTACAGGAGCGCCGCCCATACTATTCGGTTTCGCCAGACCTGGCCGGTTTCACCTATCGCTTCAATGGCGGAAACGGCCACTACCACTCCATGCAGCTCAAGATCGAACGCCGTTTCTCCGGCGGGCTCCAGATTCTGGCGGCCTATACGGTCAGCAAGTCTATACAGAGCGGAACAAATTTCGTCAATCCGTTCGACTATATGGTGAAGAGCTTGGCATCCGACGACGTTCCGCAGCGCCTGGTAACGAGCTTCATCTACGAGTTGCCCGTGGGTAAAGGCAAACCCTTCGGCAACTCCTGGAACAAGGGGGTGGATGCGGTGTTGGGCGGATGGGAAGTGGCCGGGATCGTGAATTATCAGGAGGGTTTTCCATTCACGCCAAGCATCACCAGCCCACTCGACAACGGCCAGGGTGATCAGCCCAATCGCGTTTGCAACGGCAGTTTATCGAACCGGAACATCAACCGCTGGTTCGATACCAGTTGCTTCACCGCGCCCGCCGTGAACATGTACGGGAATAGCGGCTTCAACATTCTGCGCGGCCCCACGTTACGCAATTGGGATCTGACGATCGGCAAGACGTGGAACTTCACCGAAGTCCGACGGCTGCAATTCAGGACTGAGTTTCTGAACGCCTTCAACCAAACGGCGTTCGCGAATCCGAACGCGCAGGTGGACGTGGCCGGTGCGGGAACGATCACTGGCGTCGCCTCTAACACCGCGCCGCGCCGGATCCAGTTTGGGCTTAAGCTGTATTTTTGACGCTACTGAGGAACCTACGTCCGGCACTCTGCCTTGCTGCCTGGGGCTTGTGCCTGGGCCTGTTCGCCGGTGATCGATCGATCGCCGCCGATGGCGTACAAGCTCGACTGGCCGAGGCTTCCGCGAAAATCGGTACTCGCGATTTCCAGGCGGCCCAGGCTATACTCGCCCAGGTCATCACGGAAAATCCCAAGGTCCCCGAAGCGCATGACCTGATGGGCGTGTGCCAGGCGGAACTGGGTGCCCTCGATGCGGCTGCGGCTTCCTTCCGGCGCGCCATCGATCTGAAACCGGCGTATGACTCCGCTCAACTGAACCTGGCCGGAGTGCTACAAAAGCAGGGCAAGCAGGCCGAAGCGGAGGATCTGTTGCGGTCGGCCATCCGGGCGAAACCTGGCTTCACAGACGCGCGCATTGCCCTCGCGAAACTGCTGCTCGCGGATAAAAAGGAGGATGCCGCGCTCGAGCAGTTCGAGGCTGTAATCACGCGCCAGCCCGACCAGGTTTTCGCGCTCGGCAACGCCGGATTGATCTTCGCCAGGCGATCGGACTACGCAAAGGCGGTCGAGCGCCTGTCGCGCGCACACGCGCTTGACCCGAATAGCACCCCGCTCGCGCTGGCGCTGGCGGAGGCGCAGATCAGGTCAGGCCGGCAGGCGGACGCCGATCGCCTGATCTCGCAATTGCAGACTACGGGCCGTTTGACTAGCGATGCCGCGCGCGTCCTCGCCTCGGTATGCTTGCAGTCCGGGCAGCCGGACAAGGGCGCGGCCCTGGTCAAGTCAGATGACGCGCTCGCCGGCCATTACCGCGATGCTGCCATGCAGCGGGCGCAGGACGAGTTCCTGCATAACCGCTACCGGGCAACCGCAGCCGATCTGGAAGCCGTGAAAAGCTTCGGCCCGCAAGACTTCAGCTTCCATAAGCTTTTGGGAAACGCTTATTACCAGTTGGGCGATCCGCAAAAGGCTTCGGATGAATTCCAAAACGCGCTCCGCCTGGATCCCAAAAATGAGCAGGTGTACTTCAATCTCGGCATGCTGTACCTAAAATTCCACACGCCGGAATTGGCGCGTCTGGTATTCGAGCATGGATTGAAAGAGCTGCCTGCTTCCCCTCTGCTCTGGATGGGGATGGGGCTGACCGAACACCTCGCGGACCAGACCGATAAGGCGACCGCCGCCTTGAAGAAGGCCATTGAACTGGACCCGGCGTTTGCGGATGCTTATATCGTGCTCGGAGACGTGCTGGAGAGCGACAACAAGCTCGAAGACGCGCTCCCCGTTTTCCAGGCCGCCATTCAGAAGCAACCGGACCTGTACATCGGCTATTTCTATTACGGAAAAATTCTGCTGAAGATGAACGACAGCCGTCTGGACGAAGCCATTGCGGCGTTGGGCAAGGCTACCCGCTTGCGCCCGGAATTTGCGGAAGGCCACTTCGAACTCGGCCGGGCGCTCGAACGTGCGGACCAGACCGCCGAGGCAATCGCCGAATATGAAGCCAGCGTCCAGCGCGACCCGGACCTGGCCGAGGGCCAATACCATCTCGCCAAGCTCTACCGCAAGCAGGGTGATGCCGCGCGCGCGAATCTTGCCATGGCAGCATTCAAGAAGGCTCAGGCGGCGCAGGAGAGCGATGGCGTAATGAAGAAACTGGACTACCGGATTGGGAATCAATAAAGCCTACGGCTCGTTGTTCGTCGCAGCGCTCGTGACTGCGCCGTCGTTTGCCGCCGAAGATCCCGCGCGTTGCGCGAGCGAGATTGCCGCCTTAGCCCGTGCCGCACAAGATAAACCCGAGAGCGTCGATGCGCAAATGGCCCTGGGGGTAAAGCGCTTTCGCTGCGGGCAGCCGGCCGAGGCCTTGGAGTCGTTCCGGATCGTCATCCATCTTTCGCCCGCCAACAGCTCGGCATATTTCTATCTGGGGGTCAGTCTGCTCGCTCTGGACCGCGACGAAGAAGCCCGCAATGCGTTCAAGAGAATGGCGGCCCTCACGCCTCCTGACGAGGATCAACTGTATTTGTTGCTGCGCGGCTATTCGAAATTATCGTCGGAACTACTGGAGCGGCTCCACGATGTCGCACCGGGTTCGTACCGTTTGAAGCAGGCGGAAGGCGAGTACTTCGACGCGCAAAACCGGCCCGATCTGGCCTTGGAAAGATACAAGCTCGCGGTCGAGAAGCAGCCCGGCGTTGCTTCCACGCATTACGTTCTGGGGAGCGCGTATTGGGCGCGCCTGCGTTCGGACGAGGCCGCGGCCGAGTTCCGCGCCGCGATTAAACTGTCGCCCGAACACTATATGGCGCGCTACAAATTGGGGATGGCTTTACTTGAGCAGGACCATCCGACAGAGGCAAGCGCAGAGTTCCGCGCCGCACTGACCGTGCAACCCGGATTCGCGGACGCCCATTTCGGACTGGCAAAAGCGCTATTTCAGCAAGGCAAGCCGGCCGAGGCGTTGCCGCAGGTCGAACAAAGCATCGAAATTGACCCGGCCAAAGAACAGGCCCATTTTCTTCGCTACCAGGTTTTGAAGAAGCTGGGACGGGACGGCGATGCCGCCACAGAACTGGCCAAATTCAAGGAACTACGGAGCAGGTAGGTGCCCCACAGCACGCTTATGACGTGGCTTCGCAACCGGCGAGAGTTTCTCCAGTCCGCTGCCCTGGCAGCCGGCAGCGGCAGTCTCGCGCGCTTGGCCGCTGCGGACACCCCTCCCGCGGAGGTTTATCGCCTCCTGGGCTTCACCACCATGACGGGCGAAGACCCGCTGAAACTTTGGGCTCGCCTGAAAAACACGCGGGAGTGGCTCGCCGGCCCCCTTTCCCCCGATGCCTGGCCTGGTCAGGTCTTCATCGCGGACCATGCCGATATCTTCGCGTTTCGATTTCTCTCGCTTCCGGAGGCATGGCTGAAAGACGCGGGTGCCGGCAACCGCGCCGAGTTCTGCGCCAAACACTTTGCCGAGTGGTTTCGCGACTGGCCGAAATGGTGGAAGACAGTCGGTCCCAAAGCCTGGAATGATTCTTATGCGCGCCTGATCTGGCAAACGCCCGATGACGGGCCCGAAGTGACCTACGAATGGGCGCAAACAGAGCCCAACGAAATTGTTTGCCGCATAACAAACTCCCGCCCCGCGGGAATCGTGATCCAAGGCTATATCCCCTGGGATTCGCAACCGCCGCGCTTCTCCGCGCTGTATGCGGAATCGCCGGACCGCAAATTTCTTCACGGGCGCTCCTGGGTGCCGGGCACCCGCGACGGTCTGCGTTGGGTTCTCACCGCGAGCCAACCTGCCGCGGAGACTGCCGGCACCGGCGACGTCCGCTGGCATGGATACTATCGCGACGTTTCCAAGCTGTATCTATGCGCGAGGCAGGGCCAATCGTACAGCCCGCTCGAAATCGCGACAGCCGCCTGGCTCGAACCGGGCCGCATCGACACGTTGCTGGAACGGAATCGCGAGCGCTATCTGGCGGCGCGTCCGGCGGGCTCGGGCTGGCTCGCGGATGTCCCAGCGGCCATCAACGATCAACTGGAGTGGAGCGAAGTGTACACTCCCGAGCGCCGCCACCGCTACATCACCGTGAGCCGCGCCTGGAGTCAGACGAACAACTCGGCGCCCGATTTCCTCTGGGACAGCTTCTTCAGCGCGCTCTTGGTCTGCCAGGAGGATGAGCGGAAAAGCTTCGACCTCGTGCGAGACATCACTTCCTGGCAAAACGACCAGGGCATGTTCGTGCAGTACGGGCAATGGCCTTCGCATCCGGGGCGCACGATTTTCCCGGTCGCATGGGGTCACACGCAGTATCCCATCGGCTCGCTGGCGGTCGCCAAAATCTATCTGCGCCGCCCCAATCGCGCGTTCCTCAACGAAGTTTATCCGCGGCTGCTGAAGAATCACCGCTGGTGGTTCGCAGACCGCGGCGACGGCCAGCCCTGGCGCGACGGCAACCGCGATGGCTTACTGGAACTCGGTTCCAATTATCCGGAGGAGATCCCTTACGAAGATCGCCAGCAGGTAGCCTACTACGAGTCCTACGACGATAGCCCCGAATGGTGGCACGTGGCGCGCTACAACGAAAAGACCGGTACCATCGAGCAGGATACCGTCGAGCGCAACTGCCTGTATGCCTTGGACTGCTGGATCCTGGCCTGGATGGCAACCCAATTAGGCAGAACTCAAGACGCAGCGGCCCTCAAAGCCGAGCACAAGAAGCTAGCAGCTACCATCAACCGCCTCCTCTGGGACCCGGCCCGGCGCTGCTACTTCAATCGCCGCTGGGAGGAACTTGACGGTGACGTGTTCTTCCCCCAGATGGCCCCTGATATTTTTCTCTCGCTGCTGGGCAAAGTCGCCGATCCCGCGCGAGCAGAGGCTGTTCGAAAGATTTTCCACGACCCCAATAAGTTCGCGGGCGAGTGGATTCTGCCCACCATCAGCCGCGACGATCCTCAATATCCCAAGCAGGATTACTGGCGCGGCAAAGTCTGGGGCCCGGTCAATTGGCTGGTCTACCAGGGATTCAAGATTTACGATTGGGATCTGGAGGCGCGCCGGCTTGCCGAGTCCAGCGCCAAAATGTTCCTGAAGCCGTGGCGCGAAAACGGCGAGTGTCACGAAAATTTTCTGGCTACCACGGGCGCCGGCGCGAGCGATCCGCATTACACTTGGGGCGCTCTCATGGTGCTGATCGCCATCGAGGAACTCATCGACGCGAACCCCTGGCATGGCCTGCGCTTTGGCAATCTCGATCCTGTCGCGGAAGGCGCTATCGAGCGCTACCCGGTCGGTGGTGCACTTTACGACGTGATACTCTCGCCCTCCGGCCTGCAAGTGAAGCGCAACGGCAAAACGCTGTTTACCACCGACGTGCCGGTCGAGATCCGTAGAGTAGTGTTGGACGCGGGACGCATGACTGCCGAAGTGCGCGCTCCGCGAGCCGGAAAGATCTGGATCGGAATCGGCGGCCCTCGTGAGTTTCCCCAGGGTCTCAGCCGGATTGGCTGATATCACCGTTTGTAGCCCATTGCCTGCCGGTACCGCGTCCGAAGCGCATCGGCCTTCTCCCTTTCACCGAGTTCCTCGAAGAGACGGCTCAACAGTTGCGTGCCCGCTTCCGATACTGGATCGAGTCGCAAGCTTTTCTCCAGCCATTCCCTCGCTTCTGACTTCTTTCCTTCCTTCAAGAGGGCCGCACCCAGGTTCACTTGATAAGGCGCGAAGTCCGGCTTCCGCGCTACTGCCTTGCGGTAATATTTCTCGGCCTCCGCCGCATCCTCGGCAATAAATAACAGAGAACCGATGGCCGCGAGGACCGCGGGATCATTCGAAAAATCGTTCTCCACACGATGCAGCAATCGAAACGCTTCCACCATCCCCGAGGCAGACTTCTTCTGAGTCGCAAAGTCCGCCAGTGCCAATCCCAAGTTGCGCTCACGAAATTCCGGTGCCGGCTCTCGCCAAGCCCTGAGATCCCCGCTTTCTCCAGCCTGGCCGGCGTCCTCCGGGTGTCGCGCGATTCGGTGATCGGTGAAAATGGTGTGCCCGCCGTCAGACGTCGGCTTTCGCGCCATATGACACGCCACGCAGTCCCTGCCCTCGGCCGCATGCCCCTTTTCCAACGTCGCGCCGTGGCAACTGAGGCATCGTTCGCGAAAGTATTCAGCCTTCCTGTTGACGGTTTCATGCGGCTTATGACAGCCTCCGCACCACAGCTTGCCAGAACTGCGCCGCGCGCAGGTGCTCAAGGCCAGTTGCTCGGCGTGACTGACCACTTTGATCGCCCCATTCGCCGGGCGCGCGCGCACGTAGATTGTATACGTATCTTCCAGAACGTCTCCCGGCACATAATCCGCAAGCTTCTTGCCGGGGTTCGCAATGCGAACCTCTCCTGCTAAATGACACTGCTCGCAGATGCTATCTCGTGGAGCGCCCATCAGCCTTCGCGGGTTGACAATCGATCCCGCAACAGGCCTGCGCAGATGCTGCTCGCTGGGACCATGGCAGCGTTCGCACGTAATCCCTTCATCGGAGAATATGCGGTCTGCGTAGCGGTTGAAAGCGCCCGCCAAAGCGTTCGCCCTGCCCGAGTGACAAAGCACGCAGGCCACCGGAACCGGCCGCGAAAAATCCGGACGCGGATCCAGTTCGTACCCTGGCGCCATACCCCACGAGCGGCTTTGCGTGTAGTAGCAGAGCGGCGATTGAAACAGATGGTCGCCAATGCGCACCAAATAACCGAGTGCTTGACTCCCGGAACCGATGACATACGCTATGCGTTGCTCGGCTTCTTCGCCGTGCCGCGCCAGCGTCTGGTGCAGTCCTGCCGTATCCTCATAAGTCCTGAAGGTGGTCTGCGAATAGACATGCTCAAATGTGCCGCTCGGCTGACTGATCGGCTGCCTCAGAGCCAGCGCCATCGCTGATTGGGCGTATGCTTTCACCTCTTTCGGATGGCAAGTGAGACAGCGCTCCGTGCCAGGGGCAGCACCGAATGCGAGCAAGTCCACAATGTAAACGAAAAACCCTACAGCAACTCTGGAACGGAGGTCGAATGTCCCGACTGAGTACATAGTTGCCTGTTCACAGGCATTTTAACGCTGGCGCGGCCCTCCGCGACCCATGGTAATACCGCGTACCGTCCAAAAACTGGAAGTTGTGCGGATTCCGGTCGAAGTGGGGCACTGATTCCATTTGAAGTGGGGCAGCGTTCCGTTGCGATGTGGGGCAGGATTCCGTTGGGAAGTGGGGCACTATTTGGGCTCTAACGGAATCGTGCCCCAGTT
>Ga0335077_10004711_pt1 | contig 16640 bp, 11 predicted proteins | sample Lox_Sample_31_FD_207151 | JGI IMG/M metagenome (GOLD analysis project Ga0335077, IMG submission 207151) | Soil microbial communities from Loxahatchee National Wildlife Refuge, Florida, United States - Lox_Sample_3.1 | ecosystem: Environmental > Terrestrial > Soil > Wetlands | place: USA...
CCCCACAGCCCTATAGAAGCCCATTCTCCGTTCTCAACGTTCTCATCGGCGTTCACACCGAAGCGCATGGTTGCACACAGAGACTCAGCTCTTTCGGCCCACTCGCTTTGGTTTTCGAACTCCTCTGGCGATCGATAGCCCAAGGCTGAGTGCAATCGTTGGCGATTGTAATACTCATCGATGAACTCTTCGATGTTGGCGCGTATGTGCTCCAGGCTGTCGCAGCGAACGGTAGAAACCTCGACGACTGACCGCAACCAACTGACACATGTGCTCGATACTCAGTCTGCCTTGCAAAGGCATCAGCTCTCGGATGTGTTCGTAGATGCTTTCCCGCCAGAACCGCTGTTGAGCTGGCGTCGCGCTTCTACTTTTTGCAAGGCACCCTTCAAAAAATCCACCTCCATGGACTTCTCGGCCAACAACCGCTTTAGTTGGAGGATTTCTTTGCGCTGGGCTACCGCATGCGTGCTTGGCCGAACCGCAGCCTCGCCTGGTTCAACCGCCTCCAGCTTAGCGCGCCACTTGTAAAGGCATCGCCTCGTTACTCCGAGCTGTTTGGCCAACTGATCGACGCTTTCGCAAGTCTCCATGCGCTCGACGGCCATACGCTGGAACTTCCGGGAATACCGCTTCCGTCTCTCCACGGGTGCTTCCTCTCCCGGAGAGTGTGCCCATCCCAACTGTGCCAATTCAAGGGGTCAGTCCATTGTGGACTGGAACAGGGGATTTATTGATCGCCTAACTCGAGCTGACGACCATCCTTCGACAACTTCCTACAAGCCCGTTTATGGTCAACTTCCGGTTGGCCGGCGGCAGCACAGAAGGCGCCCGTGCCCAAGCCGCAGGATAACTGACATTGGGCGAAAACGAAGTTCGGCAATTGCTCGCGCTGACGGAGTTTGAGAGGCTCGACAAAGATAAGAAGGGCAAGGTTGACGTTAGAGAGCTGACGAAATCGACGTTGACGGCAAAACGGTTGGTCGGGAAATAGGGCCTACCGGATTTGAAGATGGTCGCCTAGAACGCTTGCCTTCGCGTGCGATCTGCCACGACGGTGACCTGGAGATCGTTTGCACGACGTTCGATTGACGCCGCGAGGTTCCCCCGCAGAAATAGTTTACTGAATCGCTTTCGAGAATGGGCTACGAAAATCTGTGTGATTCTTTTCTGGTAAGCAAACTCCACGATCGCTGAAATCGGATTGTCGCTCTCAAGCACTTCGGGGACAGCACCAGCTTCCCTGGCGGTATCTAAATAAGCGTCGATCTTGGTTACGTCTTCGGCCGAGGCCGCAGGGTCGCGCACGTAGATTACATACAGCTCGCCTTGGAAGCGCTCCTTGTTCCTCCTGCCACTTTCAATCATGGAGAGTGAATTGGAACTCGGAGTGATGCAGACAAGAAAGCGTTCCTGGGTTCCAAAGACAGGTTCGATACCATGTGTCTGGACGTAAGACTCTAACTGGGCATCGACAACCTCGGCCGTAAGCAAGAGTGTCAGTTCCCGCAATTCGGACAGCTTTCGTTCCTGAGTGTTGCTGATACCAGTGGCCGTTAGCTTTTCTCCCAGCCGCGATAGGCACAAGTCAGTAGGAACATCGACAATCACGATGTCGTCAGCGGTAAGCAGGAACGACTTAGGAATGGTTTCGGAGGTTTCCTTTCCGGTGATGGCCTGAACCTTCTCGCGATACTCTTCGACGTGCAATAAGTTAACGCTCGTCAGGACAGAAATCCCATCTCGCAAGAGTTCCTGCACGTCCTCCCATCGATGAGCATTTCGACTTCCTGCGGGATTTCGCGCGGCCAAGGGATCGATAACGCATATCTGTGGGTGACGTCTGAGAATCGCGTCCATGTCCAGAGATTGCCCTTCCGGCGCCGGCAAGAGCGGGACAGACTCCAACTTGCTAAGGAGAACCTGGACGTCCTCGGGCTGGCGGTCTTGAACGGCGCCGACTACCACGTCCTCGCCACGTTCGTGACGCCTACGGGCTTCGTCGAGCATGCGGTAGGACTTACCGACGCCGGTTGAATAGCCAAGAAAAATCTTCAGCCGCGCACCCCATCGCTTATTCTCCTCAGCCTGCACCTGCTTCAGCAACCGTTCTGGATCTGGTCTCGACAGTTCGGGTATGCGGGTTCTGGCCATTTTCTGCGACAGTGTAGACTTCCACGAAGCCACAAGCAATGGGCTGCGGCAATCGCCCGACCTTTTGGTTGTCGGATTTGCACATTGCTAAAAGTCCAGCCGTAAAGACAGTTGGCCAGTGCGGTTGCCGCTGTTTTCCGCCGAAGTGACGCTTTGCACGATGCCGAACGAGGCGGCGGTGACGTTGGTCGGGGGCGGCGCGAAGTTGGGGTGGTTCATAATGTTGGTGAAGGTGGCCTCGAACCGCAAGTGGAAGTGTTCGTTGAGCTGAAAGCTTTTTGCGAGGCCGGCGGCGATAGTGGAGGTGCCGGGTCCGACAAGAATGCCAACGCCGCAAGTGCCGACAGGGCCGGAAGGGACGGGGTTGAGAGCGTTGATGTTGAACATGCTGCCCGTTGCGGGATTGGCGAGGTTGCCGTTGCCGATGCAATCGGGACGCTGGAAGGCGCCGCGATACGAAATATTGAGATTGCCGGGATCATAACTGGAACTGGTGGTGGGAGTTAGAAAAGGGCCGGTCTGCCAGAGGCTGACGGTGCTGATGGACCAGCCACCGATGGCGAGATCGGAGAAGCGATTCATGTGCGTGAGGAATTTGCGATTGGACCCGAAGGGAAGATCGTAGACGGCCGAAAGAAGGAAGCGATTGCGGCGTGTAGCGGCCATGTTGCCGCGATTGGCGGCGAGATCGAAGCGATTGGCGACGGGAGTACCGTAGATGATTTCGGGATTGAACATAGTGGGCGCGTCGCCACCGACGTTACCGAGGCTCTTGGCCCAGACGTGGCTGGCCTGGAAGGTCAGGCCGCCGCGGTAGCGCAAGTTGAGTTCGGATTGCAGGCCGTTGTAGTTGACGTGACCGGCATTGGTGGTGGAGAGGATACGGCCCCAGTTGAGATAAGGCTTGGGATTAGGATTGGGGGAAATGGAGCTGGGCTCGACCTGATTGAGGTCGACGGTCTGGCTCATGCGATAGGAACTCATGCCGACGTAGCTTTCGCGAAGGGTGAGGCCGGAGAGAAATTCATGTTCAACGGTGAGATTCCACTGCGCGGATTGCGGGTCGCGGTAGTTGGTGAGGGTGTTCTGGTAGAAGTCGCCGGTGCCGGCGATGATTGCAGGATTATCGGGAGTACGCACACTGGGAAATTGGTAAGCGGGCTGAGCAGCGGCGAGAGAATTGGGGGTGGTGCGGACGACAGAGACGTCGATGTTGGTGGTGTTGAAGGAGAGCTGGCCAAGATTGGTCATGGTGAAAATGCCGAAGCCGCCGCGAAGGACGGTTTTGTTGTTGCGGAAGGGGCGATAGGCGAAGCCGAGACGAGGCTGAAAATTCTTCGGGTAAAACTGGCGAAGACCGGGACCGAGGCCGAGTTTGTTGGCGTATTCGACAGGCGCGCAAGGCATGTTGGGGTCGGCACCGAGAACCGGAGTGCAGCCTAGGGCGATGTCCGCGGGAGTAGGAGCGCCGCAGGGATCAGCGGGATTGCTGGGGTCGGCGGGATTGCAGGAGTTGATGGTGGCGAGGAAGCCGGGACGAGGAGTATTGCCAACGGGAATGATGATCCCGCCGTTGTGAATGTCGAGTGCGGTGAGATTGTTGAGATCACTGACGAAGGCAGGAAGCGCTTGCCAACGGAGGCCGTAGGAAAACGTGATGCGGTCGTTGAGACGAAATTCATCCTGCGCGTAGATACCGGTTTGCAAAGTGTGGGCGTGAACATCGGGGCCGGATTGCGCGACATAAGTCTTGGTAGGCAGGCCGAGGAGGAGGTTAGCGAAAGCATTGCCGGTGAAGATGCCTTGGTCAAAGGTGAAGGCGCCGAAGTCGTCGGCCCCGCCGAAGCTTTCGAGGTCCTGGTAGCGGACGCAGCGGAGATCGACGCCAAATTTGAGAGTGTGGCGGCCCTTGACCCAGGTGAGGTTGTCGGCGAACTGGATGGTTTGGGATTTGGTGACACCGTCTTTGTCGCGGCCGATGGGTGAGTAATTGCCGGGGTCGTCACTGAAATTAAAGATGGGAAAGGCGCCGGCATTGGGATGATCGCTGATGTCGAGGCCGGTGAGTCCGAGATTGGAAATTGCCGTGGCGCCTTGAATGGGAAATTTCACAGTGAGCTGCCAGAAGGAAAGGCCGAAGCGAGCTTCGTTGACGAGATGATCGGTGATCAGGTAGTTGTGAGAAACGATGAGGTTGTTGTTTTGCTCAGTGTCATGATCCGGCGGCAGCAAATTGTTGATGGTGTTGAGCGCGCTGTCGGTAAGGGATTGCGCGCTCAGGTGCTTCCAGCTCCAGCGAACGAACATGGATTGCTTGGAGGTGAGAGTGCGATCGAAGCGGAGGTCGAAGCCGTTGGTGTCGCTGGGAGTAGGAGTTTGTTGCAGGTAGTTGGCTTGGGAACCGAAATTAGCGCTGCTGACATTGATATTCGGAGCGGGAATGTAGTTGAGCAGAGCGGTGGCGACCGGATTGATGCAGTCCTGCGAGTTAGAACACTGGCTGCCGCTGGGGATTTTGTTTCCGGGATAAGGCTGGCCGGTGAAGGGGTCCATCAAAGGAGTCGACTGCGCGGAAAAATCGCCATTTCGCATAGCGTTGGTAGGAACGAAGAGGAATAGCGGAGTGGAGTAGCGTTTACGGTTGGCTTCGAAGTCGGCGAAGAAGAAGGTTTTCGATTTACCGTGGTGAAGGCCGGGGATGGCCAGCGGGCCGCCGAGGCTGCCGCCGAAGGTGTTGTAGGACTTGTGAGGCTTGTCGCCGGAATTCCAGACTTCGGCGTCGAAGGCATCGTTCTGAAAATATTCGAAGGCGCTGCCGTGGAAGACGTCGCTGCCACTCTTAGTAGAGATGGTGACGTCGCCGATCTGCGCAAATTCGGCGTTGTTGTTGAACTGAGTGACTTTGAACTCGCTAATGAGTTCGGAAGAAGGATTCATGTTGCCGAGGGCGCCGTTCTGACGAATGTTCACTGTGGAGGAGCCGTCGACGGAATACTGGACTTGTGACGGTAGACCACCGCCGACCGAGACGTTGCCGTTGGCGTCTTGCTGTGCACCTGGTACAGTGGCGAGCATGGCGAGAGGGCTGGTGGTTGCGCCACGATAGTTGACGGGGAGATTGGTGATTTGTTTGAAGTCCTTCGAGTCACCGATTACTCCGTTTTCGGTATCGATGGCGGGTCCAGCATCTCCGCTGACCTCTACAGTTTGCGCATTGGTAGCGAGCTTTAGTGATACGTCGAGGCGAAGACTCTGCCGGGCATCTAATTGCAATGAAGAGAGTCGGTAATCCGAAAAACCCGGCGCTTTTACGGCGAGGCTATAATGCCCGGGCTTGAGGTTGACGAAATGGAACACGCCGTCAGCATCTGTCACCGCCGAGTGCTCACTTCCATCTTCAACACTCGCGATGGCCACTTCTGCGCCCACAACTAATCCCTGGCCAGGATCCTTCGCCACGCCGATGATTTCTCCGAACGTCGATTGTCCGTTGTCAATGGTTACGAGAAACACGATTGAAATGAAAAATGTGAAAGCAAATCTGTGCATGCTTTGCCCCCCATGCGTGCGCGCCGTCAATTCTTCAATCGCAGCGATTCAGCACACTACGAAATCAGTTGTGAAGAAGTCATGAAAAAGATCGTCAAATTGTCGATGGCTCGGATGGGATTCTTCGATTCCGATGGTGAACTCGCGAGGGTAGCCGACAAGCAATTCGCCGTGCTTCACCGGGTTTAGTTCGAGGGCTTATGAAATCCTTATGATCTTTTCAGGATTTCCTTGGGGCCTTCCCGATAACTTGTCCCAGCGGATCTGCTTCGGGTAGCCGCAGCGCATGAATGAGTGCGCTTATTAAGCTGCTATGGCTCTCATCGCACTAGTCACGGTCGGCTTTCTGGGATGTGGTTTCCTGCTGTACGTCCTCATCCACTGGGTGCAAGAGATCGGTGGGCATGCTGCGCGGCGATCCTCAAATCTGCATGCGGCGAAGCAATCACATAAATCCACGAATTTGACGGTCATCGGCTTTCCGAAAAGAAGGGAGAGAGTCGATCTACCGGAAGCCCGATCTCACTGTGGGATTTGCCCGGGGAGGTCGCCGGGCCTAAGTCACGCGGATGAGCGGACAGATGATCGCCGCAGGTGACACAAGGAAATGATGAATCTGGGGGATAAAGCGCATGAAATTGTCAGGGCTCGGCAAAAATGGTTTTTGGATTCTCACGGTTGTTCTGCTATTTGCAGGACTGGGACCACGTGTTGCACTGGCTAACGACGACGCAAAGGATGCTTCCGCGTCGACCTCCGCTCACTCCAAACGCGATTCCACAGCCCCGCTAACGGAGCGAGAACGTGAACTATTGGAACAGCAGAGCCTGCTTCTCGAACAAATGAGAAGGCTCGAGAAGCGAGTCGCCGATCTCGAAGCCAAAGAGACGGCGACCGGCAATCGTGCAACACACGCTACTGAGGGTGGTGAAAGCTCGTCCGTGATGCCGAGGCCTAAAGCCGGGGCTCCATCTGTGTCAACAGTGACAATGAGCGCGGCCAGTGCTGGCCAGCCCACCGCAGTTTCTCCAGCCCCAGCCTTGCCCTTGGCAACAATCGCCACGCCCGAATCTTCCAGCGCTGTGCCGATCGCCGCTCCAATCGGTCCACCGCAAGACCAGACCGCCAATGCCCAGCAGCCCAAATACGTCGAACCCTTCTCCGATGCCGACTGGACGTGGCTCAATGGCAATGCCCGCACCAAGGATATCTATTGGGGCAACAAATTCTTTACTCCAGAGATTCGTGCCGACATCAATTACGTCGTCAACTTCAATCACCCGACCGATCACTCCATGGGCGGCTCGAGTGAACTCTTCCGTTCTTACGAAGTCCAGCTGGAACAATTCGGCGTGGGCGGTGACTTTCACTACGACAACGTGCGCGCGCGGGTGATGACGCAGTTCGGTATGTATTCCGCTACTACGCCGCGCAACGATCCCAGCCCCGGCCACGGTCAGTGGGACCTGAACACCGCATATCGTTATGTTTCCGAAGCCTATGGCGGCTACCACTTCAATGTCTTGCATGGAATCAACGTCGATGCGGGAATCTTCATGTCCTATATCGGCCTGTTCAGCTACTACAATTTCGACAACTGGGCGTATCAGCCTTCCTACGTTTCTTCGAACACGCCGTGGTTCTTCAACGGTGTGCGCGTGCAGATTTTCCCCAGCGAGCATCTGAAGATCGAACCGTGGTTTATCAATGGCTGGCAGTCCTATGCTTCCGCGAACCATACGCCCGGCGTCGGCGGCCAAATCAAGTGGACACCCAAGCCCTGGCTCAACATCATTTCGAACAACTATGCGGTTGGCCAGGACGACCTGTTCATCAAGGGGCGCCGCCGCATTCACACCGACAACAGCATCGAAGTGAAGTATTACGACAAGCCGGAAAAGACCCTCGACAAGATGGCCTTCTCGCTCACCGGCGACTTGGGCTGCGAATACGGCGGCGGCGTGAGCTGCTACACAGACAAAAGCGGCGGCCCGAAACAGAGCTTCATTGGATGGATGGGCTACAACCGCTTCTGGTTCCACCGCGATCTGTTTGGCGTTACCGTCGGCTACGGCCAGATCAATAACCCGGGACGCTACCTCGTCTTAATTCCGCCCATTAACGGAGAGACCGCCATCACTGCCGCCACCAACTCGCCCTACTTTACTGGCAATCCCGGAGATCCTTTCAAAGCCTGGGATTCTTCCTTCACGTTCGACTACATGCCGAAGCAATACATCACCTTTCGTTGGGAGTACGACTACCGCCACGCCAGCGTGCCCTACTGGTCGGGCCGCGGCGGCATCACGCCACCCGGTGGCAACAATGGCTCGCCCCAATTCTTCACCTGCAGCAACGGTGCGTCTTCGGGCCAGACAGCCTTGGCTGCGGCGGAAACAACTTGTGGCGGCGGAATCAGCAGTGTGTGGTTCCCCGACCTGCGCAGGAACGAGTCGTTCATCGACATGGCCATCATGGTGAAGTTTTAATGGTCATCGGAGTGACAACGTTGATCGGTCGGGGAGAAAACGATGCTTGATCTTTGTTTTGTTGTCGCAATTGCGGTCTTCTTTGCCGTCAGCATTCTCTACGTGCGCGCTTGCGAGCGTTTGAAATAGGAGAACATCATGACTTTTGCAGATGCAATCCTGCTGATTATTTCTATTGGCTTGTGTGGATACCTGCTTTACGCGCTTTTGAAAGCAGAGGAGTTCTGACCATGACGGCGAATGGTTGTCTTCAAATCTTGTTTTATCTTACGGCGATCTTGCTCATTACCAAGCCACTCGGCGTTTACATGGCTCGAGTGTTCAGTCACGAGGAAACGTTCTTCGATACCTTGTTGCGCCCGGTCGAGAGGCTGATCTACCGACTGAGTCGGATTGACGAAAAACGTGAGATGCGTTGGACTGAGTACACGATAGCTATGCTCCAGTTCAGCGGCGTGTCGATGGCTTTGCTGTATGTAATCGAGCGGACGCAGAAATGGCTTCCCTTGAATCCTCAAAAATTCTCCAACGTCGACCCTGCTCTGGCGTTTGGCACGGCTGCGTCGTTCACGACGAATACGAATTGGCAGGTCTACAGTGGCGAGTCCACGATGAGTTATTTCACGCAAATGGCAGGCCTGGCTTATCACAATTTCGTGTCGGCCGCCGTCGGCATCGTCTTGGCGATCGTCGTCATGCGCGGCATCGCCAGGAAGGAAACCGACAAGCTTGGAAATTTTTGGGTGGATACAACCCGATGCCTGCTTTGGGTTTTATTGCCACTCTGCCTAGTTGGTGCTCTGGCGTTGGTGTCGCAGGGGGTGATTCAGAACCTGAAGCCCTACACGACGACGGAACTTGTTCAACCATATACCGCACAAACGACAGGGAGCGACGGTAAGACAACGACCCAGACGATTGCTCAACAAGTGATCGCCCAGGGGCCCGTGGCCTCGCAGGAAGCGATCAAGGAAATCGGGACGAACGGTGGCGGCTTCTTCAACGCGAACAGTGCGCATCCGTTTGAGAATCCCACTCCGGTCTCGAACTTCCTGGAAATGGTTTTTATCTTTGCAATTCCATCAGGTCTGACATACACGCTCGGTCGTATCACGGGATCGTCTAGGCACGGCTGGGCGGTGTGGGCCGCGATGGCGTTCTTATTTCTGTGCGGCGTCACGACGGCCTATTGGGCAGAGTCCAAAGGTAATCCGCTTTTGGTTGGCACTGATCAACACGCGAGTGCGAAGCAGGCCGGCGGAAATATGGAGGGCAAGGAAGTCCGCTTTGGTATCGCGAACACTGCTTTGTTCGCGACAGTCACAACCGACGCGAGTTGTGGTGCTGTGAATGGAATGCATGATTCCTTTACGCCGCTCGGCGGAATGGTTCCGCTCATCAACATCATGCTGGGCGAAGTTGTATTTGGCGGAGTTGGAGCCGGGCTTTACGGCATCTTCGTTTTTGTCGTTCTCGCAGTCTTCATCGCTGGTTTGATGGTCGGGCGGACCCCCGAATATCTCGGGAAGAAGATCGAGTCCTATGACGTCAAGATGGCGATGCTCGCTGTGTTGATTTTGACGTTCACCATTCTCGGTTTCTCTGCTGTATCGGTGGTCAAGCCTTATGGTACGGCTGGCATTACAAACCCAGGCCCGCACGGGCTTTCACAAATCCTGTACGCCTATGTTTCTTCGACCGGAAATAACGGCTCGGCGTTTGGCGGAATCAACGGCAATACGATGTGGTACAACACAACGACCGCAGCGGCGCAATTGCTTGGGCGATTTTTCATGATCATTCCGATCATGGCAATCGCCGGAAACCTCGCCAGAAAGAAAACAGTTCCGGAATCCGCAGGAACTTTTCCCGTCACCGGCGCCCTGTTCAGCGGGCTGCTCGTTTCAACGATTGTTATTGTTGGTGCGTTGACGTTTTTCCCGGCACTGAGCCTTGGGCCAATTCTTGAACATCTGCTTATGCATGCAGGGAAGGTCTTCTGAGGTTGCCATGGAATCGGTCTCTGAAATCAGCCAAATCAAGAAAAAGTCACTCAAGGATGCTGCACTCCTGTCACGCGCCGTCGCGGATTCCTTCCGCAAGCTCGACCCAAAGGCGATGATCAAAAATCCGGTCATGTTTGTGGTCGAGGTCGGTGCGGTGCTCACGGCCATTCAGTTGATCGCGAATATCCTGCATCGGGCTGGAGAGGTCGGTTTTGGCCTCCAGATTACGCTCTGGCTGTGGTTCACGGTCTTGTTTGCAAACTTTGCGGAAGCGATGGCGGAAGGCCGCGGCAAAGCCCAAGCCGACACGTTGCGGAAGGCGCGTGCCGAAACCGACGCGCATCGTCTGCGGCCCGATGGATCAACAGAAGTAGTGGCTAGTTCCAACCTGCGAACCGGTGATGTCGTAATGGTCGTGGCAGGCCACTTCATTCCAGGTGACGGTGAAGTGGTTGAAGGTGTCGCGTCCGTGGACGAGTCTGCGATAACCGGCGAATCCGCCCCCGTCATCCGGGAATCGGGTGGCGATCGCTCCGCAGTCACAGGAGGCACACGAGTGCTTTCTGACGAAATCAAGGTCAGAATCACCTCCAATCCCGGAGAGACGTTCCTCGATCGGATGATCAAGCTGGTCGAAGGAGCCTCTCGTCAAAAAACACCCAACGAGATCGCGCTCAATATTCTATTGGCGGGCCTCACCATCATTTTCCTGCTCGCCGTCGTGACGCTGCAGCCCTTCGCCGTCTACTCAGGCGCTCGCCAGAACATATTTGTACTGGTTTCGTTGCTCGTCTGCCTGATTCCCACAACGATTGGGGGCTTACTCTCCGCGATTGGCATTGCGGGCATGGACCGGCTGATTCAACGCAATGTGATCGCCATGTCAGGACGAGCTGTTGAAGCGTCCGGCGACGTGGATGTTCTTTTGCTCGACAAGACCGGCACTATTACTCTGGGCAACCGTGCGGCGACCGAATTCTACCCCGCGCCCGGAATTGAGGACGAGTACTTAGCCAATGCGGCACAACTCTCCTCGCTGGCCGACGAAACCCCTGAGGGACGATCGATCGTCGTGCTTGCGAAAGAGCGCTACAACATACGTGGCCGCGAACTGGCATCCCACGCCGCCATTTTCATCCCGTTCTCCGCACAAACTCGAATGTCCGGTGTGGACATCGACGGCCGCGAGATTCGTAAGGGCGCGCCGGAAGCAATTGCCAGATCTATCAGTCCGAGCGGAAACGACATTCCGTTGGAATTGAAGAGCAAGATCGAAGAAATTTCCAAGTCCGGGGGCACTCCATTGCTCGTATCCGAAAACAGACGTGTCCTCGGCACAATTGCCCTGACAGACATCGTCAAAGGTGGAATGCGTGAACGGTTTGATCATCTGCGCGCTATGGGGATCCGCACCATGATGATCACGGGCGACAACCCTCTCACAGCAGCCGCCATTGCGCGACAAGCTGGTGTGGACGATTTTCTTGCCGAAGCAAAACCTGAAGATAAGATGGCGCTTATCAAGCGCGAGCAAGCCAAAGGCAAACTTGTAGCCATGACGGGTGACGGCACCAACGATGCTCCAGCTCTTGCTCAAGCCGATGTTGGGGTTGCCATGAATACCGGCACCCAGGCAGCCAAAGAAGCCGGCAACATGGTTGATCTCGACTCGAATCCAACCAAACTGATCGAAATCGTTGAGATTGGAAAACAACTTCTGATCACGCGCGGTGCCCTCACAACTTTTTCCGTCGCAAATGACGTAGCCAAGTACTTCGCAATCATTCCAGCGATGTTTGCTGGTGCGTTTCCGGTTCTTGGCATCTTGAATGTCATGCACCTGCGCACCCCTGAATCGGCGATTCTTTCTGCGGTTATCTTCAACGCGCTGATCATTATTGCGTTGATTCCCCTCGCGCTACGAGGTGTTCGATATCGCCCTGTCGGTGCAGCCGCATTGCTGCGTAGCAATTTATTGATCTATGGGGTAGGCGGAATCATAGCTCCCTTCATCGGGATCAAATTGATCGACGTGCTCCTTGTTCATCTTAGGCTCGTTTAGAGGACTTATGAAAAAGAACTTGCTCACTGCGGTGTGGTTCACTCTGGTGACGACTGTAATATTTGGGGTAATTTATCCACTGATTGTAACGAGCTTATCGCAGCTGTTCTTCCCCGGTAGGGCGAATGGGCAACTGCTCGAGCGAAACGGCAAGATCGTTGGTTCTCGGATCATCGGACAAACGTTTAAGGGCCCGCAGTATTTTCATTCGCGTCCCTCTAACGCAGGCACTGGATACGATCCAACGTCGAGCAGTGGTTCAAACCTCGCCCCAACCAACAAAACTTTAATCGAACGCGTAGCGGGTGATGTACAAACTGCGCAGACCGACCATCCATCAGAACCTGTCCCGATTGACCTCGTCACCCAATCGGGTTCTGGTCTGGACCCCGACATATCTCGTGCGGCAGCCGAGTATCAAATTGCTCGGGTCGCGCAGGCACGCCAGATGAGCGAACAGGTAGTTCGTGACCTCGTCAAAAAACACACAAGGAGTCGTGATTTTGGTTTCCTCGGCGAGCCACGTGTAAATGTGCTGGAACTGAATCTTGATTTGGATGACTCGCAGAATCGGAAGTAGGGTTCTACCCTTTTCCACGTGAGCGCTTGTCGGAGGGCATGTTTGGGAGCTCAAACCTGTAACCAAGCCACGGCTCAGTCAAAATATAACGAGGCTGTGCTGGATTTGCCTCGATCTTTGTCCGCAGCTGCCGAATTACAGCGCGAAGATTTTCTGTCTGTTCGCCATAGTCGGGTCCCCACACGGTTCTAAGCAATTTCATATGGCTGATCGGCTTTCCTCTTTGACTCAGAAGCACCCGGAGAACGTCGAACTCTTTCGGGGTGAGGTGAATTCTTTCTCCCCGGACCACAACGTTTCTTCTTTCGAGATCGATACTCAACTCAGGAAGGTCGATGTTAGGAAAGGCGCCCTCTGGTCGGGAACGCCTCAGTGCCGCACGAATGCGCGCCTTCAACTCGTCGATGGCGAAGGGTTTCACAACGTAATCGTCTGCTCCCGAATCGAGGGCGACTACCTTGTCCTGCTCCGCACTACGGACCGTCACCATAATGATCGGGCCCTCAAACGACAATCGGAGTCTTCTGCAGGTCTCAACGCCATTCATTTCAGGCATGTTGAAGTCCAGGAGAATCAGGTTGGGTCGTTCCTTTACCGTAAGCTCGACGGCTTCGAGGCCATTCCTCGCCTCAATCACTTCATAGCCTTCACGAGCGAGAGTTGCGCGCAGAACGCGACGAATCTGCGGTTCGTCGTCTACTACGAGAATGGTCGCGTCGATCATTGCATCCTCCGCGTCTAAGGGGGCAGCAGCGTGATAGTTGTCCGATGTCCGAGTGTGAAACTCAGCGTAGTGGAAGTAGAAGTAAGAAGGCGTGAGACATTGCTAAGGAGTTCGTAAAGAAATGACTGCTTTAGATCTACTCCTGGGTCGCCCACTTGCCTCTGATGAAGCACGTGCCGAGTGTGTTGGGCCTGCAGCGGGGATCCCAATTTTCGGATTGGACGCACTCAGTTCAGCGGCATACGGCCCCGAGGCTGCCCTTACGCTGCTGATACCACTCGGCGCAGTCGGCAAAGCGTACATGTTGCCGATCAGCGCGAGCATTATCGTGCTGCTTACGATCGTCTACTTCTCATATCGCCAAACGATTCAGGCATACCCAGGAGGCGGTGGTTCGTACACGGTCGCACGACAAAATTTGGGAATATCGGCGGGTTTGTTGGCAGCCGCTGCGCTAATGATCGATTACGTTCTAGTGGTGGCAGTTGGGATCTCGGCAGGTGTCGGCGCACTCGTGTCCGCCTTTCCGACTCTGCAGACTCATACCCTGGCGCTTTGCGTTGCCATATTGGTCCTCATCACGATCGTCAATCTGCGCGGCGTCCGTGAAACTGGTCTAATCTTCATGGTTCCAACCTATCTCTTCGTGGGGACCTTGCTCGTCGCCATCTTCATTGGCCTATACAAAACCATCCTCGCTGGCGGACATCCAATTCCAGTCGAACCCCTTCCGAGAATTGCGGGCGTGGCGGTTGTCCCGAGTGTGTGGCTCATCTTGCAGGCGTTTGCCAGCGGCTGCACTGCCCTGACAGGAGTGGAAGCCGTCAGCAATGGAGTCAAAGCGTTTCGGGAGCCAGTAATTTCGACCGCCCGACGAACGCTGACGATCATCATCATTTTGCTGATTGTTCTGCTCACAGGTATCGCGCTGCTGGTGCGGGCTTATGGAATACAGGCCACGAATCCGGGCCGAGCTGGCTACCAGAGCGTGGTTTCTCTTCTGCTGGCCGCAGTCGCGGGCCGCGGCTTCTTCTACTACGTGACAATCGGATCCACCCTTCTGGTCTTGGCGCTTTCCGCGAATACCGCGTTTGCTGACTTTCCGCGACTCTGCCGTGCCATCGCCCAGGATGATTTTTTGCCGCACTCATTCGCCACTCGTGGCAGACGATTGGTCTATTCGCAAGGGATACTAGTTCTCGCTATATTGTCTGGCCTCCTTCTCATTCTGTTTAGAGGCGTCACTGATCGTTTGATTCCGTTGTTTGCTGTAGGAGCATTTCTCGCCTTCACGCTGTCCCAGGCTGGAATGGTGGGGCATTGGCGGCGAGTCGGTGGCCCGGGTGCCACCCGGAGCATTATCGTGAACGGACTCGGCGCAATGGCAACTGGAGTCACGGTTTTGGTGGTGTTGTTCGCAAAATTTCTTCAGGGTGCGTGGCTCACAATTCTCGCGATTCCCGTGTTGCTGCTTTGCATGGCTTTCGTGCGCCGGCACTATCACTGCGTTGCAGTCGAAACGGGCAGTTCGACACCTTTGGAACTGAACGATCTCAGCCCTCCGCTGATCATTTTGCCTATTCAAAGGTGGAACCACATCGTCAAAAAGGCATTACGGTTCGCGTTAAAGATTTCGCCTTGCATTCAGGCGGTCCATGTGGATTGTGGGGAAGGCCTAGCTGCCTTTCGACAGGAATGGTGCCGTTACGTGGAAGAACCGGCAGAGCAAGCTCGCGTGGCGAAGCCTCAACTGGTAGTCGTGCATTCGCCCTACCGGCTGATACTTGGCCCGATCGTGGACTATGTTCTCGAGGCGGAACGCAAGAACCCGAACCAGCAGATTGCTGTGTTGATCCCAGAGCTCGTGCAGCGGCGCTGGTATCACCACCTGCTACACAACAAGCGAGCATCCGTGTTGAAGGCACTCTTACTCTGGAAGGGCAATCAACGGATCATAGTGATTAATGTTCCCTGGTATCTCGAAGCGTAATTGTTTCTACTTGCTGAAAAGTCGGCTATTCATTGAAGCCCAAAATCATCTGTTTTTGGGCAAACCTCACTCGCGAATTTGTCCTTTTAAAATCAAGAGCTTGCAATCGTTGGTAACGGATGGTTTTTGGGCAACCTGCCTGTGTGTTGTTATTTCCGATCCACTTGGACGGTGACCAAAAACCCCAGATTCAGCGCTGTCCGCGGCGAAGTGAAGACAAGTTGTTCCCCAGTCTGTGGCCGTGGTCTCAGAACAGGACTTGACTCGGTTCTCGAACGCCCGCAATGAATGAATACTTCCGGAGCGGACTTGCTAGTCTTGCTGCGCTCGGACCAATAGGTCACGCGACGCCCGGAGCACGAAGCTCGGCGACGAGCTCCATAGACTTTGTTTCGGAGACTTCGTAGTACCTCACGGGTGGACTGCTGGCCAGATCCATTCGGTTAAAACTCCCAGATACAAGTTCGATTGGATGTGGCGACGCAAGTCTCAAGGTCGGAGCGCCCCAAGCGGGGCCGGGTAGCCGATTGGGAGCGAGATCGCATCGCGGCGATGGGTGATTTATAAGTTACGCAATTGACTCTATATCAATTACAACGTACCATGGGTCTTGGAAACTTGCGGAGCGATTAGGTAAGGAGCGGTTACTCCCTCTACCAGCTCCATTTCCTCCATACTTGCAGTGCCTTCGTTTACTTTGACCTAATTCGCTGGATTCGGGCCAAACTTTTCGAAAATCTAAACAATCAAGGTGACGGCTATCGGGAAAACAGTGATCTGGTATCTAAGATGACGGTCTGCAAAGAAGGGGGCACTTCTGTTCTGGCGCTGGACGGCAGGATTGTGTTCGGCAAGGAGAGTAATGCTCTGCGTGAACAATTGAAAAGTCTGATCAGTGCAGGAATGAAGAAAATTGTCCTCGATATGAAGAGCATCGAGCATATCGACGGCTCAGGTCTGCGGACATTGGTGGCCGCACAGCTGGACGCGAAGGCCCATGGCGCATCGTTGCGCCTTTGCCGGCTCGTTAGTCAGGTCCACAAACTACTAGAAGCTATTGCACAACCCTCCGTAAGACGATCATGA
>Ga0335077_10004712_pt1 | contig 16640 bp, 19 predicted proteins | sample Lox_Sample_31_FD_207151 | JGI IMG/M metagenome (GOLD analysis project Ga0335077, IMG submission 207151) | Soil microbial communities from Loxahatchee National Wildlife Refuge, Florida, United States - Lox_Sample_3.1 | ecosystem: Environmental > Terrestrial > Soil > Wetlands | place: USA...
CCTCGCCGGGCACCGTATCTTCCGGAAACAAGTCCTCGGCGGACTCGCGCACGAGTATTACGTCGCCGCCTTACCGCCGACTGCCCAGGCAGGTCACTAACCCGAATCGTGTTTCCGAGCCCCACAGGGTCATCTGGTCTCCTTTCCACAGTGGCCTATGGCCTCGCTTTCCTGGGGATACCCCGTGACCCATAGGGTCCGCCGTTGCCGGAGCCGGTCGCTTTGCGGGTACTGGCCTGTTGTAACGGTCACCGGTGGCCGGTTATCCACGAGATGTAGTCGTTTACTGGTACGGGTACTCGATCGCGACCGGGTACTGCGCCTTGGGGGAGCGGTCGCCCCGGCTACGGCTACGGCCCAGAGCACTTGCGGCGTGGTGGCGGTGCCGGCTATCAGCGTTCGCGTGGCGGTGACGAAGTGGCCCACCGGGTCGACGCCGCTCACGCCGCGCAGCCAGCCGGGCATGGTGCCGGGTCGACGAAGATGTTGCTCATGAACGTGACCGGGAACAAGATAGCGCCATGGTGAGGATGACCTGCCCGCCGGGCGGCACTGTTAGCCCTTCCCTCAGCGAGATTGCCGCGGGGAAGTACTGGTGGAGGGAACGGGGCTGGATGAGGTAGCAGGCACGTGCGACCAAGGCGTCGGTTTCGTCTGGGCGGCGATGCGCGGTGTTTTCACGCATCTGGGGGCAGAGCATGAAGGCAACGCTGAACGTGTACTTCATCACGGTGGCCGTCCCTCCAGGCCACAGGCAGGTGCCACAGGCTGTTACCAGCCCATTCGCCTGGCGCAAAAAGATATTAGTATTGACAATACTTGTCTATGGCAAGAGTAGCAATATTGCCCTGGACAAGACCTGAACCGCACCGTCCGGGTCCATCCCGCAGGACCTCATGCCGCCAGGGGCCCGGCTACGGTCACCGGACCGAACGGCCGTGGTTCCACGCCGTACCGCCGCCATTGGGTTACTCCTGGCCCGTAATGTCGCATTACGATACGCTGTGCCGCACTCTGGCCGGGTTTGGCCAGGGGCGGTGAGCGGCCTGGTGCGGAAGGGGGGCTGATGCGTAAACCGGACGCGGTAGCCCGGCCCGGGCCGGGCGCCGTGGCCGTGGCCGTGGCCGTCCCGTTCTGCCTCATGGCCTTGGTCGTTGTCGCGGACGCGCTTGCGTGCGGCTGGCCAGGAAGTACTTCACGCCTGCTACGCCGAGGAAGGCGGTGACAACGGCGATCAGGATGGGTGGGGCCTGCAGCGCCCCTACGCGGGTCATGAACGCCGCCAGCAGTACCATCGCGAACGGCGCCTCCACGAGCGACCCCAGGACGGCGGGGAGCAGGCAGGCGAACGCCAGTCCCAGCGGAACGCCAGGGATTGCCTGGTGGACGACGACCCCGGCGGTTCCGCCGATGAACAGCGCCGGGAAGATGGGCCCGCCCACGAATCCGCTTCCCTGACTGACCGCGCAGGTGAGCATCTTACCGATCAGTATCGCGATACACAGGCCCAGGCCCAGGGTCCCTGTGCCTTTCAGCACCGAAGCGAGCTGGTCGCCGCCGGAGAACATCGTCAGCGGGAGTGCCACGCCGACGATGCCGAACATCATGCCGCCCAGCGCTGATTTCGCGATGGCCGGGATCTTGACCCGGCTGAACAGCCGCGACGCCAGCATTATGAGCCCCGTCGTCAGGGTCGCTACCAGGGCCGCGAACAGGCCAAGGGGGATGCCAGCGAGCAGCTGCCAGTCCTCGAACGTGTACCGTGGCACCTGGTAGGCGCCCAGGAACACGGCGCCGGCGATGGCGAAGTAGATCCCGAAGGAGACGCTCCCTGCTGTGATGTCCGCGGCCAGGGACTTAGTAAGCCGGTGTCCGCCCGGGCGGGCGACCTCCAGGATCAGCATTACCACGATCACCGGGCTGGAGAACACCCCGCCGAAGATGCCGGCCATGCCGGCCAGGGTGCTCACCTGGGAGTCCTCTTCGCCCAGCCGTCTTCGCCGGGCGATCCAGCTGCCCGCGCCGCCGCCCATGGAGGCCAGCACCTTCTCCGGACCGACGCTGGCACCACCGATCAGCGACACCGCCGAGACGGCCATCGTCCCCGGCACAAGTCCCAGGTCGACGTGCTCAGCGTGCAGGTCGTCGAACAAGCCGGGAACCTCCTCGGGCAGGCGGGTCAGCCGCCGCAGCAGGCCGACCACAACGCCGGCCGCCACGGTGACCGCCACCCACCACCAGCGCCCGCCGAACCAGCCTGCACGGGAATCGGTGTACCAGCTGCCCCCGAACTTGATTACCCCGAGGAAAGCCAGGCTGGCGAACGCGCCGAACACCCCGAGGGCGGCCGCGTAACCCATGAGGACCCAGAACTCCCGGTTCTGGGTGACCGGCGGAGCCAGGCAGTCTCCAGTTGCACGCGACCTGGCAGAAGACATGAACCTCTATTCCTCCTCCAGCGGGTGGCGACTTCGGGCCGCCGCCAGCCTGGCTGCCCGGTGCGACCTCGCCGAGCGGCGAAGGGCCGCGTCCATCCGCCAGGACACGCGTGCCTGACTGCCGAGGGCTAGCGGTCAGCCAGGTGCCAGTGGTGCGGTGCGATCAGCCGGTCCACCGACTGCAGGCCCCACGATCCGCGGGCGTAGGGCTCAACCGGCGGCGGGTTCTCCAGCAGCGGCGTGGAGATCTCCCACAGCCGTTCGATCCCGGCCCGAACTGGTGAATAGCGACTGATCGCCGATCATGGCGTACAGAATGAGGCGCTCATAGCCATCGAGCGCGTGCGCCGAGGCGAACGAGCCCTTGTAGGTGAACACCATCTCAGCCTGACCCAGGCTCATCTCAGGGCCGGGCAGCTTGGCCAGGAACTCGATGGTGATCGAGCCAGGGTCGGCGAAGTCGATCACGATTTCGTTCCGCTGGTCGGCCGGGATGTCCCTGCGGTAGGTACGAAAAATCTGCATCGGCGGCTGGTGGAAGCCGAGCGTCACGACCTGTCGGCTGGCGCCCATGGATTTGCCCGAACGCAGGAAGAACGGCACTCCGTGCCAGCGCCAGTTGTCCACCTCGGCGCGCAGCGCGACCATGGTGTCGGTCTGCGAGTCGGCTGCGACCCCCGGCTCGGAGCGGTACCCCTCGTACTGCCCGCGCACGACATGCCGCACGTCAAGTGGCTTCACCATCTGGAAGACCTTGAACTTCTCATCCCGCAGCGGCCCGGCGCTCAGCGACACCGGCGGCTCCATGGCCACGAACGCCATCACCTGGAACAGGTGGGTGGCGATCATGTCCCGGTAGGCGCCTGTCGCGTCGTAGAACGCGGCCCGCCCCGCGATCGACAGCGTCTCCGGCACGTCGATCTGCACGTAGCTGATGTACGCGCGGTTCCATGACGGCTCAAGCATCCCGTTCGCGAACCGGAACGCGAGGATGTTGTCGACCGATTCCTTGCCCAGGAAGTGGTCGATGCGGAAGACCCGGGACTCGTCGAAGACCGCGTGCAGGGCCTGGTTCAGCACCCGCGCCGAGGCCAGGTCGGTGCCGAACGGCTTCTCGACGATCACCCGGCTGTGATCGGTGGCCAGGCCGGAATCACCCAGCATGCCCACCATGGACGTGAACGCGGCGGGCGGGATGGCCAGATGGAACAGCCGCCGCGGGGAACCGCCGATCTGTTTCTCCGCCCGCTGCACCGCGGCTTCCAGGTTCGCGGTCTTGCCCGGTCCGGCGGCTGCGAACGACAGGCGGCGCTCATAATCCGGCCACGACCGATCGTCGGGCTTGGTAGCGGAGAACTCGGCGCAGGCCTGTTTAGCGTGCGCGCGGAACTGCTCGTCGGTCATGGTGGCCGAGGCCGGCGCCGACCCGATGATGTGGTACTCGCGCGGCAGCAGGCCGGCTACGTGCAAGCGGAACAGGCCCGGCAGCAGCTTGCGTTTGGCCAGGTCGCCGGTGGCACCGAACAGCACGATGACGTGATTGGCCGGCCGCTTGGGCAGGGCGTGACGGTTGTCCGGCATGATCGGGTCTCCTTCTCATCCCAGCGCCTGAGCTACCTAGGCCGACCGTGTCCGCCCGAAGTCAGCCAGCACCGCCAGGATCCGGAACTGCGGCAGGGTCACCGCCCCGTCGAGGACATCCAGGCTTTGCAGGGCCACGCCCGCCAGCACCCGAGTCGCCGCTTGCAAGATCTCGAGTGCGTCAGGCGCCAGTTCCACCTCTCGATAGACGGCTTTTTGGGGGGATTCCATAACCGGTATTGTAAGTAGCAATATTTGTTATCTGCAACGAAGGCAACGGTCACCCACCTCAGGATCATGTTCTCGCGCAGCAGCGCGGCCGGGCACCGATGTCGCGGCGCTGCTAGGCGTCGACGAAACGGTCGAGCAGCTGCCGCTGGTGGTAATCCAGCGGCCGGTGAGCGGAGACGGAGGCCGTCGGCCGGTTTGCGGCCAGGGATGCGCGGACGCGCCGCACGGCACTCGCACTGTTCAGGCACCGGACCAAGGTCATCAGGGGACCCGGCTCCCGGGCCGCGGGCCTGGCCATGGCCTTCAAGCTCATCGAATCCGCCAAGGACCGCTGGCGCTGCGTCAACGCCCGGCACCTGGTCGCCCTGGTCCGCAACGGAGCCACCTTCACCGGCGGCAAGCTCGCCGGACGTCCCGGCAGTTCGACCCTGCCCCTGACCAGGCGCTTTCTAGCTCAGAGGCCATATCGGGCCAGTTCCCGAGGCGGGGAGCCAAACGGGGAGCCAAAAGTGAGTTACGCTCCCGCTGGGCCGTCGCTTCGCGCAGACCCTTGACCCGGTGACCGCTCACAAGGGATTGGCGCCTACGAGGAAGAACGGGAGAAGCAGGGTTCCGGGGAGGGTCGTGTCAGGGCAGCCCGGAGAGTCACACAGGGGGAGCCTGGCATGCGGCATCGAGCTCGGCGACCAGATCCCGAACCCGCTGCCCGATCTCGTCGCGGATGGGGCGGACCTGCTCGACGGTGAGCCCGGCCGGGTCGGGGAGGTCCCAGTCGAGGTAGCGCTTGCCGGGGAAGACGGGGCAGGCGTCGCCGCAGCCCATGGTGATCACGACGTCGGCGGCCTGCACGTTGCCGGTGGTCAGCGGCTTGGGGAACTCGCGGGAAATGTCGAGCCCGATCTCGGCCATGGCCTGGACGACGGCGGGGTTGAGCTGGCTGGCGGGCTGGGATCCGGCTGAGGTCACCAAGACCCGCCCGGCCGCCTGGCGGTGGAGCAGCGCGGCGGCCATCTGGGACCGCCCGGCGTTGTGGGTGCAGACGAACAGCACGTGCGGGATGTCGGCCATGAGCATGCCTTCCAGGGGTCAGCTGGCGAGCTGGGCGGGTTCGTCCTGGGGGGCCTCCCCGGGCCGGGCCCGAATGGGCTGAGCCGGGTAGAGGGTGACGGCCAGGAGCGCGCCGATCGCGCCGCCGGCGAGCTGGGCGGCGATGAACGCGGGCGCCGAGGCCGGGGCGATCCCGGCATAGGTATCGGTCAGGGTCCGGCCGATGGTGACGGCGGGGTTGGCGAAGGCGGTGGAGGCGGTGAACCAGTACGCCGCGCCGATCCAGGCGCCCACCGCCCACGCCGCATGCTGGAGGCGGCCGGTGCGGACCAGGGCCACGATGACGAAGAGCAGCCCGGCGGTGGCGACGACCTCGCTGAGCAGGATCCCTGGCCCGCCGCGGTGGTGGTGCGACGGGCTCAGGACCGGTTCGGCGAACATGGCATCAGCTAGCGCGGCCCCGGCGATGGCCCCGGCGACCTGGCAGGTGATCACGGCGGCGGCCAGGGAAGGGCTGTAACGGCGCGGGGTCCGGTGGCCCAGCAGCCAGTCCGCGGCGGTCACGACCGGGTTGAAATGCGCCCCGCTGGCCCCGGTGAACACCATGATCAGGACGGCCAGGCCGAGCGCGGTCACCACCGAGTTGGCCAGCAGCCGCAGCGCGCCGTCCGTAGTCAGCCGGGTGGCGGCGATGCCTGACCCGACGACGACCGCGACCAGCAGGCCGGTGCCGGTGAACTCGGCCAGCAGCCGCCTGCCTGCCGCTGCAGTCATGTGGTTATTGGCTTGACGGCGCGGATGATGGCTGAGTGCATCCCGGGCGCCGCCTGGTGGGTGAAGGTCACCGACGCTCCGGCGAACCCGGCCGCGGCCAGGCCGTCGAGGTACTCCGCCCGGGACAGGGCGCCCGCGATGCAGCCGACATAGGAGCCAGCGGCCGCCCGGTCAGCCGGGGTCAGGTGATCCTCGGCCACCACGTCGGTGATGCCGATCCGCCCGCCCGGGACCAGGACGCGGAACATCTCCGCGAGCACGGCGGGCTTGTCAGTCGACAGGTTGATCACGCAGTTGGAGATCACCACGTCTACCGCCGCGTCGGGCAGCGGCAGGGCCTCGATCTCGCCCTTACGGAACTCCACGTTCCTCGCGCCTGCGCTGGCCGCGTTCTGGCGGGCCAACTGGAGCATGTCGTCGGTCATGTCCACCCCGTAGGCGAACCCGGACGGGCCGACCCGCCGCGCGGACAGCAGCACGTCGATGCCGCCACCCGAGCCCAGGTCCAGCACCCGCTCACCGGCGTGCAGGTCCGCGACCGCCAGCGGATTGCCGCAGCCCAGGCTGGCCAGGACCGCCTGTTCCGGCAGGCCGTCCTTCTCGCCCGCACTGTACAGCGCGCCGCCGAAGCAATCGGCCGAGTCCGGCCCGGCCGGGCCGGTGCCACAGCAAGAGCCCGTGGCCGAACTGCCGCAGCACGAGGCAATGGCGGAACTCTCGACGCTCTGGGCAGTGACACCGGGCTTCGGTTCCAGGACGGCGTGGGCTGCCTCGGCGTACCGGGACCGGACCGCCTCACGCAGATCGGCGCTCGTCTCGTCGCTCATCCCGATCACCCCTCAGGAATAGATGACTGTCGATGCCTACTGTGTCCGAGAGATAGACAGATGTCAATGCCTGCCGCATACTGGGCCGGTGACCACCGCATCGGACCTCCAGACCCGGCCGCCTCTCCCGCTGGCCGAGGCATGCTGCACCCCGCTGCTACGCGAGCCGATCACCGCCGGCCAGGCCGTCGGCCTCGCCCGCATGTTCAAGGCCCTGGCCGACCCCACCCGGCTGAGACTGGTCTCCATGGTGGCCGCGCACGACGGCGGCGAGGCGTGCGTCTGCGAGCTGACCGAACCGCTCGGCCTGACCCAGCCGACCATCTCCCACCACCTCAAGATCCTCGTCGACGCCGGGATGTTCAGCCGCGACAAGCGCGGCGTCTGGGCCTACTACGCCCTTGTCCCCGCAGCTATGGATGCGCTATCGGCAGTGCTGAGTACGCCGCGCTAACGGCCTGGAGCGGGCGCAATTAGCGTGCAATTCGCCGAGGTGAAGAGACAGCAAAACACGGCTGGTCCAGGTCGCCTGAGTAAGGACATACTGCTCGTCCCGGGACCCGGCGGGCCTGGCCCGGGCTGGGCGCAGGATCACCCTGACTCCGGTCTCGCGCATTGCTTACTGCCGTCAACAGCTCGTCAGCCGGGCAGGAAGAGCGCTTCGAGTGGCGGATCCCCGACCGGCCTCGTGACGTGCCCGATGCCGTCGGTGTCTTCCGCGCGGAGCAGGTCACCAGGTCCGAACGTTCGCCGCGAGCCGTCGGTGACCTCCACGTCGACTGCCCCTCGGAGCACCACCACCCACTGCCGCCGTGGAGCGGGACGTGGCACCGGAGGAAAATCGAACTTGTCGTGACGGACATAGATGACTTCTGCCGCTGCCGGAACCGTCCCGGTGAGCATTCCTGTAACGCCCGGCGGAGCACCAAGGAGAAGCTCATCGTCCTGGAAGGTCGATCCGCCTGCAGCATCGGTAACGATCCGGGTGAACCGCTTCGCCTCGCTCATCGCAGCTCCCCGAGTCCATCAGGCCCACCGCCGATCCTGCGCCGCATCTGATCACGGCGAATGCGCCACCGGCAAACGTGAGCGTAAAGTCCTGGCTGAAAGAACGTCAACCCAGGCGTTGCGGCCGGGATCAGCCAGGCCGGGCTTGCAGCCTGGGCCCAAGGAGCCGTGGTGCCGCAACAGCGGGGGCCGAGGTTGTCGCTGGCTGAATGGCTGGTGCTATGCCTGGTCAGCGAGGGACCTACGCATGGTTTCGCGATCGGGAGCCTGCTGGCGCACGAGGGCAGCGTGGGCCAGGTCTGGCACGTGCCGAGGCAAATCGCCTACCGCGCCGCGCGGAGACTCGAGGACCTCGGCCTGATCACAGTGTCCGGGAAGCAGCCCAGCAGTCTGGGGCCGGACCGGATTCAGCTGCGGGCCACGCCCAAGGGCTGTCAGGCCGCTGGAGAATGGCTGCATCAGCCGGTCAGCCATCCCCGGAATGTCCGCTCAGAGCTGCTGGTCAAGCTCGCCTTGCTCGACCGGACGGGGATTGATCCCCGGGGTCTGCTGCGGGCTCAGCGCGGCCAGCTCGCCCCGATCGCTGATGCGCTCGCGGGCCAGACGCGCACCGCTAGCGGATATGACCACGTTCTGGCGGTGTGGCGGCACGAATCGGTCTCGGCGACGCTGCGTTTTCTTGACGCCCTGCTGGCAACGATGCCTGCACAGTGATCGGCGGCGGTGCAGGCGTCAGGGAGCCGTGTTCAGGTCAGCCCCGCCTGGCTCGCGTGCGCAGCCGGGTAAGTTATCGGCCAAGTTAGCTGCGCTTTCAACTACCGCCCCAGGGTGGCCGCGCTAGATTACTAGACCGGGTGGCGGCAGCCATGGTGGCCGGGGGCGGGTGGTATGGGTGAGTGACGGACCCGAGGCCCGTCATGGTGCCCGGCTGCGGCTGGCCCGGCGGGCGCGCGGGTTGACTCAGCAGCAAGTGGCGGAGATGGCCGGGGTGACCCGGCAGGCTGTCTCCAGGATCGAATCTGGCGAGGGCGACCCGTCGCTGCGGGTCGCGCTGGTGCGGGCCCGCGCGCTGGGCATGACGGTTGAGTAGCTATTCGGGCCGGGTGAGCCCGCGGCGCCGATCGCGGCCAGGCCGGTCGCGGGACTAGGCGGCGCGGGGGCCAGGGTCACGCTCGCGCCGGTAAGAGATGAGTACGTCGCGCTGCCGATGCGGGGTGTCACGGCGAGCCGGGCCGGGTTCCTCCCGGCGGGCGCACTGACCACTAGGGACGGCAGCGACCAGGCGCGGAGCAGGATGGTCCGGCCCATCGGGCCGCTGCAGCCGGTCTTGGTCGTGGCGGGCTGTGATCCGGCGCTGCCGCTGGTAGAGACCCGGCTGGGGTTGCTTGACCCGCCGGTCGGGTTCAGCTGGTGGCCCTGCCCAAGCCGGGAAGCGCTGCAGTTGGCCGCCGCCGGGCTGGTGCACGTGGCCGGGACGCATTTGCGCGGCCCGGGCAGCGACTACAACATCGGCCCGGCCGCGGAGATGCTGCCCCGAGGCGGCCAGGTGATCGGGTTCTGCTCCTGGCAGGAAGGGCTGGCGGTGCGTCCAGAACTGGCCGAGGGAATCTCAGGCGTCGCCGATGCGGTCCGGCGGGGCCTGCGGCTGGTGAACAGGGAGCCGGGCGCCGAGGCGCGCAGCGTCCTGGACCGCGAGCTGGTCGGCGATGGGATCGACGCCAGCCAGGTCCCCGGCTATGCGACCCAGGCGACCGGGCACCTGGAAGTCGCCGCAGCCATCGGGGCAGGGCTGGCCGACGCCGGGATCGCCAGCGAACCTGCAGCCCTGGCCTATGACCTGGCGTTCCTCCCGCTGACCGCCGAGCATTTCGACCTGGTGATCCCGGCCGGGCACGAAAGCACCCGCGAAGTGCAAGGCCTGCTGAAAGTCCTGTCCTCGGCGTGGCTGCTCGATCAGCTGGCCAGCATTCCCGGCTATGACCCTGCCCGGTGCGGGGAGCCCATCGCGACGCTGCCGCCGCACCGCGAGCACAGTAGTCAGCCCACGCCAGATGACAGGAAATAGGCCCCGATGCCGAGGACCAGCACGCCGACCAGGCGGCGGATCAGCACGTCAGGCATCCGGGACTGGAGGCGAGCGCCGGTATACCCACCGGCCAGGCCCCCGATACCGAGGGCAATACCGGTCGGCCAGTCCGGAGCCACCGAGATGTGCTGATGCACCGCCAGAATCGTGAACGTGATCACCCCCCCGGCCGAGGTGACGAACGTGGAGGCCAGCGCGGCCGGGGCAGCCTCGGATGGTTTGCGGCCCGACCCGATCAGGACCGGGGCCAGGAACGCGCCGCCGCCGATTCCGTAGATTCCGCCCACGCACCCTACGATGGCGGCCAGGGCCATCAGCGCGGGGGCCGGGATCAGCCGGCCGGGACGACCGTCCGGCCGACCAGCGCGGCCGGGCCGGGTGAACACCAGCCAGATGCCCAGCGGGATCAGGACGGCGGCGATCACCAGGTGGAAGACGCGCGGGCCGGGGATGAGCTTGACCCGGATGACCGATCCGGCGATGACGCCGGGCAGGGTTCCGGCGATGAGCACCAGGGCCAGGTGCCCGCCGGTCTGTCCCTGCCGCCAGTAGCGGTACAGCGCCCCGGGTGTCGCGACGACGTTGTACAGCAGGTTGGTCGGGGTCACCGCCGGGCTGGGCGTGGCCAGCACGGTGACCTGGAACGGGAGCAGGAGCACCGCCCCGGAGATCCCGGCCGGGGTGGTGACCACCGCGATCAGGTACGCCGCAGCCAGGGCGACGACCTCGGTCCAGCCAGCGTCCGGCACGCCGCCACGGTAACCAGACCATAAGATCCAAATCGAGCGATGACCAGCAATTTTGCGTCGCGCAACTCCTGGAAGCAAGCTGATAGCCAGACGGCTGGGAATCTGCGGACCAGGTGTGGACCAGCGGCCGACGCGGACGGCACTTCACGCAGGCAGCGAGGCAGTCGGGTAACTGCCTCCGGAGCCCTGAGCTCTATGTCAACGAGAGCAGGGCACATCGAGGGCACATGAGCGCCGAATAACGCATGAAGCGATGAGAAGTGGCGGCGATGTTCGCGTTCGCGCGGGCCATCCCGGCGGACGAGTTCGCGGCGCTGGCCGGCGTGGAGGATCTCATCGGGCTCATCTCGGCCGAGGTGGCCGACCGCGACGCGATCGACCCGGTGCTCTCCCGGCTGATGTTCGAGGCCGAGCGCGACCCGGCGCTGCGGGAGCGGATGAGCGCGATGCTCACCCAGTACCGCGAGCTGATGATCAAGGCGATCCGCGCCGAGCAGGAGCACGGCACGGTCTTCGCCGGCGCCCCGGCCGACGCGATCGTCACGCTGCTCGGCGCGGCCGGCGACGGGCTGCTGCTGCACGCGCTGCTCGACCCCGGGCTCGACGTGCCCGCCGCGCTCAACGCGCTCCGCGCCCTCCTCGCCCCGCGGCCTTCCTAGGCACCCAGTAGCCGCGACAGCCCAGTGTGCATAGTTAAGCCCGGGACACGTTTCCTCCGTCACGCCCCGGCTCCGCCCGATCACGAGAACTGGTCGAAGCCCGTGAGCGTGGCGTTGCGCTGCGCGGCGCTACGCTGCACGCGCACGAAACCCGCAGACCCGGCTGAACCGAAGCTCGTTCGGAGCGGCATGCCCGCGCCGTGCACACAAGAGAGAGAGCGGCTTGTCCCAGACCGAAAGCTGGAGCGCAGATTTCGGCTCGGCCGCGGTCAACGAGATGTTACACAGGTATTTGCCGCTGGTCAGCGGCCGGGCCGCGGCTCGCCCTTAGGCCTCCGGATGACGACGACTAGGCAGTGCGCCTGGTGAACGCAATGCTGGCTGACTGAGCTGAGCAGCATGTCGGCAAATGCCCCGTGCCCCGTGAACCGACTACCAGCAGTTGCGTACGCTCAGAGGCAGTAACGAGAACAGGCGCAGGATGCCCTCGCTCAACCCGTAAGGTGACTAGTGCGCTGTCGCCGAGCACACTGCGGATGGTCTCCTCGAGAGTTTCCTGCGCCATCTTTTCGAGGTCGACGTCATCGTAGGAGGGAGCCAGACCATAGGTGGGCGGAATCTCCCAGGCGATGACGGCTTCCACCGGCGCGTCGCTCATCTGGGCGTAGTCGAAGGCCCAGCGCAGCGTGAGCCTGGACTCTTCCGACCCGTCTACTCCCACGACAACAGGTGCGACGGTCATGCCCTCACGACCTTTCTTCCGGTGAGCGCCCGCGGTTGGCCCGGGAGCGTCCACATTCCTTCACATGTAACCTGTCCCAGCTGCGGTGGGGGAGGGTAGGGGCCTCTGGCAGCGATCGCGAGGACCAACGGTCCCGCCGCGGCGGCGGCGGCGCTGGCCCAGGGCTCGGAACGGGGGGAGGGCTAGGAGCAGCCAGCCTTACCTAGGTCCGCAGGCACAGCGCGAGCCGAGGCGCGCCGCACCATGGCCCGGCCGAGCAGGGTAGGCCCATCGATCCTGTCATGATTGGCAAGCGCCGGGCGCGATGCTGCACGGCCGGAGATGACACCGTAGCCGATCCGGCCTTCGGCTCGAATGGTGCGGCCGACGATACCGTCGGCCCATATCGTGAAGTGCTCGCCGGGAGCAAACGCTTCAGCCTCACTGCCAGATAGCGCCATGATGAGGATGACCTGCCCGCCAGGCGGCACCGGTAGCCCTTCAGCCAGCGAGATTGCCGCGGGGAAGTACTGGTGGAGGGAGCAGGGCTGGATGAGGTAGCAGGCACGTGCGGCCAGGGCGCGGGTTTCGTCCGGGCGGCGATGCGCGGTGTCCTCACGCATCTGGGGGCAGAGCGTGATCGCAGCGTTGAACGTGTACTGCATCACGGTGGCCGTCCCTCCAGGCCGCAGGCGCGGACTACAGGCCGCTTCCGGCTCATTGGCCTGGCGCAACAAAGGTGTTAGTATCGACAATACTTGTCTATAGCAACAGTAGCAATGACGCTAGCCTGAAAACCTCGGGCGGGCCGGCCTGGCGTGCGAGCCGGGTCATGGTTGATGCGTCCAGCCCGAGCGCGTCCGCTACCTGCGCCGACCGAGCGCCCGACGTCGGCCAGGACTGCGAGCACCCGGAACTGCGGGAGAGACACTGTGCGGTCGAGGACGTCGAGGCTGCGCAGCGCCACTCCGGCCAGTACCCGGGGTGGCAGCCTGGAGCACCTCCGCCATCGCTGCGGCCTGCCCGGCCGGAAGCTGTTCCCCGGTCGCGGGTGTCGCCATGGACAAGCATGGTACGGGCCATCGGGTCCAGGCGACCTGGGCAAAGTTCCTGCGGACAGTCGGCCCATCGTGCGGCGGCCTCGTCCTCTCCTCCGTCGGCAGAGTTGGGCGCGGGAATAGCCGGGCCGCAGCGGCCGGCGCACGGTACCGATGGCGGTTGCGGCGCACTCGCCACGGCCGTGCGCATGGTTGAGTCCCACGAGCCGCATCCCTCCCCTCGCTACGGCCCGTCGGCCGCTGCGGCGTCCCGGCAGGTCCGGTGTCCCTGCAGCACCGGCCCGCATGGAAGACGCCGGCGAAGACTTATTGGTTTACGCAACTATTGCTATTTGCAAGTCTGGCGCCCGCCTGGGTGCACAACCAGCGGAACCTCGATGCGACCCGCGACTACCTGGCTGGACAACGGCCCTTCCAGCAGCGCGCGGCGCTGAACACCCTGGCAGGCCGTTTCCTTACAGAATGGTCGCCGCGCGGGCCGACAGCAATGGCGGCTGCTGGCGCGACAATCCGCGGCAGGCCAAGCCCGACCTGCCGACGATGGAGGGAACTGTACGCCCGCCGGGTGGTGAAACGCCCGTAACCGCCGAGCCTCCACCGCTACCGGGTCGTCAACCGGGCTGACGCTGGCTCGCGCGGCCTGGTCACGGACCCGCCCAGCCGAGCGCTGCGCCCGGCTGCGGAAGCTCGCCGGCCGCCGCCGCGAAGGCCCGGAATGCCGTGATCACCGGCTCGTGCTGGTCGGGTGGCAGCGACCGGAGCAGCCTGGCCAGTTCGGCCCGGCGCCGCCTGCTCACCTCGGCGACCAGGTCCCGGCCCGCCGCGGTCAGCGCGATCCGGACCGAGCGCCGGTCGCCGGCCAGCCGGTGACGGCGGACCAGCCCCTTGCGCACCAGTCGGTCGCACATGCGGGTCGCCGTCGACGGGTTGACTGCCAGCGCCGCCGCCAGCTCGGCTGTTCCCTGCGGGCCCTGGGCGGCCAGCACCACCAGCGCCCGGTACTGCGGCAGCGTCACCTCGTCCCCGGCCGCCGCCAGTGACCGTGCCGCCACCGCCACCAGCGCCCGGCTCGCCGCCAGCACCGTATCCACCAGTTCGTCCGATTCCGCCTGCCCGGGCGGGGACGGCGCTTCGGAAGACGTCCTATCTGCCATGAGTAAATATTGCCCTGGACAAGACCTGAACCGCACCGCCCGGATCCATCCGCAGGACTCAACCGCCGGGCCCGGTTACGGTCACCGGACCAGATACGGACCGAACGGCCGTGGTTCCACGCCGCACCGCCGTCACTGGGACGCCGCGGTCGGGTGGTCAGGAGGCCAGGAGCCTCGCGACCTGGGCGATGCCCCGGCCCCAGGCGGCGATCTGGTCCGCGGGCAGGTAGGAGGTGCCCGACGTGGTGTGGTCGGCCTGCGGGGAGGCGAGATAACGCTCCCGGCCGCTGGGATCGATAAAGTAGACCACCGACGAGTGGACGATGTCGGCGTCCGGGCCTGGCGCCTGAACCTCGACGCTGTAGTCATTCCAGACGGCCCGCAGCCGGGGCACAGGACCGGTGAAGAAATGCCAGCTGGGAATGAGGTCAGCTGGTGCGCACGGGAGTACGCGGCCACGTCGGCGACGGCGTGGTGGTACTGGTTGACGTTGACGGCGGCGAAGACGACCCGGTCGGCCTGCCGGCCGAGGTCGCGGTAGGCGTCGGTGAACTCGGCGGACACGATTGGGCAGATGTCGGTGCAGTGCGGGTCCATGAACTCCAGCACCACGACCTTGCCGCGGAAGGCGGACAGCGGTATGACCTGGCCGTCCTGGTCTGTCAGGGTGAAGCCGGGCGCGGGCCGGGCCGGCACTGGTGACAGCTCCATCAGGTTGACCTGGCTGTCCGGCACGGCGGCGGGGATCCCGGACGGGCGGGCAGGGATCCGGTCGTGGCCGGTCAGGCCGTACGCCGCTGCCGTCGCCCCGGCCGCGATGAGCACCGCAGCCAGTGCAGCCATGATAAGCAGCCGCTTCCTGACGTGACGTTCACGCATGATTACCGTTTCCGTCCTTGGCCGGCTGGGCTTGCCTGCCGTGCGCATGGCGTGGGGGTGCGTCGTCGGGTGCCCCGGTCAGCAGGCTGACGCGATCGCCCGCGGCCAGGGTAATCTCCGGGCGGGGCGGGCGGAGCTGGCGGCCGCGCAGGACCGACACGGGGGCGCTGGCCCGGGGCCAGGTGACGTCGCCGAGCTTGCGCCCGGCGGCGGGCGAGCCGGCGGTGATGGTGATCTCGGCGACCTGGTAGCCGGGCAGCGGGGTCGGCGGGTGCCGCCGGAGCGAGTCCGGATCCGCGTGCTCCCAGTCGGCGCTGGCCTGGGCCTGCGTGCTCTCTGCCTGGGTGGTGGTGATCTGGCGGGCGATGGCGCGCAGCACGCCGGGGGCGGTGATCCAGCCCTGAATCTGGTGGCCGTCAGCGGACAGCACCGGCAGGCCGTCGTGGCCGTAGACCTCCAGTTGCCGCAGGGCCTGGGCCAGCGATTCGGTGCCGAACAGGGCCTGCGGGTCGCCCCGGTAGACCACCGGCCCGGCCAGGGAAGCCGAGTCCCGTGCCGGAACCCCGCCGTCGCCGTCACCGTCGCTGTCGGCCGGCGGTACCGGCAGCGCTGGCCGGAAGGGTCGCATGGCGTGGGCGACCTTGAGGTCGGACAGGGCGCGCCAGGGGGTGGTGCGGTCGATGTCGGTGCCGCGGCGCAGCAGCTTGGTGGTGTAGATGGTGCCGTAGGACAGCGCGCGGGAGAGCGTGGCGGCGATGGCGACCGCGAGCATCACCGGCAGCGTCAGGGCGAAGTCGCCGGTCATCTCCACCACGGAGGCCAGTGAGGTCAGCGGGGCGCGGGCGGCGGAGGCGAACACCGCGCCCATCGCGACGACCGCGTACAGGGCCGGCTGGCCCGCGCCCGCCCCGAAGATGTGGTGGATGATCTGGCCATAGGCCATGCCGGAGGTGACCCCGATGAACAGCGACGGCGCGAAGATGCCGCCGGAGCCGCCGATGCCGATGGTCAGGCTGCACGCGGCGATCTTGGCGAACGCGAGCAGCATCAGGAACCACAGCGCGTACTGGCCCGCGGTGGCCTTGTACATCACCGGGTAGCCGACCCCGTACATCTGCGGGACCGCGAGCAGCAGCAGCCCGAGCGCGAGGCCGCCCACCGCGGGCCTGGCCCATTCCGGCCGGCCCTTCCATGCCCGGTCGCACAGGTCCTCGGTCTTATACAGGATCGCCTTGAACGCCAGGCCCATCAGCGCGGCGATCACCGCCAGCACCGCCACCAGAAGGTAGTTCTGCGCATGATGCAGCACGATGCCGGGCGGGAAGCCGGACAGGAACGGCTTGTCGCCCAGGAAGGGGATGGCGGTGATGTCGGCGATCATGGCCGCCAGCATCACGGTGAACAGGGCGTCGACGGAGAACTCCCGCA
>Ga0335077_10004714_pt1 | contig 16637 bp, 11 predicted proteins | sample Lox_Sample_31_FD_207151 | JGI IMG/M metagenome (GOLD analysis project Ga0335077, IMG submission 207151) | Soil microbial communities from Loxahatchee National Wildlife Refuge, Florida, United States - Lox_Sample_3.1 | ecosystem: Environmental > Terrestrial > Soil > Wetlands | place: USA...
ATTGTCTTCCGGCGTGATTCCATGCTCTTTGAGCGTCTTGGTCACTGCATCGCGATTGAACCCCTGGACTCCGATCGCAAAGTGGTCCACCACCGCCGTCGGGTTCTTATGATGTAGTGACACCAGCACCTTGCCGGCGCCCAGCCGGACAATCTCGTTCGGTTTATCCTCTCCCTGAATTTTCAGCCCGAAAATGTTCTCGTAGAACGCCACCGCGCGTGGCAGATCGCTCACCTGAATGCTTACGTGGTCGATCTTCGCCGCCTGCAGCACGCCCGCCCCCCCCTGTGCCTGAGCCGCCGTTCCCGCGGCCGTCAACATCGCGAGCCCCTGCACCAGTTCGCGTCGCGATAGGCCTCCGCGCTCAAACCGCTCCACCAGTTTCGCAATCATCGCTTCCATACGCCGCCCTCCTGATTCGCGATTGTACCCCGCGCGCTAGCATAGAAACCGTGAGCAGCCCCGACGTCTTCTCCATGCGCCCCATCGGCTACATCCGCAGCCCGTTCCGCGACACCCAGCAAATCCCGAAGGGTCTCGGCGCGCACCACCAGGCCGAGGGCTCTCTCGAGATCCGACCCGAACTGGAACCCGGCCTCACCGATATCGAGGGGTTTTCTCACCTGATTGTCATCTGGGCGTTTGACCGCGCCGAAGAAGTCGCCCTCGTCGGAACACCCCCCAGCGACAATCGCCCGCATGGGGTCTTCGCGACACGGTCGCCGCGACGCCCAAATCCGATCGGCTTGACCGTCGTCGAGCTGTTGAAGCGAGAAGGCCCTGTGCTCTCCGTGCGGGGTGTCGACATGCTCGACAACACGCCGATTCTCGATATTAAGCCCTACCTGTCCAATATTCCAACGGAGCGCCTCCGCCGCGGCTGGCTCGGCGAAGCCGAAGCGCGCGCCCAGCGGGATGATCGTAGCGAACACGCACCCGGGACTTAACAACGCTTGGTCCGGCCTTCTGTACCAGAACTGCTAATACGTGGAACCTTCAGAGGCTTAGCCAAGAAAGGTACTTTCTACCGGGTAAAAACTGGAATCTGATTTCTCTCGCCTGCTGCAAGTAATTCATTAATAAACGTGAATCTTTGGACCTTTACTTGCCTCCTGCCTCGCTCACATTTCACCCCGGGTAGTGGGCGTTTCCGATTCCAGCGACTAAGGACCTATTGTTGAGATCCGCTCTGCTCGCAAGTTGTAGCTCCGCGCTGCCGGAGTTTTCCGGTAGCGCGTCACCACCATCTGCAGGCCGGGGGCGCGGAGCGGCCACCCTGTCGAATTCATCCACAGGTTCGGTTGCGTGTGACCGCCGGGCGTTTTCGGTCGAAACGCCATTCTTAGAAATTGTTTGGTTGATCTCGCTCGGGGTTGGGGTTCGATTTGGCCGCCGACCTCCCTCCGATCCGTCTGGACCTCGGCTGAATATGGTTGATGCGCTTTCGGCATATAACCGCCAAATTCTTGGTAATAGATTGAATAAAAAGGGGTTACTGGGGAAGCCCACTTTTGGACGGGCAACCTCTGGAAACCAAAGACAGCCTTGAAGCTTACCAGGATTTACGCCGATATTCTTCGTAGGTTGGCGTGTGTAGGTGGCGCGCCCGGCTGTGCCGAGACTTCAAGGAGGTATCCCGTAACCGTGCGACGTCGGCTGTCCAATTGGCGGAAACTCCATCTCATCGCTCCTGTGACTGCGTGTGTTGCCATGCTGTTCGGGGGAACCTCCCTTCGTGCTCAAACCTCAACGCTGGCTCTGAGCTCGGCGAGCGGCTCAGCCGGTGCCACCGTCCCGTTGAATCTGTCACTGACCTCGACGTCGACGCAACCAGCAACGTTGGAATGGCGCGTGTCCTATCCGACCGCCAGTGTTACAAGCGTAAGTGTCTCGGTCGGGAGCGCGGCCGTGGCCGCCTCCAAAAGCGTGACCTGCAGCGCCAGTAGCGGCTCCGCGCTTTGCCTGCTTTGGGGGCTCAACCAGACAGCGATTGCGAACGGCACCGTAGCCGTTGTGAGCGTGACACTAGCGGCCAGCGCAACCGGCACGGTTCCGATCGCGGTCACCGGTGTCTCGGCAGCCGCAGCCAATGGTACGGCCATATCAGCGGCGGGAACAAGCGGCACCATTACCGTAACAGCGGGTACCGGCGGCGGCGGTGGAAGTGGCGGCGGTGGTAGCGGAGGCGGCGGTAGCGGCGGCGGCGGTGGTGGCGGCGGTACCCCACCTCCTCCGACGTTGGCTATTAGCGCTCTGAACTGCCCGTCTTCCTTTTTGCCCGCGAGCACGTCGGCCTCTTGCATCGTTACGCTGTCGACCGTGGCTCCGACGGGAGGACTGTCGATTTCGATTACCAGCGACAATGCGGCGCTGACTGTTCCAGCTCAGTTGAGCATCGCCGCCGGCCTGAGTTCGGCTTCGTTCATGGCGACCGCGTCTGCCGGTGCTGCCGGCCAGACCGCCACTCTGACCGCTACTTTGGGCGGCACGCAGCCGTCCTCGCAGAGTGTCTCGGTCAGCATCACGGCGCCGAGCGTGGGTCCCACCGTGAGTTCGCTGGTCTGCCTTCCCGGCTCGTTCACGGCTGCTGGTAGCGCGACCTGCACGGTAACGCTCTCCGCGGCGGCTCCGTCGAGCGGGTCGGTCGTTACCATTACCAACAGCTCCGCCGTTGTGACGACGCCGCCTTCGATTGCGATTCCCGCGGGTACTTCGTCGGGTGCCTTTACCGCAGTGGTGGGGGCTTTCACGACATCGCAGTCCGTCTTGATTACCGCGGCTCTCAATGGAGCTTCGCAAAGTGTCGCGATCTCCCTCTCGGTCGGGCAGGGGGCGGGACCGGTTTCGTCTTTGACCTGCAGTCCCGATCCTACGGCGCTCAATACGCTCGACTGTACGGCTCAGTTGGCGACGGCCGCGCCCGCGGGCGGAGCGAGCCTCACGCTGCAATCCGCAAGCAGCCAGATCACCATGCCGACTCTGGTCCAGGTCCCTGCAGGCGCGCAGACGGTCCAATTCAAAGCCACCGTCACGGCGTCCGATCAAGACCAACGAATCAACATCACGGCGGCCCTCAATGGCGCAACCAGCACGCTCCAGGTTGCCGTCCTCGGCGTCCGGCCGACTTCGGTAACGTGCCCGGGAACGGTTGTGGCAGGTAGCGCCGCGACGTGCGTGGTGGCCTTGAACGCGACTAACGTGCCGGCCGTGGCGCGGCTCACTCTGGCCAGCACCAGTTCGAATCTCAAAATGCCGGCTTCCATGACCAGCCGCCCACGCCAGACCCGAATGACGTTCGTCGTGAACTCTGATCCGCTGGCGCCCCAGCAGTCCTCCACGATCTCCGTCCAGTTCGGTTCCACCACGGTCACGACCGCGGTGGCGATTCAGCCGGCGGCGGCCCCCGTCCTGACGCTGCCGGGCGATCAGGCGGTTGTCGCGGGCAACCCGCTTAGCTTCACGGTTTCCGCGGCCGATCCGGGTGGTCAACCGGTCATCCTTTCAACCGGTACTCTTCCGGCCGGCGCGGCCTTTGATCCAAACTCCGGCACGTTCTCCTGGACGCCGGCGGCCGCCCAGCAAGGCGTCTATACGGTTGCGTTCACCGCAACTGATTCCAGCTCCGCCTCCTCCACCGCGAATCTGACGGTGTACGTCGACTCCGGCGTGCCGGTGGTGACCGGTATTGTCAACGCGGCCAGCCAGGCGCAGCCGGCTTGCAGCCCACATTCAGTCGCCAGCGTTCTCGGCCGCTGGCTCGCGTCGGTGACGCAGCCGGTTTCCGATTTGACGGGAGCTTCCACCGCGCTCGGCGGCTCGCAGGTTCTGGTCAACGGCACCGCAGTCCCCGTGTTGACGGTTACTCCCAAGAGAATCGACTTTCTGTGCCCGTCCTCATCCGCCGGGACGCTGCTGAACGTCTCAGTTCAGACCGGCGCCGGCTCCAGTGCCCCGGCACAAACCACCATGCAGGCTGTCAGCCTTGGGCTGTTTTCGAGCGCCGCTTCGGGGCAAGGACAGGGTGTGGTATTTCTGGCTGGAACCTCGCTGCTTGCCACCAGCCGTACGTATCTGAATCTCGGACAGCCGGCCGAACCCGGCGATGCAATCACCATTCGCATCACCGGCATGGGCGCGGCCAGCTCAGCGCTTCCCATGGTCAAGTTTGGCGACCTCTTCGCCCGGGCGGACTCCGTGAACCCGGTTGTAGGCATGGCCGGTGTGGAAGATATCGCCGTCACCGTTCCGCCGGGAGTGGCCGACGGCCAGGCCGTCCCGATCATCGTCGTCGATCCGCTGTCGCAAGCGGGCTCCGCCTGCACGACTGGTCTTCTGTCGCCCGGAACCTGGCCGACCAGTTCATCGGGGACCTGTACATCAGGTGCCAGGACAGGCGATCCTTCGTCGAGCAATACCATCACGGCGGCAATCGAGTCCGGTTCGTAGTGCAAGTCGAAGGCGTTTCTGCGCGTCCCAGCCCGGAGTGTCTAGGCAGCCGCGGTCGCGAGGGAGCGATCATCCCGATCCGGACGCGGCTGTAACTCCCCGCGCCGGCGCCCGCCCCCGCGAGGTCGGTTTGGCCAATTCCCGGGCACTTTAGGATAAGATCAATGAGGAGAATGGAGGCTGAACGATGAAAGGCATCGTGCTGGCGGGAGGCACCGGGAGCCGGCTTTTTCCTCTGACGAAAATCACTAACAAACACCTGCTGCCCATCTATGACCGGCCGATGATTTATTATCCGATTCAGACCCTGGTGGATGCCGGCATCCAAGACATCCTGATCGTCACCGGCGGCCGCAACTCGGGTGATTTTCTGCGCCTCTTGGCCAACGGCAAACAGTTCGGTTTGAAGCACATCAACTACACCTACCAGGAAGGCGAAGGCGGCATTGCCGACGCTCTGGCGCTCGCCGAACACTTCGCCGACGGGGAAAAGATCTGCGTCGTGCTGGGGGATAACATTATCGAGCGCGACATCCGCGCCGCGGCAGACCGCTTCCGGCAGCAACCGTGCGGCGCCCACATTCTGCTCAAAGAGGTTTCCGATGCAGAACGGTTTGGTGTGGCCGAAGTGCTCGGCGACCGGATCGTGAGCATCGAAGAAAAACCCCGGGCTCCCAAGAGCAACTATGCCGTGACCGGTATCTACATGTACGACCCTACCGTGTTTGACAAGATCAAGACGCTGGTGCCGTCACGCCGCGGAGAGCTTGAGATTACGGACGTCAACAACGCGTACATCCGGGAAGGCACGATGGCATTCTCGTATTTGGATGGATGGTGGACCGATGCGGGGACGTTCGAGTCTTTGCTTCGGGCCGCCAATCTTGTGGCCGATTCGCGCCCCAGTAGCGCCGATCTGGAATTATCGGAAGCGCACGGAGTGGCGGAAGCCTGATGACCAGCGATCAACTCACCGGAAACCGGATCGCCGCCGCCGGGGACTTGGAACTCGTGCTGCCTCAGTGCGAAAAGGGCCTCGGAAACGTAATCGGTGCAATTGATTCACCCGACCTGATCGCCGGAGTGCGTTTGGCGCAGCTTTCGGTCTATCCCGATGACCGCGGATACTTTATGGAGGTCCAGCGCTTCGGCCGCGGACTGGCCGCCAATTTCCCGGCCGCGACTTCGCAGGTCTCGGCGGCACTGAACTATCCGGACGCCATCAAAGCGTTTCATTACCATCTGCACCAAACCGATTGTTGGACTCCGGCGAAAGGCCTGTTTCAAGTTGCGCTGGTGGACTTGCGCTCCGGTTCGCCCACCTTCGGCCGCCGCAATACGCTTTATGTCGGCCCGTTGCGTCCGTGGCAGATCCTCATCCCGCCCGGTGTCGGCCATGGCTATAAGGTGATCGGTGGCCAGGAGGCCTTGCTCGTCTACATGACGGATCAATTCTATAATCCAAAGGACGAGGGACGGATTCCGTACAATCACCCCGCAATTCACTACGATTGGGAGACGCAGCATAAGTAGCGCGCCGCGATTTCAATGAAAATCCTTGTGACAGGAGGAGCCGGCTTCATCGGCTCCGCGTTCGTTCGCATGCTCGTGACCGGCACGTCGCACGCCGTCATTAATCTCGATAAGCTCACCTACGCGGGGAATCTCGAGAATCTAACTTCGGTTGAAAATAATGAGCGATACCGGCTGGTAGAGGGAGATATCTGTGACCAGCGGCTGGTCGAATCGCTGGTCGCTGAGGAGAAGCCGGATGCGATCGTGCATTTCGCGGCGGAATCGCATGTCGATCGCAGCATTCTCTCGCCCGAACCGGTCATCCGAACCAACGTTTTCGGAACCTTCGTGCTTCTGGAAGCCGCGCGAAAGTTTCGCACCTCGCGTTTCGTCCATGTCTCCACCGACGAGGTCTACGGCAGTCTGGCGTTGCCGCTCGAAGCGACCGAAGACTTTCCTCTCAACGCCAGCAGTCCATATTCGGCCTCCAAGGCCGGCTCCGACTTGTTGGCGCGATCGTATTTTGTCACCTACAAAATGCCGGTCGTCATCACCAGGGCGTCGAACAATTACGGGCCCTATCAGTTCCCTGAGAAGCTGATCCCTCTGATGATCGCCAACGCCATCGAGCACCGGAAGTTGCCCGTGTACGGCGACGGCCAGCAGGTGCGCGACTGGCTTTACGTCGAAGATCACTGCCGGGCCATCCTGAGCGTTCTCGAAAAGGGCCGCGTCGGCGAAATCTATAACATCGGCGGAAACCGTTCGCTGCCGAATCTCGATGTGATCCACAAGGTGCTGGCCTTGACTGGCCGGCCTGAAAGTCTCATCGAGTATGTCACAGACCGGCCGGGCCATGACCGCCGGTATGCCCTCTCCAGCGAGAAGTTGATGCACGAGACCGGCTGGCATCCTGAGATGGATTTTGAATCCGGGTTGGCCCGCACGATCGACTGGTACCAGCGCAACACCGAGTGGGTCGGACGCGTGCGTAGCGGTGAGTATCGCGCCTACTACGAACGCAATTACGGCCATCGCACGTCGCTCTGATACCCGCGACGATTCCGGTCTTATGGAGTTGAAACCGCTCGGATCCTCGCCGGTTCAAGTGCCGGCGATCGGTTTCGGAACCTGGCGCTATACCGGCGGCATTGAGCCTCTTCGCGCGGTCTTGGAACGCGGCTATTGCTTCCTCGATACCGCCGAAAGCTATGGGACCGAGGAACTCGTCGGCGAGGCGATTCGCGGCCGCCGCCGCGAAGTGTTCCTCGCTACCAAGGCCGCCCCGCGAAACTTCCGCCGGCTTGACCTCATCCGCGCCGCCGAAAACAGCTTGCGCCGCCTGGGCACCGATTACGTAGACCTCTATCAGCTCCATTGGCCCAACCTCACGATCCCGATCGAGGAAACCATGGGCGCGATGGAGGAGTTGGTCGATTCCGGCAAAATCCGCTTCATTGGCGTCAGCAATTTCGATGTCGGCTATCTTCGCAGAGCCCAGCGCAGCCTTTCGAAACACAGAATTGTCTCCAATCAGGTGCGGTATAGCTTGATTGACCGGACGATCGAAAGAAACCTCCTGCCGTATTGCCGTCAGAACGCCATCACCATCGTTGCTTTTAGCCCGCTCGGACTCGACTTTCAGTCCCTGAAACGCGCCGACCCCTCCGGTGTTCTGAATCAAATCGCGAGTGCCCACGGAAAAAGCGAGGCGCAGGTGGCCTTGAATTGGCTCATCACGAAGGACAACGTCGTTACGATCCCCAAGGCGTCGTCCGTCGCTCACGCGCTCGAAGACTGGGACGCCGCCGGCTGGCGCCTTTCACCGGAGGATTGCCGGCTTCTCGAGGCCAAAATCCGGTATCGCAGTCACGGCTGGGCTCACGCCACGTTACGCTATATGTATCGCTATGTCCGTCAACGGCTTGCCCGGTCCATATGAACAAGTTGCCCTGACCGCAGGCGGGTCATCGCTTTGAAAGACCTGCTCGTCATGAAATTCGGCGGAACCAGTGTGGGCTCCGCCGAGCGCATGCGCATCGCCGCCCAACTCACGGCGCGCGAACGAGCGCGGCGGCCGGTCGCCATTGTGGTCTCCGCTATGTCGAAGATCACCGACCTGCTGCTCGATACGATGCGCCACGCCGAAGCCGGTGACCGAGCTGGTATCGCCGCCAATCTCTCGGCGCTGCGCACCCGCCACGAGGAGGCCTGCCGCTCCTTGCTTCCGGAAACCCGCCAAACCAGCGTCATGGAAGGCATTCACGGAGTGATCGGCGAATTCGAGCGAATCGTCAACGGGATGGCGATGCTGAACGAGCGCCCGCCGCGTTCCGTCGATGAAGCACTCGCGGTGGGCGAGCGTCTCTCCGCGCTGCTGGTTTCCGAGTGCCTCAATACCGAAGGCACGCCCGCCGCCGCAGTGAACGCATGCGACCTGGTTGTCACCGACGCGGCTTTCGGTAACGCTTCGCCGCTGATGGAGCCCACCCGCCAGAAGGCGCTGGAGAAGCTCGGGCCGCTGCTGGAACGGCGGCTGGTTCCGGTCATCACCGGGTTCAACGGAGCCACGGCCGATGGCCGGCCCACCACGCTCGGCCGCGGCGGCTCCGATTTTTCCGCTTCCATCCTCGCCGCCGCTCTCGATGCTGCGGAAGTCTGGATCTGGACCGACGTCGACGGCATCATGAGCGCAGACCCGCGTCTGGTCCCCGATGCTGTGGTCCTTGACGAAGTCACCTATGCGGAGGCCGCCGAACTGGCTTACAACGGAGCCAAGGTGCTCCACCCGCGAACTCTGGCGCCCCTGGTGGACAAAGCCATCCCGGTCTGGAGCAAGAACAGCTTCGCGCCCGAGAAGCCCGGCACCCGGATCGTTCCCACGATTGCATCCGCCACCGGAGCGCGCGCGGTGACTTCCATGGCGAAAGTCGCCCTGATTTCTCTGGAGCCGGCGAGCGCCGAAATTAGCGGCGTTCAATTGATGGCCCGCTCGCTCGACGCGATCGCGCGCGCCAACGTCGAGGTCCTGGCTTTGTCCAGTTCCAGCTACCGCCAGAATTTCTGTTTTCTGGTTCGCGCCGAGGAACTCGAGATCACCGTCCAATTGCTGGAAGCCGCCATGGCGCTGGAGTTGGCTCACGGCTACGTCAAACCGCTGCAGGTGGACAACAGCGTCGGCCTGCTCGCCGTGGTCGGAGAAGGCATGCAGGGAAAGCCTGGCCTCGCCGGCCGCATCTTTACCGCGATCTCGCGCGAGAACGTCAACATCATCGCCATTGCTCAGGGTTCGAGCGAGCTGACGATCGGAATTGTAGTCCGCCGGGACGGACTCGAAAAGGCCGTTCGCGCCGTGCATCGGGAGTGCGGACTGGGATGCGCCGCCTCCGTCTGATCACTCCCGGAAGACGGCCGGGTTCACGCTCACGCCGCGGCGCGCCGATTCAAAGATCGCCTCAATCACTGCCGTATTCGCCAGCGAATCCTCCAGCGGTGTCGGTACCTCGCCCGATCCCCGCACCGCCTTCACGAACTGGTCTGCCTGGATCGTGAACTGGTCACAAGGAGCAAATTCTTCCGTGTGAATTCCACCGCCCCATAGATCCGATCCGTTATCGATGATCAGCCGGCATGCCCGATCCGGTGGCGGATTGAGCGGCACTTCCACTTCGATCCGGCCCTTGGTTCCGAGAATCTGGATTCGTTGGTGATACACAAGCTGTGTGCTGACCGTGAAGATGCAGTGCCCGGCACGGAACCCCAGCACCGCGGAGCTGAGCCGGTCCGTTCCAAACTCGGGATCGCGCTCCGTCAGCGCCGACGCGCTTACCGGCTCTTCGCCGAACAGAAACCGCGAGATCTGAACCGGATAGCAGCCGATATCCCACATCGCGCCCCCGCCGAACTCGACGACATTGCGAATATTGCCCGGCTCGCTATTGTGAAAGCTAATCACTGCCATGACCGCTCGCAGATCTCCGATTTCTCCGGACCGCGCCAGCTCTCTGGCGCGTACCCACTGCGGATGAGTCCGTACCATGAACGCTTCGCTGATTTTTACCTGGAAGCGATCGCGCGCGGCCAGCAATTCGCGGCATTCCGCGGTGCTCATCGCAATCGGTTTTTCGCAGAGGACGTGTTTACCGGCTTGCGCCGCCCGCAGCGACCACGGCACGTGAAGGTGGTTGGGTAACGGAATATAAACAGCATCCACCTCTCGATCCGCCAAGGCCTCTTCGTACGATCCAAACGCCTTCGCGATCTGCAGGGCCCTAGCCGCCTCCTGCGCTTTGGTCAAATCGCGCGAAGCAATCGCGACCACCTCCGAAGCCCCACTCTTTTGAAGGGCCGGGATCACTTTCCTGGTTGCGATCCGAGCCGTTCCGAGAACCGCCCATCGTAACTTTCGATCGCCCATAACCTAAGCATCCTCGGTTTGAATTTACCAACGATAACATTGTGACGCGTCAATGTTTTAACCAAAATTTATAATTAGGTCTGTCCGTTCGTGTGGAACTCAGGCGGCCGCCCGGTCCTCGCTTAGAGGTATGGGCGAGCGGCAGCGGGAAGACTCACTGGTCCAATGCCGAAGCCGCTCTTCAATTTGGTTTGGCCGAATTCTTCGCAACCTCTTCCGGAGCACGATGAGTTCGCTGCGTCGCCCTTGCGCCGCGCGCCGTATTGGTTAATCGCTTCTCTGCTGGTCCTCATTCACGTTGGATCCTCCTGGCTGGGGTATCTCCTCATTTCCGGAGGTTCACAGGTCACGCCCGTCTTCCCCGAAGCGGGGCTCGACCTCGTCACCATCCTGATATTCGGTCCTCGTTATTGGCCTGTCCTGCTGGCGTGTTATTACGGGACTTCGCTTTGGAGGCACGTGGCGTGGGCGCCATCCGTTGGAATGGCGGCTGCCAGCCTCCTGCGGACCCTCGCCGCCGCCTGGCTGTTTCGGCGCGTCTCGGTCTTCAAGAAAGTCCTCGGCGAATTCGTGGATCTCACTGCCATCTCATTGGCGAGCGTCGTCCCTCCGGCCTTGGCGGCTGTGGCCGGCACGCCGTTCCTGGTCCTCGGTGGCCGTTTCCCGCTCTCGCAGTGGCCTGCGGTCTTCAGCCGCTGGTGGATTGCCGATACCTTGGGGACGCTCGCGGTCGCGCCGCTCCTTATCGTCCTCCTCAGACGCTATACAAAAAGTGGCCCCCATTGCGACTGGGTCCAGTTGTTAAAGCTGGCTGTGTACATAGGCGCGAGTGCGACTGCGTGCTATTTCGTTTTCTTCCGCGCCGATACAGGCGGCCTTCTCTTCTCGGTTTTTGGCCTCATTCTGGTTGCGGCTGCGTGGCTGGGTCCGGGCGCAGCTTCCGCCTCCGCCTTTGTGATTGCCGGTGGTGCCATCTGGGCGACGCACGTAGGTATCGGCCCCTTCGTCGGCGGCAGCATGCGCGAAAATCTGCAGAACCTCGATCTCTTTATCGCCGCCATTTCCCTCACCGGAATTGCCGTCGGCGCATTCCGCGCCAATGCCAACCTCCTGGTGCCGGGCAGCGTGCTTCTGGCCGGCTGGGCTCTGAGCGGATGGCTATATGGTTCGCTCGATCGCGATCGCGCCAACTACGATGAAGCCCGGTTCGACAAGATGATCACTCCCGTCGAAACCCGTATCGGCAGCCGCTTCAAGACTTACGAGGATGTCTTGTGGGGCGCGGCGGGCCTTCTCGCCGCCTCCCAGCGCATCAGCCCCAGAGACTGGCACATCTACGTCGATCGCCTGCAACTACTCGAGCGCTATCCCGGAACCGCTGCCATCGCGGTCGTACAACCGGTTGCCCATCAGGAATTGGACGGCTTTGTCCAATCGCACCGGCGTGGAGAGTGGCCCGGGTTCGCGGCTCACCAGTTTAACGGCCGGGCCGAAGCTTCGCCGGATTCCGCCGAGCATTTCCTGGTGGTCTGCCTCGAACCCGCGAGCATAGCGGCGCGAGCCATTGGCGCCGATCTGGCGGGTGACCCGGTTCGCCGCATCGCCGCCGAGCGGGCCCGCGATTCCGGCACCGCCGCATTGACCGGCAGCACCGTTCTGGGCGGTGGGCTTGCCACAGGCGTTCAACTGTTCGTCCCCGTGTATCGCGAAGGCGCTGAGTTAAACACCATCGCCGGCCGCCGCCGCGCCCTCATCGCCTGGGTTTCAGTGGTCTTTCAAGCCGATACATTCTTCTCCGCCGCTTTAGCGGAGTTGGATGGAGAACTCGGCCTCCGTGTTTACGACGGCCAACGTGCCGCTCCCCAACAGCTCTTTTTCGCCGTATCGGCACTGCGCGGACGGCCCCCGCAATCCGACCGCATCACGCATGTGACGCTGGGAGGAAACACCTGGACGCTGGCCTGGAACCGTTTGCCCGCCTTCCCTTACGTCAGCCGAACTCCCTCCGCGTGGGCTGCCGGTTGCACGGCCATGCTCTCGCTTTTCCTGGCCTGCCTGATTCTGAGTCTTCAATCGACCCGGAGGCGCGCCGCCGCGCTCGCCGCCGAACAGACCGTCAGGATCTCCCAGCTCGCCACCATCGTGGAGTCGGCCGATGCCGCCATCATCAGCACCGATCCGTTACGCAATACAGTCCTTACATGGAACCGCGGCGCCGAACGCATCTATGGCTACTCCGCCGAGGAGATGGTCGGCCGCAGCATCTCAATTCTCGTCCCGGAAGACCGCCGCGCCGAGCACGACTCGGTCATCGAGGGCCTCCGCCGCGGGCAAGCCGTCAACCACTTCGAAACCACGCGGCTCACCAAAGCCGGCGAACTGATCTACGTTTTGCTGACCATCTCGCCCATTCGCGACAGCCAGGGCGCCGTAGTGGCTATCGGGAGCATCGCCTGGGATGTCACGCCGATCAAAGAACTCGAGCGCCAACTGGCGCAGGCCCAAAAGCTGGAATCGATCGGCCAACTGGCCGCCGGCATCGCCCACGAAATCAACACTCCCATCCAATACATCGGCGACAACGCCAGTTTTCTCGAAGATGCCTTCCGCGATCTGCTGAGCCTGGTCGAGACGCGCCAGCATGCCGGCCCCGGGCCATCCCATGCTGCCGATCCCTTGCCCGGTGCTCCCCGGTCGATTGAAGAAGGAGTTTTGAATTACCTCCACCGCGAAGTTCCCAAAGCCATCGCCCAGTTGATCGAGGGCATCGATCAAGTCTCTCGGATCGTGCGGGCGATGAAAGAGTTCTCCCATCCCGGCGCGGTGGAAAAAGTGCCCGTCGATATCAACCGCGCGATTGAGAGCACCATCCTGATCTCGAAAAACGAATGGAAGTACGTGAGCGAAGTGACCACCGATCTTGCCCCCGACCTGCCCCCCGTTCCCTGTGTCGCCGGTGAGTTCAATCAGGTGATCCTGAACCTCATCGTTAATGCAGCCCATGCTATCTCGGACGTGGTGTCCGGCTCAGGCCGCAAAGGCCGGATTCACATTTCCACGCGCTGCCTCGATTCCGGCGTGGAAATCCGCCTCTCCGATACTGGAACCGGCATCCCACAGGCCATCCGGTCCAAAGTTTTCGATCCGTTCTTCACCACCAAGCCGGTGGGCAAAGGCACGGGCCAGGGGCTTGCGATCGCCCATTCCGTCATTGTTCAAAAACACAGTGGCGTTCTTACGTTCGAGTCCGAGCCGGGCAGCGGCACCACTTTTATCATTCAACTTCCTCTCGTCTGTGAACTGGAGACGGCATGAAACGAATTCTATTTGTCGATGACGAACCCAAAGTGCTGGATGGCCTCAGGCGCATGCTCTATGCCTACCGCCAGGACTGGGATATGGTCTTCCTCGGCAATGGCCGCGAGGCGCTCGACGCGCTCGCGCAATCCCGTTTTGATGTCCTGATTACCGACGTGCGTATGCCGGAGATGAGCGGAATTGAACTGCTCGCTGCGGTTCGCGAGCGCTATCCCGAGATCGTGCGCATGGTCTTGTCGGGCCAGTCCGATCGGGAAATTACATTGTCCTCGGTCACCCTGGCCCACCAATATTTGTCGAAGCCGTGCGACGCGGCGACGCTCCGCGCTACCGTCGATCGCGCGCTCAATCTTCGGGTCATTCTCGAAGATCCCGCGTTGAAGCAGGTGGTTTCCCGTATCCACGCCCTTCCCAGCATCCCGGCGGTTTTCACCGAACTCATGAATGCGGTCCAGTCTCCGAATGCCTCGGCCAAAGAGATCGGCCAAATCATCGCCCAGGATCTTGGAATGAGCGCCAAGGTACTTCAACTGGTGAACTCGGCATTTTTCGGCGTCCAGCGCCGCATCACCAACCCTGCTGAGGCCGTCATCTTCCTGGGCCTTGAGACCGTCCGCGCGCTCGCCCTTACCGTTTCGGTATTTTCCCAATTCGACGCGCGCCGGGTTCCAAGTTTCTCGCTGGAGAATCTCCGCGATCACGGCATGGCCGTCGGCGCTCTGGCGCGAGAGATTGCCCGTTCGCTTCACTTGTCCAAGTCGGATGTGGAAGACGCATTTGTCGGCGGTTTGTTGCACGAGCTCGGCAAGCTCGTGCTCGCCTGCAATTTCCCCGAACAATACGAGGGCGCGATTCGCCGCGCCAAGGAAAAACGCATTCCGATCAGGAAAGCGGAACTGGAAGTTTTCGGAACCACTCACGCCCAGGTCGGAGCCTATCTGCTTTGGCTCTGGGGTTTGCCGGACGGGATCACCGAGATCCTGGCTCGCTACGACCAGCCGGGTTCAAGTCCGCCGCAAGCCTCGCTGTTGGCCGTTCACGTGGCCAACGCGCTCGTTGGTGAGGAGTGGGAGCAGGAGATGGATATGGAATGCATCACCGGCATGGGGCTGGTCGATTTCCTGCCGAATTGGAAACAGATGGGTGAGGAAATCAGACAGGGAGGTGTGGCGTGACCAACAAAATTCTCTGCGTTGACGATGAACCGAAGATTCTCGAGGCTTTCGAGCGGCAGCTCCGGAAGCACTTCGAGGTGTACACTGCGCCCGGGCCCGAAAAAGGTCTCGAAGCCATCGCCGAAAGCGGCCCTTTTGCGGTCGTGGTTTCCGATCTCCGCATGCCTGGCATGAACGGCATCGAGTTCTTGTCCCGTGTCCGGCAGACTTCGCCCGACACCGTGCGTATCATGCTAACCGGCGATGCCGACCTCGGCGCCGCCATGACGGCCGTCAATGAAGGAAAGATCTTCCAGTTCCTGACCAAGCCCTGTCCCGGTGACATGCTTTCCCGCGCCCTCGAGGCCGCCCTCGAACAACACCGGCTCATCACCGCCGAACGCGAGTTGCTCGAACGGACTCTGCAAAGCAGCATCGGGACTTTGATCGAAATTCTTAGCCTCGTGAATCCTACCGCCTTCAGCCGGACTCATCGCATTCGCCGCTACGTCCGCCACATGGCCGGACAGATGAAGCTCGCGGACCTGTGGCAGTACGAACTCGCCGCCACTTTGTCCCAAATCGGCTGTGTCGTCGTCCCTCCCGACGTCATGGAGAAATTCCATCTTCGTAAAGCCCTCAGCCCCGATGAACAGAAGGTCGTCCTGTCCCACGCTGAGGTGGGCCACAAGCTGCTGGCGAAAATCCCGCGTCTGGAAAAAGTCGCCCAGATGGTGGCTCTTCAACGCTCCGTATGGAATGGCAAGGACACCGCCGATCCCGTGATGATCGGCGCGCACCTGCTGCGCGTGGCGCTCGATTTCGATGAGCAGATGCAGCAGGGCAAGTTACTGGGCGAAGCCATGGTCTATCTGCGCGGCCGCGGCGAATACAGCCCCAAGTTCATCGACGCCCTGCGGCAACTCCAGGTGGAGGATGCAAGAAGCCAAATCCGGCTCGTGCGCCTGGCTGAATTGAAGCCCCGAATGATCATGGAAGCGGACCTGTTTTCGAAAACCGGCGTTCTTCTCATGTCCAAGGGTCAGGAAGTCACCGAGTCCGCCATCGCCCGGCTCAACAGCTTCGAATCGCTGTTCGGTATCGCCGAGCCCATCAGCGTGATCGTGCCCGGGTCGCCTCAGGGTGCCTCTGGATTGCGCGATTTCGCGAATACATTCTCCGAAGTCACGTCCCATCTCGGATTGCCGGTGCGGCCCGCATAACGTCGGCCTGCCCGGTCCTCCCGGTGCTGACATAGAGAGTTCTTCAGCGCAAGTGCTGCCCTTCACAGATGGCTTTTTACTCGTGATCCAGCGACCAATGCGCTGAAAAAATGTATTGATCGCGCCGTCGATGCATGTTACTTTCGTGACCTGTTTACGGAAGTTCTACAAGCCACGGGTCCGGCCTTCCCGACGCGCCGGCTCGATGACCGGTGACCCGCTTCGGCTCCTGACGAGCGAAACGCTGGAGAGGGCACCCGAATAAATAACCACTCATAGTGCCGGGGCGAGGTGTGTTTTGTCGCGCCCCGGCAACGGAGGAGAACCTTGTCTCTACGTCGATATTCGCTTCCACTTAACGCTCTGCTAATTTTAATTGCCGCTGCCGGATTTGCGGCCGAATCGGGATCCTTCAAAGCCACCGATCCGGGTCCCAGGGACGGACCGCCCGCAGCCGGTGGCGCGATTGGCGGGCTGACTCCTCAACAACTCGCCTTGTTCAACGCCAGCGCGAACGTTTTTCAGGAGGTCGATTCGGTTGACGGATCGCTGCCCGGTGAAAAA
>Ga0335077_10004715_pt1 | contig 16636 bp, 13 predicted proteins | sample Lox_Sample_31_FD_207151 | JGI IMG/M metagenome (GOLD analysis project Ga0335077, IMG submission 207151) | Soil microbial communities from Loxahatchee National Wildlife Refuge, Florida, United States - Lox_Sample_3.1 | ecosystem: Environmental > Terrestrial > Soil > Wetlands | place: USA...
CTTGCTGCGCGCGCTTCTCGATCGCGGCGATCTCACTCCCGCCATCGTGCTCACCGGATTCGGAAGCATCGACAAAGCCATCTCCATCGTGCACGACCTGCGCGCGTTCTGGTACATCGAAAAACCGGCGCAGTCGGTCGCGCTGGCCACGCTGCTGGAGCGCGCCATCCGCTACAAGGCGCTGCTCAGCGAAACCGCCAGATTGCAGCGCCAGTTGAGCCAGCACGGCATGCTGGGCGACCTGGTGGGCACCTCGCCCGCGATCCGGCATGTGTTCTCCATGATCGAGCAGGTGGCGCCCAGCTCGGCTCCTGTGCTGATCACCGGCGAAAGCGGAACCGGCAAGGAGCGCGTCGCGGCGGCGATTCACCGCCTGAGCTCGCGCGCCGCCGGACCCTTTGTCGCCGTGAACTGCGCCGCGCTTCCCGAAAATCTGATCGAAAGCGAGCTGTTCGGCCACGAGCGTGGAGCCTTCACCGGTGCGCTGGGCCGCCGCGCCGGCTGCTTCGAGCACGCTCACAGTGGAACGCTGTTTCTCGACGAGATCGGCGATATGCCCATCGGCATGCAGGCCAAGCTGCTGCGCGTCCTGGAGGACTCGCGCGTGCGCAGGCTGGGCGGCAAGGTGGAGATCGCGGTGGATGTGCGCGTGCTCGCGGCCACCAACAAGCCGGTGCAGGAAGCGCTCGAGAAAAAACAATTGCGCGAGGATCTGTATTACCGCCTGAACGTCTTTCACATCGATCTGCCGCCGCTGCGTCATCGCAAGGAGGACATTCCCGCGCTGGTGCAGTCGCTCGTTCACGACCTCAATGCGAAGCACGACACCCGCGTCGCCGATGTGCACCCGGAGGTGATGGCGCGCATCATCGGCTATCACTGGCCGGGCAACATCCGCGAGCTGCGCAATGTTCTGGAACGCGGCGTGATCATGGCCCGCGAAGGGACCATCCTGCCGCAGCACCTTCCGCCGACCTTCCACGTCCCCTCCGAACAGCCTCTGGTCGTGCCGGGGATGGAGGAGCGCCATTCGCTGGTGGTCGAAGCCGGAAAGCCGCTGCGCGAGATCGAGAAGGCCTACATCCAACTGACCCTCAAACAGACGCACAACAACAAGCGCCGCGCGGCCGAATTGCTGGGCATGAGCGTACGCACGCTGCACAGCCGGCTCGCCGAGCTCGCCGCGACTTCGCCGGCCGACCCCGAGCAGGCCCACGCAACCGGCAGCTAACGGCGCAACGCGCGCGTTTTTTCTTTCGAAGCCGTTCACGAAATTTTCCACTAGCAAAATCTCCCTAACTTACAAAGACTTCGCATTTCGGTCCAATTTCTTGCTCCCAATTCCCCACTACCCTTGAGTCGAGAGGCGGGCGCTCCGACAGCTTCCCGTCTACCGCGTGGTGGTCGTCCTAGGCAACGATCGCTGCAACGTAATAGCGATGTCGGGCGGAGACTGTGACCGGTTAAAGAGCAGTCCCTGGCTGGTTCGGGGGTTACACCGACAGTCCCTACCGTTCTGGGTTACCGAGCGGGGTCGCGACCTTAATTGAACACAGGCCGACGGGGTTGCTTGAAAAAAAGCAACCTCGGAGGCGCTTGAAGATGCCGGAGCAGAAAGTGAACTGATAAAAAAACGTCAAAACAGCGCCGAAATCCCCACAATTCTGCGCCGACCTTCCCCTCTGAAGGCTAGGCCACACCGGTATCTTGCGCTGCCGCGCCATCGTCTTCTTAAGTGAAGGAGCAGTACAACAACAATGAAATTCAGTGCTTTTTTAATACCTGTAGCAATGGCGGGAATGCTTGCCGCTCAGACCGCGACCACCCCTAACCCGCAGAAGCTGGCCAACGAGCATCCGCAAAGCATGGAACAGACAATGATGGGCCGCATGACCGCGAAGCTGAACCTCAATCAGGACCAGCAGAACAAGGCTCACGCGATCTTCAAGAACGCCCGGGAGCAGGAGAGAGCCCTGGGTCCCAAGCTGCGTGAGGAGCGCTCCGCACTCCGCGCCGCTGTAAAGACCGACAACGAGGGCCGTATCGATCAGATTCTCCAGCAGAACTCGCAGTTGAACACCCAGGCCCGGGAAATCCACACCAAGGCCGTCGCGCAGTTCTACCAGATCCTGAATCCCGCTCAAAAGGCCCAGTTCGACCAGATGGCCGCTCATCGCTGGAACAACCATAAGACGGCGAGCTAGTCCCCGCGAGCGGGGAGTCCCAATAACGCTGTGTAATCCGTAAACAGGGACTCGCCGTCAGAGAGAGGGTAAGGAGCCTAAGAACAATGAAGTCTTACGCTTTTGCCCTCTCCCTTTTCTTTGCCGGAGCGCTTTTCGCGCAGACACCCGCCGTCGCTCCGGCCAACCCCGGACAGCACCCGCATATGCGCCCGCGGGGCAATCCGGACGACTTCTTCGAAGCCAGACTGACCAGGAGCCTCGGCTTGAACGCCACTCAGCAGAACACGGTGCACACCGTCCTCCTTGAAAATCGCACCATGAGCAAGGGCTTTGGCCAACAGTTGCAGACGCTCCATTCGCAAATGGTGACGGCCGTTAAGAACGGCGATGAATCGACCATCGACAGCGTCACCACGCAGATGAGTTCCATCCGCCAGCAGCAGGAAGCGCTGCATGCCAAGGCGATGGCCAAGATTTACGCCGCCCTCACGCCCGATCAGAAAACCAAGGTTGGCGCGAATCTCGAAATGCTGATGGGCCGCGGCGGAATGGGCTTCGGTTTCGGCAGCCCGGCATTCCGCCCGCCGCTCGGTCCTTCGCAGCCGAAGCAGTAGGGCACTCTCAACGATTCTGTAAATTCGGACCGCCGGCACGGCGGACCCAAGCCGTAGACTCCCAAAAAACAAAAACCCGGCGCGCATTTCGAACGCGCCGGGTGTGCGCAATCACGCGCGAAAATTATTTCGAGCCCAGGCGAAAAACCAGTCCCGCGGAGTAGCGCAGATTGTTCTGGACTAAATTCAACGGCCCCGCCGGCGAGACCTCCGACATCAGGTATTCCACCTGGATCGGCTTCACCGCGATGTGATTGGTCAGCGTCACGTCGACCCCGCCTCCCAGCGCCGCCGCGAAATTATTCTGAGACGCGGCGAGGAACGGAAACGCCGCCCCCGGATTCAATCCATTCGAAAGACGCTCGCCGCCCACCAGCGTCTGCACATAAAACGTGTAGCGCGAATGCCGCAGGTTGAAGCGCGGCCCGAACAGGTAATCGAACGTGGTCGAGTCGAGCGGAAATCCGTTCACCGTTCCCGTGTACGTACCGCCCAGGTCCGCCACCAGCCCGAATACTCTATTGAAATTGTATTCGGCGTAGGCCGATCCGCCGTTCTCGTTGTACGAATTCAGCGCACCGCCCGGATTGACCCGGATATACGTGTAGTTGACGCCCACTTCCAGTTTGGGCGTCTCCGTCAATTCCTGCGCGCTCGCCACTCCTGCCACCAATAACGTTCCCAAAAGAAATGTTTTATTCATCTCATTCTCCTTGAAGCAATTTTTCGTTCCAGCCGCGTCCGCACACTTCTCCTCTCGAGTCCCAAACAGCGTTTCAAGATGCGCGCCGTTTTTCATCCGGTGCGCTTCGGCCGCGGGCGCTTACTGCATATGTGCCCTGATCGCGACTCCCAAACCGTACATCTGAACTGACGCATTGTTCGGCGTGATGGATTCTTATTTATCGCAAATTTAATCTTCCGATTTTGGTGAATTTGCCTTCCAGAATTTGAAGCCGCGCGCACGCGTTTTCTCGCGAGAGATACGATGTGAGTGCATGCCCACTCACCCGCTCGCCGGTCAGCCCGCGCAGTCCGTTCCGCCTCCGAACATCCCGTGGCTGGTCACCGCTTATTACGCGCTGGAGCCCGATCCCGCCGACCCAGCACAGAGGGTCTCGTTCGGCACCTCAGGACACCGCGGCTCTTCACTCCACTGCGCCTTCAACGAACGCCACATTCTCGCCATCGCGCAGGCCATCTGCGTCTACCGGCAGAGCGAATCGATCACCGGTCCGCTTTTTCTCGGTTTCGATACGCACGCTTTAGCCGAGCCCGCCTTCGCCACCGCGCTCGAAGTGCTTGCCGCCAACGGCGTGAACGTGTGCATCTCGCGCGGCCGCGAATACACGCCGACGCCCGCCGTTTCCCACGCGATTCTCCACTACAATCGAGGCCGCCGCGACGCGCTCGCCGACGGAATCGTCATCACCCCTTCGCACAACCCTCCCGAGGACGGCGGATTCAAATACAACCCCTCGCACGGCGGTCCCGCCGGCTCCAAAACCACGTCCTTCATTCAGCAAAAAGCCAACGAATTTCTCGAATCCGGCCTCAACGCCGTCAAGCGCATTCCTTTTTCGAAAGCTCTCCGCGCCTCCACCACCCGTGAGCACGACTACATCGCCGAATACGTCGACGGCCTCGCCTCCGTCATCGATTTCGACGCGGCTCGCGAAGTGGATCTGGCCGTCGATCCGCTGGGCGGCGCGGGCGTGCACTACTGGCATCCCATCGCCGAGCGCTATCGCCTCAAAATGACGGTGGTCAACGAAACCGTCGACCCCGCCTTCCAGTTCATGACCCTCGACTGGGACGGACGCATCCGCATGGACCCCTCTTCTCCCTACGCCATGCGCCGCCTGATCGAACACCGGGAGAAATTCGCCATCACCGGCGCCTGCGACACTGATCACGACCGCCACGGCATCGTCACACGCGGTTTCGGCCTGCTTCCGCCCAATCACTACCTGAGTGTGTGCGTCGATTATCTGTATCGTCACCGGCCGAATTGGAAGGCGGCCGCGGCCGTCGGCAAAACCGTGGTGACCACCGGCATGCTCGACCGCGTCGCCGCGGACCTCGGCCGCAAGCTCTACGAAGTGCCCGTCGGATTCAAGTTTTTCGTCGACGGATTGCTCGACGGCTCGCTTGGGTTTTGCGGCGAAGAGAGCGCCGGCTCTTCATTCCTGGCGCGCGATGGATCGCCCTGGTCCACCGATAAGGACGGCATCATCGGGGTCCTGCTCGCGGCCGAAATCGCCGGCGCGACCTCGCGCGGCCCCGGCGAGCTGTACGAGTCCCTGTGCCAGCGCCTCGGCGATCCCGCCTACGAGCGCATCGACGCGCCCGCCGATGCCCGTGAGCGCGCCGCCCTAGCCGTTCTCACAGCCGCCGATATCGCCGAAAAAGAATTGGCCGGCGAGCCCATCCGCCAGATCCTCACCCACGCGCCCGGCGACGGAAATCCGATCGGCGGCGTCAAAGTGATCGCCGAGAGCGGCTGGTTCGCCGCGCGTCCTTCCGGCACCGAGGACGTGTATAAAATCTACGCTGAAACCTTCCGCGGCCCGGATCACCTGCGTTCCATCCAGGCCGAAGCGCAATCGATCGTCGCCCGCGCACTCAAGAAGGCATAGCGAGCCGTTCCAGCACGACGAATAAACGGCGGAACGGTAATGGAATCGCCGGGTCGTCTCAATAGTACTTTCGACCCGCTTCGTGCGCCAAACCCCTCCAAATTCAACCGGCCGCTTTTTGTGTACAAATCGCAGGCTCAAGAGCGGCCGCACCCGTAACATTACGCTATAGACCTCGCGATTCATTCCTCGTCAGCCGGCCCACATCTTAACCTGACCCAGTCAGCAATTTGTTGACGGAGGAAAGGTCCAATGAAGTCTGTGATTCTAATCACGGCAGCGGCGCTCCTGGGTTCGAGCGCGTTTGCCGGGACGTGCATGAACGGCACCCTCAACAATTTCGACATCTCGGGATTCTCCTGCACGTGGGGAAATCTCGAATTCAGCAACTTCAGCTACTCCGATTCGGCCAGCCCGAGCTCGGCCGCCATTCCCGCCGCCAGTGTCGACGTCTCCTTCATCTCCGGAGGCGGAATCGTCTTCGGCGCCGGATGGGACGTCAGAACTCAGAACAACGGCAGTAGCGAGGAACAGGACTCCACGGTCTACTTCAGCGTCACGGGGATCAACGGCGCGCTGATCGACGACATCAATCTGAACTTCGACGGCTCCTACACCGGCAACGGAGTGTCGTCGGTGACCGAAAAATATTGTGCCGGCGTGACCAATGTGAACAATTGCACCAACCCGGCGTCCTCCTTCGGCGTTTCCAATCCTCCGTCCAACGATAGCGACAAGGAAGTGACCTTCAGCCCCGTGGACTCGATCGCGGTTTCCAAGGACATCAACGTCACCTCCGGTCCGGACGTGCAAGTCCCGGGGAACGATTGTTGGCGATTCGACCCCTCCACCGCGAACATCTCAACCGTCACCGATTCGTTCTCGACCACCGCGGCTCCCGAGCCAAGCACGCTCTTGCTGCTCGGCGGCGGACTGCTCGGCATTGGCCTGATTCGCAAGCGCCGTTCTTAACCGCTCGACTCTCGATCTTTTCTCTCCCTAAACGCGCCCGGGCTCCTCTCCAAGCCCGGGCGCCACTGTTTTCTAAGCTGATTCTTTCGCCCTCTACGATCGACCATCCGTTTCACTTCGCCCGGACTTCGCTGCGATTGCCGTTATACTATCCCTGATGCGCACGCTGTTCGCGCTCACCCTCGGCGCGATCCTTTCCGCACCCGCCATCTGCGCCGATCCCTCCGCCGCCGACCTGTTTGAAAAATCCATTCGCCCGGTTCTCGTGGGCACGTGTTATCCCTGCCATAGCGGACCGACTCCCGCCGGCGGCCTGGATCTCGACTCGGTCGAAGCCACGCGCGGCGTCGTCCAGTCCGGCGTGCTTCTCCGCGCGCTGCATCGCGAGGGCGCGATCAAGATGCCGCCCTCTGGCCCGCTCACCGCCGATCAGATCGCCGCTTTCGAAGAATGGATCAAGCTGGGCGCGTCCGACCCGCGCACCGAAAAACCCGCGGCGCCCTACGACTACGCGCAAGCCCGCAAATTCTGGTCGTTCCAGCCGGTGCGCGATCCCGAACCGCCGCGCGTTGCCGATCCGGCCTGGAGCCGCACGCCCATCGATCGCTTCATCAAGGCGCGTCTCGATGAAAAGCACTTGGTTCCGGTCGGCCTCGCCTCGAAACGCGCTTTGCTGCGCCGCGCGACCTTCGACCTCACCGGCCTGCCGCCCACGCCCGAGGAGGTCGCCGCATTTCTCGCCGACAACTCTGCCGATGCGTTCGATAAGGTGATCGATCGCCTGCTCGCTTCGCCTCAGTACGGAGAGCGCTGGGGCCGCCATTGGCTCGACTTGGCGCGCTACGCCGACACCTCCGGATGCAACGCCGATTTCCCGGTTCCCGACGCGTATCGCTATCGCAACTGGGTGATCCACGCCTTTAACGACGACAAGCCCTACGATCAGTCCCTGCGCGAGCAGCTCGCCGGCGACCTGCTCCCCTCCAAAGATGATGAAGATCGCAACGCCAAGATCGTCGCGACCGGTTATCTGGCCATCTCCCGCCGCTTCGGCTCGGGCGGCGACGAATTCAATCTCACCATCGACGACACCATCGACAACGTCGGAAAGGCGATGCTCGGCCTGAGCGTCTCCTGCGCGCGCTGTCACGATCACAAGTTCGATCCCATCCCCTCGCGCGATTACTACGCCTGGTACGGCATCTTTCAAAGCACGAAGTACGCGTTCCCGGGCACCGAAGCTTTCCCTCACGAAATCGATTTCGTTTCGCTCGGCTCGCCGCGCCAAGCCGCGCGTCTCAAAGCCTATCAGGAGGAAGCCAGCGCGCTCGATCATCGCATCTGGGCCTTCAACAACGGCCAGGATGGCCAAAATCTGAGCAAAGAGGATCGCGACCGTGAAATCGGGCGCATGAAGGACCGGCTCATCGTGCTCGAGCACAGTGCGCCCACCGCGCCCAAAGCCTATGCAGTAGGCGAAGGAACGCCGGCGAACGCGAAAATCCAGCTCAAAGGCGACCCCTACCATCCAGGCGCCGAAGCGCCGCGCGGATTTCTGACCGTCCTCGGCGGCCAGACCCTTCCGCCCGATGAAAAAGGCAGCGGACGCCGAGAGCTGGCCCAGTGGATCACCGATCCCGAGAATCCATTGACGGCGCGTGTGATGGTCAACCGCATCTGGCAATATCATTTCGGCAAGGGAATCGTTGGCACGCCCAACGATTTCGGCACGCGCGGGGACCGTCCTGTGAATCCCGAGCTGCTCGACTGGCTCGCCTCGCGTTTTCGCGAATCGGGCTATTCGATGAAGGCCATGCATCGCCTGATCATGCGCACCCGCGCCTATCGCCTGGCCGCCGACGCCAATAATGCCGACGCCCGCATCGATCCCAAAAACGATTTCGAGTGGCGCTTCGACCGGCGCCGCCTGGATGCCGAAGAGATTCGCGATGCCATGCTGTTCGTCGCCGGCGATCTCGATCCGTCGATGGGCGGCCCGCATCCGTTCCCGCCCGAAACGAGCTTCCGCTACACCCAGCACGTTCCGTTTTTTGCGGTCTACGACAATCACCAGCGCAGCGTCTACCTGATGCAACAGCGTCTGAAGCGCCATCCGTTCCTGGACACTTTCGACGGCGCCGATCCCAACGCGAGCACCCCCGCGCGAACCTCCGAAGAAACTTCGCTTCAGGCGTTGGCGATGCTCAATAGCGCGTTTGTCGACGAGCAGGCCGATCTGCTCGCCGTCCGCGTCGGAATGGCGCAATCGAGCGACGCCTCGCGCATCGCCTACGCGTACCATCTCGTCTTCGGCCGCGCGCCGTCCGCGGATGAGCTCCAGCAATGTGAGCGATATCTTCGCAAGGCCGCCGTCGCCTACAAAGAATCCGCGTTGCCGCCCGATCGACAGCCGCGCGCCGCCCTGGCCAGCCTGATGCATGTCCTGCTGGCCAGTGACGAATTTATTTTTGTGGATTAAGAGGCAAGCATGACTGACAACTCCACCTGCGATTGTTCCCGCCGGCAGATGGTCCGCAGCCTGTTCACCGGATCGATGCTGTTCCCGGCGGTGCTGCAGCAGCTCTTTGCCGAATCCACAAATCCGCTCGCTCCGCGCGCCCCGCAATTTCCCGCCAAAGCCAAACGCGTCATCTTCATGTACATGCCCGGCGGCGTCAGCCATGTCGATTCGTTCGACTACAAGCCCAAACTCATCGCCGCGGCCGAAGCCGGGCAAAAAGCCAAAAACGGCCGTCTCTACGTCCGCCCGCACTGGGAGTTCAAGCCGCGCGGTGAAAGCGGCATCATGGTCAGCGATCTTTTTCCCCACATCGGCGACTCCATCGACGACATCTGCCTGATCCGCTCCATGCACGGCGATCACAACGATCATTTTCAGGCAACCCTCGGCATCCACACCGGATCGGTGACCGTCGCGCGGCCCAGCATCGGGTCCTGGGTGAGCTACGGACTCGGCACCGAAAATCAGAACCTGCCGAGCTTCGTCGTGCTCGCGCCCAAGCTGCCCTACGCGGGCGCGCAGGTGTGGTCGTCGAATTTTCTGCCCGGCTGCCACTCCGGAACTCGTGTCACTGCTGGCGCCGGTCCCGTTCCCAACCTGACCCGCAGCGCGCCGACGCAGCAGATCGAGGATCTCGAGCTCGGATTGCTGGCCCGTCTCAATCGCAAGCATCAGATGTCGCGCCCGGAAGATCCGGCGCTTGCCGCGCGCATCAAAACCTTCGAAACCGCCTACGGCATGCAGATGCAGATGCCCGAAGTGCTCGACCTTTCAAAAGAATCCGACGCGACGCTGAAACTCTACGGCCTGGAACGCGGAAGCACCAAGGGGTTCGCGTGGCAATGCCTGGTCGCCCGGCGCCTCGCCGAGCGCGGTGTGCGCTTCGTGGAGCTGATCGACCAGGGCTCGTCCGATAATTGGGACGCCCACTCCGACATCCGTTCGCACGGGCCGCTGGCGCGCAACGTCGATCAGCCCATCGCGGCTTTGTTGAAAGACCTGAAATCGCGCGGTTTGCTGGAAGACACGCTGGTGGTCTGGAGCACCGAATTCGGCCGCACCCCCACCGCCGACGCGCCGCAGGGCCGCAGCCATCACAACACGGCGTTTGCGTCGTGGATGGCCGGCGGCGGCGTAAAACCCGGAATCGCGTGGGGCCAGACCGACGATTTCGGCGACAGCATCGCCGCGAATGGGATCCACGTGCACGATTTCCACGCGACGATTCTGCAACTGCTCGGCTTCGATCACACCAAGCTCACCTTCCGCTACGCCGGCCGTGATTTTCGATTGACCGATGTGGCTGGAACGGTCGTTAACGGTCTCCTGGCGTAACTGATTCGGCTCAGATTCTCGCGTGAGATTACTCGACGGCGGTCACTTTTCCGTCGACGAAGGTAATCTTCAAGTCCGGATAGATGTAGACCTTTTTCGCTCCCGCGTCCACGATCCGGGTGGGCTGACCAAGCAGCGCCGTGACCTGGTCGATGTTTTGCCCCACGCTGATCTTTTCGTGGGCGGGCGGTTTGGAATCGGCTGAAGCGAAGGTGATTCTTGATACCTGCGAGCGCGCGTACGACTTGACCTCGCCGTCGATCATGAAGGTCACCTCCGCGGCGTCGATGCTGACGAATTTTCCGGTGAGAGTGATGCCATTGCGGAAATCGAGGGTGTCGCCGCGCGCCCCCGCCACGGCTGCGATAAACAGGATCGCAGCGAACCGGGTCATTTCGAAATCTCCTGAAGATTGATCTCGACCGGCTTGGTCAGCTTGTAAGTGAACCGGGTCTCGGAAGGGATCTCGACGCCTTTTCCGGTGAGCACGGCGCCCGCGGTTCCGGCGGCGGCCCCGATTCCGGCGCCCACGGCTGCGCCCGCCGCTCCTCCTGCCGCGGCTCCGATCGCTGCTCCGCCAGCCGCCCCGGCACCGGCGCCGATCGCGGTTCGCTTGGACCGCGACCCGGCTCGCGATTCGACGCTGTCCGTTTCAAGATTGATCCGGTGGCCGTTGACCATCACGGCAATCAGTTCCAGCGACAGCGTGGGGTGCCCGCTGAGGTGCGGATTCTTGAAATCCGTGACGCGCAGAATCGCCGACGTATTTTCCGGTGCGACCGTAACGCCGTCGACCACGATCGGATCGTCCAGGCTCGCGCGATACTCCTGGAGCTTGTCGGTTTTCTTGGAATCGATGCGGTCGATGGTCCGCGCCGCGATTTCGGTTCCCGCCGGCAAAGTGATTTTTTCAGGCGTCTGGCCGGCCGGGCGCGGCGCAGCGATCGTTGTGGCCGGCGGCGCGGGCGATCCGAGCTCGATCGACTGGATCTGCTCGACCGGAATTACGCGCGAGTCGTCGCCCGTCTTGATCAGGATCTTTTCGCCGCCCGATTGGACTTCGCCACGAATGCGCGTGCCATCCTTTAACGTAATCACGTCGCCGCGGGCAGCGGCCAGACTCAGCGAGCAGATCAGAATCAGAGTTCGCACTACGGGGTCACCGTCCAGTGCACTTTGCAGTGCTTCTGCGATTTGGCGCTCAGGTTTTTAAGGATCAATTTCTGCGTCGATCCGTCGACCGCGACGAGCCGGGCGTCCCAGATTTTCGTGTCATATTCGAGACGCAATTTCGCCGCGGGCAGATTACGAAAGACGAACTCCGCGTTCTGCGGAACCGGCGCGCCGGTGCATTCCAGAGTGCCGGACATCGGGCCGTTATAGGCGGGCGCCGTGGCCGGAGCGGCTCTGGTCATCAGAGTTGGTCTCGACGATGTTGCAGGCGGAGGCAGGGAGTCCATCTCGGGGCCCGGTCCGGGAAGAGGGGCGTTGACGGGTCCATCGTTGCGATTCGCCCGCTGCTGGGGCTGCGGCCGCGGTCGGGAGGCCGGGCGCGCACCGGGCGCGGCCGTACTCGAACCGGTGTAGAGAGTCGAGCGCGGATCGTCGAGCCAGAACCCGGCGCGATCCTGCCGGTCGGAGTCACCGCTTCGCAAATCCTGGGCGAGAAGACGCTCCGCGATCTCGCGGTACCGCGGCAGAACACGTAAAGCCGTCTTTCGCCACGCGCCGATGTCGGGCATGTCGATCAGAATCCGGCAAACGGCTTCCGCGGCCGGGCCGGAGAGGTCGAGACCCGATTGCAGGCCGGCGAGCATTGGCCGGCCGCTCTCGGCATAACGCGTCATCAAGTGCTCGAGCATGGGCGCGTAATCGAGCCGGAGGGCGGAATCGCGCTCGCGCCAGGAAAACTCGACGATCCCGGATGCAACGCGCGGCGTCGCCAAAGGGTCGATGAGTTGGGCGAGATCGGATCGCTTGTCGGGCTCGGTCCGCCACGCGGTGATCAGTTCTTCGTCGATCAGGTCGCGATACCAGTTCAGCAATTCGGTAAGCGAGGCCGTCGTCTGCTGTCGATTGTTGGCGTCAACGCTTTGCAAAAGCGTACGGATCTTCTGGCGCGCAACCGGCTCGGGATACGGTGCGGGGCCGACCACCTTGAACTGAGCGCTCGCCGCGGACGCCAACAGGAGAACCGCGACCATCCACGTGCGGACACAAATTCCCGCGCGGAAAATACAGATTAGACCCACCGTTACCTCATGAAAGCCCCATGTTACCTTGGCCTTCGTCCAGGGTTCAACCGATTTCCCGTCAGGCTTTGATGAATTAAATTTTCGATGCATTGCGGACGCGCTAAAACCTTCAAGCCCAACGATGGCTGCGTCCCCATACGGGTTTCTGCACCCACGAAAAACCGCACGCAGTGGAGCAGTATGATTTGCAATCAGATAGCAAGCCATCATGGATTTAACTTGACAATGATACACTAAGATTGCATAATGCAAATAGGCTAAATCTAAGCCGAGAGTTTTAACAGGAAGGAAGTCCAATCTTATGAGCAAGATCATCGGAATCGATCTGGGCACTACCAACTCCGTGGTTGCCGTCATGGAAGGCGGTCAACCGGTCGTTATCCCCAACCAGGAGGGTGGACGCACGACGCCGTCCGTGGTCGGCTTCACCAAAGGAGGCGAACGGCTGGTGGGCCAGGTCGCCAAGCGGCAGGCAGTGACCAATGCCGAAAACACGATCTACTCGATCAAGCGCTTCATGGGACGCCGTTTCGATGAAGTCAACGAGGAGATGAAGCTGGTCCCCTATAAAGTGGTCCGCGGCGATTCGAACGACGCGCGGGTCGAGGTCCAGGGAAAGAAATATTCCCCGCCTGAGATTTCAGCGATGATCCTCACCAAGCTCAAGGAAGCGGCCGAAGCCTATCTGGGCGAAAAAGTGACCAAAGCGGTGATCACCGTGCCGGCGTATTTCAACGACGCGCAGCGCCAGGCCACCAAGGACGCGGGCAAGATCGCGGGCCTGGAAGTGATGCGTATCATCAATGAGCCGACGGCGGCCGCGCTCGCTTATGGCCTGGATCGCAAGAAGGACGAGACCATTGCCGTGTACGATTTCGGCGGCGGAACGTTCGATATTTCGATTCTCGAGGTCGGCGACGGCGTGGTGGAGGTGAAATCCACCAACGGCGACACCCACCTGGGGGGCGACAACATCGACCAGCGCATCATCGACTGGCTGATCACGGAGTTCAAGCGCGATCAGGGCATCGACGTTTCGAAAGACCAGATGGCGCTGCAACGGCTCAAGGAAGCCGCCGAAAAAGCCAAGATCGAGCTTTCGACGCTGTTTGAGACCGAAGTGAATCTGCCCTTCCTGACGGCCGACGCGAGCGGCCCCAAGCACCTGGCGATCAAGCTCACCCGCGCGCGTTTCGAGCAGATGGTGGCCGATATTCTCGACCGGTCGATCGAACCGTGCAAGAAAGCCATTGCGGACGCGGGTGTGGACCCATCGAAAATCGACGAAGTGGTGCTGGTGGGCGGGTCGACGCGAATTCCGAAAGTTCAGGAGATCGTGCGCAACCTGTTCGGCAAGGAGCCCAACCGCAGCGTGAACCCCGACGAGGTGGTCGCGGTGGGCGCGGCGGTGCAGGGCGGCGTGCTGGGTGGCGAAGTGAAGGACGTGCTGCTGCTCGACGTGACGCCGCTGTCCCTCGGCATCGAGACGCTGGGCGGCGTGTTCACGAAGTTGATCGACCGCAACACGACTATCCCGACGCGCAAGAGCGAAGTGTTTTCGACCGCGGCGGACAATCAGACTTCGGTGGAGATCAAGGTGTATCAGGGCGAACGCGCCATGGCGCGGGACAACCGCATGCTGGGCGTGTTCCAGTTGATCGGCATTCCTCCGGCTCCGCGCGGAATTCCGCAGGTCGAAGTCACGTTCGACATCGACGCCAACGGAATCCTCAACGTGACGGCGAAGGACAAGGCCACCAACAACGAGCAGAAAATCACCATCACCTCCTCTTCGGGCCTGAGCAAGGACGAAGTGGAGAAGATGGCCAAGGACGCGGAGTCGCACGCGGCCGAGGACAAGAAGCGCAAGGACGAAATTGACGCGCGCAACCGCGCGGACTCGATGGTCTACCAGGTGGAAAAGATGTTGAAGGACCATCGCGACAAGATCAGCGCGGAGGACGCGGCCAACGTGGAAGCGGCGCTGGAAGGCGCGCGCAAAGCGATGAGCGGCGGCTCGATCGAGGACATCAACAAAGCCGTCGATAACCTGACCCAGGCGAGCCACAAGCTGGCTGAGGCGATGTACAAATCCAGCACTCCGGGCGGCACGCCGCCTCCGCCGAGCGACGGTGCGGGCGCGGGCGCTCCGAAAGAGGAGAAGAAGAAAGAGGACGTGGTCGATGCCGAGTTCGTCGACGTCGACGAGAAGAAGAAATAAGTGGTCAGTGATCAGTGGCCAGTGGTCAGTAAACGCGTGACTCACTGGCCACTGGCCGCTGGCAACTGGCCACCGTTATGGCCCAGCAAGACTATTATCAAACCCTCGGCGTTGGGCGCGATGCGAGCGAAGACGATATTCGCAAGGCTTATCGTAAGCTCGCGCGCAAGCACCATCCGGACCTGAATCCGGGAGATAAAGCCGCCGAGGAACGCTTCAAAAAAGTCCAGGAAGCCTATGACATCCTGAGCGATCCGAAAAAGAAGACCATGTACGATCAGTACGGCTTCTATTCGGAGAACGGAATGCCGGGCGGAGCGGGAGGGGCCGGTCAACGTGCCCCGCACATGGACTTCGGCGGCTTCGATTTCGGCGACGCCTTTTCACGCGGGGGGACGGGCGCGCGGCGTCCGGCGGAGGAATCCGCCAATTTCCAGGATATTTTCAGCCAGTGGTTCGGCCGCCAGCACGCCGAGGAGCCGGCGCCGCGGCCGCAAAAAGGCTCGGATCTCGAATACGGTCTGAGCATCGATTTCTGGCAGGCCATCCGCGGAACGCAGGTGCGGCTGAACATCACGCGCCAGGAAGTTTGCCCCACGTGCGGCGGCAGCGGTCAGGCGAAGACCGCGACCACCACCGTTTGTCCGGAGTGCAACGGCAGCGGCAACGTCCAGCAGGTCGCCGGGGCGATGCGCTTCAGCCTCACCTGCCCGCGCTGCGGCGGATCCGGACGCCTGAACAATGCCTGCCCGACCTGCCATGGCGATGGTTTGCTCGCGAGCAAGGAAACGGTGGACGTGCGCATTCCGCCGGGCGCGCAGCAAGGCTCGCGCCTGCGGGTCGCCGGTAAAGGCAACGCGGGCACCATGGGCGCACCCGCGGGCGATCTGTATATCACCGTACGTGTCGAGCCTCACCCGTTCTTCCGCCGCGACGGCGACGACATCGAAATCAGCGTGCCGGTGCGTATCGATGAAGCGGGTCTGGGGACGAAAATCGAGGTGCCCACCATCGACGGCCGGGCGCTCCTGAAAATTCCGCAGGGCACCCGGAACGGCCAGAAATTTCGGCTGCGCGAAAAGGGAGTGCTCAATTCGCGCAGCGGCAAGCGCGGCGATCAGATCGTGGAGGTCGCAATCGAGGCTCCGGTGGTGCAGGATGAGCGCACCAAGGAACTGCTGCGCGAATACGCCAAGCTCCATCCAGAAGATCCGCGCGGCGAAATGTGGGCCAAGGTGTAAACGATGAAGAAACGCAGCAAAGCCGCCTACATGATCTCGGCCGTAGCCGAGCAGTATCAGATCCATCCCCAAACGCTGCGGCTGTATGAAAGGGAGGGCCTGCTGAAACCGTCGCGCAGCGACGGCAACACGCGCCTGTACACCGATGACGACCTGGAGCGCCTGGAGGTCATTTTAAAGTTGACGCGCGATTTGGGTGTAAATCTCGCCGGCGTCGAAATCATTCTGAACATGCGCGAAAAGATGGCGGAGATGCAGCACCAGATCGAACAGTTCGTCTCGAGCCTGAACACGGAGATCAACCAGCGCACCAGGTCGGCGCCGGTGGAGCAGGTGCAGTCGTTGATCCCGGTGATCGAGGTGAAACGTGCCAAGAAAGCGTGATTGGCCGCGAATGAACGCGAGTAAACGCGAATGATGAACGAGCGCTAACGTCCCACCGCGAAAACGCCCACTGGAGGGCCGGAAGAACATCGAGTGTTCGTTCGTCGTCGGTGAGCGCGGGGAGCGCTTTCATTCCAACCGATCGGTCAGCACCCGGACATGGTTGTCGCGCACTTCGACATACCCGCCGTTGATCCTGTATTCCTGGGTCTGGCCGCTCAGCGTAATCGACAGCGTCCCCTGCCCCAATTCGCCGAGCAGCGGCGCA
>Ga0335077_10004716_pt1 | contig 16634 bp, 13 predicted proteins | sample Lox_Sample_31_FD_207151 | JGI IMG/M metagenome (GOLD analysis project Ga0335077, IMG submission 207151) | Soil microbial communities from Loxahatchee National Wildlife Refuge, Florida, United States - Lox_Sample_3.1 | ecosystem: Environmental > Terrestrial > Soil > Wetlands | place: USA...
TATACAGACGCCCACGACCCGGCCGGAAACTGATCGCCGCTGTCACGGCCTCCCTGGGCGTCCTGCTGGTCGCCGACTCGACAGGCTCGGGATGGCTCCCGCTTCGGGCTTACTTCCAGCAGCCTTGGGCGGTCCAAAATGAGAGCCGGCGAGACCGCCCCTTTGGAACGATCTGAGCAGTGTCGCCGGCAGCGGCATGGCTGACGTTGACTCGTTCGAGTTCGTTCGGAAGCGGCAGTCTCGACTCCATCGATCTCGTCAGCGGACGCTGCTGCATATAGCCGGGAGCGACAGCGGCTCGCAGCGCCTGGTCGCCACTCGCTTCCCCCTTGATCTGCCACTTTGATCGGGTTTCCCCCGCTTTCTCAGTGGCCGGTACGGATGACCGTGCCGCGCGTTGGGCCTAGGGTCGTAGGCAAGCAACGACGATCATAGGAGTCGCAGCCATGGGCGCGAAAACCGACCAGATCTTCGGTCGTGCGAAGCAGGCCCTTGGTGCCATCACCGGCAACAAGAAGATGAAGCGCAAAGGCCAGGTCCAAGAGAGCAAGGGCGAGGTGAAGGGCAAGTTCGCCTCAACCGTCGACAAGTCACAGGATGCACTTGAGGACCTGAAGAAGACTGTCAATCGCGCATGAAACCTGCGGTTGGCCCTCAGCAACGGTCTCAGGCGACAGCCTGAGAGGTTGTCTGGTGGGCAAGGTACCGAGGCCGCGACTCGGCACCCGTACCTACCGCAAAGGAGGTTGTCGATGAAACGCGATCCGTACGAAGAGCTTCCTGCCGTCCCGAGTTTTCAGCTCCAAAGCAGTGTTGTCGCCGATGGCGAGACTATGCCCGTCGCTCAACGCAGCGGGATCTTCGGGGCCGGCGGCGAGGACACCTCGCCTGACCTCGCATGGTCGGGATTCCCGGAGCAGACCCAGAGCTTCATGGTCACGATGTACGACCCGGACGCACCTACGCCCAGCGGATTCTGGCACTGGGCGGTCGTCAACATTCCTGCCTACGTCACGTCGCTGGCAGCAGGAGCTGGCGAATCTGACGAGACGTTGCCGGATGGATCAACCCATTTGGCGAATGACGCTAGCTTGCACCGCTATCTAGGTGCGGCGCCACCACCAGGAGATCCGCATCGGTACTTCCTGGTCGTCTGCGCTCTCGATGTAGCTGACGCAGCTGAGGCTGGGGTCCCCCATGGGGCGACTCCGGCGCTGGCTTCGTTTCAGACCCTGGCACACACCATCGCGCGCGCAATGCTGGTTCCTGTATACGGGGCCTGAACGATCAGCTCAGCGCCCGAAAGCGCAAGCCAGTCCAAGCCTCCTTGGAGACACCCGCAATGATCGAACAGCGGCAGTCTCGATCGCGCTGCTGGATTTGAGCATGAGGAGCGGTGTCGTCGACGACGTCGCGAAGACGCCCGCTTCGCCAGGCGTTGGAGGAGTGCCGCGTCCCCTCGAGCTCACTGATGCTCGGGACGAAACTGAGGAGCCTTGCCCGCGCCCTGCCGCGGTCGGCACAGGGCGCCTCGTTTTCGTCCGGACGAGAAGCGGCCGACCGAGACTCCGGCTGTCCGCGTCGACGGCGGATCATTGTGGGCGCAACACAAATCGGGCGGGGCGGTCGTGGAGGAGGCAGTCCGATCCAGAACGGCTTCTGTATCTAGGAGCAGCAGAAGCGCGAGCGGTCCCAGCCGAACCTCTGAGACTTGTCCAGCCCCGCTGCGGCGATGGTGGCGGGCGCAACGTGGCCCAGCGGGTTGCACGGCTCTTTAGCACGGATCGGAGGTAGGTAGTTCCCCTTGGGTCTCGATGTGGGTGAGCCGGGATGTCGGTCGCTCGGGTGGGCTGGACACTTCGGGTGTTGCGACACCGTATTCGCGGACATGATTGGTTGGTACGAGCGATCGGAGTCAGTTCCGAGTGCTTCCCGGTTCTGGTTATGACGGCCGAGTCTTGGCTGCCCGGTCGGGACTCGGTGGCCTCGCACGTGGGCAGCTTGGCGTTCGGCGTCTGATCGTCGCCGGAGTGGCGGCCGCAGCGGTCGTGGTCGCGTTGGCGGGGGCGGTGATGGGGTCATCGCATACGGGGCAGCCCGAGCGTGCACACGCGTACGGTCCGCCGGCGCGGCAGGGATTGGCGGGCGTTCCGTTGTTAGCGCAGCCGCTCGTCTCCGCGGTGCTGGGGCGTCAGGATGTCGCGTATCGCGTGGTCGGGTTGGGTGCTGCCAATTCGGCGCAGCGGCTTGAGGTGGCCTTTTCGCGCGCTGGTGCGACGGTGGTTTCGGGTTCGGGTCGGGTGCGCTTCTCGCTGGCGGCGTTCGGGTACGCGAGCGCTTTGCGTGCGGTTGGTGCGGTCGCGCCGCGCGTGGCAGCTAATCGCGTCGTATACGGGCGTGCGGGCGTGAGTGAGTGGTATACGAACGGCCCGTCAGGGCTCGAGCAGGGGTTTGACGTGCGGTCGCGCCCAACGGTAGGGAGCGGTGCGTTGACGTTGGCGGTGGCGCTGGTGGGTGATCTGCGTGGGCGGCTCGAGCGTAGGGCGGCTCTGTTGACACTCCGGGGTGCGCGACTGCGCTACGGTGGTCTGGTCGTCACCGACGCCCGGGGTCGGGTGCTCCGCTCGAGGCTGCAGCTGGCAGGTGCTCGGGTGTTGATCCGGGTGGACGATCGCGGTGCGCGCTATCCGCTGCGGATCGACCCATTCATCCAGCAGGGCCAAATGCTGGTTGGGGACGACGCGATCGACGCTGGCCGACAGGGCACGAGCGTGGCGGTGTCGGCGGATGGGAGCACTGCACTGATCGGCGCAAGCGGCGACGATGGCGGCGTGGGGGCGGCGTGGGTGTTCACCCGGTCGGGGTCCACCTGGACCCAGCAGGGCTCGAAGCTGACGGCCAACGACGAGGCGGGCGGCGGCGACTTTGGCGACAGCGTGGCGCTGTCAGCCGATGGGGACACGGCGCTGATCGGCGGGTCTTCCGACAACAGTGGCGTGGGGGCGGCGTGGGTGTTCACCCGGTCGGACTCCACCTGGACCCAGCAGGGCTCGAAGCTGACGGCCAACGATGAGACCGGCATCGGTCGCTTCGGTCTTAGCCTGGCGCTGTCGGCCGATGGGAGCACAGCCCTGATAGGCGGCCCGTGGGACACCCCGTCGGCCGATGGGTACACGGGGGCGGCGTGGGTGTTCTCCCGGACGGGATCCATCTGGACCCAGCAGGGATCAAAGCTGGCATCGCCGTGCGGCCTCTGCCAAGCGGGCCGGAGCGTGGCGCTGTCGGGGGATGGAAGCACCGCGCTCATCGGCTCCGTCTACGCGGATGCAGCGGTGGTGTTCACTCGCTCGGGATCGAGCTGGGCCCAACAGGGATCCGGGCTGATTGGCAGCGGCGCGATCGGAGGAGGCAACGAGGGATCGGGCGTGGCACTGTCGGCGGATGGGAACACGGCGCTCCTCGGCGACCCCTCCGACACCGGGAATGTGGGGGCGGCGTGGGTCTTCACGCGCTCGGGCTCGACCTGGACCCAGCAGGGCTCAAAGCTCGTCGGCAGCGGCGGTTGGGGCTACACCTCGCAGGGCTACAGCGTGTCGCTGTCGGCCGATGGGCGCACGGCCCTGATCGGTGGCCCGGCCGACAACGACGACGTGGGGGCGGGATGGGTCTTCACCCGCTCGGGCACCACGTGGACCCAGCAGGGCTCAAAGCTCGTCGGCAGCGGCGGTTGGGGCTACAACGTGCAGGGCTCGAGTGTGGCACTGTCGGCGAACGGCAGAACCGCGCTGATCGGCGGCCCCGAGACCGACGGCGACATGGGGGCGGCGTGGGTTTTCGCGCTCGCGCAAAGCACCCTGACTGTCGGACAGGCGGGGACCGGCTCCGGAACAGTGATCAGTCAGCCGACGGGAATATCTTGCGGATCGAGCTGCTCGTCGGCCTTCGACACCGATACCCAGGTCAACCTAACTGCCACGCCTGCTAGCGGGTCGACGTTCGCGGGCTGGTCCGGCGGCGGGTGCACGGGCACCGCAACCTGCACGGTGACACTGAGCTCCGACACGACCATCACCGCGACCTTTAACGCTCTTCGCCGGCTGACCGTGACCAAGATGGGCAGCGGCAGTGGGAGAGTCACGAGCAACGCCGCTGGGATCGACTGCGGCACCATATGTGGTGCAACATTCACGAGCGGAGAGGTCGTGACGCTCACTGCGATGCCGACGCGTGCGTCGGTATTCGCGGGTTGGAGTGGCGCGTGCACCGGCACGTCCCAAACCTGCGAGGTCGCGTTGAGCACCGATCAGAGTGTCGCCGCTACCTTCCAGGCGAAGCCGGCGCTCAGCAGGCTGTCTGTGTCACCGAAGGCGTTCAGGCCCGCCAACAGCGGCCCCAGCACTCAACCAGCGAGCCGTCGCAGCAATCGCGGGACGCCGGTCCGCTACACGCTGAACGAGCCCGCGATGGTGCGCTTTACGATTGAGCAGCAGCTGCTCGGGTACAAGAAAGGGACTGGCAAGCACGCCCGCTGCGTAGCGCCGACCAAGCACAACCAGAACGCGCCTCGCTGCGTGCGGACCGTGACGCTACACGGGAGTTTCACGGTCAACGGCAAGACGGGCACGAACAGCTTCCGCTTCACCGGCCGCCTCGCCGGCCGCACGCTCGCCCCTGGTAGCTACACACTGATCGCAACCCCAACAGAGCAGGGACTCGTCGGCAACCCCATCAAGACCCTGATGCGCATCAGCGCGTAACCGCGTCCCGACGCAACACGATCGCCAAAGCTCGTTAGGAAGCTTCCCCCCGGTGGATCCGACTGCGCGTGTGCCCGCACGCAGGCGCACTCGGTTCGCTTCCAGCGACGACGGACGACCGGCTCCTAACCTGGGATCGCTTTCTCGAGATGCAGGACCATCCCGGCCTCGCGGTGACGCTGCAGGTAACTGAGGATCGCCGACCTCTCATAGGCAGGACGAACTGCATTCAACCGGCCGCATGCCGTCCGCTGAATCGACACGGTCCTGCCAAACAACGGGTCTTCCCCAATCCCGGGAGAAGAGGTTTCGAGTTCATCGTCTGGCTCGCCGCCGCCTACGACCAGCCTCGGAACTACGGCTGGGACCCGCCGCGCTTCCGCTCGCCATCGGCGCGAAAGTCGGTCGTGACCCGAACGCACTCCTCCGCGCGCATGCGCCCACTTCTTGTGTGGGTGCACACAATCGGACCGCCGTCGACACCGCCAAGAGGAGCCTCTGCCCACCGCTTCCCCTCCGGACGATCTCCGACAGCGCGGCGTTTGCGCGGGTGAGCACAACCGCTCTCGCAGGCGAAGGGAGAGCCGCCGGGATCGCGTGCGCGTCCGCCGTCGGCGTGGAGCTGCATATGCATCGTGACGTCGACGTTTGCTCGATCGGACACGACGAGCTAACAGCGGTTCTTCTGCTCCGCCAGCAACGCGGGCACGCCGCCCATCCGGCGCCGCGCTTGTGGAATGGACGGTGCGACGCCGGTCGCACGAAACGAGTGAACTACCGGATTGGAGGATCGGTCTGATGTGATCGAGTAGTTCCGGGTCCGTGCTCAACGACCTGGCCCCGCCCTCGACGTGCGCCGCCGGTAACGGCGGGGTGCGAAGCTCGAGGGGAAGCCCAAGGGCGCCCGACCCATCTGGGGGCTACAGGCGAGGGGCAGGCCGGACGGGTGAAGAACCTAAACCTCCGACTGATGCCTCGTAACTCACAGCCTCGCGTCGATGGGAATGGTGGAGCGGGGTCGAAGGACTCGCCGCGGAAGAGCGGCAGGCGCCGACCGAGCACGTCCCTCGGCCGGGAGGAGCACCGCCGTCCTCGGGGTATAGGAGGCACCCACCCCGGCCGCAGCTCGAACGTGCGGAAAGCGGTAACCCCGTCGAGGTCCGGACGTGATCGCACGTCCGGTAAGCCGACCGTGAGGAGAGCCCAACTCCTCGGCGGGCATCGGATGAGCGAGAAGCGAATGCCGGCGGCGGAAACGCAACGGGAAACCGGGACGCGATGGCCACCCCCTCCAGGCGGCCGTCCCGCATAACCGGCCGGACACGGACCCCTGTGGTCCGGCGCGAAAGCGCGCTGACGCGATCAGGTGAGCCAGCGAGAAGAAGAAGACGACGATGCCGGAACCAACGGACAAGTTAGACGCCGCGGCCAACGCCGCGGCGAACGGACCCGCGGACGACACGCTCCAGTCTTGCGAGCGGATCGTACGGCGTTGCGCCATCGGATCTCAACGGCTTGCTCGAGCCGGATGCGCTGAAAGGTGCCTGTCCGGTTCCTAGGAGGCCCCGGGCGCAGCAATGCGCCCGGGGCTATCCGACAAAACCGGCGGTCTCGGCTGATCGCCCCCTTCCTCGGAGAGCAGCTGCGCGGCGACCGCGCTGCTGACATAGAGTCGGACCTGCCTTGATGGCTCGACGCGCATCATGGAGGCCAGGGTGGCGCGCCTCGCTTTGCACGGTGGAGATCGCCCGGCCGCCCGACGAGGTCTTCGCGTTCGTCACAGATCCCACCAAGCTGTCCGCCTGGCAGGATGCCGATGAGGTGCAGCAGCTCACAGAGGGGCCGGTGCGCGCGGGAACGCGCTTCCGCGAGGTTCACAAGGCCATGGGCCGGCGGCGGGTCGAGCTGACCGAGGTGGTCGAGTGCGATCCCGGCCGGGTGTTTCATATCCGCGTCGTCGAGGGGCCGCCGGTCGACGGACGCTGGGAGTTCGAGCCGACGCCGGCTGGCGGCACGCGCGTGAGACTCACGCCACTCGCCCATCTCCCCGGACGGGCGCGCATCGCCAATCGCGCGATGGAGCAGATGACCGCGGTGGTGTTCCGCCGCTTCCATCGGCGGCTCAAGCGCGCTTTGGAACAGGGGGCCACATAGTCGCCCGTTGGCTACGCGACCGCGTTCGGCGACGATGTCGGCGAGGTGCTGTAGCAGGGATCGCGCGCGGCGACGGATTGTCGCAACGCGCGGGTGGACCTTGGCACGGGCTCGGAATCCGCTCGGGAATGGAACGCGATACATGCCCGCACGGCCGGCGCGCGGGCCTACGGGCTCGCCTCCGCGAGAACCCGCGCGTCAACCCGACCCCCCGGAGGCGATCCCGCTCCACCGGGTCTGATACACCATCCACCTCGTCGACGAGCGTGGGCGTTACACCACGACTTCCTACTTGACTATCTGCGCCGACGACCCGAGGAGGAGCGGGCTAAGGGTCGCGGGGGTCTAGCAGCTGGCGAACCCCAGGTGTTCGTGCGCGGGACCGTCGAGACCACCATTCGGTGGCCGCGGTACTTGGCTACGGCCGCGCTCGTGGAATCTGTGCTGCTCTGGTCCGAGCATGCGAGGAGTGGTAATACCGCTCTAGCATGCGGCGGCACCGGCCCGCAGAGAATTGACGTCGTGGCGCGAACGAGACCACGCGGACTGTCTTGGTGGCCCTCGGGGCGGGCCTTGGGATCGCGCTCGCCAAGGCGGGCGCAGCGGCCTTGACTGGTTCGGCCGCGCTGGCGGCCGAGGCTGCGCATTCGCTCGCCGATACCGCCAACGACCTGTTCCTTCTTGTCGCTCAGCGTCGCAGCATCCGGCCTCCCAACGACCGGCACCCCTTGGGGTACGGGCGAGAAGCGTATTTTTGGGCGCTGATCGCGGCATGCGCGGCATTCGTCGCCGGTGCTGCGTTTTCGTTGCGCGACGGTATCAATGAGCTGATCCACCCCAGCGCGACTTCATCCTTCGCGGTGGGCTATGTCGTGCTTGCGATCTCTGCCGGCTTTGATCTGATCTCGCTTCGCCGATCGGCGGGGCAGATGATGGCCCGGGGGCGCCGTTCCGGGCGGAGCCTCATGGAGGAGTCCAGGATCACGTCTGATCCCGCGCTGCGGGCTGTGTTCAACGAGGACGCGGTGGCAGTCTCGGGAGACGGGATCGCGCTTGTTGCCTTGGCCCTCAATCAGGTCACGGGGTCATCAGCACCTCAGGGGGTGGCCGCAGTGCTTATCGGGTTGGTGCTTATTCGCATCAGTCTCCGCCTTATCCGCCGCAGCCACGATTTCCTCGTCGGGGTGTGGGTGCTAACCCCCGCGCCCCAGGACGGCGATGGTGAGGAACTCACGCAGGCCGTCGGGCCGGCTGAAGCGGAAAGACTGCAAGCGTTTCTGTCCGCTTACCCTGGAGTGACCGGCATTCGTGAACTGCTCGTCAACTTCATCGGTCCGGGCCGAGTATGGATCGTCGCTCGTATCGATATCGATGATGACCTCTGTGGTGCTGCGGTCAAGTCACTGGTGAGCGGCATCGAATCGAGCATGCAGCGTGAGTCGGAACACATCTACCGGGTGGACGTCGTGCCGATCGGCGGGGGGGACGTTGCGGGTGGGGGGGTCTCGTTTGACCGGCGATCCATGGGCGAGCCGGTCCGTCGGGAGAGTCCTCTTCGGGACGGCGAACCAGACGTCTGAGCGGAGCTGCCGCCGACTGCTGCGCCGGCGGTGGTCTCTCGCTCGCCGAATGCGGACACACCTGAGCTATTTGATGGCGCGCTGTTGGCAGGCTCCGAATCGTCCTTCGCTGCGCGGGTGGGTTCCTCGGGAGGACCGATGCGCGAGGGCAAGACCGCGAGCACCAGCAGTGCCGCGAAACCGGCGACGAGCGCACCGAAGCCGAGCGAAAGATGGACGCCGCTCATGAATGCGGCGCGCGCTGCAACGGCCAGCATGTGACCCAACACGCCGCCGATCGCGGATGCGACGCCGAGCGCGCCGCCGAACGAGCCGGTGATCGTGTGCAGGACCGGTTCGGGCACCCGGTGTCCGGTGAGCGCGGTCCCGAAGTGGTTCTGGTAGCGGGTCGAGAGCGCGCTGCCGATCACAGCTACGCCGAGCGCGCCGCCGATCTGGATGGCGACGCCGTAGGTCCCGGAGCCGACGCCTGACTCAGCCCGTGGAATCGTTCCGAGAACTGAGTTCGCACCCGTGGGCAGCAGCAACCCCGCGCCGAAGCCGGCGAGGAGCATCCCCGGGAGAATGTCTGGGTAGGTCGCCGAGACCGTCGACGCGGCGGCGGTCCACCACAGCCCGCCGGCGATCGCGGCCAAGCCGGCGGCCGCGGTCATCTTGGTGCCGGCGACCCGGATGATCAGGGCTGACAACGATGCGGCGATCGCGATCAGAGCTGCCATCGGAAGGATCCGCACGCCGGCCTGCAGGGGTGCGAAGCCGAGATCGAACTGCAGGACCTGGGTAATTACGAACAGAGATCCCGCCAGCGCGAAGAGGCCGAGCAGGAGTGCCGCGTTCGCGGCCGAGAAGCCGCGAGAACGGAAGAACTCGAGCCTCAGCATGGGATGGTCACAGCGCTGCTCCCAACCGACAAATGCGGCGAGCGTTACGAGCGCCGTGATTCCAGCCAGCACGACGCTCGGGGAGGTCCAACCCCGGCCGGGAGCTTCGATGATCGCCCACAGCAGCAGCCCCGTTCCGACGATCGAGAGCAGCGCGCCCGCCGGGTCTGGCCGGTCGGCGGCGGGATTGCGTGACTCGGGCACGAGCCGCCATGCAGCGACCACGCCAACGATCAGCAATGGCACGTTGACCAGGAATACCGAACCCCACCAGAACCTCGACAGCAGCAGGCCGCCGACTAGCGGGCCGAGCGCGATCCCAACGCCCATTGTCGCGCCCCACACTCCAATTGCCCGGGCGCGCTCGTGGGGATCGGGGAACACGGTGTCGAGGGTCGACAGGCCGGCTGGGAGCGTCATCGCCGCACCAACCCCCATGACCGCGCGCCAGGCGATCAGTACGCCGACCGAGCCCGACAGCGCGGCGCCGAGAGATCCGGCCGCGAACGTGCAAAAGCCGGCCAGCAACAGTCGTTTGCGCCCGAGCCGGTCAGCCAGGCTGCCGGCTACCAGCAGCAGCCCGCCGAATCCTACGGCGTAGGCGTCGACGATCCATTGCAGCCCGCTGGAGGTCGCGTGCAGTTTGCGGACGAGCGTAGGCAGCGCGACGTTGAGGATCGTCATGTCGATGTTGATGACCAGCACGGCGATGCACAGCACGCACAGCACCGCCTGCGGGTGCACACCGCGTCGACCTCGAGGCGCACTCGCCTCAAGCGGCTCACGCGCCTGATCCGACTCGGTCACAGGACCGGCGCTCATTTGCCCGAGCATCCCAGCCGCACGCCTGCAAATCATCCGGGCTTCACCACGCTGCCGATCGGTAGAAACCTTCACATGCACGAGAAAGCGGATGAGCCGGCTCGCCACTGGCACGGCTTTGGCGGCCTACGGATGACGTGCGACTTGGGATCCCGTAAGGTCGCGGGAATGCCCGAGCGCCGCTTCTTCCGCGACGAGCAGTTCGAGTTTGCGATGCGCCTAGCGCTCGGGTCGACCTACCACCGCGTCGCTGAGGTCGGTGAGTGCCTGGCGACGGCGGCGCGAATCAGCGAGCGGGACTACGAGGGTTGGTTTCGTGAGTGGAGCCGCACGGCCGAGCGGGTGGAGGGCGTCGCGCGTGACTGCGAGGCACGCGGGCATCCTGTCAGCGCGCGCGAGGCATACCTGCGGGCGAGCACCTGCTTCTTCACGGCGAGCATCTTCCTCGACGCGACCGATCGGCCACAGCAACTGGTGCCGACCTGGGAGCGCCACCGCGCGTGCTGGGACCGTGCGGCCGCCCTGTTCGATCCGCCGTTCGAGCCCGTCTTGATCCCGTACGAGGGGACCACACTCCCCGGCTACTGGATGTCGCCTGACAGCACCGGCCGCTCCCGGCCTCTGCTGTTGATGAACAACGGCAGCGATGGGCCGATCAGCGACATGTACGTGTTCGGCGGTGCGGGAGGGCTTGCGCGTGGCTACAGTGTGCTCGCGTACGACGGCCCGGGGCAGGGGGCGGCGCTGTACCGCCAAGGCCTGAACCTCCGTCCCGATTGGGAACGGGTCGTAACGCCGGTCGTCGACTACGCCCTGTCGCGCGATGACGTCGACGCGGAGCGGATTGCGCTCTACGGAGCAAGCATGGGCGGCTACATGGTGGCTCGCGCCGCGGCGTTCGAACCCCGAATCGCCGCCGTAATCACCGACCCGGGCGTGTGGGACGTGGCGGCGCCCTCGGACTCGCCCCTCTCGAGGCTAGTCCGCCGATCGACCCGGCGCTTCTGGCGTGCTCCGATCGATGCGGTCGCTGCCGGGCTTGCCGCGCGTGGGCCACGTCGTCTGCGGCACACGCTTCGCTTTGGCATGCGCCCGTACGGCACCGGATCGCTCGTGGAGATGCTGACGCTTCTGCGCGAGTACAACCTGGACGGCATCGCCGGGCGGATCAGCTGTCCGCTGTTGGTCCTCGACCCTGAGGGCGAGCAGTTCTGGCCCGGCGAGGCCCAACGAGTCCGCGACTCGGCTGGTGGCCCTACGGCGCTCGTGCACTTCAGCGCGGACGAGGGCGGAGCACTGCACATGCAGCCCCTCGCCCGTGGTCTGAGCGACCAGCGCATCCTCGACTGGCTGGACAAGACGTTCGCCAGGACGGGGGACGCGGCCCCGCCCGAGGACGGCGCCACGGTCGGGACGCCGCCCGGAGGCGGCGCGCCCTAGCCGCCCCGCTCGCGCCACTCCGCGGCCGGCCGGTTCGCGGCATTCGGGTTAGGCTGGCACGAATGCGCGTGTGCGTGATCGGTTTCGGGGTGATCGGCACGATCTACGGCTCTGTTCTTGCCGAGGCAGGGCATGAGGTTCTGCATTGCGTTCGCCCGGGTCGCGGCGCAGCGCTGCGAGCCGGTGCAGAGGTGAGCTTGCTGGATGCTCGCGGTGCTGAGGCGAACGAACGTCGCTTGAGCTATCGACCGAGGCTCGTGGAAGGACTCGACGGGGTGGGCGTCGATCTGGTGCTCGCGAGCGTCCGCCACTACCAGCTGGGCGAGCTGTTGCCGTTGCTCGCCAATGCGCTGCTTGATGCGGAGTTACTGTTCTTCAACAATCTGTGGACGTCGTTTGAGCCGGTCGACGCGGAGCTGCGTGGACGCTACCTATGGGGGTTTCCGGCGGCGGGCGGCGGCTACCAAGACGGGGTTCTTCAAGGGGCGCTGCTTCCGGCTGTGCGGCTTGGGGTCGTGCCCGGGGCCGATCGGTCGCGACTCGATCCGTTGATCGACTTGTTCTCAGGCTGCGGCCTCGAGGTAGAGGTCCAGGCCGACATGTTGGCGTGGTTGTGGACGCACTTCGCGGTCGAGGCCGGAGTTATTGCCACTGCGATCAAAGCGGGCGGTGTTGACACGTTCCTGTCTGATGTCGAGCGGATCCGGGAGGCCGTTCTCGCGGTCCGCGATGCGCTCGCGGTCGTGGCGGCGCGCGGTGTCGACCCCGGCTCGGTGCCGGACGTTCAGATGTTCTTCGCACCGGAGCGCGAGGTCGCCGAGGGGATCCGGGTGCTGTACGCATCTGATCCGGCCGCCCGCAAGATCATGGAGCGCCACACGGGCCGCGAGGAACTCCGCCGGATCTACCGCGACGTCCTCAACACCGGGCGGGAGCTGGGAGTGACGATGAAGACGCTCGAGCCGCTGGAACCGTTCGTCGAAGCGTTCCCGAACCGGTGACGGCATTGAGCCCGGACAAGTCATGACCCGGTTGGCGCTCAAAGACTCGCTGCTGGACTTCCAGGTCCTGCGCGCGGCCGGCAGCGCGCCGTACGGCGGAGCAGACATCGGCGAGTGCATCGCCACGGCTCGACGCGTCAAACCGGGCGATCTCGACAGCTGGTGCGCCGAATGGGTGGCGATGGCCGAAACGTCAGCCGCGCTCGGCACCCAGGCCGAGGCCTCCGGCGACGGGGAAACGGCCCGGCTCGCGTACCTCCGCGCCTCCACGTATTACCGCACCGCCGGAATCCTGCTGCTGCGCCCGCCGCTGGACCCGCACCTGCAGGACACCAACGCCAAACAGACTGAGATGTTCCGCCGTGCCGGCGCGCTGATGGACCGCCCGCCAGAGATCCTCGAGATCCCGTATGAACAGGTGTCGCTGCCTGGCTACTTCTTCCGGACAGCATCCGACGCGAACCCCCGCGCGACGGTCATCCTCACCGGCGGCTACGACAGCACCGTTGAGGAGCTGTACCTGACAAACGGCGCGGCGGCGCTCGCGCGCGGCTACAACGTGCTGGCGTTCGACGGCCCCGGCCAGGGCGGTGCGCTCATCCAGCAGCATCTCAGGCTCCGCCCCCGACTAGGAGAACGTCATCAAACCCGTCCTGAACTACGCGCTGACCCGCTCCGACGTGGATCCGCGCCGGATTGCGCTGATCGGACCCAGCCTCGGCGCGCACCTCGCGCCGCGCGCCGCGAGCGAAGAGCACCGGCTCGCCGCCTGCATCGCCGACTGCGGTGCGTACGACCTCCACGCAGCATTCCTGCGCCGACTGCCCCCGCCGCTTGCCGCCAGCATCAAGCGGGGCAGCCGAGCGGGTGAGCGAGCTATGCGTGCCCTGCTCGCCTTCCTGATCACCAAGCCATCAGCCGGCTGGGCTCTCCGCCGAGGCCAACTCGTGCATGGCCTCGAGGATCCTGTGGACTTCGTCGCATCATTGCGAGAGTTCACGCTCGCCGGGCGAGCCGATCGAATCACTTGCCCGACCTGGGTCTGCAGTGCCGAAGGCGACGACATCAGCGAGTCCGCACCCCAGCTGTTCGCGGCCCTCACCTGCGAGAAGGAATACGTTCGCTTCACCGCCACCGAAGGCGCGGGCGACCACTGCGAAGCAGGGGCTCGCACCCTCTACCACGCACGGTCGTTCACGTGGCTCGACAAACGCCTCCAACCCCACACCACCGCGCCGAACCATCCCGCGCGGACGTCCCACAACGACACCTAGGCACTTCAGCGTGCGGAACTGTCGAGCGACCCCGCTTTGATCCGACGAGACATATTCGTACTCACATCAGGCTTGCCCTGCAAATGACGCCAAAGGTTGCGCATCTGCACGCCCTCGAGGGTCCGGCGATGTGATCGGCCACGGCGGCTGCCCCCTTGCCGGGGTTGCGAGAGTCGCCGAAGTGCTTGCTCAGCGCCCGATCCGTGCCGACTTGCAAGCGTCCACGGCTGTCCCTCGCGTGGCGGAGCACCCACCGGCGTCGACCCTCGCGTCTCGGCTGGAAGGGACGAATTGGAAGAGCGCGCATTCAACCGCCACAGCCACCTGCTCCGCCAGGTGAAGGAGCGATGTCGGCGGCCGCGACGTCGCCACTGCTGTGCATCGAGAGGGAGCCACGCCCTCGGCGCGACTGCTTGAGGCGTGGAGCAGTCAGACCGGAGTATGAGCATGGCTGGCGGGGACCTGCTCTTCTTGTCCCACGTGCATCTCGGCACGGTCGTCCGCAGACGCGCTTAGCGCGGATACCGGGGCGCTCCGCCAACCGGCTCCGCCCGGGTTGCGAGCGCCCGACAAAAGGCATCCTTTCCGCGGAGGCTGTCGCTCAAAGGTGGACTGGATCGAGGGCACAGCCGGGTGCTGGTCGCCGCGTTGGTGACGGACGGGGCCGTATCGGCCGGTGTCGCCACCGCCGGGGCGGTTTCAGGCCCCTGCGGTGGCGATCTGGTGGCGGTGGAGCTTGGTCAGGTTGTGGGTTGCCATGAGTAATCGCCACTCGGTGCGCACCGCTGACCTGCCTCTTCGCAGGAACCGGGTGACACTTCTGTTGTGACGGGTGTGACCGAACACCGGCTCGATCATGTGTTTTCGTCGCTTGTACAGCTCCTCGCCATGCGGTGAGTCGAGCACGTTTCGCATCCATGTGTAACGCCCGCCGCTCCACCCCGGCCGTGGCGTCTCGCGACTGCTGGAATCCGGCGGGATCAGCACCTGCACGTGCTTATTGGCCACGACCTCGTCGATGTGCTCCTCGTTCCAATACTGCGCATCGGCCAACGCGATCTGCGGACGCGCCTGCACCCCCGCGCGCTCGAGCTCCGCGATCGCGGCGCTGACCATCGGGTCAAGCTGGGACCAGTCGACATTCATGTTCGTGATCTCCGCTGCGAGCACGATCTGCCCCTCGTCAACAACCGCCTGCGCGTTGTACCCCTGCACGTACCCTTCGCGGGCCTTCAGGCGCTTGCTGTCAGGATCGGAGATGTTGACCTTGCCGGCGGGCGTCGCCGGCGGCGTGTAGGGCTTCGGCGGCCCGCCGACGCGGCGGCCGCCAAGCTTGCGGCGACGCGCCTTGAACTCCTCATAGGCCGTGTTTCCGCGGCATTCCGCGTCCAGCTCGTCCTCCAGCCGCTCGGCCGCCAGCAGCAAACGCCCGATCCGCGCGCGCCGGACCGGGTCCGGATGGCGCCAGCGATGCCGCTCAAGCTGACGGCGAGCCTCCCGCAGCCAGCCCTCCCGCCCCTGCGTGCGCGCGACGATGCGCTCCTCATCGAACTCGAACTCCGGCGCCTGGCGATCTTCCTCATCCTCAGCAGGTTCATCCTCACCGTCGTCGCCCATCAGCTTCTGCTTGGCCCCGCGCAAGAACTCGCGGCGCCCCTCGGCAGTGCGCAGCTGCTCGGGCAGCTCATCACCACGCGCATCCCCGTGCAGCTCATCCTCACCCTCATCCGTCACGCCCACCTCAGCAAGGATCTCCAACGCGATCTGCTCAAACTGACGCGTCCTATCAGAGTTGGCATTGCCCGCCAGACGCGTGCCATCGACCGCGATCAACCCCGGCTTGACCAACCCCGCCTGATCACATAGCCCCAGCACCTGATCGAACAACGCCGCCAACGCCCGCTCGTGACGGGCGATAAACCTGGCGATCGTCGCGTGATCAGGCACAACATTGCCAGTGATCACCCGATAGGCAACATCCTGGCGACAGTGACGCTCAATCGCCCGCGAGGACCGCACCCCAGTCGAACACGCGTACAACACCAGCGTCACCATCATCGACGGCTCGTACGCCGCGCGGCCATGTCCGTCAGCCCGATACGCGTCATAGAACTCAGACAGCTCCATCGCCGCCACCGCATCAATCACAAACCACGCCAAATGATCCGCCGGCAGCCAATCCCTCACATCCGGCGGCAACAGAAACCCCTGCTCACGCCTACTTTCAATGAAGTTCTGCGCCATACAAGAATTCTGTTAACCGAGCCGGACGGAACCGGTTTGTGCGACAGCCACCGCGCATTCCGCGTCTCTTGTGATCGCCCCCTCGGTGCTCGTCGAGAAGTGAAAGCAGGACCCCCCTGAACTTCTGCAACCGGCCGATTACGAGCAGTGCGCTCCCGTCAAATCGGAGCCCTGAGACTTCTACAGGTTCGTAAGAGGAGCAGTGACCCCCCTCACGGTGGCGTGAGCGCAGTCGCGCAGGCTGGCGCTACAGCCACCGGCACCGCTCGGATCTTCTCGTGCACTTGCGACGATAAGTAAATGATGCTAGCCTATTAGCTAATGTTCATTACCAACAAGTCGATTGGGTCAGTCGGGACATCGCAGTCAACCCTTCGCGCGCATGCGGGCGCCGGCTGTTTTCCTGCTCGACCCCAAGAAGGAGGACGTCGATGGCTTCCAACCGTGAACTCGCTGAGCGCTTCGCGCAGACGCTCACCGA